>Ga0209517_10000542_pt1 | contig 64082 bp, 42 predicted proteins | sample PeaSoiMetSII2010_FD_187695 | JGI IMG/M metagenome (GOLD analysis project Ga0209517, IMG submission 187695) | Peat soil microbial communities from Weissenstadt, Germany - SII-2010 (SPAdes) (version 2) | ecosystem: Environmental > Terrestrial > Soil > Wetlands > Peat | place: Germany... | reverse complement strand
CGGCCCGGTCCTAACCTGTATCCAACTACAACCTACAATCGGGCTTTTACACCCCCCGCTCTGGTTTGCACATGTGCGTTTGGACGCACACCCCCCCCGCTAAATAGTGCTTGGAAGCGCACGTGGGGCGATTAGAATCCGGTCGCAAGGAAATCATGAACAGGAATCATTTAATCAGCCGCTACCGGGTTGCCGGGAACCCCAAGTTCCGGTTAGCGGACATCGACCCAGCCGACACGTGGAAAATTAAATCCAAAGACCACGCGACGCGCTGGCTCGAGAAAGGCGTGGCGCGGCTCAGTGAGATGCAAGCCAAGCTCTATGCCCAAAACGAATGGGCCCTCTTGCTCATCTTCCAGGCCATGGATGCCGCTGGCAAAGACGGCACCATCAAGCACGTCATGTCCGGCGTGAATCCGCAGGGCTGCCAGGTCTATTCCTTCAAAGCTCCCTCGGCCGAGGAACTGAGCCACGATTTTCTTTGGCGCACGAACCGTTGTTTGCCCGAGCGCGGCCGCATCGGCATTTTCAATCGCTCCTATTACGAAGAGGTGCTGGTGCTGCGGGTGCATCCGGACTTGCTGGCCCGGGAAAAACTACCCTCCTCGCTGGTGTCAAAGAACATTTGGAAGGAGCGCTTCGAGGATATCAACGCGCTGGAGAGCTACCTCACGCGCAATGGCGTGTTGATCCGCAAGTTCTTCCTTCACATTTCAAAAGAGGAACAGCGCAAACGGTTTCTGAGCCGGCTCGAGGAGCCCGAGAAGAACTGGAAGTTCTCGGGCGCCGACATTCAGGAACGCAAACATTGGGATGAGTACAGCCACGCTTACGAGGATATGATCCGTCACACAGCCACAAAAAATGCTCCCTGGTTCATCGTGCCCGCCGACCACAAGTGGTTTACCCGGTTCGTGGTGGCCGAGGTCATCGTGGATGCGCTCGAGTCGCTCAAACTGAAATATCCCGAAGTGGACGCGGCTAAGCGCAAGGAATTGGCGGCCGTGAAGAAGGAGCTGATGGCGGAATAAGCCTCCTTCCCAACCCGTGCTCTATTCGCGGCTCCTTTCGGCGAGACGATTGCCCAACTCCTGAAGACGATGCCCAAGCGACTCGCCAAAAAAAGTCTCGACACGATCCGGACGGGCGTTGCCGGGCCTTGTGTTCTCACCATCAACGGTGGCTCTTCGAGCATAAAGTTCGCTCTCTACCGCGTGGCCCCAGTCCCCGCTCGGGTGTTCTCGGGCAAAATCGAGCGCATCGACCTGAGCAAACCGGTCCTGACCATCCATGCGGGCGGGCCGGGGGCCGGGACGCATCCGATTGCCGCGGGCGGTCACCGCGAGGCGGGTGCCCTGCTCATCCAGTGGCTTGAGGAACATATCGGCTTCAAGTCGGTCGCAGGCATTGGCCATCGAGTGGTCCACGGTGGTCCGCAGTTCACGGAATCCCAGCGCGTCGGCCCGCGACTTGTCAAGGCATTGCGCCGGCTCAGCCCGTACGACCCCGAGCATTTGCCCGCGGGCATTCAAATTATGGAGGTGTTTCACGAACGCCATCCGCGAACGCCGCAGGTGGCCTGTTTCGACACCGCCTTTCACCGGACGATGCCGCGCGTGGCGCGTTTGCTGCCGTTGCCCCGGCGGCTGGATGCTGCCGGTGTGCAGCGCTTTGGATTTCACGGACTGTCCTATACGTACTTGATGGCGGAACTTCGGCGGTTGGCTGGCGCCAAAACGGCCAATGGACGCGTGATCCTGGCCCACTTGGGCAATGGCGCCAGCTTGGCCGCCGTGCGTGGCGGCCAAAGCCTAGATACTAGCATGGGCTTCACCCCGGCGGCGGGTATTCCCATGAGCACCCGCTCGGGCGACCTCGACCCAGGCTTGGTCTGGTACCTCGAGCGGACGCAACACATGACCGCCAAGCAGTTCCACGTGATGGTCCACTACCAGTCCGGTTTGCTCGGAGTCTCCGGTCTGAGTCCCGACATGCGCGATCTACTGGAAGCCGAGGCCAAGAATGTTCCCGCTGCCGAGGCCGTGGCGCTGTTCTGTTACCAGACCAAAAAATGGATTGGCTCCTTCGCCGCCGCACTGGGTGGCCTGGATACGCTGGTTTTCGCCGGCGGCATCGGCGAAAATGCGGCGCCGGTCCGCGCCCGAATTTGCGAGGGCCTGGAATTCCTCGGTTTGCGCCTGGACGCCAAGAGAAATCTTGCTGCCGCCGCGGTGATCTCTACTCCCGCCAGCAGAGTGACTGTCCGAATCATCCGAACCGACGAAGAGGCTGTCATCGCCAGTGAGGTGATGCGGGTGCTGGAACTCGAAGGTGCGACTAGCAAGAAGACGATTCGACCTGTTAGCAGTTAGCCTGGATTGATCTCACTATCATAAAAATATGAAAGAACCACTCTCGCCTGAACTACTGGAAAAAATGCACGCCTATTGGCGCGCGGCTAACTATCTGTCCGTCGGCCAAATTTACTTGTACGATAACCCGTTGCTTCAGAAGCCCTTGACGATCGAGCACGTGAAGCCCCGGTTGCTCGGGCATTGGGGCACCACCCCCGGCTTGAATTTCATCTACGCGCATCTCAACCGGGTCATTAAGGAGCAGGACCTCAATATGATCTTCATCACGGGGCCCGGGCACGGCGGCCCAGGCGTGGTTGCGAATACTTACCTCGAAGGAACCTACAGCGAGATCTATCCGAACATCTCACAGGACACCGCCGGCCTGAAACGGTTGTTCACCCAGTTTTCGTTTCCCGGCGGCATTCCCAGCCATGCCGCCCCGGAGACGCCTGGCTCGATCCACGAAGGCGGTGAGTTAGGTTACGCGCTGGCGCATGCCTACGGCGCCGCGTTCGACAACCCCAGCCTGGCGGTCGCCTGTGTAGTCGGTGACGGCGAAGCTGAAACCGGTCCCCTGGCTACCAGTTGGCATTCGAACAAATTCCTCAATCCCGTCCACGACGGTGCGGTGCTGCCCATCCTGCATTTGAACGGGTACAAAATCGCTAATCCTACGGTCTTGGCTCGCATCAGCCCCACCGAACTCCAGGATTTGTTCCGGGGGTACGGTTACCACCCGTACTTAGTCGAGGGTGATGAGCCGGCGAAAATGCATCAGCTCATGGCCGCCACTCTGGACGAAGTGTTCCTGGAAATTAAAAACATCCAGACCAGCGCCCGCAGCAAGGGCTTCAAGCAGCGCCCTGCCTGGCCCATGATCATTCTGCGCACACCCAAAGGTTGGACAGGTCCCAAGACCGTGGATGGTTTGCCCACCGAAGGCTCCTGGCGCTCGCACCAAGTGCCGTTGGCGGAGTTGGCCGAGAAGCCGCAACATCTCAAACTGCTCGAAAAGTGGATGAAGAGCTACAAACCGCAAGAACTATTCGACGCCAACGGCAAACTCCTCCCTGAACTGGCCGCGCTCGCTCCAAAAGGCGACCACCGCATGGGCGCCAATCCCCACGCCAACGGCGGCCTACTCCTTCGCGACCTCAAAATGCCGGATTTCTGCGACTATGCCGTCGCTGTGCGAGCTCCCGGCGCAGTCACCGGCGAGGCCACTCGGGTCATGGGTGCCTTTCTTCGCGACGTCATGAAACTCAATTCCGAGGCGCGCAACTTCCGGGTCTTCGGCCCCGACGAGACGGAATCCAATCGGTTGGGCCATCTGTTCGAGGCAACCGACCGGTTTTTCACCGGACAGATTCTCCCGACCGACGAGCATCTGTCGCCCGATGGCCGTGTGGGCGAGGTCCTTAGCGAACACCTGTGCCAGGGCTGGACCGAAGGTTACCTGCTCACCGGGCGGCATGGCTTCTTCTCCTGTTACGAGGCCTTCATCCACATTATCGATTCCATGCTCAACCAGCATGCCAAGTGGCTTAAGGTGACGCGCGGCCTGGCTTGGCGCCCGCCCATCGCCTCGTTGAACTACCTGCTCACCTCCCACGTCTGGCGCCAGGACCACAATGGCTTCAGCCATCAGGACCCGGGTTTCATCGACTTTGTCATGAACAAAAAGGCACAGACCATTCGCGTTTATCTGCCGCCGGACGCCAATACGCTCCTCTCGGTGACCGACCATTGTTTGCGCAGCCGCCATTACATCAACGTCATTGTCGCCGGCAAGCAGCCCGCCCCCCAATGGTTGGACATGGATGCCGCCATCAAGCACTGCACGGCTGGCTTGGGCATTTGGCCCTGGGCCAGCAATGACCAAGGCAACGAGCCCGATGTGGTTATGGCCTGCGCCGGCGATGTTCCCACTCTGGAAACGCTGGCGGCGGTACAACTGCTCCGCCACCACTTCCCGGAGCTCAAGGTTCGTGTCATCAACGTCGTCGATATCATGACCCTGCAGCCCAAGAGCGAACATCCTCATGGGTTAAGCGACTGCGATTTCGACGCGCTCTTCACCAAAGACAAACCAATCGTTTTTGCGTACCACGGCTATCCCTGGCTCATCCATCGGTTGACCTACCGCCGCACCAACCACAAGAACCTCCACGTGCGCGGCTACAAGGAAGAGGGCACCACCACCACGCCCTTCGATATGGTCGTCCTCAACGACCTGGACCGCTTCCATTTGGTCGGGGATGTGATCGACCGCGTCCCCGGCCTCGGCGCGCGCGCCGCGTACGCCAAGCAAGCCCTGCGCGACAAGCTCATCGATCACAAGCTTTACATCCACCACTACGGCCAGGACCTGCCCGAAATCCGCAATTGGAAGTGGGGAGAAAAGGCCGGGACCTGACGTGACGAAGGAGTGAATTTCACGCTTTTTGCGTGAAACTCACGCAACGAAACACAATTCGCCGGAGCTCAACACGCTCATTTAAAGGCCATTTTGACCTAAACGCCCGTGGCATTTTTCATGCTTTTCCTTTGTCAAGGCATGAAACCTCGCCCAACTCAATGCCACCTCCGAGCCTCAGCTCGGCTTTCTCAAGCTCGTGCGCGGCTCCGGATTCGCGAAGCCGCCTGTTATCAGTTTCGCTATTCAGACCAAGCCCCCTATTTCAGATAAACCTCCCTTAATCCTCCAACGTAGAAACCAGCAACTATCATGAAAACAACCCAATTCCTACAGCTTGGCGCCGCCCCCCGTCGCAGCTTGGTGGCCGCAGGGTTGCTCGCGCTGACCTGTCTCCAGGCCTCCGCAACAACCTTCACCAACGACACCGCCATCGGACCCGGCAACACCAATTACGATGGCCTGGACATCGTCGTGACTAACTGCACGCTCACGGTCGATGGCCCCCATGCCTTCTCCAGCTTGCTCCTCGCCCCGGGCGGCGTCCTCACTCACTCCTTTTATCCCACTGGCCCAGTGACCAATTTGCTCTCGGTCACCAACGAATCCCAGTTACTAAACGGCACCAACCCCGTGACCTTGCTCAACTCCAACGTCATTGAATCCTCGGTCATCGTGTCCGATTCCAGCGGAACGACGATTTACACCAACGATGTGGACTATTCGCTATTCAGCCCCGATGGCATTGTCACGGAGTTGGAGCGGACCCCTAATTCCAGCATTCCCGACGGCGCCACGGTACTGGTGAGCTATGAAGCGATCCTCTCAGTGACGCTCGCGGGACTGAATCTGGCTGTGACCGGCGATGTGGATGTAGCCGTGGGCGGAAGTATCAACGTCGATGGCCGGGGCTACGGTGGCGGGGTTGGACCTGGCGCCGGCCATAGCACGAGTTACCCGCAAGAGGGCAGCGGTGGGGGTTACGGTGGCAATGGCGGCCAGAGCTCCAGCAATGCCGTGGGCGGGGCCACCTACGGTCCCTTCACTCAGCCGGCTTATCCTGGCAGCGGCGGCGGCGCAGGCTATGAAGGTGCGGGTGGCGCGGGTGGCGGACTCATCCAAATCAGTGTCGGAGGCAGTCTCATCATTGAGGGCTTGGTTTCAGCCAATGGCCTTAATGGCACGAACAATCGTTCGGGTGGCGGCTCCGGCGGCGGGATTTGGTTCAGTGCGCACACGATCGCGGGTAGCGGAGTCATCCGCGCCAATGGCGGCAACGGTGAACCAATTCATGGGGGCGGCGGCGGCGGCGGACGCATCGGCTTGCAGTATGCCCTCTCCAGTTTCACCGGCCTGATGACAGCCTACGGCGGAGCAGGGGCGCAGAATGGTGGCGCCGGCACCGTTTACACTGTTCTGACCGGCCAGCATGGCCTCATGTTGGCAGACAATGGCGGACAGGCGGGTGCCAACACGCCGGTGTCCCTGGCCAATTTCTCCACGGACGTGCTCATTCGAGGCAACGCGAGCGTAGCTCCCCTGGGGAATTGGAACTTTGGAAACCTGACGGTTGCGTCCAACAGTCTGTTGTTGGCTACCGCCTTAAGCCCGATGAGCCTCTCGGCCGCTGGGGCCATTAACATCGAAGCGGGTGGTGGCGTGGTGGCTGATGGAGCCGGTTACCTTCAAGGGCAGGGCCAGGGAGAAGGCCGGGGCTACAACGATGGCGTGTACCGGCCTTGTGGCGGAGGAGGCTATGGCGGGACGGGAGCCAGCGGAATGCAAAGCAATAATGCCGCGGGCGGAATAGCCTACGGTTCCCAGTCCAGCCCGACCCTGCTGGGCAGCGGTGGTGGTATGCTCCTGCCCTATTCCATCGGCGGCAACGGCGGGGGCGCCATTCAAATCAGCAGCCAGGGTGGTCTGGTGCAGGTCGATGGACGGCTTTCTGCCAACGGCAACAACGGCTTGGGTTCGGGTGGTGGCGGCGGTTCCGGCGGCAGTATCTGGATTACGGGAGGAACGTTGCTGGGCGCGGGCTCGATCAGCGCTAACGGCGGCAAGGGCGTGGACGGGATTGGTGGGGGCGGGGGTGGCGGTCGCATTGTCATTGCTCCCGCCGTCAACCAATTTAGCGGAATGATTTCCGCCTTTGGTGGCGCCGGAAGCAGCTTCGGTGGGGCGGGCACTGTTCTGATTCAAGGGGCCGCCCAGAATGGCCAGCTCATTCTAGATAACGGCGGACACCTAGGAACCAACACACCCGTACAATCAGCCTCCTCGACCGACCTGATTGTGCGTGGAGGCGCCATTGGCGCAGCCTCCTCGTCGGTAAGTTTTGCCAATTTGTGGTTGTACTCGAATGGCTGGCTGGCTCCCTTTAACTCGGCTTACAACCTCCCAGCCACGACCTTGACTTTCATGTTTTCCGGGAACGCCACGATTATGGCTGGTGCAGGGATTATAGCAGACCTGGCGGGCTATCCAGGTGGTCAGGGTCCTGGTGAGGGCCGCTCTTACTACTTTGGTGCGACCAATATTTGCAGTGGGGGCGGACACGGCGGCTATGGCGGCGCTAGCCTCGCGAATCTCGCATCCGGCGGCACGACTTATGATTCGATCAGCGCGCCCAACAGCCCTGGGAGCGGAGGAGGCATGTATCTTGCCACCTCCCTGGGCGGCGCCGGCGGCGGTGTGATTCGACTCACCGTCTCCGGTGCTCTTGAGGTGGATGGGCTGATCTCTGCCAATGGTGGCAATGGGCTGGGCTTCGCCGGCGGCGGCGGCTCCGGCGGAAGCCTCTGGCTGAACGTCGGAACTTTGTCTGGCGTGGGCACCATCGCCGCCGCTGGTGGTAACGGAGTCGATGGCCTCGGGGGCGGTGGTGGCGGTGGCCTGATTTATATTCCCTGCGGCAACAATGTATTCTCCGGCACCATCACGGCCAGCGGCGGCTCCGGTGCCAACGCTGGCGGTGCGGGCCCCATCCTCATTCAAGCCTCTCAAAAAAACAGCCTCCTCATTTTGGACAATGGTGGACTTGCTGGGCCTGGGCTCTCGCTCTCCTCGGCCAATCCAACCAGTTCTACCGACCTGAGCTTGCGCAATGGCGCAGTGGCTTTCGCCAGCGGCGGTTTAAACCTCGGCAACGTGCTGGTCGGCTCTAATTCCTGGATCGCCTTCAGCAACGCCGTCCCCTCTGTGAGCTCCGTGAACTGCTTGAGCCTAAATATCCAAGCCGGGGGCGCTCTGCTCGCCAATGCAACGGGTTACGGGCCCGGCGCTGGACCTAGTGCCGGAGGCTACTACTCCGGCTCAACGAACTACCCCTGCGGCGGAGGCGGCCATGGTGGTTTCGGAGGTCCCAGCCTCGACGATTTCGCTTTTGGCGGCAGAGCTTTTTATGATTCTTCCATGTCCCCGTTTAGCCCGGGCAGCGGCGGCGGCAGTTTCATCCCGAATTCGGTTGGCGGCGTCGGAGGGGGCGTAATTCGGATGACCGTGACCGGCACCTTAGAAATCGATGGGGTTATCTCCGCCAACGGCGGCCATGGCTCCGGGTTGGGGGGCGGCGGTGGGGCCGGTGGCGCGATCAACATGACCTCGGGTGCCCTGTCCGGTGTTGGCTCGATCACCGCCAATGGAGGCAACGGCGCTGGTGCTGTCGGAGGCGGCGGTGGCGGAGGATACATTGCCCTGATTCTTACGCAGAATCTCTTTACCGGAAACATTTCTGCTTACGGGGGCGGCGGCGCCAATTGGGGCGGGGCGGGAACCATTTTCATTCAGGTCAATGGACAAAGCCCTCAACTTCTCCTGGATAATGGTAACCAGGCTGGTGCAGGAACGCCCTTGGTCTATTCTTCCCCAGCTACGATGCTGACCGTGCGCAACGGCGCGGTAGGCTTTCCCTTTAGCGGATCGTTCACTTACGTCAATCTCATGATTGGCTCCAACGCCTGGCTTACCGCCAACCCGGTTTCCAGTCCTAACAATCCCGGCACAGTGAACTTTACCATCACCGGAAATGCCATTATCCAAGCTGGCGGCGGAATTTCAACCGACCGTGCTGGTTCTGGGAGCGGCTTGGGGCAGGGCGCTGGGCATTATTCAGGTTATCCTTACTCGGCCAGCGGGGCTGGTTATGGAGGGGACGGGGCCTCCGGCTCAACCGGTTTCGTCTTAGGGGGCCCAAGCTACGGAAGCAGCCTCCAGCCTGCCAGCCTTGGCAGCGGCGGCGGCGGTTACTCTCCGGATTCGTTCGGCGGCTCGGGCGGCGGTTCGGTCCGCTTGTCGGTCACAGGCGTGTTGGATGCCCAGGGCACCATCTCGGCCAATGGCGGCAATGGCTCCGGGCTGGGCGGCGGCGGCGGCTCCGGCGGAAGCGTCTGGCTCACCCTCGGGGCGCTGACCGGTGCCGGCGCTATCAGCGCCAATGGCGGTAACGGCGCTGACGCCAGCGGCGGCGGCGGCGGCGGCGGACGCATTTCCATTTCTCTCAACAACAATAGTTTCACCGGCCCAGTCACTGCCTACGGCGGCGGCGGGGCTAATTGGGGAGGCGCCGGCACTGTCTATCTCAGAACCAATTCCCAGCCCGACGGCCTGTTGATTATCGACAACGGCGGTCATGCTGGCACCAACACCACGTTCGATGCGATGACCTCTGACCTCCTGATCACCGGCGCCGCCATCGGTCAGTTGCCTTCCAACTTCACGATGAGGAATCTCCAAATCCGGACGAACAGTGTGCTGACGACCGTCGCCTCGAGTGCGGATCAAACCTTGTTCGTTACCGGCAATGCGACCATTGATGCGGGCGGCGCTCTTTCGGCTGACGGCAATGGCTGGGCCGGCGGATTTGGCAACGGTGCCGGCGTGCATTCCTCCTCGACGGGCCTTAGCGGTGGCGGCGGCCATGGCGGTCTGGGTGCGGCCAACCCGCCCATCTACGGCGTTGCTTATGGTTCGGTGCAAACACCCACCGAACCGGGCAGCGGCGGTGGCAGCGGCAGTTCGGGCGCTCAATCTGGCGGCAGTGGCGGTGGTGCCCTTCACCTTCAAGTCACCGGGACCTTGGCAGTTAACGGCCGACTTTCGGCGGCCGGGATTGGTGGGGCCGCCAGCAGCGGCGGCGGTTCCGGCGGCAGCCTGTGGGTAAGCACCGGCACGTTGGCCGGTTCGGGCATCATCTCCGCTAACGGCGGCTCAGGCAACGGCCTTGGGGGCGGCGGCGGCGGCGGCGGACGGATTTCGATCAGTTACTCGGCAAACGACTTCTCGGGGGCCATCACCGCTTTCGGTGGCAGTGGGTACGCCCGCGGCGGAGCCGGTACGATCTATACGAAGGCCAACAACCAATCAGTCGGACAAGTGCTGGTCGATAACGGTGGAACCGCCGGAACGAACACGCCTTTGTCCAGCGCATTTGGTCTTCCCTCACAACCCTTCAATCTCACCGTCCAAAACGGCGCAGCCGTCGGGCCACAGGGTAGCTTCCCCGTGCTGAATAATCTCACCATTGCCAATGGGGGCTTGCTAACCAGCTTATCGGCTCAATCGATTCTGGATTTGACTGTCTTGAACAACCTGGACGTAACGACTGGGGGTGCCATTGCCGTGGATGGCCTGGGCTTCTCTCAGGCTACCGGTCCAGGCGCCGGCCTCTCCGCTAATAATGATGGCAGCGGAGCCGGTTACGGCGGCCTGGGCGGCGCTTCGGCGACGGCTCCGGGCGGCCCGGCTTACGGCTCGGCCCAGCAACCGGTGGACTTTGGCAGTGGCGGCGGCCTGGGCTGGTTCCAGCCGGTGGGCGGCTCTGAGGGTGGCGGCGCGTTGCGGCTGAGTGTCGGCGGCCTGCTCACCGTCGATGGACTGGTCAGCGCGGAAGGGCACCCTGCCTCTCAGGACAGTGCGGGCGGCGGTTCTGGGGGAAGTGTTTGGGTCACCGCCGGCACGCTGGCCGGTGCGGGCCGTTTTGCGGCTGATGGCGGAGCTGGTGATCTCTACGGTGGCGGTGGCGGCGGAGCCGGTGGGCGCATCGCCCTCTACTCTCCGGCCAACTTCTTCCTCGGTCAGTCGTCTGTAGTCGGCGGCAGCGGTGATTTTGCTGGTGCAAGCGGCACGGTGTTCGTTTCGAACAACGTCGCCCCGCTGCAAGTCGTCTCCTCCTCGCCCAGCGGAATTGTCAGCAATGGAGTAAGCTCGGTTGACTTGTTCTTCAATGCGGCCCCGAACCCAAGCTCGGTCAACTCCAGTGCCGTGTCGCTGTCCACTCCTGCCGGGCCGCTCTCCGCCAGCTCGCTCCAGGTCTCGAGGTTGAGCTCGGCCCATTATCAAGTCACCTTCCCGCTGCAGACCGCCGTCGGAACCTACGTTCTGACCGTCGGCACAAACATCTCCGATCTGTATGGAGGAGCGTTAGCGCAGCCGTACGTGGGAACGTTCACCATCCTGTTGCCGGTCATCCAGGGCACCATCGCGGACACCAACGGTCAGCCGGTGCCGGGCGTTTTGCTGCAGGCCGGCGGAGGTGTGTCTTCCACCACCACCGATACCAACGGCAACTACGCGCTGGGCTTCGTGCCTGGCTCAAGCTTCACCGTCACCCCGTCGCTGGGTACCTGGGCCTTTGTCCCCTCGTCGATGTCTTACACCAACGCCACCGGCTCAGTCTCGAACCAGAATTATCTTGCGCTGAGCAGCCTTGCGACCGTGGTCACGGCCAGCCGGGCCGGCACCAGTCTGGCTCTGAGTTGGCCGGCCATCCCGGGCGTGACCTACCAGGTGTATTCCTCGACCAACCTCACTGACTGGGCGCCCTTCGGAAATGCCTTGACCGGCAGCAACCTTGTGCAGGTGCTGGTGCCCACGGACGCCGATCCGATGCGGTGGTTCCGCGTCGGCTCGAGCGACTGATCGAACCCGATGAGGTTTTGTCAAATGGATCCGCATTGGAAACGATAGGTCCTGTCCGAAGCTAGCTTTGGCTTGATCGGAATAGCTGGGGGCCGCGCTGAAGAGTATCGCGGCCCTACCTGAGGAATCCGGGGGGTGCACTACGACGTGGAAGGACGCCAGCAGTTCATCCGCTTTCTGATTACTGTAGTTCGGCATAATAAGGTCGATCCTCAGGATCTGGTAGGCGGAGTTGGACGTCCCCAGATGCACGCGACCGCCTATGGCTTTTATCGAAAGGGTCATTTGCCGACGCAGCCGCACCGCGATCGCCATTTTGCCCGGGTCGTTCTTTCGCCGGGTCACCAAGTCACTCTCGCTCCAGCCTAAGCGCTGCAACTCTTGGGCGATAATTCGCTCGCCTTTGGCTGCGGCCGTTTCGCGCCGCAATTCCCCGGCATGGTGCTCCCCCAACTTACCTTCCATGCGCGCCAATTGCTCCTGCCGGAAGGCCTCACTGCCCACACACCACTGGCACCGAAACCCCTTGAGCGCTTCTTCATCTGCCGACTCCAGCCGACGGCCTTCCATTCGCAGCTCAAATTGCTGTCGGCCGGCGGGAGTGTCCTGCCCGTTTCACTACCCGCCATGAAACGCCGACTTGAGCGCAGGAACCAAATCCACGGCACGGAGCAGGACCTTGGTGGCCGCCCTCGCCAGGAATCCCTCGGAATGCACGCGCTTCATTTCGCGCAGCGACGTGCGAACCGCCCGAAACCCGTAGTCGATCATCTCTCGTTCGTAGCCCGCGAGAGCCGGGATAAGCTCGATCTCTCCGCGCTCAACGGAGGCGAACGCCCGGCGCAGCGCAGCCGCGTCCCGCAAAGCCGTGTTGGCCCCGATCCCACGGAACGGCGTCATATTGTGAAGGGCGTCGCCCAGAAGCGTTACGTTCCTCGTCTTCCACGGAGGGATGGGGACCGAGGTCTTCACCCGAAATGACGTAAGCGTGGATGCCTCTGCCATCTGGACCAAACGCCGGAGCGCCGGATGCCACTCGGCCATTAATTTCTCGACCGCGTCTTTCAGAACGTCATCCGCTAGCGCGGTGTTATTCTCCGGAATGCCAAACTTCTCTCGCCCAGCCGAAAAACCCCACATGACGTATTCCTCGCGATCATAAGTTCCATCATCAGGATCGGCCACAGCCGCTTTACCCGCTTCAGGGCGAGTCCCCTCGGGGTGGGCGATGGATTCATATTCGACAGCGCTTCCAAACAGAAAACAGCCTCTGGGACCCAGAACGAGCGTGGGGCCGCGGAAGAACGCTGGTGGCGTTGCCGCACGGGTTGCCTGAGTCAATCTGAGTTTTCCGCTAATCGCCAGGATCCCCGTCTCAACTCGTTGCGCCTGTGGCAAAAGCTGCGCTCGCAGATGGGAACCCGCGCCGTCCGCGCCGATCAACACGTCGCCGGTCGCGCTGATCCATCCTGGAACCGGGCGGTGACCCCTCCCTCCGGCGCATCCTCGAAAGCAAGAAATTTCTTACCGAAGTGGATAAACGGGTCGAGCCCTTCAAGGAGGATGCGCCGCAAAGCAACCCGGCTAACGGGCAGCTCGCTATCGGTTCCTTTTCGCTTGTATGCGGGCAGATCAATCTCAAGCAGGTGGTTCAATCGATGGTCGAGGAAGGTCATCGCTCGGCTAGGTTTGGGAGAATTGGCGACGAGCTTTTCGAAGAGGCCTGCAGGCAAGCAGTTCCGAAGGGCGCTTGCTCCCCCGGTATTGATACTCAATCGATACCCCTGCAGGCGATCCGTCGGCGAGTAGTCGCGTTCAAAAACATCGAAAGCGATGTTGTCGGACTTCAGCCCTTGCGCCAGACGCAAACCGCCGCTGCCCGCTCCGACGATCATTACTCTGAGTCGCTTTCCTGCCATGCCTTTTCCTTGGTTTCATCGGCCTCCTACTTTACACTCCACCCGAAGTAGCCCTTGGCAACTCCTGATGATCCTCTCATGAAGCCGAACGGTGCAAGCTCAACAAAGTCAGATCATCCGGCAAGCGGATGAGATTGCAGTATTCCAGCAGTTTCCCTTCGACTTGGCCCAGGTCCAATCCCGAGCTGGTAAAGCCTCCAAGTAACCGCACCAGGCCGGCCTCCCCAAGGTCCGAGCCTTGTTTATCGACGAGTTCGATGGCTCCATCGGTGAAAAGCAGCGCGGTATCTCCAGGTTCAAGCTGGGCCTCGGTCTCGGCATAGGTGGCCTCTGGGTGGAGGCCCAAAGCCGGTGAAAGGTGGTCCAGGCGGTCGATCAACCCGTCGCGTCGGAGCAATAGAGGCGACGGATGGCCCGCGCGCACCCATCGCAACTTGCCTGACGCTGCGTCGAATAGCAGAAAGATGGCGGTGGCAAAGTACCCGTCGGGGCCTGCCAGCCGGTGCAGCCGGCGATTCAGTTCCGTCATGAAGCGTGAGGGGAAAGGCAGGTCAGCCCGGCACTCCTCCCAGAAGGAGCGCAATTGCATCGTGTACAAAGCCGAAGCCACTCCATGTCCCATGACGTCCGCCAACAGGACAGCGTAGGAGTCAGAGGAAATCGCCTCCACACGATAAAAGTCGCCCCCCACCAATTCCTCCGGAATGTAACGCACCTCGAACACCACTCTGGGATCGTCTGGCAGAGGGCACTCCAAGGCGTGAGCCTGAATCGCTTTGGCCCGCTGCAGGTTTTCCATCAAGCTGGTTAGATCGCGGAACACCTCGATCCCTCCTACGGTCCGCCCGGCCTGGTCGCGCAGGGGGGCAACCGAAACCTCGAGCGGAATGCGATGTCCCTGCCGGTGCTGGGCAAACAAAAGCAGCGACCCCTCGCTGGGCTGCCCGGTCACGATGGCTCGATGCAGTGGACACTGTTCTCTACCGCAAAGCTGATGGCCGTCCTTGTCCACGTGCACCAAAATGTTGTCCCCGCAGCAGTGGTTAACCACCTCCTGCGCGGGCCAGCCGGTAATCCTTTGGGCCGCCCGGTTCCAAAACACAATTCTGCGCTCGGGATCGGTGATGTAGGCGCCGTCGGCGATCGCATCGAGGATTTCACGGGCTCCGATTTGTTCGAGCTTGGTTTCCAGCGATTCAACGCTCATAGGATTAAGTTGTCCGTCGCTCCGAGGTTCAAACGCCGCAATCAGAAAGGGCCTACCCTTCTCTGCTTCCCTCCAAAAGCATCGCACCGTCCTTTGCCATGTCAAGCTAGTTTAGAAGTCAACACTAACCTAAGCGTGCGGTGAACATGCCGAAGCAATCCAACCATCGTCCGCGTCAAGGTTCCCTCGGGTGTAGCCGGGCATAAATCGCTTGGAGATCAAGCTGACTCGACTCAAAGTAAGTCAAGCCAAATCAGCCGATTCAACCTCGCCGCCACTACTGCAATTTGTAGGGCAGTCCGAACACCAAGGAATAGAGCCGCGAGAGCGCGGCACCGGTGTGCTGCTGGCGCACGTCTTGGCCGAACTGGAAGGTGGCCGCCGTGCTGAAGTTCTGGACCTTGAGGCAATAAGTGCTGTTAGCCATCACGCCCAGCAACTCTCCCGTCTTGCTGAAAACCAAGTCGCCGCGCGAGGGGTTGAACTTGCCGAAGAGACCCTTAAAAAGGCTGTGGTCAAGTTTCACGTAGTCCGGCGTGGTCAAATCCATTTCGAACTTGCACTCGCCGTAATAGCTTTCCTCGGCCCCAACGAGCACCGCATCCTGGAACTTCCAAGGGTCAGAGGAAAGCCGGTAGGGCTTGCTGCCGAGCTGCCGCACGTCGCTTGCACTGACTGGCATGAGCACGACGCGTGGGTCCTGCAGCGAGAAGGACAAGGAGTGGATAGGAACACTTGACCCGTTGCGGGCCAAGGCGCCCGTCAACCCGTCCCAATCCGCCCCCGGCGTCCACAGACTCAGCGGCGTATCTTGCACGTGGCACAAGGCGTAAGTGTTCGTCCCGTCACCAACCAGCACAGTCTGGGTCTCTTTATGTTTGCTGGCTTCGCCGCCCAAAAAACCCGAGCGCACAGCCCAGAAACTGGCCTCGACCCGATTGGATACGAAATCGTTGAAAATGGCATTGGGCGCCAAGGGAGTGTTCTGGCGGATTTCTTCCGCCAATTGGCTGGATTTTGTGGCCAGGGCCTTTACTCCTTCGGCCAATTTGGCCTTCTCCTCGCGCTCGACCTTGACTTCTTCGTTCATGCGGGCCGCTTCGGCGAGGGCCGAACGGCGCTCCACTTCCGCGACCTGGAGTTGGCCGGACAAACGCTGTTTCTCGACCAACGCCAGCTCATTGCTTTTGGCCAGTTGTGCCAATTGTTGCTGCGCGGCGGCAGCCTCATCCACACGCTTGCGCATCTCCGCTTGGAGCGACGCGAGCTTGTCCTGCGAGAGCTGGGCCTCCGTCGAGCGGTTCGCCAATTGCCTATCCAGCAGTTGTATGTTGGTCTGGGCCGCCGCGAATTGCTGTTGGAGCCTGGCTTGCTGTTCCTGGAGCTGCTGGGCTTGCTGCTCACGAGACTGAAGCTGGGCCCCGATGGTCTGCACTTGTTGTTCCTTTTCAGTGACGGCGTCGCGCGTCTTGGTCAGTTCGCTGAGCAGTAGCTCACGCCGCTGTTGTTCATCCTCCAGCGCCAGCTTCATCACCGCGGCGAGGTCCTTGCTGTTCTCCGCCGCGTTGCTCGACGCGTCCAGCTTGAAGCTGCGCGGCGCGTTTGGATCGGCAATATTGTTCACGTCCGCCGACGAAAACGCCAGGAGGCTGACCAGCAGGAAGTCGCAGATGACAATGAGGATGCTGCGGTTCATGAGGCGGTGGCCAGGGCGGCCTCAGGGGCGGCGTGCACCCGCGCGACCGGGGTCACCGCTTCCACTTCCAGCAACAGCTTCCGGCGGGCGGGCCGCAGATGGAAGATCTTGAAGAAGGAAACGAAGATGATCCCGAACGAGGTCGAGGAATACGCGGCCATCAAGCTGAGCTTCATTACCCCCACGGAGAAGAGGATGAAGGAGATGATGGTGCCCACGAAACCCAAGTACAGCCCCGCGTCGAAGAGGTGGTCTTCGTTTTCGAGCAGTTTGAGCTTGGTGCGTGCGGGCACGCGTTGGCGGCGGATCTCCGCCAACTTGAGCAGACAGGCTGTGTAGAGCAGCGCCTGCAGCACGAAAAAGAGCAGCAGGGTCAATAGTATTGGTTCATTCATAATCAGTTTTGGTGATGTGTTGTTGAGGTTTGCAGCCGCCGCCACGCTGCCCGCGGTGGGCAGACGCACCCGAAAGGGCAATTGTCCATTCTGATTTTCCTGAACGAGAAACGGCTCGCTCAGGAGCAAAACGACAACCAGGAACCCCAATGCGAAAAGCACCTCACGTCCCACGTGGAAGCCCCGCACCTGTAGCGGTTGTTCGAGGGCCGTTGCCGCGGGCCAGGCAAAATGCGCGGCCGCCGCCAGGAGGAACCCCCCCACGAAGTAAAACAGCCATTTCAGGCCCAGCGCCAACTCCGGTGTCTGCCAAGCGCAGTCGAGGGCCACATTCCTTAGAGCCCCCAGAGGGGACAACCGCGAAAGTCGTTGGCCCAGTGCGGAGTCATGCAGACGCTGGTTGCGGCGCAACAACTCGTCAATTCCACCGGCACCGGAGCGCAGGCCCAAGCCCAGATCACCGAGCCCGCTCTGGGTCCAGTCCAGCAAGTACTGCGAAACCTTGGCGGGCTTGCCTGAAAGGTCAACAGCAGCAAAGAGCACCGGCAAATGACCACCAGCGTTGCGGACGGCCGAGGCCATCTGCCGCAGCGTGTCCGCATCCTGAATCTCGTTCATGAACACCACAAGTTGGCTCCAGTTCAGCCGCTGCCCCAGCGACATAATGTCCAGCAGCACCTGCTCCAAAGGCAGTGAACTGGCTCCCTGGCGCGTCTGCGAGGCTAGCGCCAAAATTCGATCCCGCAGACCCGTGGCGAGGTGCCCTCCCTCCAGCAACAGTCCGCAAATCGAAATGGACGCATCGAAGGCTTGCCCTGAAGCCGAGGCCGAAGGGGGAAAAATAACGGTATTCGTCAAGCTGCGGCAGCCGAGCAACTGTTGGAGCGCGGGACGAGGCATGGACCGCAGCAGTTCGAGCACCACGTCCCGATTTTGCGTGCGAATGATGAAATGGGTAAACGGCTCGACCGATTTGCCAGCCTGTGGATCGCTCTGGAAGAGCCGCTCCAAGTGAGGATCGCCGCCGCCCCACGCTACCCAATCAGGGTGCTCCGCCGCCAGTTTCGAAACCGCTTGCCCGAGAACCTCTCGTCCCGGAACGTTCTCCTGCTGCGCAGCCTCAAAGATCAACTGCGCAGCGCCTAGGTTTTGTTCTCGCGTCCGCGCCAGACCTTCCCCAATCAGGGCGCGGGTACTCCTCCCAGCCCTCTGGATAACGCCGATCTCGACCGCCCGCAAATGCGCCGGCATTAACAGACCGCAGACCAGCATCACCAGGCCGAGGATCGCGCAAATTGACAGGCAGAACCAACGACTCATGGTAAAGTAACTCAAATGTTAATGTACCGAAAATAGACGCGCTTGGCAAATCATTGTTCAAGCGATTCTGGTGGGTGTTCAGTCTAGCAGCTTGCGGGCCAGCCGGCGGCGGTTTTTCAGTTTTTCGTATTCCTTAATCGCTCTGCCGAGAAAGGCACAATATCTGCATCGGTAAATCGAAGATGAGTACCTTCTACGTCGCTTGCGACCTCGGCGCGGACAAAGGCCGGGTAATGCTTGGCACGCTTGCGCAGGGGGAACTGACCCTGAGCGAGGCGCACCAGTTCCCCAACCGGCCCATACGGCAGAAAGACTCGCTCCTGTGGGACATGCCGTCCCTGTTCGAGGAATCCCTTGAAGGTTTGCGCGCCATCGGCGCCTACGACGAGCCGGTTGAAAGTATCAGTTGCCATTCCTGGGGCAGCGACTACCTGCTGTTCGATGCGCGTGGTTCCCTCCTTGCCCCGACCTATCACCCCGCTGATGCACGCTTCCGGGAGGGCATGAAGAGCGTCGTGGCCAAGGTACCGCGTGAGGTCATCTATGAGGAGACGGGGGGACAGCCTTCGCCCGGCAGCACCCTTTGCCAGTTGGGCGCGGAAAAGTCCCGGCGGCTGAGCAAAGCTGATTGCCTGATGCCGGTGGCGGACGCATTCAATTATTTGCTCGGGGGAGTGTCGCGAGTCGAAACCTCGCTCGCGTGCACCACTCGGCTTTTCAACCCAGTGACCGAAGCCTGGTCGGAGCGGCTCTTCAAAGCCTTGCATTTGCCGCGCGAAATCTTTCCACCCGTCGTTCCCGGCGGCACCGAGCTTGGGCCCCTGCGTCCCGAACTAGCCAAACGAACCGGTTTGGCTGAGGCCCGTGTGATTGCGTCTTGTTCTCATGAACTCTCTGCGGCGCTCGCCACCCTGCCCGCCGCGTACGGAGAAACCTGGGGCTTTCTGCGACTGGGACCGAGCGCCATCGTGGGCGCGGAGCTTGACCGGCCCCGAATCAGTGAGGTCATTCGCGACTCGAACTTCACCATGGAATTAGGCTTTGGCGGTTCGGCGCGGCTTTCCACGCCGGCGGTGGGGCTGTCCCTGGTCGAAGACTGCCGCCGGTTCTGGGGACAAAAGGATCGGGAAATCCAACTTGACGTCCTCATGCACCTGGCGGGCTCGGCTCCGCCTTTTGAGTCCTTAATCAACCCGGAGGACCCGCGGTTCCATGAAACGAGTGATTTGCCGCTTAAGATACAGGCCTTTTGTAAAGAGACGCATCAAGCGGTACCGCGCAAGCCCGGCCCGGTGATTCGCTGCGTGCTTGAGAGTCTGGCGCTGCTCTATCGCAAACGGCTTGACGACTTCGAGGCGCTTACGGGCACGCAGATCACCCGTCTCTACCTGATGGGCAGCTCCGTTAATGCGCTGTTAACCCATTTCACCGCCAACGCCCTCCAAATCCCCGTGGTCCTTGCTCCCACCGAAGCTGCCTCGATTGGCAACGTAATCGTCCAGGCCCTCACGCTGGGCCATCTCAAGTCGCTGGCTCAGGGTCGGCAAATCGTCCGCAGCTCCTTCAAAATGCAGACTATTATGCCGCACGCCCTTGCCTGGAACGCCGCGTACGGCCGTCTCAGGCAATTCTGCTCGAACTGATTTTCGAGGCTACCGGAGACCGTTTATGCCAACCGCGCGAGATCCTCGGTAGTCTCCGACTGGTGGCGCGCGGGCTTTGCCGAGCCCAGATTTGATCGGCTGGTGAGGCAACAACCCCCCCCGCGAATCTCACTCGCTTCGAAGCGGGCTATACTTGTCACTTGCAACTTACGGTCTGCGCCGGGATGATCCGCGCATGAACCGCATTGTCGAACGTTTCGCCAAGCTTAAGTCAGCCGGACAAAAGGGGTTTATCGTCTATATCGGTGCGGGCGATCCGAACCTCGAGGCCACCGGCCAATTAGCGCTGGCGTTCTCCCAAGCGGGTGTCGATGTGCTGGAATTGGGCGTGCCCTTTAGCGATCCGCTGGCCGATGGGCTGGTCAATCAGTTGGCCGCCCAACGTGGCCTGGCATCGGGCGCCACTCCTCCCAAGGTCTTGGAGTGCGTCGCCGCCTTCCGCCGCGCGTCGCAGGTACCAGTCGTGCTTTACATCTACTACAACCTGATTCACCGCTATGGGCTGGAGCGTTTCATCCGCGACGCCGCTCACGCCGGCGTCGATGGGCTCCTCGTGCTCGATCTGCCGCCGGAGGAGAGCGGCAATTATGAAGCGCTCATGCGCGCTGCCGGTTTGTGCCATATTTACCTGGTGGCCCCGACAACCCCGGACGAGCGTATGGAGTTAATCGCCAAGCGCGCTGCCGGCTTTGTTTATTACGTCTCGCGCGAAGGCGTTACCGGCATGAAAACCAAAGTGGCTGCGAGCATCTCACAGATGACAGCAAAACTCCGCGCGCACACCGACCTCCCCATTGCCGTCGGCTTCGGCATCTCCACTCCGGAACAAGCCCGAACAGTTGCCGCGAGCGCCGAAGCCGTGGTCGTCGGCAGCGCCATCGTGGACCAAATCGCCCGGCATGGAAAATCGCCCGACCTGGTAAGCCACGTGACGAATTTCGTCCGCTCGCTCGCGCTCGCAGTCAAATCTGCCTCCAAGGCCTGACCAAACCCGATTCATCTTGCCAGGGGGCAGCAGGGGCGTTTAATCATTAGAGCCTTATTGCGGAGCAAGCAGGAATATGAGACTAAAAGCAATCGCACTTGGGATTGTCGGACTGTTAGTGCTGCACAGAACTTCGCGCGCGCAGATCCCCCAAATCATCAGCTACCAAGGGCAGATCACCGTTCAAGGCCAGAACTTCAGCGGGCCGGGCTTGTTTGAGTTCGCGCTGATCGACGGAGCCACCACCAACACGCTCTGGAGCAATGACGAGACCAGCGTTGGGGGCAGCGAGCCGGCATCGGCCGTTTCCCTGGTGGTTAGCCGAGGCCTGTTTAGCGTGTTCCTCGGCGATACGAGCCTAACCAATATGACGGCCATTCCGCCAACGGTGTTCACCAACCCGGAGGTGCGCCTGCGCATCTGGTTTAGCGATGGCGCTCATGGGTTCAGTCGATTGTCGCCCGACCAGCCAGTAACCTCCGTCGGCTATGCTTTTATGGCCCAAAGCATTGCCAACAACGCCATCGGGGTCAGCCAATTAGGCAACGGCGCAGTGACCGACTCGAAGATTGCGCCGAATACGATTGATATCACCAAGCTCAATTTCATTCCATTGACCAACGAGGTCGATCCAACGGTGGCGTTGACCGTCAGCAACGCCGTTCCCAAATGGACAGGTTCAAATTTGGTCAATGGCACGATTTACGACAACGGCAACCTTGGAATTGGAACGACGAACCCCGCAGCGAGGTTGGACATCGCTGGCGCAGTGGCCATCCATGGCACCAACGTGATCGATGCAACGGGAAAATGGGTGGGGAGTCCCACGGGCTTGCAAGGACCGGCGGGACCCCAGGGGCCAACTGGCCCGGCGGGAGCCACGGGTCCTCAAGGAACGGCAGGGCCGGCGGGGCCCCAGGGAGCTGCCGGACCGACCGGAGCCACAGGACCGACGGGGCCGCAAGGAGCCACCGGTCCGCAAGGGCCGACTGGACCCCAAGGGCCTACGGGGCCGGCCGTGCATACCTCAGCGGTCTGCATGGCCAACACGACCATCTCGAGCTGCACCCTGCTCTGCGCGAATAAGGTCGTGGGCGGCGGTTGTATGCTCGGCAGCAGTGGGACCGGCTCCTCCTGTGGACCAATAACTGCGGATACTGGGCAATGTTCTTCGAGCGCTTCACAGGGCAGATATGCCTGTTGTTGCGTCTGTTCTCCGTAGCTACTGCCCGGCGCCCCGTGTGAATTTAGCGCTTTCCGGAACGAAGTCCATCCTTCCACCAGGAGGGAACCTGTGGCTCTTCATTTCGTCCCTGCTCTCCACAGTTCTGATAGTTTGGCTCGGCTTGACGGGCTGGACCGCGCTTTGCGCAGAAAGCGAATTGGCTCCAGGCAAGCCGCATTATAAGCTGAAACTCAATTTAAACGAATACTCCATTTTCAATGCGGCGTACGTCGATGGCCTGCTCAAATACGGCGGGAGCGGCGATTTCAAGCTCGAGATGGCTAAAGAGGGAAACGAGGTCGCGTGGACTGTGACCATTGAAAACCCGAGAATCATGGAGTTGCTCGGAATCTTCGTTGGTGAAAAGACGATCAAACTAGTCCAGGGCCTGGATCCCGCCCGCCTCGAGCCAACGGAGAAAATCGCTTTGGAAACGATCAAGTCGCTAACCAAGAAGCTGGAGGAGGCCCAGAAAAATCCCGTTTGGGACACCGTTAAGGTTTCCGGGTTGGTGCTTGAGGACGGCACAAACCTTCTCTTCCAGGCGCAGGGCGAGAAGCTGCGGTTGGTCGGCGACCGCGCTCGGGAGTTGAGCGCCCAGCGTGGAATCCCGCTAGTGGCCGAGGGGTTTATCAAGCTGCCGGGCCAATTCGAGCCGCTGCGCTGGCTGGAAAAACGGCTCAACACGCTCGAACTGTTCGTAATGAGCCTCTGCCCGTTTGGCCAGCGGGCCGAAATCTCTCTGTACACGTTCCTGGCGCAACCCCGAAATTCGGTCGCGCCGTCCTTCGAGATTCGCTACTTGTTCTACAAAACTCAACAGGACGGCAAGGACACCTTCATCTCGCTGCACGGCGAGGAGGAGGTGCGCGAGGACTTGGTGCAAATGGCAGTGCGCGATTATTACCCGCAATTCTTCCAGCCCTACGTAATGATGCGCGCCGACAACACCAGGGCGAGTTGGAAGAAACTGGCTGAGCAGGCGGGCCTGCAAGCCGCTGATGTTGCCGCCGTGGATAACATCATTTCCACTCAACGGGGCACTATGATCCAAAAGGAATACGATTATGCCACGGGGCATTATGGCATCACCGACGGAAGCCCTTCATACGTCTGGGAAAGTCAGCCGGTGGCGGATTTGCGGAAGCTAGAAGCGTTCAAGGGCATGAAAGAATCATCCGAAGAAGCCTGCGCAAAGTGATACAAGAATCAGTGGCTCCATTGTTTCCAATCATCGAGGGTCGCTTGAGCCATCACTTCGGTAGCCTTGCGCAACCATTTGGCTGGGCGCGATTTCAGATCTTTGGTAATCTTCTGTTTTGCGCCCTTGGTGCCCAGATGGAGATTCGCCGTCTCCCACCCCATGGCGCTCAGAAGCCGGAGTTCCTCGTTGGATTTGGGCAGTGAGGCCAGTTCGATGCGACTGCAGTCGGGAGCCAAACGGCGCAAAAGCCACCGCTTGTGAAAACTCACAAACGGGTCGGCGGCGCGCACGGCTTGTTCGATGACCCTTTGGTAGTAGATGCGGTCGTCCGACCGCCTCGGTTGCTGCCAGTACCACGCGGATCGGCGCAACTCCTTGGCTTCACGGGCGATCATCCCGCCGCGCCAGTCGGCCAACGCAGTGTAACGTCGCCTTCCCAGGCTGCCCAGTCCCGCTTGCCGATGGACGATGCGCATAGAGAGCTTAGGCTCGGGCAAAGCGCGCCGGAGTGCCGCGCAGACGTCCGCCGGCGCGGGTTGGACAGCCGCAGGCCAGCCGCTGAGTTTTTCCCAATAATGAACCGGGTCCCGCAACTGGCTCAGCGCCACCGCCCTCAGCCAGCCGTGGTGGTCCGCCAAAACCAGAGGCTGGCCCCCTTTGGTCAACCCAGCCTCGTAACCTTCCAGAATCGCATCGCAGGCCGCATCCGAATCACACGATAAGTGATGTTCGATAAAGGCCAACTTAGCGCTCACTGCCAAGCGAACCAGGTCGTTGGGATAAGGAAGGGGGCAGGCTTCGTCGAAATCGTTTACACCCCAAACGAGACGACCCTCCAAGTCGCGCCAGGTGCCAAAGTTCTCGACGTGCAGGTCGCCGACGCCGAGCACCCGCGGGGCCGAGGCCAAGTGTGAACACAGGTCGGGCCAGAGCTGGGCCCAGCGATAGAAGGTGGCGCGCAAAAAGGGGAAAGGGCTCTCAGCCATGCGTTGGTGCTTGAGCCGCAGATCCGCCTCGATGAGCGGCAGGCTTTGCGCCACCCATGTCTCGTACGCTTTGGTCGCCTGCTTAATGTCCATAGGAAACTCCGCTCAAGGTTACGGAGTTTTGCCTTCCCGTCAACGTGCTTGATTTGAGCATTTGAGCATGCAAGTTTTAATTGTCAAAGTCCGACGAAGATCCACCACCGACTCACTTCGGCCGGTACCATAAAAACAATCCGAGTTTAAAACTCGAAGGACCACGGCACCGATCCTGCTCCCTTGCAGCCGGGTTTCGCTACGGCCATGCCTGGGCTCGCTCCCTGGGAGATGTCTGCCCATGTTTTTAATGGCACTTTATGCGAAAGAAGATTCTGCTGGTAGAGGACAATGCCGAATTATTGGAGCTACTCCGTTTAAATCTCAAAGCGGCTGGCTTTTCCGTCGCGACCGCCGCCGACGGCATCGAAGCACTCAAAAAGGCGCGTTCGTTGCTACCCGATTTAATCGTGCTTGATCTGGTGCTGCCCGAACTGGACGGCTTCGCGGTCTGCGAGACTTTGCGCCGCTCGGCTGCCACCGCAGCTATCCCTGTGATTATGCTGACCGGCTTGTGCAGCCAATTCAGCCGACTGGCTGCCTTGGAGTCCGGCGGCACAGATTTCTTCTCCAAACCAGCCAAGCCACAGGATCTCATTTCGAAGATCAACGCATTGCTGGCTAAACCCAGTGCGGCTCCCAGTGAACCCAGGCTAGCCGGCCGCCAAGCTCGTTTCGGCACCCGGCGCGGCGTCCAAACGACGAGCTAAAACCTCGGTGCACGAGGCGCGCCGCGTTGAGCGGAGGGGCACTGTCTAATCCTCAGCACCTTGTCCATGATCGGGACAGGGGGCACCTGGCGGTCCGATAAGATTTTTCGTCAACGTTTCCCCTCGTATGGTTTCCGTGCGAGATTTTTGACTATTTTCGGAGACGTTGCTTGACTATGGTCTCTAAAGAATTCAGGACCCGGTCTTGGGGCACCATCCTTCTTGCCATTCGCCGTACTAGGCTCATCATAACTCGGAGTTTATGGGCCGAGAATTCAGTATCATTCCGCGGGACGTGCCGCGCGTGCAAACCGCTTACCGCCGCATCTGCACGCCGTTGCCTCATCCGGATTCCTTAGCGACGCTGGAGAAGTTGCGCCGCTTCGAGCCACTCTCGATGCGAGGACAGCCGCCGGTGGTTTGGGACCACGCCGAGGACATCTTCGTCTATGACAAACATGGCAACCGTTGGCTCGATTGGTCCAGCGGCGTGCTGGTGACCAACGCAGGGCATGCGGCTCCAGAGATTCGTCAAGCCATTGTTGAGCAGGTTAACCGCCCGCTGCTCCACAACTACTGCTTCCCCAGCGAACCACGGGCGCAATTAACGGAGTGCCTGGCGGGTGTCGCGCCGGAGGGATTGAAGAAGGTCTTTTTGCTCACGACCGGTTCCGAAGCAACGGAGTGTGCCATTAAGCTAGCCCGGGCGCGCGGGATCGCCTTGGGCGGCAACCAAAAGATCGGCATTGTCGGTTTCGAGCGGGGGTTCCACGGACGGACCCTCGGGGCGCAGCAGGCCGGCGGTTTCGCGGGCCAGAAGTCTTGGATTGTTAACCTGGACCCCGCCATTCTCAATGTGCCATTCCCGGACGGCTATTGGCAGACGAAAACCGGCTTCGACACCTTCCTGGAGGCCGTGTCCCGAACTGGGTTCAAGGCCGGCAGCATCGCCGGCGTGCTGATGGAGACTTACCAGGGCGTCGGGCCAGATTTCGCACCGCTGGATTATGTTCGCCAATTGGCCGACTGGTGCCGGGAGCACCAGGTTGTGCTGATCTTCGATGAGGTTCAGGCCGGCTTTGGCCGCACGGGCAAGTTCTGGGCGTTCGAGCATTACGGTGTGATCCCGGACCTGATCTGTTGCGGCAAAGGCATCAGCAGTTCCTTGCCGATCTCAGCCGTGATCGGACGGGAAGAGATCATGGATCAGTTTGGGCCCGGTTCAATGACTAGCACCCACACCGGCAACCCGGTCTGTTGCGCCGCGGCTTTGGCGAGCATGAGAAAAATCAACACCGACGGCCTGGTGGCCAAAGCTGCCGAGCTCGGCCCGGTCCTGCTCGCCGGTCTCCAGCGCATTCGGGCCGCTCAGCCTGACGTGGTGGGCCACGTCGCCGCCCGCGGCCTGGTCGGTGGTGTGCAGCTTATCAAAGCGCCGGCCAAGACCCCGGACCCGGATTTGGCGCACGCGATTGTTGAACGCTGTTTCCACAAAGGATTGTTGCTCTTTTCGCCGGTGGGTGCGTGGGGGCAAACGGTCAAGATTGCGCCGCCGCTAACCATCCCCCGCGCCGCGCTCGAAGAAGGGCTGGCAGTGCTTAAGGAGGCCACGGAGGAGGCCATCGCCGAGCGTTAGGTCTGTCTCCAAGAACCGCCGTCTAAAATCAACACACGCGTCGATCGCATTGGCACGATCCACCCAGGACCTATTATGCGTTCACCGCCAGAGCAGTGACTCGCGAAGCCCTTGGAGTGCGCGCAGCTTGCTCTAATCTTTACCCAAAAATGCCTTCGCTGGGCGTCCACACGCAGTAGCCGGCATCCCTATCTCACGGGGCAAACTCCGTCGAGAGCCACCTTCGCCGCCTGGGCCGTACCTCGCGAAGCGTTTGGAGTGCGCGCAGCTTGCTGCCGCTTTCGAAAACCAACGGCGCCCGAAAACGCGGCCCCGCCGCTTCGCACTCTGATCCCCGAGCCTGCTCCCTCTCCTCCTCGGGAGGAGAGGGCCGGGGCGAGGAGGCCCTTCTCTCGATTTCCGGGGCAAGGCCAAGGCGATGTCTAGCAAGTGCTTCTTCGGGTAAAGATAAGCAGCTTGCCGCCGCTTTCGAAAACCAAGGGCAGCCAAATGCTCCTTATCATCATCGGAAATGCCGCCGCTGAACATCCACCCGCCCTCGGGTCCACAAGCGAGCGCAGCGAGCCAAAACGGCGAGAAAAGGGAGGCAGATGATGACACGCAAACCAGCGCAATCCCCGGCTGCGGATGTCTGGCAAGCGTTTTTTCAGGTAAAGATGTCGCGCTCTGCCACCGCACTCCAAGGAGCGCTTGGCGTGGACGCAAAAGACTCCCCACGCCCCGCTCATCGCGGAACATTCAGCCGCTGATAACGGACCAGGAGGCTGGAACCTCGCGTCGGGAGGCGGAGCTCGAAATCGGACATCAGCCGGCTCCCGGGCAGATTCCGCTGCGTCCTGGCGAGGGATTCAGAGATGAATTCAACCTGATAAGTCGAGTCAGGCCGCAACGCCCGTAGACTCGCCTGGAGAACGGAGTTGGAACACTCGGCGCGGCGGAAGGCCAGCACAACACCGCTGTCGAGATCACTGCGATGAAATTGATAAGCAATAAGAGCGCCAGCGCCTAGGACGCAAGGAGTAAGCGGATAAAAATCGCCGTACCAGAATTTCTGATTCTCTTTCACTTCTTGGAGCGCGGCGCGGGCAGCGTTGGTCGGGAAGTCGGGGTCGAGAAAGGCGAACTGGCAGATTAGTCCGGCGGTGGCGGCGCTACGGACATCGTACGCGCTTGGAGTCCAGGCGCAGCCGGCAAACAACGGCACGTAAAGGTTAAGACCATAGCTTTGGGTTTGATTCCAGTCGGCGTGGCCGGGTGAGCAGCCGGTGTCGCTGTGCCAGAACGTGACCGAACGCTTGCAGGTCTCGAGGTCAATCCGGCGCCCGCCACTAGCGCAGTTGTCAATCGAGAGACCGGGGTTGCGCGCCAGTAACTCGTCCCATAAGGCGTAATGGCCTTCAACGTAGTGGATTTCAGTGCTTCCCTGACGGTCGGGAGCGTCCGCCGCACGCCAAAAAGCGAGCGGGTCGATGTTGAAATCGTTGCGGTAAGTATCCACGCCGAATTCGGAAATCCGGCGCGAGAGGAGGTCGGCGAGCCAACGGCGAGCAACGGGGTCGTTGAGTTTGAACAGGCCTCCCTTCTCGCCGCCGAAAACAAACTCAGGATGTTCGCGGGCGATTTGGGTGCCGGCGGCGACGCGCTCTGGCTCGAACCAGAGGATGAGCTTAAGCCCCATCTGGTGACAGGCGTCGCTCAGGGGCTTGAGACCGTTAGGAAACCGCCCGGGCGTGCAAAACCAGTTGCCCACCCCGTTGGGGAAGCCGCCCTCGAACCACGCGGCATCCAGCCAATGCGAGTCACAGCCTAAATCCCTGGCGGCTTTGGCGGCTTGGATTTGACAGGTTTCGGTGCCCCAATCGGGCCGAGCGCTCACGTAGCGATCGAAGCACTGCAGCGCGATGGGCAGGCGGATCGGCCGGCGACCCTGGCGCGGTGCATATTCGAAGAGAAGCAGGCGACGCAGCCGGTTGTGGGCGGCCAGGAGATCTCCTTTCCAGGGTAGGACCAGGATTCGCGGGGTGCGGATTTTTTCGCCGGGCTGAAGGCGCAAGGACGTTTTCTCCATGCCCGCCCGGAGGCTGGTGGCACCGGTGGGTGAGCGGTTGAGGGCTGCCTGCCACTGGCCCGACCAGCCAATCGCGGAGAGCACTCCTTCATCGCCATATTGAACATTAAAAAACGGAAAGGCGCCATTCGACGCGCGGCCGCCCTCCGGAGCCAACACCATGGCCTTGCCCGGTTCGACCTCAGTTTCGAGCGGAAAGAAAGACCGCTCGCCGCACACATCCCCCACCAGGTGGTGCAGCCGCACCGCTTGGCGGAGGTCACCCGTGCGAAGTTGAGTATCCAGCGGCTGAATATCCTCGAGGAGCGGGGTTGCTTCGGTGCTGCGGTTTTCGAATTCCAACACCCATTCGACCGCCGGATAACGCTTGAAGGCCTTGACGGCAACGCTGAGGCGCAGGCCAGTCTTGGGGTCCTGCCAATGCACTTGCCAAGAACGGCAAGAGGCACTGTCGTTTGGCTCAACCGTGCGCTGCCAGTCCGAGAGGAAGTTGGATGAGGCAGCGCCGTTGTACCGGAAGGAGAATGGCGTCGCGGTCATGAGAAGAGGCTGTGTGTCCTCTTTTGGCCTTTGCGGGGCACCCTGGTCTTGGCGTCGGAGTTCGTCATGAATGGCTGACCCGCCTCCCGGCAGTCTCTGACCCGTAAAGATAGCAGAGGCCCAATCCTGCATTTGCCGGATTTCCACTGGCGAGGCCATGACGGCGTCATCAGGAGCGTCGGTGGGGATGTCCGTGTCCTCGAGCGCGCGAGCGGTTAAGGGCATGAGAACACTCAACAGGGGCGCTGAACTAAGGATAGTCAGGAAAAGTGAAAAACTTCCGCGGCCTCGAAACATTGCGGCAGGGTAGGAAACGGCGTCAAAAAATTAAAGCCGTAAAAGGAACAGGATTCCTTTCATGATCATCCTCAAAGATGGCCTCGTGGCGGTCGAGCAGCAACCCGTAACCGTTGCTTCCTCCCGAATCAGACGCAGCAGACGCAGACCCCGGCTTTGCGCCTGGGCGCAAGGCATGTTAAATTGACCGCGCAATGGGCCTCTTAGACAACGCAATAACCTCGCTGCACCTGGCCCTTGAGGATTATTCCTCACCCCAGGATGCGAGGCTGCTCTCTGCCGTGCGCAATCTTCACGCTGGCATTATCCTCCTTTACAAGGAAAAACTGCGGTTGCTCTCCCCTCCCGGCACCGACGACGTTTTGGTCAAAGCCAAGAGCAAGTTCCAAAAGGGGCCAACTGGCGCGGTCGTTTCGGTTGGAGTCGGCCGAAAGACCGTGGACGTGTTCCAAATCAAAGAACGATTCGAAGCCCTCGGTGTCCATACGGATTGGAATCGCTTTAACAAAGTGAACGAGCTCAGGAACGAAATTGAACATTATTTCACCACGGCGAATCGTGGCGCGATGGAGGTTGCTATTTCCGATACCTTCCTGATCATACGCGATTTCATCCACACCGAACTTGGCAAAGATCCGAAAGAACTCCTCGGGGACGAGGCTTGGACTAAACTGTTGTCAGTATCGGAAGTTGTTGAAAAGGAACGCGAGCTTTGCCAGGAGGCCCTGGCTGCCATTGATTGGGAATCCGACGGATTGGCAGACTCCATTTTGGAACTGCGCTGCGCGGAGTGTGGCTCCTCACTGCTCTTCCCGCTGAGCCCGACGAAGGAAACCAAAATTCAATGCAGGTCTTGCGGTGAGGACGAGGCTTTCTCAAGTTACGCGGAACGGGCGATTTCGGACCACTTCGCCAGCGAAAACCACCACTCGATGAAGGATGGAGGCGACCCAGCTACAATCACCTGCCCGCACTGCGGAGATGAAGGCTACATCGTCGCAGAGAACTGTTGCGCCCTTTGCGGAGAGAGTTGCGAAACTACCTGCGCGCGTTGCGGGTCCTCGATTCCGGTCGAGGAGCTAAACGACGGCAGTTTCTGCGGCTATTGCGACCATGTGATGAGCAAGGAGGATTAAGCCGCAGCCGTGGAGACGGCGAATTCTTCCCGCCGCTCCCATCCGCTCCTTCATAACGCGCCCCAGCCCGACACGTGCGTGAGGTTGGCCTAGCTTCGGGGCCACCACGGTCCGCCTGAAATGGCGGAAAGTTACCTAAAAACCAGCACGGGCGGGCCAAAATCCACGAGCAAATCCAGCCGATTCTGGCACCAATACGCAATTCTAGCCCGGTGGAATGGGCCACCAGGAGCAAAGCCCTTTTTTTGCGCAAAGTCCTGGATTGGACCTGCAATCGGAAGGACTTAATGTAGATTGACATTAGGATGCAAGCGCAGGCTTAGCACAAGCCCCTTGGAAAGGACAGCACAAGTGAGTGGACGACGTGCGTAAGTTATTGTGATTAGCCAGCTTACCGCATTATTCGCGCATCTTGGAGTTAATCGACTTGCATCATCCCGGCTCAGGAGCGAAGTCTGTGACAGCCCTAAAGTTGGGTAATGGCCCGCCTCGTGCCTGAAAACGCCACGTGGCCCGACCTCGGCGCAACGTGGGGGAACGTGGCAGGCGGTGGGCTTCCCGAAGAGGACCGTGAACGCGGGGTTTGATGGTCCGCAGCCCCATGAGCCGCGCCCACGAACTGGCGTTCTCCATGCCTTTTGCGCCCCGAAAACGCCCCGTGGGCCAACTGCGCGCGAATGTCGGGCGGTGTTCCGGTTTGGCTCGGCACTCTTACGGGGTCAGCCGTGAATCGTGAATTCTGCCGCACTGATGACAGTTTCTAATGGTTCTCCCCAGCGTTGCTGCTCTCCCATAACCGCTGCTTCCGGGGGCTGTGTGTGCCTCGCAATGGCCCGCGGTGAATTACGACGACCCAGAGCCCGACCAAACCGACGCGGATTGTAAGGGGCCGGCTGGGGACGCTGTCACCGCCATCCAAAAGTTGATCCACACCCAGCGCAGACGAGATAATCCATATTCCTGCCAACTCATTTTTCTGCCACATTTCCCGCCCCATGATTTTGTCCCTCATGATTTTGTCATCTCCCCGCCCCTCTCCAGGTTCCCATTCGTCTGCCGGTTCTTTGCGCTCAAAAACCATCCCGTGTCCGACTCCCGTTCCCCCATCCTCGCTGATCCGCGAAATCTGCGGTTAAAGAGAATCCCCTCTGTGGTGAACTCCCCCTCCTCCGTTTCCTCCGTTTCCTTCTGTGGATCACCCCTTCCCACGGCTTAGTGACGGCTTTGTCACGGCCCGGAGGTGCTCAAAAGGCCCGTATTCATTGGCTTGTCACGGTGTCACGGGTGTACACCCCCCAGGAGGGCCCCAGGAGGGTGGGTGGGTGTCCTTCAATGAGGCATAACAAACCTCCACCCATGCCCCGGACCTAACCGGCTGTCCCACCGCCTGGTCAAGGTACATCCGGGTACATCCGACCATATCCGGGTAAAAACCTGCTCGGCGATCAAGCTAAATCAGAGTAAATCAAAGTAAATCAGGCCTGGGCACACGCCTGGTACCCTTTCGGATTTGAGATTTCGTCACCTGCTCGCGAAGACTTTCGGAGTTCTTTCGTCATTCGACATTAGGAATTCGTCATTCCCCCTAACCCTGGGACGGCCCTGGTACGCCGAGGGACGCCTCTTGGGACGGCTCCGACCTCAACAAACCCCAATGTTTACGGCCTCTGGGACGGTGGGACGGCTGTTTACCCCCATGAGGGGGTCCCCCCAATGACAAATGTCCAATCCTCTCTTCCAACCCCCGGAAAACCGCCATCGCCAAGCCTCGATTCGCCCTAGAATCAAAGTAAATCAAGGTTCGAAGCACCCATCCTTAGCCCAGAAGTTCCAGATTCAAGCTTATTCCAGGCTAGAAATTTCCTCCGTTGGGCGGAACGACTCTCCCCGGTCATTGCAGCAAGTTACGCTAAGTCGCACCGTGCGGTCACGCCAAGTCACGCCAAGTCACGCTAAGTCACGCTAAGTCACGGCAAAAAATTCCAGGCTACTCAGGGTGAGGCCATCCGTGCCCTCCGCGTGATCCTTGGTCATTTTCCTCTCCCGGCTACCACAATCAAAGCAGTTCAAGCTAAATCAAAGTAAATCAAATCAGGGTTAAACCCACACGCCCTCAGCCCAGAACTCCCCCCCAATTCTCCCTAACGGCTCCCCTCTACCTTTGCGATCTGTGTGATCTTTGCGGTTAAAAAAATCCCCTTTTTCTCTGTGCCCTCCGTGTCTCTGTGGTGAACCCTATTTCAGCCGGAGGAGGCGGTCGGCGCAGGGTGCACATCCGGCCATCTCCCAGGGCCCATCCCTCCGGAAATCAAACTAAATCAAACTAAATCAGGGTTGGAAGCACGCGTCCTCAGGCCAAAAGCCCCCGAAACCCTTTCTCCCTGGGTCTCGGACACGCGTTTGACCGGCACGTTTGCACTTTTGGAACGCCGCCTTTAGGCGCCTTTAGGCGGCAGCACCCGCGCCCCAGAGCCTCGGATGTGTCGGCGGTGGAGGGCGCTCCCGGCCATCCCCGAGGCCAGATCCCTCCGCAAATCAGGGTGAATCAGGCTAAATCAAACTAAATCAGGCTTGAGGGCACACGGTCTGGAGTCCCTTCGGGTTTGAGACTTCCTCATTCCTTCGGGCTTCGCCATTGCCATTCGTCATTCCCGCAGGGCGTGTCTCTGCGGTTAAATCGATTCCTTTCATTCCGTTCAGTCCCTTGGCCGCATGGCCAAAGCAGGACCTGGTCCGGCCGTGGTCCGACCAAATCCGGGTAGATCCGACTAGATCCGACTAGATCCGACCGAAAAAAATTCCCCGCATGCCGCGAAACCCGAGAAGCCCCGAAACTCATGCCGCTCGGCTCTTATTCGCCTGCCCTCCATTCGTTTGCCACAATGGTCGCAGTTTCGGGGTCGGCGATAGGCACGCTAATAGGTCACGCCGGGTCACGCCCAAAAAAGTCTGTCTCTTATTCGTCTGCCCTCATTCGCCTGCCGGAATGGCTTTCTCGGGATCCGGGCGGCATTCGGGCAAATTCGGATAAATCTGCCCGCCTGGGGCGCCTCCAATTAAAGGCCATTAAAAGTAAATCAAAGTAAATAAAAGAAAAAACATTCCTCTTCAATCTATTTGCTGGCTGGTGGCCCCCTGCTCGGTGCAGGATGTCCCACGATGAACGAGGACAGGTTCTTAGAAGGCAAGGTTATCCGCCAAACCCTGCCGATAATCGACAATCCTGCGGGTCCGGGCATTCCCGCGCTCAAACGGTTGCGTCTGGCCCAGGGCGAATTGGCGCAAATCTACGATGCGGAGCGGGGGATTAGGTACATGGCCGTGATCGAATTGCTGGCGCAGAACACTCGCGGCAACCATTATCATAAGGTCAAAGAGGAGTTGGTTTATATGATGCAAGGCGAAGTTGTGCTGGTGGTCGAGGACATCCGCTCCAAGGCCCGCGAATCGGTGCCGCTCCGGCCCGGGGACCTGGCGCTGATCCGGACGGAGGTGGCTCATGCCCTGCGCGTGACGGCCTCCGGCCTGGCCATCGAATTCTCGCAAGCCCGCTTCGATGCCCAGGACATCTATCGCTACCCCCTCCCCTAGCCCCCCGAAACCCCCCGGGAGATGGGGCGGTTACCCCATAAACCCCATAAAAGAATTTGTCGAAATGCTGCTTGCTATTTTTTCCAAAAACCGTCAGCCTTGGGGAAGTCTGTCAGATGAGCTTGCCATTTCCATGGCATGGTAAATCTTCAGGTGAACTCGGTTCAGTGATGATTTGAAACCCGATCGTCGGGAACAGTCTGGAGTAAGCGGAAGTTAGTCTGGGACAGCAGAAAAACTAGATGAGTGCTAAATTGTTCGTTGGGAACCTTTCCTTCAACGTCACCGAAAACGACCTACAGGATGCCTTTGCGGCTCACGGCACGGTCGTGGAGGCCAACCTCATGATGGACCGGGCCACCGGCCGTCCGCGCGGGTTCGCCTTTGTTACTATGAGCACGCCCGAGGAGGCGCAAAAGGCGATTGACGCCTTAAACGGCAAAGAACTCGCAGGTCGTGCCCTCACCGTCAATATTGCGCGGCCACGCGAAGAACGTCCCCCAGGCGGTGGCGGCGGTGGCCGGCGACCCTATAGCGGCGGCGGTGGCCGAGGCCCTGCCGGCGGTGGCGGTCGCGACCGCTACTAATCCCCATTTTCTGTCCTTGCAGGGGCTTGGCTGACCCAAGCCCCCTTTCTTTTCCCACGGCGCGTCCTTGGGCTGCAAGCCTCCACGCCGCCGGCGTACGGCATCTGCTAAAGGGGCGGGGACGTCTCGTCCCCGCAGCCAGTGCGGGTCCAGCGCCAAGGCTTTGCTTTCGCCGTTTTCGGTAAACCCCGCGCCCCAGAGGTGCATGCTCTCGCGCCAGAAAGGCTCGAGAACCTCTGCCGATGTTACAAGCCGATAACCACCGCCTTGGTCTGGGTATAAAGATTGAGCACCTCGTGGCCCATCTCGCGTCCCCAGCCAGACTGTTTGTAGCCGCCGAACGGTAGCGCCGCGTCAAACACGTTGTAGCAATTGATCCACACCGTGCCGGCGCGAAGTTGGGATGCAATCCGGTGCGCCTTGGTCACATCCTTGGTCCAGACGCCCGCCGCCAACCCATAAGCCGTTTGATTGGCCGTTTGGGCCACTTCTTCAATTGTGCTGAACGGCTCGGCAACGACCACGGGGCCGAAGATTTCCTCACGCACGATGCTCATGCCAGGATTGGTTCCCTTGATAACCGTTGGTTGTACGAAATACCCTCGTTGACCGACCCGATCACCGCCGGTCACATAACAGGCGCCATCTTGTTTGCCCTGGTTCAGGTAATTAGTTACGCGCACCAATTGCTCCTCGGAGACCAAGGGTCCCATCTCGGTGTCAGGCGCCAGGCCGGGACCCAGCCGGATTTTCTTTGCCTGGTCGGCCACGCCGGCGACCACCTCATCGAATACGTCGCGCTCGACCAGCAGACGCGAGCCGGCGCAGCAACATTGTCCATGATTGAAGAAAATCGCGTTCGCAGCCCCGCGTATCGCTCCCTCGAGATTTTCCGCGTCCTTAAAAACGATGTTGGGCGATTTACCCCCCAATTCGAGGCTAACCTTCTTGAGATTGCCGGCGGCAGCCCGGACAATCAGCTTGCCGACTTCCGTCGAGCCGGTGAAAGCAACTTTGTCCACACCCTCATGGGCCGCGAGCGCCGCCCCGGCACTCTCGCCAAACCCGGTGACGATGTTGACCACGCCCGGCGGCAGGCCGATTTCCAAGAGCAGTTCGCCCAGGCGCAACGCGGACAACGGGGTCTGCTCAGCCGGCTTGAGCACGACACAGTTGCCGGTGGCCAGCGCCGGCCCGAGCTTCCAGGCGGCCATCAGCAACGGGAAATTCCACGGAATGATTTGTCCCACGACGCCGACAGGTTCCTTCAAGGTGAACGCGTGGAACTGCTGCGAAGCATAGGGAACACTAATCGGGATCGTGTTGCCCTCAATTTTCGTGGCCCAGCCCGCCATGTAGTGGAAAAGGTCGGCGGCCAGCGGCACGTCCGCCACCCGGGCGACTCCCCGCGGCTTGCCGTTATCCAACGACTCCAAGTCCGCGAATTCCTCGGCGTGCTCGAGCAGCGCGTCGCCCACACGCCAGAGCAACTGGCCTCGCTGGCTGGGCGTGAGGCCGCGCCAAGGCCCCGTTTCGAAAGCCGCCCGCGCCGCCTTTACCGCACGGTCCACATCCTCCCGATCGCTATCGGGCACCCGGGCAATAACGGAGCCGTCGGCTGGGTTGAAAACCTCGAAGGCCTTGCCCGAGGCGGCGGCCACCCAATTGCCGCCGATCAGATTATGTTTGGGTCTGGCTAGCCAGCCAGCGACCTGCGGGGAAACCGCGGCCCCGGAGCGAGCGGCTTCGCGAGAACCATTGCCATTGGAACCGGGTTTGGTTTGCCGGTGATTTCGGGAAGGTCGAGCGGCTATGCGCCCACGAGAGGAAACTGTTTTCATAACATTTCAAAGCACGTGTTTCACATTTTTAATGGTTAGGATTATCTGGGTTAACCTACGCCCCCGAGGACGATTTGGCAACCAGCCGATCAACCGAATTGCCGATAAAACATAACGGCCGACAAAACGAAACCGATGGCCGTAACAATCTGCCGGACGCGCGCTTGCGAAATTTGCTGCGAGTAATGGGAGCCCAGATAGTAACCGGCCAGCGCGCCGGCGGTCATCACACCCGCTTTGGGCCAGTCGATGAGGCCGGCCAAAACAAACCAGGCGGTGGCGATGAGATTGATCATCGAGCCCAGGATCGTTTTGAGCATGTTCATTTCGTGGATGTTGGTCCAACCGATCAGGCCCAGCGAAGCCAGCATCAGGATGCCGATCCCCGCGCCGAAGTAACCGCCGTAAAGCGCCACCGCGAACTGGAACAGCAGCGCACCCCAGAGGGCCAAGCCCTTGCCAGCCTTCTCAGTGGGGACGCGCAAGCCCACCAGCCGTCTCAGGACGCCCTGGGCCAAAAAGAGCATCGTCGCAAACAAGATCAAGAAAGGAACCAGCGTCGCGAAGGTGTGGTTGGTCGTGTGGGTCAGCAGGATGCTGCCCAACAGCCCCCCCACGAGGCTGACGGGCGCAAAGCGCCACAACCAGGGCTTAACTGCCTCGAGGTGACGACGGTAGCCATAGATGCCGCCGGAGGTGCCGATGGCCAGCGCGAGCGTGCTCGTGGCATTAGCGACAATCGGAGGCGTGCCAAAAAACAGGAGGGTGGGGAAGGTCACTAACGTGCCGCCGCCCGCGACCGCATTGATGGCCCCGCCCAAGGCGGCTGCGCCGGCCAAGCCCGCCATCTCAACGCCGTTCATCGTGCGAGAAAGATTCTCGTCAGGGCTGACTCACGGCGCCGGCTCGTCGCTATCGTGGGGCAGTTCTGCCTCAGAATCCCATCCGGCTCAGCTCGCCTTCGAGCGCCATTTGGAATTGCTGCAAGTCACCGGCACTGGGGCGGTACCCAGGCTGTTGGGAAACGAGGCCCAGCCTCCCCATTTGGTCAAATTGCCATTCCGCCTGCTGGCCGTCGCTGAAGGTGACCTTGCCGCTGGCGACTGCGCCCGGGCGCGCGATCTGATCCACCGAAACGGTGACGGCGCCTGGCTTGCCGGCAGGCGAGGCCTTCGCGGGCTTGGTCGCCGGTGCGGGACGTCCCGCAACGCCGCCCGAAACCGGCGCCGCCGAGGCAAGGCTGTCACTCACAGGTTTTGGCCGGTCAACATCCTTGGGGGTTAACTTCAAATCATCCACCAACAACCGCACGTCCATGTAGGTCATCGAAACGCCCAACTCCGAGGCGAGCCGGCTTTGAATGTCCGACAGCTTCAGTCCTTGCGCGATCCAGTCTGCGACTTTTTTCCGTTGTGCCTCATCGAGATTCATAAAAGGTTTGACTAAGTGGCCGGCGGCGAGGGTGCGTCGCGGCAACTCTTCGATTTCCGATCATCTTACCTTAGCCCAGCCGAGCCGCAACCCCTTTGAAAGCTCGACGGCTCCGCATTTTACTGGGTAAACCCCATTGAGAGAGAGTCCGCCGTAAGGTCTTTTAATAGAAAGAGCATTGGTTCTCTGGTTTGCCGGTGAAAGGCAATGCTCCGGCATGAACATGGTAACAAAAACAGCGAACATTTTGCCTTATGTCCTACGCTCCAATCGGTCTTGAACCGGCCTCCCAGCGAACTGATCTCTCCGACCACACTTCTCTTTTTCCGTCAAACTCTTTCAGTAACTCCAATCGCCTCCGAAGCACCGCGCGGCCTCGCCGTCCGCCCGGTTCCCAGCGCGGCCAAGCGCCGATTCTGGTTCATTGCCACTTGCTGTGGGACTGGGTCTGGCAGCGGCCCCAGCAGTTTGCTTCCCGGCTCAGCCGGCGCCGCAACGTCCTCTTCGTCGAGGTCGGTCCTCCCGACCCCAGCCTGGCGGCGCCACTGGCGCGGTTCCGCACCCCGGAGACCTTCCCCAACCTGACGTTGCTGCACTTGGAGTTTCCTGCCTGGCGCTGGAACGACGGCGATTATGTGGATCGAGAACGGTGCCGGCTTGTCCAGGAATTTCTAGCCGGCCCGGGGGCTGGCCGGTTCGAGAACCCCGTGCAATGGTTCTATGATCCGATGGCCATTACCGCCTTCGCCGGCCGCCTGGGCGAGGTCCTCACCGTGTACGACTGCATGGACGAGCTGTCTAAATTCAGTGGCGCGCCCCCCCAACTGCTCAAGCGTGAAGCACAGTTGCTCAGCCGCGCGGACGTCGTCTTCACGGGGGGTCGCAGATTGTTCGAGGCCAAGAGCCGCTTTCACTCCAACTGCCACTTTTACGGCTGCGGCGTCGAGAGTGAGCATTTCGGCCAGGCGCGCCAGGAGCAAACGCCGGTGCCCCCGGAGCTGGCTGCGTTGTCCAAACCAATCCTGGGCTATTTCGGCGTCGTGGACGAACGCCTGGATTACGATTTAATCGCGCAGCTTGCGGACGCCAATCCCCGGTGGTCGGTAGTCATGCTCGGCCCGGTGATGAAAGTAGATCCAGCCAGCCTGCCCCAGCGGCCCAATTTGCATTGGTTAGGCAAGCGGCCGTACAGTGAGCTGCCGGCCTTTTGCAAGGGTTTTGATGTTTGCCTCATGCCCTTTGCGTTGAACGAAGCCACCGAATTCATCAACCCAACTAAGGCCCTCGAATACATGGCCACCGGCCGCCCGATCGTGAGCACTGCCGTCCCGGACGTCGTGACCAATTTTGGTTCGGTCGTCCAGATCGCCGGCTCGCCGGCGCAGTTTGTCTCCCTTTGCCGCGAAGCCGCTGAGAAGCCCGACCAGCGAGCCCTGGCCCGTGGCTTGAGATTAGTCGAAGAAAATTCCTGGGATACCATTGTCGCCAAGCTCGAGGCTCACGTTGAGGAGGCGCTGGACGGGAAAGCCTCATCTCGGGACCGCTCCGGTCCGGCTCGGCCCCGCACAACAGGCCGGAAGGCCAAGCAAAACGCGCTAGCGGCTGAGGTGGGCGCATGAACGGCTTTCTCGATCCGCGCCATTCCGCAAAAGTGGAGGCGTTCGATTACCTGATCGTCGGCGCTGGTTTTGCCGGCAGCGTGCTGGCCGAGCGGTTAGCCTCCGGGTCCGGCAAGCAGGTCTTGCTGGTGGACCGCCGGCCCCACATCGCCGGCAACGCCTACGATCATCACGACGATGCCGGCATCCTCGTCCACAAATACGGTCCGCATATTTTTCACACCAACTCCAAGGAGGTGTTCGATTACCTGTCGCGTTTCACGGACTGGCGCCAGTATCAGCACCGTGTGTTGGCCAGCGTGGATGGACGCTTGGTGCCCATCCCCATCAACCTCGACACCATCAACCAGCTTTATGGGCTGAGGCTGAGTTCGTTTGAGATGGAGGCCTTTCTGGCCAGTCGCGCTGAACCGATCGATCCCATCCGGACCTCCGAAGACGTAGTGGTCAGCAAGGTCGGGCGTGAGCTCTATGAGAAATTCTTCCGGGGTTACACCCGCAAACAATGGGGCTTGGACCCCTCGGAACTCGACGCCCAAGTGACGGCTCGCGTGCCCACTCGGACCAATCGCGATGATCGCTATTTTACGGATGCCTACCAGGCGATGCCGCGCCATGGGTTTACCCGCATGTTTGCCAACTTGCTGGACCATCCCAACATCAAAGTGCTCCTCAACACGGATTACCGGGACATCAAAGATATCATTCCGTACCGTGAGCTCATCTACACGGGCCCCGTGGACGAGTTCTTCGATTTTCGGTTTGGCCCGTTGCCGTACCGGTGTTTGGAATTCCGGCACGAAACCCTCAACCTATCCCAATTTCAACCCGTGGCGGTGGTTAACTATCCAAACGAATACGCCTACACGCGAGTGACCGAGTTCAAGCATTTGACTGGCCAGGAGCATCCTAAGACGAGCATCGTCTATGAATACCCCCGGGCGGAAGGCGACCCGTACTACCCCATCCCCCGGCGCGAGAACGCTGAGATTTATCGCCAATACCAGGAACTAGCCAACGAGGCGGGCGTCCATTTCGTTGGCCGTCTGGCCACTTACAAGTATTACAACATGGATCAGATCGTGGCCCAGGCGCTGACCCTCTACGCTCGCCTGTGCAATGTCAGCAGGGCCGAGGCGTTGGCCCAGCGCTCCGAGCCGCGCCTTACCACGGTCACCTTTGCGCCGCTCGAAAAACCGAAGACTGCCCGGCCTTTATCCTCCCGGCGCCGTGCCGTCTTAACGGAGCCCTAATCTCCCCTCCTAAAACTGCGCATGAACCGGCTCCCGCTTCATCCGAATCTTGATCGTGATCGATTCGTTCCGGAAAAAACTTCCGGCCCGAATTTCAACAGCTTTTTTGCGGCAGGTTTCGAATGCTCAACTCACCGTCTGCGCTCAGGCACTCGGTTGGACATGATCGCTGCGACCCAACATGACAAGTTCGCCCACTTGGATTATCAGCGCCTGCAACAGGCCGGCCTGCGAGTCGCTCGCGAGGGGGTGCGCTGGCACCTGGTCGAGGCGGTGCCGGGACGCTACGATTTCTCCAGTGTGCTGCCGATCGTGCGCGCCGCCCGGGCCGCCGATGTTCAAGTGATCTGGGACCTTTGCCATTTTGGCTGGCCAGACCATCTGGACCTTTTCCAGCCCGAGTTTCGCTCAAGCCTGGCTCACTACGGCGCTGCGTTTGCCGAATGGCTCGCACGCGAACTTCAAGGACCGAGCTTTTTCGTGCCGGTCAACGAAATTTCTTTCTTCTCCTGGGCCGCCGGCGACGAAGGCTCGATGTATCCCTTCGTCAAGGGAAGAGGGTTGGAGTTGAAGGCCCAATTAGTTCGCGCTGCCATTCAAACCATGGAGGCCGTTTGGTCTGTCGCTCCGACGGCCAGGTTTATGCATGTCGATCCCGTCATCCATGTCGTGGCTCACCCGCGTCATCCTGAGCAGGCGGGTGAGGCTGAGGCCTACCGCCGGTCACAGTTCCAGGCGTGGGACATGCTCAGCGGACGCTTGTGGCCCGAGTTGGGCGGAAACGATAAGTACCTGGATCTAATCGGTGTAAATTTCTACCCATACAACCAATGGTTCTATGATCTGGAAGGCGTGCGCCGGGTTCGCAAGTTTAGGCCGCTCACTCGGCGTCACCTCCTGTACCGCCCGTTCCGCGACTTGCTTAAGGAAGTCTCTCAGCGCTACGCTAGCCCCCTGTTTATTGCCGAGACAGGGGCCGAAAACCGTGCCAGGGCCTCCTGGTTCCGCTACATCAATCAGGAAGCCGAGGCGGCCTCGCTCGATGGCGCTCGCATCGAAGGTTTGTGCCTCTACCCGATCCTCAATCATCCCGGCTGGCTTGACAGCCGCCATTGCCACAATGGACTTTGGGATTATCCCAGCCGGTATGGGCAAAGAAACGTCTATGCGCCCCTGGCAACCGAACTGCGCCGGTGGCAGCACCGCCGGCAACGCGACGGAATCGACGAACAGGACCAGGAGCGTGGCCCACGGTCCAACGCATTTCGTCTCCCTTCACCGTCCCATCCGCGGCACCAACGGAAACGCCATGAACTCTGAATATGGCCGGCCGACTTCTCTATCCCCGCCCGGAGTACCCGCGCCCGGATCGCCAGCGCGGCACTCTCGAGGGTCACGACTGGCTTAACCTGAACGGCCCTTGGCAGTTCCGCTTTGACCCCGAGCGGCGCGGTCTGGCGGAGCGCTGGTTCGCGGCCGAAGCCTTCGAGACGGATTGGCGCGAACAAATCCTCGTACCCTTCTGCTGGGAATCCCTCGCCGCCTGGGGAGCCGGCGATTCCGCGGGCAACGACAATTACTACTCAACCCGGGTCTTTCGCAACCCGCTGGAAGTCACCAGAGCCAACCACCGCTCCGTGCCCCGCTACGAGGTCGGCTGGTACCGGCGCGCCGTGGAGATCCCCCACTACCCAGCCTGGCAAGGCAAGCGGGTGATTCTCACGATCGGTGCGGCGGATTTTTTCACCGACTGCTGGTGCAACGGCCATCACCTAGGCCACCACGAAGGCGGCTACACGCCCTTCGAATTCGATCTGACCGACGCCCTCGAGAACCGCGGGGGACAGACCCGCGCACGGCTCGTGTTGCGCGTCGAGGATCCGATGGATAACTCCGAGCAACCCGTGGGCAAACAATGGCGTTGGTACACTACCACGAGCGGCATCTGGCAGACGGTGTACGTGGAACCGCGCAGCCGGACTTTCATCGACTCGTTTCGCATTGTGACGGACCTGGCCGCCAGCGCGGCACGTTTCAGCATCAAATGCGCCCAAGCCGACGAGCAATGCGCCGTCGAGGTCGAAATTTCCCCCCCCGGCGCCGAAGTGCAGCGGGCGACTTTGGAGGTGCGGCAGGGCCAGGCGGAGCAAACGCTCCGGCTGGCCACGGTCCGCCTCTGGGATCCGAATACGCCCCATCTCTACCCGGTGGTACTTCGCTTGCGCCGGGGAGAGGAACTGCTGGACACCGTCAATACGTATTTCGGGCTACGCTGCATCGATTTCGCATTGGCTAAAGAATCCGGTGTGCCGGCTTCCTTACGCGTCAACGGCGTCGTCCGTTTCTTGCGCGGCGCCCTTTACCAATCCTATTTCCCGGATGGAGTTTATACCGCCACTTCGGCGGATACCCTCCGGAACGACCTCGCTTACGCGAAAAAGGTGGGGTTCAACTTCCTGCGTGTCCACATTAAGGTGGACGACCCATTGTTACTCTACTGGGCCGATCAACTGGGTGTCTTGTTGATGGCGGACTTCCCCAACTTCGGCGAAGGGGGTGATACGCCGTTGGGACGGCGGCGCTTCGAAGCCATGGTGCGCGAGACCATCGTCCGCGACTTCAACCACCCCTCGATTTTTGCCTGGTGCCTGTTCAACGAAACCTGGGGTTTCGGCGGACAAACCAGCTTTGCCGACAAACTCCACCCACCCTCAGTGCAAACTCCCGGCCCGAACCCGACCACACCCAACGCCCCGGGCCAGGCTCCCAGCCCGCACACTACCGGGCGCTCCGCCGCCCCCAAGTTGTCTCCGTCCGAGCCTATGCCCAGTGCGCAGGCCTGGGTGCAGAGCATGTGGGAACTCGCCAAGCAACTCGATCCCACTCGGCTTGTCGAGGACATGAGTGTCTGCCACTGGGAGCACCTCGAGTACTATCTGCATGGCGACACAGACATTAACTCCTGGCACTTTTATATTAACGAGTATGCCAAGGCTAAGGCCCATATCGACAAAGTCGTCAATTCTACCTTCGTAGGCTGCACCTTCAATTACGTCCCCGGCTTTCTTCACAAAGGCCAGCCTCTCATCAATAGTGAGTACGGCGGCATCGGCGCGCTCGATGGCGACCGCGACATAAGCTGGAGCTTCAAGTTCCTGACCAACGAATTGCGCCGTCACCAGCAGATTGCCGCTTACATTTACACCGAACTCCACGACGTGGAATGGGAGTACAATGGTTTTCTCAATTACGATCGCACTCCCAAGGAGTTCGGCTACGACCCGCGCATCATCAACGAGAGCAACACTCTGCCCATCGATGCCCCGCCAGTGCAGCGGCTCGCCCCGGGCCAAAATACCCGGCTGGAAGTAGCTTCCTCCCATTATTCAAGCAGCAAGTATGAGCACGTTTCTCTGCACTGGAAGTTGGGCGGCATTGATACGCGTGGGCGGCTGTGCCAGGACCTCGTCCGCGGCTCCGTCCCGATCGCCTTTCCCCACCGGCAGGTCGCTCACGCGCACACGATCGAAATGCGCCTGCCCGAAATTCCCATGCTCTGCACCTTGCTGCTCGCCGCGCGTAGCGCCGACGGCCTGACACGGGCAGAAAATTTCGTTCATTACTTCGCCAGCAACGGCTATCCGCCTGAGCGCGAAGAACTGTCTGGAACACTGGTTCTGCGCGGCGTCCCAGGCCAGTGGGCGCAAGCGCAGTGGAGCGGCGCCGCCAGTTCGCGCGAATCCAGTCTGGCGGAGGATAGTTGCTATGGCTTCGGCCACGGCTTCTTCGAATGGGTCTTGCCTTTGCGCGGAGCGGACCTCGCCAAGGCGCGCCGGCTCAAGGTCCTCTGCGAGGCCTCCTCGCATCGCGCCGACAGCCCGCAAACGGACGCTGACGTCTATCCCACTACCTTGCAGATCTTCCTAAATGACATTCAGCTCTACGAGGCAGTAATCCGCGACCATCCGCACGACTCCCAAGGTGTGCTCAGCTATTTGCGCGGTGGAGTGGGTGCTTACGGCTACCTCACCCAAGCGTTCGCGGAAGATGAACTGCTCCGGCAGGTCGCCGCGGCGGCCAACGGCAGTCTGCGCCTGCGTTGCGCCGTTCCCGCTGAGGCCCTGGTCCAAGGCGGACTCACCATCTACGGCGCTGAATGTGGCCGCTTCCCGGTTTCCCCAACCGTAATTATTGATTGGTAGAAACTGGCGCGAGCCATCCCTATGGGTTAAGTTCATCCATGCCAAAGGCGAACGAACTCAACCAACTGCTGGCTACGCCTAAACCGCCGGAGCTTGGCCCGGGCCCGCGCGTCGGCGTGCAGAGCGAAGCCGCGCTGGATCGGACCCTGGAATTATGTTCCTTGCAAGGGCAGGCGACCGGCTACAACCAGGAGTTAGTCCGGGCGCTCATCCTGCTATGGCACGATCACCTCGAAGCGGCCCACGCCATCGCGCAAAGCGTGGAAAGCGCGGACGCCGCGTTCGTTCACGGCATTATGCACCGGCGTGAGCCTGATTACGACAATGCCAGGTATTGGTTCCGCCGAGTCGGTACCCACCCCGCATTCATGGAGATCGCCCGCCGCGTCAGCACGATGCCAGGGATCCAAGGACAAAACCAACTCCTTGGCCAGTTGCTACCCCAGGGCAAGTGGGACCCCTTCGGGTTCATTGCAGCATGCGAGACAGCCGCCGAGCGGCCGGCTTCCGATAGCGCCACTCGGTTTCTTGGCGAGGTGCAACGGATCGAGACGGAGGCTCTGCTGTGGTGGCTGTGCGGCGCCGCCGAGGCCTCGAAAATGGCAGCATAGTTTGGCTCATCCTTAACCGCATTAAATAGCTTGACTGTTTTGTCGAAACTTTTGCCCGCGGCGATGTGGCACTATTTCGCCGCTTTTCTCGCTAGATCAGCGCCGGCCTAGGCGGGAACGCCGGCGGGCTGTTTTTTTCGCACAGCCGCCAGCAGCGCCGCCACCAGCCCGGGGATCGTGTGCTCCTTGGCCTCAAGGGTTGGCCACAAGCCGAGCGCCGCCAGAGCTTTGGATGTCTCGGGCCCGATAGTGGCCGTTTTGATCTGCGGAAATTTTTGCAGCAGCGCGGGCAGATCAAACCGGGCGTGGAAGTGTTCGACCGTCGAGCTGCTCGTGAAAGTGATCCAATCCGCGCCGCTCTCGATAAGCTTGGCCGCGCCGCCCGTTCGGTCTTCGGTCTCCGGCACGGTTCGGTAACAGGGAATGTCGTCCACGATGGCGCCCAGGGCTTCGAGCGCCTGCGGCAATTCCGGCGTGGCCCGTTCGGCGCGCAATAAACAGATCTTGAGATTCTCGATGCTCTCGAATCCCGCGAAGGCCTCGGCTATGCTGGCGGCAAGCGCCTCATCGGGCATCAGGTCCACTTGCAGGTGCAGTTCCTTCAGCTTGTTGGCAGTGGCAGGACCAACGGCAGCGATGCGAGCCCCACCAATGTCACGCATGTCGTGGAACTGCCGGAAAAAATATTCGAAGAACTTGGCCACCCCGTTGGGACTGGTAAACACCAGCCAATCGTAGCTGTTCAATTCGAGCATCGCATCCACCAGGTGCTCCGGGTGGCTGGGCGGTTCGAGCTTGATAGTGGGAATCTCGAGCACCTCCGCCCCACGCTCGGAGAGTTGCCGGGCTAGATCGGCGGCCTGTTCGCGCGTCCGGGTAACGACGATGCGTTGCCCGAACAGGGGGCGACGCTCGAACCAGTTAAGCTTCTGCCTCAACTTCACTACTTCGCCAATCACCGCCACCGTTGGCGGACCGATTTTTTCGTCGGCGGCCACCTCAGCGATGGTGCCAAGGGTACCCTCAATGGATTGCTGACGGCCGGTCGTGCCCCAGCGGACCATAGCTACCGGCGTGGCGGCGGATAATCCGTGTTTCACTAAGGTCTGGGCGATCTGGCCGATGCGGTCGGTTCCCATCAGGATGACCTTGGTGCCAGGGGTTTTTGCCACCTGCGCCCAATCAATGGTGGAAGCCTCTTTAGCCGGGTCTTCGTGGCCAGTGATGAGCGTGAGTTTAGAACAAAAATCCCGGTGAGTGAGAGGCACGCCGGCATAGTTCGGGACTGCCACAAAAGAGGAAACTCCCGGCACGACCTCGAAAGTCACGCCCGCATCTGCCAGTTGCTCGGCTTCTTCGCCGCCGCGGCCGAACACGTAAGGATCGCCCCCCTTAAGTCGCACGACGACCTTACCTGCCAATGCCTTGGAGATGAGCAAGGCGTTGAGGGCGCTTTGCGTCATCACCTGTTCTTTCGCGCGTTTACCCCCGTAAATGATCTCCGCTGATCTCGGCGCCAGGCGCAACAGCTCGGCGTTGATCAGCGCATCATAGACCACCACGTCCGCGCGCCCGAGCAACTCCGCCCCGCGCAAAGTCAACAAGCCGGCATCGCCCGGCCCTGCGCCGACCAAGTAAACCATGCCTCTCGGTTTCATTGCTCCAAGTGTAGGCGGGAAGCTGGCGCGCGGCAATGGCACAGCCAGAGCGCCCCAAGCCTCGACGGCCAGGGGCTTCGGACGGGAGTCTATCAATCGTAGAGATAAACGTAGATAGCGAAGGCGATGGCGAGCAGGCCGGCGACGGCAGCCAGCGACCACAGGAAGTTGCGTTTGCGCGCGGCAATGGCAAAGGTGGAAATGATCACGCCTAGCTGAGCGCCAAGCATACCGTAGAAAAAGCGCTGGCTGCGCGTGTGATGGCGCTCGGCCGAGTGGTTGCTCTTGCGAACCTGAAGTTCATAAAGGTTAGCGATCGCTTGGTTGAGGCGGGCTTCGACTTCATATCTTAGCGCGGTGTAATGAAGGCGGGCGGCGGTGAAATCCCGGCTCAACGAAAAGCCTGGGCTTCGGTTCGCACCGGTCGTCGCGCCTGCGCTTGCCTGATCTCTCAATAAAGCAGCCTGTTGGGCCAACAAGGCTTCCAGATGGTCAATCGTGGCATTGGCTGGTTTGGTGGCAGCGTCGAACGCGGTCGCTCTCTCCTTGCCTTGGCGCAGGGCTTCCTCGATCTCCTGGTCACGAACTTGGGCGATGATTGGCGCAATCTCCGACTCGGACTTCGAGCTGTCCATGGCCTCCAGGGCTGCCTGGACCTGGGGCGGTGGCGTCACGGCAGGAGGTGGTTCGGGCGGTTGGTTTCGCCCCAGGAAGGACAAAGCCTGCTGGCCTTGGGGTGAGTCCAACAGGGTGAGGATATCGGTCTTCAGCTTTTGCTGTTCCGCCTGCTCGGCCGGAGCCGCCGAGGCAAGCTGCGACGCAAGTTGTTCGGTGGCGGCCTTGAGGGCCGCCCCATTTACAGCGTGAATGTCGCCGGCGTTTTGGAGCAGTTCGAAAGTGGTTTGCTCGAAGGCGCCGCGCAGGCGCTTGGCTTGGAAGAAGCTCCATTGGTCGCCGGCTTTGGACTGTTGTTGGGCAGCGAGTGAGCGGTCGTATTGGGCGCGCGTCATTTCGCTGGACGCCAACCCGGCCAACATGGTTGAGACGACCGCCATCACCACCGGCGTAGCTGTGAGGATTTTGCCCCACGCGCTTTGCGGCATGTCTTCCTTGAGCGCATCCGGTATTTGGACCTTCATAACTGGCCAGAGCCTAAACCTCTCGTTTCAAGTTCTAAAGTCCAAACTGCACAGTTGCGCAGTTGCACAGCCCGGTCGTGCGGCGGACCGTATCAATGCGAGACTTGCCCAAGCGCCAACGACAGTTCCAACGTTGTCTCTCTCCAGTGCGACGGGAGTGGAGATAGCTTCATTGGCGGCAATGGGGACAACCAGTTGTGCAACTTCGGACTGCGAATGCCTATACAACTTGTTGATCCACGCCGTTCGGGTCACCTCGATACGAAACTGCCCAGGCTTCGCCGCTTAGCGCGCTCGGGGACAGTACGGAGTTCGAACGCGTCCCTAAACCCTTTTCGTCACCCGAACAATGGCGCCGGGAAAGGCGTCCATGGCCGAGCGCTCACTTTAGAACTTGTATGCCGCAGATCTTTGGCTCATCCGCCGCGCCTCGGCTGAAGGCGATGACAATGTGTCCTTGGGTATCGGGCGCGATGGACGCGAAATCCTTAACCAGAGCCTTCGCCTTGCCGGCGTCGGCGGCGATGTCGAAGTTCGTGAGCACGCGTTGTCCGTTGATGGCGACGTTGAACTTGCGCTGACCCGGACCATATTTCAGTTCGGCAAAGTGGAGCCGCACAGTGTAGGTTTGTCCCTTTTTGACGGTGATGGTGTAGGTGCAATTTCCCCAGCGCTCGCTCTGATAAATCTCCATCGGCGCAGCGTTGGGCGTGCTCACATCAACCGGCTCTTTGGTCGTCGCGCCGGCGCCTCCCTGGAAATCGCGGTCCCGCCCGAACACTCCCATCGAGGAGGCGCCGAACCGAAAGAAGCCCACCGGTCCGCCACCGCAGTTCAAGCTCAAGGTCTCTGTCGGACGGGTTGTGGTGCGTTCATCGGCCCCCACGTCCAGTGCGTCGATGTTCGGCACAATTCGGACGGCTTTGGAGCCGGTCGCAGCAACCGGTTTGACAGTCACATTCCACCCATCGACCGCCAGCATCGGCAAGTAGCCGGCCAAATCCTCAGCCGCTGCCTCAATGCTCACTTTTTTGCTCTCGTCCGGCAGCAGCGACAGGTAATTGTCGCTGTAAAACACCGGCAACACCCGCTGGCGCGAGTCAGCCTTGCGCAATTGCAGATGGGCCATCAGCGCAACCGACTTTGTCGGGTTTCGCACCGTGACATCCAGGAGGCATTTGCCCGGACGCTCGATCCGCTTTGCCTCGATTTCCAAAGTGACCTTCGGCAGCGTGTTGAGGGGCTCGAGATCGTCCAAGTGCTCAGGCGTCTCACGCCAGTAGAAGTTATCCGACAACGGCCGGTCCTTGGCGTCACGCAGTTCAAGTTTGACAAAATGAACTGCAGAAACCGTGCGGGGAAAGGCGATTTCTCCGACATCTGTGGCGGCGCTCGGCTCGGCCGTGATTTTGTCTGCGTGCTGGTATTGCCGGCTGCCGTCGAGGTTGTACACGCTCACAGCGGCTCGCACGTCCTTAAGCGCGCTGGGAGTGTTGTTGACGACTATCAGGTGGCCGTTGGCTTGGTTCATCATAATATGAATCGGCTCACAGGCCTTGCGCGTCCCGTAGAGGGAGGAGTTGGGCTCGAGGTCGTGGCTGTAGAGCTGCCAGACGAAGCTGGGCTGCGCTGGATGACTCATCCAGGTGATCACTCCACAGGCCGGATGGAAGAGCTTGGCAAAGCGTCCTTCGTACATGGCGCGAAAGCACTCATAATTGGCAAGCTGGGATTTGCGAACAAAATCCGCCAGGTTCATGGGAAAACCGTACCGGCTGGCAATCATTTCCGCGTAATGGTCTCCTTGTTGCGCCCCGGCGCAAAAATCGTGTTCGGCCCAATCGTCGTCGATGGTTTCCCAATCCTTCGTGGGCATCATCGCACGTACTGCTTCCAGGGTCGGCACCGAGATCGAGCCCACCTCGGTTTTAAAGGCCTCGCCCCAGGTGTAGAACTCGCGTGGCGTACGCCAATGATAAGGGCCACCGGAGTTCACGCCACGCCCGGAGGTCGAACTGGGCTGGTAGAGCCGGCCCGGGTCCAGCTCGTTGATAAGTTTCTGGATGCCATTGCCGATGGCCGGAGGCGGGTCGCCTTCGTTACGCGCGCACCAGAGTGCAATGCAGGGATGGCTGCGGAAGCGTAAAATTTTCTCGCGCACGTTCGCCAGGTACAGCTCGACGTCTTGGGGAATTGGGCCGTCCGCCGGGTGCGGCTCGAAGAATTCGTCCCAAAGCATGATGCCGTAGCGGTCGCAGAATTCATAAAGTTCCTCGCTCGTGCTCTGGCCGACCCAGTTTCGAATCATCGTGTAATTGGCAAGTTGATGCATCCGAATTTGCGCCTCCAACCGCTTGGGGGGAATACGCTTCATCGCCTCGTCGATGCCCCAGTCGCCTCCCTTAGCCATCAGTGGCACTCCGTTGACCGAGAGCGTGAGGTTGTCCGAACCAGGAACGGAGTAGGTGATTTTGCGCACGCCGAAGCTCACCTCGCGCTCATCCGAGATTTCCCCTTTGATGTCGAAGCCCAAATGCAGAGTGTACAGATTTGGCTGTCCGAAGCCGTTGGGCCACCAGAGACGTGGATTCTTGAGATGCAGGGAGGGCTTGTCGGCAGGAGTGATGGTGATGGCACGTGTTTCTTTGGATTTAAGGCTAACCGGTTGGCTGAACCTCAGTTGTTCGGCGCTGCCGGACAAGGTGCCGGTTTGCTCCTGGTCGCTAGTGTTGCGCAGGGTCACCTGCACCGTGAGATCGGCACTATCCGTGCGCGGCAGCGGCAGATCCGAGGTGACGAATGGGTTCTCCACCACCACCGGCCCCGTGGCACGAAGCGTCACGTCCTGCCAGATTCCCGTGTCGCGGTCACGAATGGTGGGAATCCAATCCCAACCAATGGTACATAGGAAGGTGGGACCGTCCAAGCCGGTGACGCCGCCATTGGGCCCCGTCCCATTGGCGATGGTCTTCTCGTGGGTCTGACCCGGGTGAGGCTGAGGAAACACATGAACCGCCAGAACATTAGTGGCATCAACCACGTCGGGAGAAATATCGAAGATCCCGCGCGCAAACGCGCCTTTGATGGTCCCTGACTGGTGGCCATTGAGCCAAACCTCGGCGAAATAGTTAATGCCGCGGAACTCCAGCCAGACGTGTTTTCCAGTGTATGCAGCCGGCATGGTGAAAGTCGTCCGATACCAGTAAGATGTCCGGCACAGCGTGTCCGGGATGCTGTCCGGCCGATTGTTCTCACCATAAAGGGGTTCTTGATAAACCCCATCATCAACCAGGCTGGTCAGCACAGTGCCTGGAACCGTCGCCGCAACCCAGCCCACCGTCTGCGCCCCCGGGCGCGAGAGTGCCTCGCCGCTTTGCGTGACCTTGGCGGCGTCCTGCAACTGCCAGCCCGAGCGGAGCGCGAGCGGTTCGGCAACCGACTGGCGGTCCCGCGGCGTCTCCGAGGGCAATAGAACGAACCTTCGTTCGGCGGACGAGTTGTTCGCTGGCTGCTGGGCTGGCGCCGTGGCCGAACCAAACAACAGTGACGAGAAGGCCAGCCCGCAGGCGGCAACGTAGGTAATCTGGTGTGTTCTCAATCGTTTAGAGGTAGAATGGCAGGTTGTGTTCATAAGCGGCTGGCTGAGGCCTCTGCAATCATCCGGCGAGAATAGGTAGGTGTACTCGCTGCATCAAGGGGCAAATGGGGTGTGTGGGCTGTGCAGCCGGACGAGGGTAATTGAACGCGTTTAGCAACAGAGGCGCAGGCGGCGTCGGTTTATCCTACTGTTCTCTTCACCTCCGCGCCGGCACTTGCAACCACACATCCACACGCGGCGTTTTCCAGGTGTACGGCTTGTCCAGGATGTCCGCCTTGCCGTCGCCATTGAGGTCGGCGACGCGCGCTTCGTGAAAATCGATTCCCGTGGAGAGGCTGGTTTTGCGGAAGTGACCTTGGCCGTCGCCGTAAAAAATCCAGGCGGTAGCCCCGGGATTATCTGGAGTCGCGCGTCCCTCGGTCCACTGAGCCATCTCAGCGGCAAAAATATCAAGATGACCGTCCCCGTCGATATCAGCGAGCTGCAAACTGTGTCCGTGAACCATGTTCCGATCCAGGAGATCGTGCCCGATCCAGCTTTTGGAGTTCTCAGGATTGCCAACGCACTCATACCAACGCAGTGGGCCGATTCCATCTCCTGGCCCAATAACGACTTGCGGGTACTTGCCCGGTTTAAGCCGGCCCACGGCGATCCGTCCGCCCACGCTGCCAATCTGGATCGCCTCGAATTTCATTCCACCCCGATGCTTGAGCCACAGGTTTCCCGCCAGCAGATCGATCTCACCGTCGCCGTCGATGTCGAACGCCGCCATTCCTTCGGGGTATTTAAAGGGAGTATTTTGGGCGCCAGCCACTTGACCGGAGAAGATCGCAGTGAGGCGCCAGGGACCCGACTCTCTCGGGTTAGCCGGGATCTCCGCCAGGAAGATCGTGCCAGAGCCCTGGTTCCAAAACGCCAACTGAGGAAGTCCGGTGCCCAGGAAGTCTCCGAACGCCTGGTCGTGATGCTGCGTGGCACCGCCTTTCTTGATGACGTGCCGCTTCCAGGGAACCTGGGGATCGAACTTGGGGTATGGGTTCTCCCACCACCACACCTCATCGCTCTGCCAATCGCCTCCGAACACAATGTCCGGATTTCCATCGCCGTCGATATCATAGATCGCGCCGCCTGCCTCAACCGTCAGAAAGTTGGTCTCGATAACGTAGCGCTGCCAACCAGTCGGGACGCGCCGATACCACACCAGGGCGGGCGCGGTCCTGCGAAAGCTGAGCACAAAATCGTTCGTCCCATCCTTGTCCAAATCACCCACCAGCGCCCCGGTCTGTTCTGTGGATGGCCCCGGCACCGGCAGGTCGCCGGTTGCGCTGGACAAGTGTTTCCAGACCGGATCGGCTCCCCAAACCGACCAAGCCGTGGCGAAAACGAGGGCGCCGGCAACTGGGATGGATTTCATCGGACTTCTGTAGTTAGCTTGACCGGCAAACATTGGCCAGCATAATCGACCGGAAAGCAAGCGACCCACATGAAAATCGTCGTGCTGGATGGTTTTACGCTCAATCCGGGCGATCTCGACTGGAATGAGTTGCGACCGCTGGGGCCGTGCGAGATCCATGAGCGCACCCCCGCAAGCGAGGTGGTCAGCCGCGCGCGCGCCGCTGACATCCTTGTGACCAACAAGGCCGAGCTCAACCGCGAGACGCTCCAGACTCTGCCTGCGTTGAAATATATCGGCGTAACCGCTACGGGGACAAACGTCGTGGACTTGGCGACGGCACGGTCGCGTGGCATCCCGGTAACTAACGTGCCGGCTTACGGCACGCGGTCGGTTGCCCAGACGACCATGGCCCTGTTGCTGGAGTTGACGCAGCGCATCGGCCATCACGCGCAAACGGTGCGAGACGGACGTTGGAGCCAGTGCCCCGATTGGTGCTATTGGGACGGACCGCTGATTGAGCTGGACGGCCTGACGCTGGGCATCGTTGGCTTGGGTCGGATTGGACGCGCTGTGGCCGCACTAGCCACTGCCTTCGGGATGAAGGTGATTGCCTGCACTCCCACGCCCGACTCCGTTCCTCCTTCCGTCCGCCTGGTTGATTTGGAGACGCTGCTGCGGCAGAGCGACGTGGTGAGTCTCCACTGTCCCCTCACGCCGCAAACGATGAAGCTGCTGGATGCCCAGCGGCTTTCCTGGATGCGATCCGGTGCGCTGCTTCTCAACACCAGCCGCGGCGGGTTGGTAGATGAACCAGCCTTGGCCGACGCGCTAAACTCTGGGCAGTTGGCCGGTGCGGGCCTCGATGTGCTCTCGGTCGAACCGCCCCCACTGCAACACCCGCTGCTCCAAGCCAAGAACTGCATCATCAGCCCGCATCTGGCGTGGGCCACTCGCGCAGCCCGTGCCCGCCTGCTTCACGAGTCGGTGGAAAACATCCGCGCGTTCCTGCGGGGCGAACGGCGAAATGTGGTCAATTAATCGGGCGTCTGGAGTTCGCGCAGAACGAAGGGCGCGAATTCCTCATGCAGATGCGGCGGGATCCGGGCCTTGAAGCGGGCGGTGGGTCCGTCGTAATTGCGCTCAACCACTTGTCCGACTTCGTGCAAGCGGGCGATGACGCCGGGCCGGTCGTGCGGCACGGCCAATTCAATGAATTCGCGAACGGGCCGCAGTTGGCTGCTCAACTCGGCCAGCAAGGCAGGCACGCCCTCGCCGCTGGTGGCGGAAATCGGTACGCCGCGTGGATGGCGCTCGAGGAAGCGCCTCAACATGTCCTGGTTCCCGTTAAGTTGATCGATTTTGTTGAACACCATCAGCGTCGGTTTGCCTTGCGCACCGATTTCGTTCAGCACCATATCCACCGATTGGACCTGTTCCTCGGCCCGCTCATGGCTGACGTCCACGACATGGACCAAGAGATCCGCTTGCACAACCTCTTCCAGTGTGGCTTTGAAGGCCTCAACCAGTCCGTGGGGCAGCTTGCGAATGAAACCGACCGTGTCGGTCAGCAGCACATTCTGGTTGGTGGGCAACCGCAAGCGGCGGGTGGTCGGGTCGAGCGTGGCGAACAACTTGTCCTCGGCCAGCACGTTGGTGCCGGTGAGCTTGTTCAGCAGGGTGGACTTGCCGGCGTTCGTGTAGCCGACAATCGAGGCCAGCGCCCAATGATTGCGCTGGCGCGCCTGGCGCTGGGTCGAGCGCTGGCGGCGCACTACTTCTAACTCGCGCGAGAGGCGCAAGATTCGGTCTTGCACGCGCCGGCGGTCGGTCTCTAATTGCGTTTCACCTTCGCCGCCACGCATGCCGATCCCGCCGGACTGACGCGAAAGGTGGCCCCAAAACCGCGTCAGGCGCGGCAGTAGGTGTTGGAGTTGGGCCAACTCGATTTGCAGCTTGCCTTCTCGAGTGCGCGCGCGCTGGGCGAAAATGTCCAGAATTAGCGAGGTGCGGTCGAGCACTTTGCAGTTGAACACCCGCTCGAGATTACGGCTTTGCGCCGGGGAAAGCTCGTCGTCGAAGATTACGGTATCCACGTCTGCCTGTCGGCAATGCCGGGCAAACTCGTCCGCCTTGCCCTTGCCTATGAAAGTGCCCGCGTTGGGAGCAGCCAGCTTTTGCAAACCGTCCCCGACCACGTGCCCGCCGGCGGTCGTAGCCAATTCTGAAAGTTCCTCCAAGGAATCCCGCAACTCCCAGCCCTCCCGGGCTTGGAGTTCCACCCCAATCAGGAAAACTCGCTCAGTCCTTCGATTGCTGGTCTCGATCAGTGCTTTCAATTCTGGGCCGCAATGGCTCTTCGTCTCTTATGTGACTTCAATCAGTTACGCGATAATATACCACGTTTTCAAGACTGGAAAAGCACGAAAACGGAAGAGCAGGCTGTCGGCTGTCGCCAAGCCACAAGCGCAGGCATTTTTGGGTAAAGATGAGCGCTGAGGCGCCATCCCTCAGCCACCCGCAGGCTTCCGTAAAGATGGTGCCCCAGCTTGCGCTACCCCAGGCGCAGCCCGCCGGGGAAAACGACCTCCGCCACTGTTACCAGTAGAAACACGGTGCTTACCAGCGCGTTAAGGCGGAAGAAGGCGGTGTTGATCCAATTCAGACTCCGGCGGCGCGCGATCCAGTGCTCCAGCAACAGGCAGGCGACAATGATGAGCCACCCCACCAGGTAAGCAAAGTGAAAATGACAAAGCAGGCCAAAGGCGAACAGCAACCCGCACATGACCAGATGCGCCAGGAAGGCAGCTTGCAGCGCGTTCTTCGGTCCCCACGCCACCACCAGCGAGTGCAGTCCATGCGCGCGGTCGAACTCATAATCCTGCAACGAGTAAATGATATCGAACCCCACCAGCCAAAGCACGACCGCGGCCGCCAGCACGATGATCCGCAGGCCGTCCCAAATCGAAAGGTCGGTTCCCGTCACGGCCAGCCAGGCGCCGACCGGTCCCAAGGCGAGCGACACCCCGAGGTACACATGCGTATAATCGGTAAACCGTTTGGTAAAAGAATAAAAGCAGATCACCGCCACCGCGACCGGCGACAAATAGAAACAGAGCGGGTTCAAAAAGTAACCGACCACAACCAACCCGGCGCCAGAGAGCACGCACAGCAGGATGGCGCTGAACAACCCAACCTGTCCCGAGGGCAAGTGGCGTTGGGCCGTGCGCGGATTGAGCGCATCAAACTTGCGGTCCACGATGCGGTTGAAGGCCATTGCGCACGTCCGGCCGCAGACCATCGCCGCCAGAATGAGGGCGAAGATGCGGGCACCCGGCCAGCCGCGATGCTCTCGCGCCGCTACCGCCATGGCAGCCAGGGCAAAAGGCAGCGCAAAAACAGTGTGGGAAAACCTTACGAACGATCCCCATTTCTTCACCCCGGATAAAATCGCCATCGCCTTCTGCCTTTCGGTCTCATTCCTCCTCAGCACCCCAGCGGGTCACGAGGTTCTGCGGCACGCCCAAATGGTCCAGCACCCGGGCGACGACGGTATCGACGAGTTGCTCGATGGTTTGGGGCGCGGTGTAGAAGGCCGGATTAGCGGGGAGGATGGTGGCCCCCGCTTGGATCAACAACTCGAAGTTCTTCACATGCACAAGATTCAGCGGGGTTTCGCGCGGCACCAGGATGAGCTTCTTTTTCTCCTTCAACACAACGTCGGCAGCCCGCAGCAACAGGTCGGCGCCATAGCCGTGGGCGATCCGCCCGAGTGTGCCCATGGTGCACGGAATAACCACCATGGCCTCGGGCGCGTTCGAACCGCTGGCGAACGGCGCGTTCATACTCTTAATCGGGTGCGAGCGAGTGCCGGCCGGCAGCCGCAGCCCGCCGGGCAATTCCTTGGCGATGACTGCTTGGGCGTAATTGCTCAGCACGACGTGGACCTCATGGCCCGGACCGCTCAAATTGTCCAGCAACCGCTGGGCATAAAGCGCGCCGCTGGCTCCGGTGATCGCTACGAGTATTTTCAAACGCGGTGAATGGTGAAACTGCTTGAGGACGCGCTCAGGTCAAGGTCCTGATCAGTTCATAAACGCCCACGCTCAAGGCCGCCAGTGAGTCGCCCGCAATCAGCCCACCTCCCACCAGGGAGGTGGTGCTCATATCCGCGGGCAACTCTCCTTCGCCTGGCTTGGGCCGGCGCGCCGCCACTCTGGCCTGGAACATCTCGAAAAGCGAGCCTCCAACCCCTCCGGCGGTCCACCACAACACGGTCGGCAATTCGACAAATCCCCCAAAGGAGGAGGCATATGGACTGGCCAGAAAAACCGCGTCCAGGAGAAAATCGGTGACGCGCCCAACCTGTGAGTTTTGAGCAAAGTGATGGTACCGCTGATTGCGTTTGATCAGCTTGCGGGCGATTTCGATGAGCAATCCCAGCGAGATGCCCAGCCAAAGCGCCGTTATGACGTGCCCGCTCGGATGCGTGATGCCCCGCAAGGTGCCCACAAGTTTAAAGGTCATGGCAGATTGCCACTTTTCTGCGCCCGGGACGTGCGTGTTCGTGAATTGGTCCACCCGCAGCACCGGATACGCGCTCATAAAGACTTTAGCCAGAACGACGGCCAGCACGGCACCGAAGGCGATGCCGATGACCTGGTAGCGGAACTGCACCACGCGGTTCGTGCCCAAGCGCCAGCCGGTTGAGCGGTCTTGCTGCATGTCACCACCTTCACTGCAGGCGATGAGGAGAATCGAGGCGCAGAGCAATCCCACGCCCGGGTCGCGCAAACCGAGCGCGGCCATAATGAAAACTGTCAAAACAAATGCGCTCGAGATCGGATTCCAATCCGAGATGCCTTGGGAGATGCCGTTGACCAGGACGAACAAGAAGCACAGGCAGACCGCCACGACGAGGTAGAAAACCGGCTGGCGTAAGACCAAATGGCCAAAAACCACGATGGCGGTTCCCCAAAAGAGGACCCACAACCCCAGCCGCCATTGGTTAACCCGTTTCCAGTCTTCCGCCTCTTGGGCTGGACCTCCTCCTGGCTGGCGATATTGACGCACTGCCTGGATTAGTAACAACGAGATATCCAGCAAGGCAGCGCCGAGGATGGTCCCCAACGCGATGACAAAGCCGATTTTGCGGAAAGGCGCGCCAGGTTCCAGCCAGCCAATGCGAACAAGGTGAGGCGTTTGCCACCAGCCGATGAGCGCAACGACCAGGGCGGGAATCGCGATCCGTGCCCCGACGATCATGCCGGCGCCAATCGTCGAGACGGAAAGACTCAGCCGTTCAATCGCCGCTAGCCTGAGCGAGGCCACGCCAAGCAAGAAAGCCAGGAACATGCTGCCGCCGAGTTTGGCCACCGAGCGCTTCAGCAAATTCTTGTCCGTTAGCGCCCGCAAGATGTTGGCCACCGCGTAACCGGAGGGGTAAGCCAGTCGCATGCGGTCCACCAGCAGGGGGGTGTACAGCATGCCAATTCCCACACCGAACATACCAATGGATAGGTAGTAAAAGATCAGTTGCCAAACGGGCGGCTCGGGCAGCCCCAACCAAACCATCGCCTGCACCAACACCGCCATGCCGCACATGCCGGCCACCGAGGCCGCCATGGTTTGCATGTAATTCGCGCCGTGCCGCCCTTCCGGCCCGTACGGCAGCGTCACCGTGCTGCCGAGAATACCTGCCAGGACCTGCCCCCCCACAAAAAACCCAATCGAGAAATTCATGAAGGCGGCAGAAATCCCGCCTAATGGACCCAAAATGAACATGGCCACCACGGTCAACAGGACGTGATAGCCCATCGAGCCGATTTCCGGCAGGAAGCGGCGGCGCTTGGTCACGGTTTCTAATTCAGCGATCATTGTGGCAAATGTAACCGGGGCACAGGATTGTCAAAGGATTCAGTCATGGCAAGGCCAACCGAATCCCCGGGCTCAGCGCCCCAAACCGTGACGGCTTGGGGGGAACCGCTACTGGACCACCAGCACGCGATAAAAGCGGGCGGTGTCTTCACCGAACACGTTGGTGACTGTCGCGGTCGTGCCCGCGGCAGATACATCCGGCTGGACGTCGGTCCAAGCGGCATCGGCGAGGTTGTTCTTATACTGCAGCCGATAGATGTGTCCAGCCGAGGAATTCCAGCCGATGACTGCCGTCGCACCGGACACGGTGATCGAGCCGATTACGAGTGGAGGTAAATTGGTTACAACGGAATTCGATGGGGTCAAGGCGTTCACCATCACGCTGTCAACCGCGAACGTATAGAGAGTGGAACCCGTGAACATATCGAGGCCAACGCCGCCGTTGTAATAAGGACTCGGCTCGGCGTCCGTCACCGTGAACGCCTGCCTCCCATCGTAAAGGACGGCGAGTCTGTTGCTCTGGCAAAACAGTTCCACGGTGTGCCAGTTCGTCCCCACCCCAGTCAAAGCGGTCCGCGCCATCGGCTTGAAGGAGGCGCCCTGGTAGCTCCACGAGGTCCAGTCCTGGAACTTAATCAGGTTCAACGCCGGTCCGGAGGGCGAGCCATCCGGGTAAAGCCACGCGGCGTAGCGCGCGCCGGAGGCAGGATTAAGCCTCCCGGCAACGCCGGCGCCGTATGCGTTGGTCGCTGAGAAACGCAGCCGGGCCTGGGCGGAGTAATTAGTCCCTAGGTTCGTTACGTACACGCTCCCGTAAGTTTGCGCCGGGCCGATGCCTTGCAACTGCCCTGCCGTAATTGTCCATGCGCCCGCTTCAGCGATCCACGGCGCGATCGGGGCCGGATCCGTGGCTCGGGTGAAATCATCGGAAAATAAAAGCACATTACCGGCGTCGAACAGTGTGACCGTCGCCGGGGTCGAATCGGCAATTCCATCCGTGGCCTGATAGGTGAAGCCGTCCGTGCCGCTGAAGTCGGGATTGGGCGTGTAAGTGAAGCCGCCGTTGGTATTCAGATTCACGGTTCCGTTGGCCGGCCCACTCGCGAGCACGGCCATCAGCGGATAACCGTTCGCATCACTATCGTTGGCTAGCACGCCGGGCGCCGCAACTGTCAAGGTGGTGTTTGCGGTAAAGGAATAGCTGTCGTCGTTGGCGACCGGAGCCGTGTTCTGGACCGTGAAGGTTACGCCGGTGCTGTTGGTGACTCCGCCGCCGACCCCTCTAATGCTCAGTGTGTAATTGCCGGGAGCGATGGTGTCCGCCACCGTCACGGTCAAAGCAGAGGAAGCGCCGCTGCCGATGGACGTGGGGTTGAGCGAGGCACTGGCGCCGGCGGGCAACCCGCTGAGGCTCAGAGCTACGGGGGAGCCGAAACTGCCGGAGGGCTGATAACTGATCGAGTAAGTGACGCTGGGACCGCCAGCGCGGACCGACTGCGTGGGCGGCGTGGCCACCAAGTAAAAGGAGTTGGTACTGCCGGGGTTCCAACGACTGGCGGTCGCTGCGGCCAAGGCATAGAACCCGCGCGCCAAGACTTTCTCAGCCTCGAAGTTGGAGGGATGGCCGCCGTCCCCAACCTCCCCGCAGCAGGCGTCCCCGCCAACGGTGTCGCCCGGCCACATCTGTTCCCATAGCTGGCCGTTGTAGAGAAAAGTTGAAAGATCACCGTTGGTGTCATGTGCTTCCATGTCCGCTACGTCGAAGAGCACGCGGTTATTGGCCTGGCACCAGGCCCGCAAGCCGTCGTTGAACACATCCCGCCAGTACTCATCGGCGGGCTCGACATCTACCAGGTAGGAATAATTAGTCGTCGTGATCGTCATGGTAGCATAGATGAACAAGGTCTGGGGAAAGGCTGCTTCCAGATTGGTCATCGAGTTGAGGTACAAATTCAGCAGGCTCGCCACCCCGTTTGAATTGTCGTTATACCAGATGTCGGGGAATCCAAACTTGTTCATCACTGCATTCACCAAGGGATAGTGCCAACCATTGCTCACCGCATTCTGGAAATAGTTCACCTTGAATTGGAAGTCGCCGTAATAATCGTTAGCCGATTGATTACCGCGGTCATCATTCCAAATGCCCCCCGCGAGCGGCCCCGGCGGCGGAGTGCCGGTGCAGGAATAGGACTCCATTTGATAGAAACCCGGAGCCTGCAAACTCAGGTTGGTCATCCCCTCCATCATCAGTTCGCCAACCGAAGCATGGGCGAAATAACATTTGAACTGCGGGAGCTGGTTCATCAAAGCCTGGGGATAGTTTGCGACGGCCACACAATCCGTGTAGGCAATCGTAAGCGGCCGCCCTTGCACGAGAATTCCATCGGCGGACAGGCTTACGGTGGCGGGGGCGGAGTTGGTTACCCCATCGGTAGCCTGATAGGTGAAACTGTCCGTGCCGCTGAAATTACTATTGGGCGTGTAGGTGAAGCCACCGTTGGCGCTGAGATTTAAGCTCCCGTTGGCCGGGCCACTCACCAGCACCGAGCTGAGCGGGTAGCCGTTGCCGTCCGTGTCATTGGCCAGCACGCCCGGCGCCGGGATTGTGAGCGCCGTATTCGGTGTCAAGGTGAAATTGTCGTTGTTGGCCACTGGCGGAATGACGCCCGTAACCACCAATGCAACGGGCGCGGTGTTGGTCATTCCGCTGGCGGCGCCCGTGATGGTAATCGAGTAATTGCCTGGCGCAGTGGTAGCGGCGGCCGTGACGGCCAAAGTCGAGGCGCCCGCGCCACTGATGGACGGCGGGTTGAACGTGGCGCGGGCTCCGCCAGGTAGACCGGCGACGCCCAAGGTTACGGGGCCGGCGAAGCTGCCGGAGATTTGGTTGCTAACGGCGAAGGACACGCCGGCGCCGCCGGCCTGGATCGACTGCGAGGTGGGCGAAGCGCTGAGCTGGAACGTGCCGTTGGTAGCGCCCGCGCCCCACCGGTTCACGGTGGCCGCCGCCAGTGCGTAGAAACCGCGCGCGAGGAGTTCCTCCGCGCCCAAGTTCGTGGGGTGCGCGTTGTCACCCACTTCCCCGCAGCATTGATCGCCTCCCTGGTTATCCCCGCTCCAAAGTTCTTCGCACGCCAGGCCGTTGTAGGTAACCGTAATCGGGTTGCCGTTGCTATCATGGGACTCGATGTCGGCGATGTCGAACAACACTCGTCCGTTGGCGTTGCACCAGGACCGGAGGCTGTTATTGAAAACGTTCCGCCAGTAGAGGTCAAACGGTTCACTATCAATGTCTGAGTAGCTGTAACCCGTCGTCGTTAACGGCATCGTGGCATAGACAAATAAAGTCTGTGGATAGGCCGATTCGAGGCTGGTCATCGTGCTGAGATACGAATTGAGTAGTGTGCTGACCGCGCTGGCGTTGGTGGTGGTCCAGATGTCGATAAAGCAAAACTTGGTCACCGCGATGTTGACCGTCGGGTAATGCCAGCCGTTCTCGACGGCGGTTTGGAAAAGGTTCAGTTTCACCTGGTAGTCGCCGTAATAGACAGGGTTGCCGCGATCATCCTCATAGATGTATCCCGCTTGCGTCGAGGCGGGCGGGCTGCTGCTCGCAGAAAAGCCTTGCAATTGATAGAAGCTCGAGTTGGACAGGTGAAGGTTCGTGACGCCCTCCATGATGCACTCTCCCACTGAGGCATGGGCGAAATACCAGCGGAGCTGGCCGATTTGGTTCATTATCGATTGGGAATAGTTTGGCACGGCCATGCACTGGGCGTAGCCGACCGTGACCGATTGGCCTTGGACCGCAGATGCTACCGTGAGCGGCGACGCAACCCACAACCATTGAAGAAGCTTGATCCCTTTCATAGTTCTTTCCCTCATGGTGCTCAGTAATCGGAGCCCTGTTCCTAAGTTCCTCGTGGGAATTCCGATTGACTCGCGTCAAAGTCGCACGGGGCGCTCCTCGACGGAACAGAGGTGAATCGCTCCCAACCGGTCGGGAAAGAACCCTAACCTTGACTTCGGTCCGGTCCGCGGTCTGAGAGGGCGGCGCTAAGAGCTTGTTTTGAAAATAGATCGGAAAGGTATCGCGAGCGAGGCGGAGGGGATGGCTAAGCGCGGCCAAGGCGCGTATTCGCTAGAGTCCTTGAGTTTCAAAACATGGTGCAGACAAGTCAAGTTCAGCCGCGGTCACGCGACTGGTTTCAGGCTACACGACTCACAAGGTAGGGCGCGTCACTCCGTGCGCGCCGCTCGTGCGCCTAAGAACAGGCCACCGCCCGCGCTGTTCGGCGGCAGGCAGAGGACTGAGGCGGAGCCTCGCTAGAAATCTGTAGCCTAGGAGCAACGAAGCCGGCCGTCCGCCCCGCTCGCAAGACCTCCCCGAGATATTTTACTGTAACTGACATTTTGGCGATAATTTTGAGCCCGAAACGGTCACAAATAGCCTAACTCTTCGGCCTTCAACTGCATCGCTACTTGTTGTGAGCTGATTTGCAGCGCGTCC
>Ga0209517_10000538_pt1 | contig 64213 bp, 50 predicted proteins | sample PeaSoiMetSII2010_FD_187695 | JGI IMG/M metagenome (GOLD analysis project Ga0209517, IMG submission 187695) | Peat soil microbial communities from Weissenstadt, Germany - SII-2010 (SPAdes) (version 2) | ecosystem: Environmental > Terrestrial > Soil > Wetlands > Peat | place: Germany... | reverse complement strand
ACGGTTTCCTTCCTTCTGGTCGTAGGAACAGAGGATTCGTTCACGCAAGTCCAAGGATATGGTTCGCATGAACGAATTCTACCAAACCCGGAACCACATGGCTACAGTTTTATTTAAAATGCTCTAGGCAATTTTCGATGAATTTGGGGCTTTGTCGGCTTTTCTGGCGTTTCCGCGGTGCTGTTTTGCCGAGTCACTCGTAGCGGTGCTTACGTTTTTTGAGCCGTGCTGATTTCCGCATGAAGCCAAGCGCGAGCGTAAATCCAGTAACGTTTGGCTGTTGGCACAGAGATGGCGAGGATTTCAGCGGTTTCCTCGATCGTCAGGCCGACAAAGAATCGTAGCTTCACCAATTCCGCCTTCTGTTTGTCTTGTGCGGCCAGCTTGTCCAGGGCTTCGTTGATGACCAGAAGTTGCTCGTTATCTGCGCCGGCGGCGATGTCCTGTTCCAGAATGTCCACGCGTTGTTGTCCGCCGCCGTGACGCAGGGCATGTTTGCGGCGGGCGTTGTCAATGAGGATGCGGCGCATGGCTTCGGCGGCGGCTGCGAAAAAGTGGGCGCGGCCGTTCCACTGGACATTCTCTTTGCCGGTGAGACGCAGCCACGCCTCATGGACGAGCGCGGTGGGTTGCAACGTCTGGTCCGGCGATTCGTTGGCCATCTTAAAAGCGGCGAGCTTGCGCAATTCTTCATAGACCTGCGGGAGCAATTCATCGGCAGCTTTGGCGTCGCCGTGTTCAATGGCGTGGAGAATTTGGGTGACTTCGCTCATGCTACGGCTTGGCGGTTTTCTTTGCGGGTTTCGCTTTTTCGAATTCGCCCAGGTTCTTTCCGTCTGGAACGCGCCAGATGCTGTTAGTGGGCAAATTCATCGTGGACAGCCCGGGTGCGCTCCAAGCTGTCGCGCCGTCTCGCGGTGCGCGCCAGACCTCATAAGAACCAAATCCGCCGGACACAAGCATCTGATTGTCCGGTGAGAAGGCCTGCCAACAGACCGCCCGATCCTGAGGGAATGACGCCACTTCCCGCAGTGTCGCCAGATTCCAGAGCTTGATAGTGCTGTCCTCGCCCCCAGAGGCGAGTGTGCGCCCGTCAGGCGAAAAGGCCAGCGCCCACACTTCGGCTTGATGGCCGGAGAGCGTTCCCAGCTCGTCGCCGGAAACCAAGTCCCATAGCAAAATGGAGTAATCCTCGCGGCCTGCGGCCAGGACCTTTCCATCCGCCGAAAGCGCCAAGCACGTGACGGCTTCGTGACAGTCGAGGGAACGCGTGTTGGCGCGCGAGCGGAGGTTCCAAAACCGGATTTTCGACCCATCTGCGCAGATCCAGGCCTTTCCGTCCGGTAGAAAGCAATTTCCCCAACCATCCAGGGAGTTGGTGGCAACAGCGACGATTTTTTCACCGGTGACGGCGTTGCACAAGAGGCTCCCCGTGTTCTCGGCCGCGTCACTAGTGGTGAATCCGACGAAGGTTCCGTCAGGGGAAAGTTCGGCGGCCCGAAGGGCATGAAGGTCCAGCCCCGCCGAATCGATATAAATGGCCGCTCGATTTGACCTAGCGTCAACCTGTCTAACGAGCAATTCAGTGCCATTGTCTGCCTGGGCGAGTGCCGCCAGTTGGCGGCCATCCGGTGAATACGAAGCGACGAGGCCAGCGAGGGAGGCCTTTTCCTCGAGGTTTGATGAATCAAAGATTCGCGAACCGTTCCAGTAATCGGCCAGGGCCATTGACTTTCCATCCGGAGAAAATTTCGGACGATTGCCGACAACGTAGGTCAGTTGGTTTGAGATTTCGAACTGACTGGATGGGTGGGCCGGATTCCACAGCATGACATCGCCCTCCTCGCCTCCGCTGGCCAACAGATTCCCATAGGGCGAGTAAGCAAGCGCGCGGACTTTGCCGTGGTGCCCGCGAAGCTCGCGGACCTGCCGCCCGGTTGCTGTGTTCCAGATGAGGATGGCCTGGTTGTGGCTCGTGGTCGCCAAAGACTTGCCATCGGGTGAGAAGGCCAGCGCTGCCTCCCTGGTGTCGCCGCTGTTGAAAGTTGCCAACGCTTCGCCACCAGCTACCGGCAGCAGCCGGATCTCGCCCGACCATTGCGCCAGGGCCATTTTGGAGCCATCCCGTGTGACGGTCGCGCCAAATACAAATTCGCCAACGGCCCAATTGGTGTTGACGCACTTCATGGTTGCCGCATCCCACCAGCGAACCATGTAGTCGCCTTGGTCGCTCAAAAGCCGGGAGCCGTCCGGCGACCAGAGCCAAATCTCGCCGCCGTCCTTGGCGACGCCAACTTCTTTCTCCGATAAATAATCCCAGACATGGATTTGAACCGGCTCCGAATTCGACCATCCCACATTTGAATTGAAAGCGATCAAGTTGGTGACGGGTGAAAAAATCGCACGCGAGGCGTTACCCGTGGCAAGCATCCGGGTTTGGAGAGTCGAAACTTGGCAAAGTTGCAGTCCTGCTTCAGTCTCGATCGCTAGATACTGGCTGTCATAAGAAAAGGAAACACCGCACCGGCCGCCCAAACCGCCAAAACTAGGAATGAGTGATGGCCAAACCGCCACTGGCTTCCTTTGAGCCAAGTCCCACAGTCTGGTGTCAGTCTGACTCCGGGAGGCCAGCCATTTGCCGTCGGGCGAAATGGCGACGCCCAAGACGGCATTCGTGTGGCCATGCAAGACATATTCCTGCTCGCCTTTGGCCAGTTCCCGAAGACGGAAATACTCGAAGCCGCGGGGGTCGGGCTGGCCCGGCTTGGGTTGATGCGCGTCGAGCAAGCTGACCATGAGGGAAAGGTTGCCGTCTTCCCAAGCTTGCGAGGCCAGCCGCATATCCGACGCGTAAAGCAGGCGGCGGGCACTCTGCTCGCTCTCAGTCGCCTCGCGCGCATTTTTCTCGGCACGGCTCTGGGCTTCGGTCGCCGCCTGACGGCTTGCGTCGGCCTCGCGGCGGCGGGCCTCGGCCAATGTAGCTTGCCGGCCGGCGCGGGCCGCCTGCCAAAGGCTGACCGTTGTGCCTGCTACCAGCAAAAATACCAGGGTCGCTGCGACCGCCACGGTGCGACGATGCTTCCGCATTGTCTTGGAGAGCAGATACGACCAGGAGGGCGGCGCGGCCACAACCGGTTCATGGTTCAGATGGCGTTGAATATCCATCGCCAAGCCGTTCGCGGTCTCGTAACGGCGTGTCCGGTCCTTCTCCAAAGTTTTCATTGCGATCCAGTCCAGATCGCCGCGCAAAAGGTGGATCAGTTTCGGCGCGTCCGACTGGCGATGTTTGGCCACAGTCGCAAGGTCGGCGTTCTGCATGGTGCTCAAGCAGGTTGAAGGCCGCGCCGGTTCTTTTTCGCGGATGGTGCGGCGCATTTCGTTCAATCCTGCCTGAAGAAGTTCCTTCGCATCGAAGGGCGTTTTGCCGGTGAGCAATTCGTAGAGCAGCACGCCCAGGCTGTAAACATCGCTGCGGGTGTCAATATCCAGCCCGCTCATCTCGGCCTGCTCGGGACTCATGTAAGCCGGCGTGCCCATGAACTGCTCAAAAGCCGTGAAAAGCGTCTTGTCGGTCAGACGCTGCTCGGTGGCCTTGGCAATGCCGAAATCGATCACCTTCGGCACCGGCACGCCGTCGTGCATCGTCACGAGGATGTTCGAGGGCTTGATGTCGCGGTGAATTATACCCTTTTGGTGCGCGTGTTGGATGGCGTGGCAGACTTGGGTAAAGAGACTCAACCGCTCGCGCGGGGAAAGATTGTTTTGATCGCAATAGTCAGTAATGCGGATGCCGCGCACCAATTCCATGACGAAATAAGGCCGGCCGGTCTCAGTCGCGCCGGCGTCGAGAACTTTCGCGATGTTGGGATGATCCATCAGTGCCAACGCCTGCCGCTCGGCCTCGAAGCGGGCGATGACCTGCTTGGTGTCCATGCCCAGCTTGATGATTTTGAGCGCGACGCGGCGGCGCACCGGTTCCTCCTGGTCAGCCATATAGACGACACCGCAACCGCCTTCGCCGATTTGCTGAAGCAATTTGTAACGACCAATTTTGTCGCCGGGTTTTTCGGTGGGTTGAATCAAGGCCGGGTCCAGCACCAAAGTTCTCGCGGGCAAACCCGCCGCCGGTTTGTCCAGAATCGCATCGGCCCGCTCGTGCGCGTCCAACAGCGCCATGACTCGTTGCCGGAGCGGTTCATCATCCTTGCAGGCTTCCTTGAGATACGCAGCGCGTTCTTCAGGCGTGGCCAGTTGGACCGCCGCGTTGAACAAGGTTTCCTCGCGTTTATCGTGGCCATTCATTGGTTGCGTGAAGGTTTCACTACCAGATAAAGCGGGATCTGACAGAAAAAAGGGTCAAAAACTTTCTCAAAGATTTTTGAGCCTTTTTTGTCGCGCATCTCGCATTGATTGGTAACGCGGCGATTTTGATGGGTTATGGACCACTTGTCGCACCGGCTTGGGCCGCCAAGCTGAGTGTGATCTGGATGACGGCATCCAGTCAAATAAATGTGCTGATGACATTTTAATGTTCTAATGACATGATTTTGATTGACTTATGATTGAATTCAACTTATAAATCAGGCGAGGTTAAGAATCGGGAGCAACCTTATGAAAACTCGGCTCAAATCGGTGACGAACTCCGCACCCGGCGTTCCGCAAAGATTTTTCCGGCTGATCGAGCAATAAATAGACAACTTATGAGCGAATTCAAATTTTCCTGTCCGCACTGCGAGCAGCATTTCCTGTGCGACGAGCAGTTTTCCGGCCGGGAAATCCAATGCCCGAGCTGCAAGGTTCTGATTCACATTCCGCATGTTCCGGGCAAGACCGCCAATTACCAACAGGAGTCGGGAAAAACCTGGGCCACGTTTGTTCCATCCGGGCAGACGCCGAAGCCAAAGGGTGTGTTTCTTCATCCAAAGACGGTGTCGGCCAAGGCTCCTCCGAAACGTTGATCGAGGTTCTACATTTTCCAGATTCCATAACACCCGAAACTGGATATGCACAGTCTGACGGATACAATAATACAAACCCTGCAATAAATAACCCGTGAAAACTCGCATTCAAAATCTATTGATCGCGCTGGCGATTCTCGCCTGTATTTATCATACCAACGCCACGACGGTTTTTCCCATTGCCACCAATCCCAGCCTGGTCGAAATCAGCGGCGGAATTGCCTTTGACGGCAGCAATTATCTTGTGGGCATGGAAGCGGGTACCAATGTGGTCGGGCAACTGGTTTCGAGCAATGGCGCGCTGCTGGGTTCGCAAATCATCGTGGGGAGCAATCCAGGCTTCCCACCGTCAATCGGGCTGGCATTTGGCCAGACCAACTATCTTTTGGCGTGGTCGGACAATTCCGTCAGTTCGGGCGTGGATATATTTGGCCAGTTTGTTTCCCGAACCGGCACAAAAGTCGGCTCAACCTTTAATTTGCTTTCATCTCAAGGTTCGCATGGCTTTCAAAGCGGAAAGGCACTTGCCTCCGACGGCACGAACTTTTTGGTCGTATGGCAGGATGAAAATGACAATTCCCTCTGGGGTCAGTTGGTGACTTCGGCAGGTACTTTGTCCGGCGCGGAATTTTTGATCAACAGTCAGCCACAGGGTGGTGTCAGTGCTGCCGCAACCTTCGGCAAAATGAATTATCTTGTTGTTGCGCAGAACAACGTGAGTCAGAATTCGAATCAGGTTTTTGGAGAATTTGTGTCCCGCAGCGGCGCTGCGGGAAGTTCGTTCCAAATCAGTCAGATTGCTTCGGCAGATCAAAATCCTCTCACTGTCGCGTTCGATGGCACCAATTATTTTGTCGCGTGGAATTGGGACCCTCCACCGGAAACCTCCGGAACGGTTACCAATTGGGATATTCACGGCCGATTGGTTTCCCAGACTGGCACTTTTCCAGGAAGCGAACTTGCATTGGTTACAGATCCGGGCAGCCAGGTGATTCCGTCTTTGGCTTTTGACGGTTCAAACTATTTGCTGAGTTGGGGCGACGAATCATTCAATTTCTCGACCAATTCCAACATTCGCTTCCAGTTCTTTAACCGCTCTGGCATTTCAATTGGCTCTGAATTCAGCGTCTTTACTGCACAAGGCACCAATGATCCTTTATTTGCATTCAACGGCCTGCTTTTTGACGGAACCCGGTTTGCAGTAGCCGCCACTTTGGGAACGGTCGCAACCAATGCCAATGGTATTAGTGGATTTCCGAGTGGCGAAGTTTTTGGCGCGTTCATACCCAAAAGTACGCCCGCTCCGCAACTCACTCCATTGAATTATGCCAACGGACAATTCTCGTTGATGCTCACCGGCCAAGCCGGCACCAATTACATAATCCAGGTGAACACCAATCTGTCCGTGAACAACTGGATTGCCGTAGTCACCAATACGGCGACCAACGGCACGTTCAGTTTCACGGATACAAACGCTACCAACAAAAGCCGCTTTTATCGGGCCATGCAGCAGTGAAGTAGTTATGAAACAATCATCTCAAATCGCTTCGCTTAGGGCCCTAATCATGGTTGGTGCCGCTGCCTTGTTCTTTGCGTTTTCCCACGCAGGTTTTTCCGCGCAGAAACTGTTCATCACTTCGTTTCAGCCGAATGGACAGTTGACCTGGACCAATGCACCCGGCACCAACGCCTTTGCAGTGCAATGGACGCCGAACTTGATCAGTCCTTGGGCCAACGCTGCCCCACCATTGGATTTAACCGTCTCCACCGGCTCGCAAACCACGGTGTCGGCTCCCATCATTCCACAAACGGGCTTTTACCGGGTGGTCGAGGGATTCGGCCCACAATCCTTGCACGGAGCGTGGATCATTCCACCAACCGGCGTTACCAACGTGGGCCAAGCTTATTTCATGGCCGATGGTAACGGCACACTCACAAATTTCGGGGCTTATAATCTGGCGACACCACCCGGCTACTATAGTGTAAGCAACACGGGTGGCGTGACGATGACCGTTAAGGCAGCAAGCCAGACCAATATTGTTACGGGTCAGTTTATGCCTCCCAGACAGATTGTGTTTGCCGGTTCTTTTGGCGTAGCAATGCCAGTGGAGAATGTGTCGCTATGCGCGGGCACTTGGAGCGGCACTTTGTCCGAGACAAACGACCCCAACGGATTAAGTGATTACTCCGTGAGCTTGACTGTGGCCACGAACGGCTCGGCCAATCTGTCGGGCGATTTCTCGGGCACAGGCTGGATGTTCGCGCTCGCTCCGACGAACGGCGCTTTGGCCGGCTTTTTTCATACGAGTTCTTCCGGTAATTACGATCAGTTTCGCATCACCGGCACTCTAAGTGGGAACGCCATCACCGGTTCATTTGATACGGACAGCGGCAGCGGCGCAAACGCGATCGATGGAATTGTCACGTTGAACCGAGCGTTGCCAACGGTCGTGACTGGGGTGGCCACTTCACCCACCACTATCAGTGCCATGCTCAATGGCACCGTCACCCCCAATGGGGCCGACACAACCGCCTGGTTCCAATATGGCACCACGACTAATTACGGCCTGATCACTCCAACTGCCATCGTAAGCGGGACCAACACAACTTCGGTGACTGTGAGTAACCTGGTTAGTGGGCTGTCGGCACTGACACTTTACCATTTCCAATTGGTTGGCACGAGTATCGCAGGTACAACCAATGGTGCGGACCAGACTTTCAGCACGCCGTAAGGTCAATCTTTGCACAGTCCTCCTAAAATCACCCAAAACTTTTCCAGTTCCAATGAAAATGCCAAACCCTGCTTCGCTCCGGCTTTTTCTGAGCGCAATGATTTTGGTAGCGTTCCGCGTTTACGCGGCCGCCTAAAGGCGGGACTCCGAACATTTCCTTAAACTGACCCGCTATCCAGCAGCCGGAAGGGTTGACGGCGCGCGCATTTCGGCAGATGCTCTGGAGTGGAATGATGAAGGCTACCTTTTGGAGTTCAATTCCGCCACGCCGCCGCAAATTGGTGGTTTGGATTCTTGGTTTGCTGCTCTTCTACGCCATTCTGGGTTTCCTCATTTTGCCGCCGATAGTCCGAGCCGTTGCCGTCAAACAGTTGTCCCGGCAGCTCGACCGTGAAGTCTCGATCCAAAAAATTAAAATCAATCCGTTCGTGCTTTCGACGACCGTGCGCGGGCTGCTTATCAAGGACAAGGACGGCCAGCCGTTCATTTCGTGGGATGAGGTTTATGTGAACTTCCAGCTCTCGTCCTTCCTGGGCCATCCCTGGGTCTTCAAGGAAATCAGCGTGACCAAACCGTACGCCCGCGTGCAAATTAACAAGGATTACACGCTGAATTTTTCCGACCTGGTCGCCAAGTTCTCGACGAATGCGCCGGCGGCAGCGCCCGCCACGCCGCCCAAGCCGCTCGCGTTGCGTGTGGGCCGGCTGCAAATCACCGGCGCGGCCGCATCGTTCACCGACTTTACCACGCGCGAGCCGTTCAGGCGGACCATCGGCCCGCTCAATGTGACGCTCCAGGATTTCCGCACCGACCCGGACAATAAAAATCCCTATTCGTTCGCCGGCACCACCGATGCGGGCGAAAGGTTCGCGTGGAGCGGATTTTTTTACCTGGACCCGTTGCGTTCCCAGGGCGAGTTGACGCTCGACGACCTGACGCTCAACAAATACGCGCCGCTCTATCAGGATTTCGTGCGCTTTGAAATCCGCAGCGGTGTCATTGGGGTCAAATCAGATTACCGCTTCGAGCTTAGCGCCAGCAATCGCGTCGCGGCGGTCACGAACACCGACTTTTCCCTGCGCAATTTCAGACTCGGCAGTGCCGGCGATACCAACGACATCGTTGACCTGACGCACTTTGCCGTGACCGGCGCAAGCGTGGACCTTGAATCACGGCAGGCCGAGGTGGATTCGGTTTCCGCCGATGGTGCAGAACTGTTTGTGGAACGCGACAAGGACGCCAACATCAACGCCCTGGAAGCCGCCAAGCCGGTCGAAAACGAGACGAACGCGCCCGGCGGCATTTTACTCCTGCTGCGCTCGGTCACGAACGCCGTCGCCATGCTGCTCAACAGTACGAACCAGTGGAACGCGAACGTCCACGACGTGAACTTCACGGATTGCGGATTGCACCTCGAAGATCTGGTGAATTCGCGCCCGGCCAGACTGGATTTGGACGATGTCACGCTCACGGCCAGAAATATTTCCAACCTGCCGCATACGAACCTGACCGCCGACCTGTCCCTGCGCTGGAACACCAACGGCACCATCAACACGAAAATCACCGCGTCCCTCTCCCCGCCGACCGCCGATATCCATTTGTCGCTCTCCAACCTCGATCTCGGCACGCTCGATCCGTATCTCGAACCTGAATTGAACCTGTTCATTCTTGGCAGCCGCCTTGGGCTGGACGGTGACATCCGTTTGCGCACGCCGGAAAACGAACTGCCCCAGGTCACGTTTACCGGCGACGCGCGGCTTGACGACTTCCGCACCGTGGACGGTGTTACGGCCCAGGATTTGTTAAAATGGGATTCGTTGCGCTTCAACGGGATTGAGGCGAACCTGAATCCGCCAACGGTGGCCATCAAGGAAATCGCCCTGGACAACGCCTACACGCGGGTCGTGATTGAAACCAACCACACTATTAATTTGCTGACGGCGTTGCGCCCGGCGGAAACCAACGCACCCGCCACCACGAACGCAGTCAGGGTTGCCAAAAATTCCACCACCACCGCAACGAATTCGGCGGCCCCGGCGTTGCCGAAAATTTCCGTGGATAACATTGTGGTTTCCAATGCCACCATCAGTTTCACCGACCTTTCACTCACGCCGAACGTGCATCTGGCGGTCCAACAGGCGGGTGGGACGATTTCAGGCATTTCTTCCGAAAATCTTCAGCACGCCGACGTGAACCTGCATGCGGCTGTGGATGGCGTCGGCCCGGTGGACATCACCGGCCGGATCAATCCGTTCAGCGGCACCGGGACGAATCACGTGCAAATCTCGGTCAAGGACGTGGATTTGACGCCGACGAGTCCTTACGCCGGGAAATTCGCCGGTTACCGCATTGCCATGGGCAAATTGAACCTGGACCTGGTTTACGATCTGGTGGGAAAAAAATTGGAGTCGAAAAATGTCATCACGCTGGACCAGTTCACCTTTGGCGAGAGAGTGGAAAGTCCTGACGCAACGCACCTGCCGGTGCGGCTGGCGATTGCCATCCTCAAGGATCGCGATGGGAAGATTGTTTTGGACGTGCCGGTGGAAGGCAGCCTCGACGACCCGAAATTCCGCATCGGCAAGGTCGTGACCTACGCCCTTGTGAATATTCTGACCAAGGTCGCCACGTCACCGTTCTCGTTGATTGGCGCGGCCTTCGGCGGCGGGGGCGAGGAACTGGGCTATCAGGATTTTGCGCCGGGCAGCGCGGAATTGACGCCCGCTGACAAACAAAAACTGGATACGCTGGTTAAAGCACTTTTTGCGCGGCCGGGACTGAACCTGGAAATTTCCGGCAGCATTGACCCAAGTGCCGACCACGACGGCCTGCAACGCGTCATTTTGGACAAACAACTTCACACCCGGAAATGGCTGTCGCTCCGCAAATCCCAACAGGCAACCCTGACGCCCGAGCAAGTCACCTTGACGCCGGCCGAGCGCGTGGATTTGGTGAAAAAACTCTATAACGAGGCGTGGGCCAAAGGTCAAATCACACCGGCCATGCTTGCCGCGAATACGAATCTCGCCAGCGCGGTGGCCCAAATCAAATCCAAAACGCCCCGGATTCAAAAAGACGCGACGTTTCTGGTGACAGGCCTGCCAACTTCGGCGCAACCGACTCCGGGCACCGTGACCGCCACGCCCTCAGAACTGAAACTCTCGCCCATCGCTGACCCGATGGAGGTTTTGTTGGTGGCGTCAATCCCCGTCACCGACAATGATTTTGAGGCACTCGTGTCCGAACGCGCCAAGGCCGTGCGCGCTTACCTGTTGGCGTCTGGCAAAGTGGAAGCTTCACGGCTGTTCCTGGCGGAAAACCAGACCGGCGGCGTGCGCAGCGACGGCAGCCGCGCTTATTTGCAGTTTAGGTAAGACGGCCAGTAATGTACTCTGGATGTCTATTCCACAACCATACCAATATCAAGGCAGCAAACGGGCGCTGGCTTCGTTGATTCTCCAATATCTGCCGGTCAACCTGACGCGGCTGGTCGAGCCGTTCTGTGGTTCGGCAGCAGTTTCCCTTGCGGCGGCGGCGCGCGGGCGGACCAAGGAATTCTGGCTGAATGATCTCAACAAGCCGCTGGCTGAATTACTGGCTTTGATGATCAACAGCCCCAAGGAGCTGGCAAAATCTTACGGGGAGCTCTGGCGGGCCGACCACGAAGACGCGCTGGAGCATTATTATCAGGTGCGCGAGTCGTTTAATCGCACACAAGATGCGCGGCTGCTTTTATATCTGCTGGCGCGATGCGTGAAGGGCGCGGTGCGTTACAACGGGGACGGATTGTTCAATCAAAGCCCGGACAAACGCCGTCTGGGCACGCGACCGGAAACGATGAAAGAAAACATCACCGCCATTTCCGCGTTGCTGTGCGGCAAGACCATCGTCACGTCGTTGAGTTACGAAGACGTTCTGGCGAATGTGCGCCCGGACGACGTGGTTTATATGGACCCGCCGTATCAGGGCGTTTGCGGCGAGCGCGATTCCAGGTATTTCGCCGGGATTTCCTTCGACGATTTTGTCGCGGAGCTTGAGACGCTGAATCATAAGTATGTTCGCTATCTCGTCAGCTACGACGGACGTTTGGGGAACCGCACCTACGGCAAACCGCTGCCGGCGAAGTTGAATCTTACATTGATGGAAATTGAAGCGGGACGTTCGTCGCAGGCCACGTTGCTTGGCAGCAGCGAAATGACAGTGGAGTCCTTGTATCTTTCCCCCGCGCTGGCGGACGAACTGGAAGCGCATCCGGCCATTCACCGCCGACGGCATGACGAACAAATGCAGTTGATGGAAAAACCTCCGCACTATGGCAAAAAAGCAAAAATATCCAAAAGAGTTCATTGAGCTTTGCACATCCGTTACTGCAAAACGCCCGAAGACGGTCATTGACCATATTCTGAAGCACGGGCATATCACGACGGAGGAATTGAAAAAACAAATACGGCTATGATCATCCGCCGCGGGCCGCGCGGGATGTTCGCGAACTGGGCATTCAACTTGAGACGTTCCGAGTCACGGCGGCCAATGGCCGCAAAATCGCAGCGTATCGTTTTGCCGATCCCACCAAAAAGCAGTTTCGGCGATTCAGCGGACGCACGGGTCTTTCCAAAAAAATTAAAGAGCAACTGATTCAGAAATATGGTTGTCGTTGTTTCATATACCTGGAAAAGATGGAAGCGAGCGATTTGCAAATTGACCATCGCGTGCCTTACGAGGTGGTGGGAGAGCGCGACGAACTCAGGATTGAGGACTTCATGCTGCTTTGCGGCTCGGCGAATCGTGCGAAGTCGTGGTCGTGCGAGCATTGCGAGAATTGGAAAACGATCAAAGACAAAAACGTTTGCCTGTCATGTTACTGGGCGTTCCCGGAAAAGTACAATCATGTGGCCATGCGGCAGATCCGCCGCATTGACCTCGTTTGGCAGGGTGAAGAAATCCGGCAATACGAAAAATTGAAATCGGACGCGGCCAAGTCAGGTCTGGAACTTCCGCAATTTGTCAAAGACGTTCTGGCAAGAACATTGAAATGACCTTCGTTTACATGTCGAAAATTGCGTGGACGATTTTCTTGCCGCCAAAAACCCAAATCGCCGCCGCCAGCGCGATGTAAGGGCCGTAGGGCATCCGGGACGACCATTCGCGGCGGCGCAAGATGATGAGCGCGACGCCCACCACGGCGCCAATCATCGAGCTGATCATCAGCGAGAACAGCACGCCCGGCCAGCCAATGAACGCGCCGATGGCGCCCATAAATTTCACGTCGCCCAGGCCCATCGCCTCGCGGGGCAGCACAATTTCCGCGCTGACCGCCTCCAGAAACGGCACTTGGTGAGGATCAATGCGTTCCCCGCCGATCTCCAGCCAGCCTGACCGGAGTGCCAGCCGCACCATTACGTCCTTGTAGCCGCGATCCACCAGTTCCACTGTCCGCGCGTGTAACGCAATCACGTCCGACTGGCGGTAAAATAATTCGTCGTAGGGAATCTCCCGGTCGGGCAGGAGCACGGACGTTTCCGTGAAGACAATTTTTGTGTCTGCGGGCAATTTCAACCGTTGCCGACCGAACAACAATTTCCCCAGCCGCAGAATCGCGTAGATGATGCCCGCGCCGGCGCCAATGCCGAGCACGCCTTGCCACATCCCGTCGGTCAGCGACCGGGCATCATGCAGCGCCGGAAACAAAAATGAGGCGACCAAGCCGGCCGCCATGCCGCCATAAGTGATTTCGTCGGGAATGATGAAGTGTTCGAAATCAATAAACGTGGCCGCAATCAGTCCGGCGAGAAACGCGGCATAGACCAGCGCGACGGGCATGGAATGAACCGGGTGACTTCGGTCTCCGAACACCAGCCAGCAACCCAAAAACGTCACACCCGTCAGCAGTTCAACGATGAAATAACGCGGTGAAATCGGCGCGCCGCAATTTTTGCATCGGCCGCGCAGGGCCAGCCACGTGACCAGCGGGACATTGAGATACCACGGGATGGAGTAATGGCAATGCGGACAATGCGACGGCGGCGTGACGATGCTCATCCCCCGCGGCATCCGGTGGATGCACACGTTCAGAAAGCTGCCGACCATGCAGCCGAACACAAAAAAAACCAAAGACCAAAAATGGAATGGCACCAGTGACCAGTCCGCAGTCCACGGTCGCCAGTCCACCGCCCAAGCGACCAAGCCTGTAATGTGTGGCATCATTTGAATTCCCTGCCGCGCAGATCGGATTGTTTCAGGTAAGCCATAAATCCGGCGAGAAGCCGGCCCACTTCGTCAGCCGAGTTGTAAAGCTGGTTGAACTGTGTGGAATTGACGTATTGTTGATCCAATGCAACGTAAAGGTGCGATTTTACTTCTCCACAAGAGCCTTTTGAAATCGAAAGAAACTGGATAAACTCCTTATCCCCGCCCCGGTCAAATCCTTCCGCAACATTCCCCATGATTGAAACCGAGGCGCGCTGAATTTGGTCCCGCAATCCAAAATCTTTTGCAAACAGACCAGCCTTGGCGTGAACATAAATTTCTCTGGTCAATTCCCTGGCCTTTTGCCAAGCGAGGATGTCCTCGAACTTTTGAATTTTGCCCATCATCAACCTTTCAACGCGGGCTCGACTGTGAACTGTGGGCTGTGGACTGATAAACTTCCGCTTCCAGCGCGTGGCGCATCACGTCCAAGGGCGCAGGTTTGCCGGTCCAGATTTCAAACGCTGCGGCGCCCTGGTGCAGCAACATGCCGAGGCCATTCGACGTTTTGCAGCCCGCCGCCTTCGCCGCCGCCAGCAATTTGGTCTCTGCCGGCTTGTAAATCATGTCGTAAACCGCGCGGGCCTGGCGCAATGGAAATTGCTTGTCCGGCAGCGGCAGCGGATCGTTTTCCTTCAGGCCGAGCGGCGTGGCGTTCAGCAGCAAATCCACTTCGCCGCCGGGAAAGCCGGTCGCCACTTTCACCCGCGGTTGCCGCTGGCGAATTTCCTGCGCGACCGCCTCGGCCTTTTCCTTCACGAAATCCACGAGGAATAATTCGGAAACATTTTCCACCGCCAGTCGCAGCGCCGCCACCTGCCCTGCCCCGCCCGTCCCGACGAGCAGCACTTTCAGCCCGACCAGTTTCAAGCCGAGGTCTTCGCGCAAGGAGCGGGCGATGCCGTCGGAATCCGTGTTGAACCCCTGAGTCCGGATTTCGCCGGAAATGGATTCGGAAAATTCGTGCAGCGGCCGCCATTGTCCGCCGGCGTCGCGCGCCTCGAACCGGACGGTGTTAACCGCGCCCCAGGTCCTGGCCGAATCATCCAGCGCGTCCACGATTTGCATCGCGAGCACCTTGTGCGGCACAGTGAGATTGAGGCCGGAGAACTGCATCGCCCGGGCGCCGGTGATGGCGGCGCGCAGGTTGTCGGGATGCACTTCAAACGCAAGGTAACGCCAGTTCAGGCCCAGCGTGGCGAACGCGGCGTTGTGCATCGCGGGCGACGCGGAATGTCTGATGGGAAAGCCGTAAACCGCGCAGAGGCGCGTGGCGGCATTGATGGCGGGTTGGCCCGGTTGAAACATGTGAAATTTATATGCGGCAACGGCCGGACTTCAAAGCTCAAAGTCCACAACCAGGCGTCCAAACTTTAACAGGACAGCCCGCATTTTCTTTCCCGCCAATCCGTTTTTCTGCCTTTCCTGACGATAGAGTGGTTGCTTCCGTTACTAAGGGATTTCCGGTTCAACAAGCAGCCTGTCCAATGGGCGTTTGGGAATGTCCGAGCGCGTCCGCTTGCAGGTTGGGCATTGATACCGTTGGACTCCACGCCAGAAACCGAATTTGACCATTTCTGAATCACTGCAATTATGACATGTCACTTGCGCCTTTCACGGCCAAGGCTTACAGTGGGTTTGTATCTCGAACGGATACCACTGAAGGCGTCCTGGCCTTTGGTTGCGCCCTGTCAGTGCTGAACACACTGGCAGGGCTTTTGTTTATCTACTTGACTTAATGTTAACAGAAAGATATAGTGTGTCAAATAAAATGTTAACAAAAAGTATGAAAACGAAAATGGGCAGGCCAAAGCTCCCAAAGGGGACGGCAAACACGGTTCTGTTTGCCGTCAGGATAGCAGCGCAAGAAGCCGAAAGGATTCAGGCTGCAATCAGGAAGTCCGGCCAGACAAAGCCCGAATGGGCGCGCCAGGCATTGATTAAGGCTGCGGTTAATTAACCTTCCAGGGTGGTGCGCAAATTAACCAATTTATGAATTGGTATTACTGGCACAAAGAACTTTCGGCGTTGGCGGATGATTTGTCAGACCGTTTTGGAGAGTTAGCGGCGGAATCAAAATTGACGGGTGCCGTTTGGCTCGTCGAGGAAGTGCGGTTCCGAACACTAATTGACGAAATTTGTAAAAACTACGCTGAAACAAAATCTTGGCCAATACACATGACGCAGAAACAAATTGTGTTGGTTTACTTCCGACTGGTCCAAGGCGAACGCCACGCGCAAGAATTGGCACAAGGCCAGCATACCCTAAATCAATCGCCTGCTGAATTGGATTTGGAAAGAGCCGAGGCTTTAAAACTGCTTTTGGTGGATTATTGGCGTTCGGCTGGCCATGCAAAGTGGTTGAGAACTTAACCGTTGATTTCATAGGAAATCGCGGAAAAGTCAATTTCCATGAAATTTTCAATATTCTGACTTCTCTAGCTGTCATCAACACCCTTATGCACCACTACCGGATTTCCTTAGATGACTAAGACTAGTTCGTGCTTCCAATCAGGCTAAGCACCAATTGTCGAAATCCCTGCCTTCACCTAATTTGTCGTCATGCAAACAACATTTGGTCGGCAAGATTCGGGCGAACTTTCGACGCCCTCAAAATCCCAGGAACATGCTTTAGCGGCGCTTCAGCCTCCGCCGCGCGACAGCGGCGTGGTTGTGGCCAAAAGTATCTTCAATGCCAAAAGGGATAACGCGGTCGCAACGCCTAATGGCAACGGAAACGGAAATGGCAATGGAAACGCCAACCGCGCCCTGGTCGAAGCGCTCATCACTTCCAAGGTTTATCAGGAATATGAACGGGCGTTTAACGACATGACCGGGTTGCCCATCGCGCTGCAACCCATCGAGACCTGGCAGTTGCCGTATCACGGCAAACGGAATGAAAATCCGTTTTGCGCATTGATGTCGCAGAAAAGCCGCGCGTGCGCGGCGTGTTTGCAGGTGCGGGAACGCCTTTGTGAAAAGGCAACGGTGGAACCGCAGTCGCTTTCCTGCCACTCGGGGCTTTGCGAAACCGCCATCCCGGTGCGCTTGAGCGACCGGTTGATTGGCTATCTCCAGACCGGCCAGTTGTTCCGCAAGAAACCGACCCAGGCGCAGTTCGGACGGATTGCCAGACAGGTGGAGGAATGGGGCCTGGTGGTGGACCGTGACGCTTTGAAAAAGGCCTATTTTGCCGGCAAGGTGGTGTCCACCAAAGAACACGAATCGGTGGTCAAATTGCTCGCCATTTTTGCCCAGCACCTGGCGATGATCAGCAACCAGGTTTTCATTCAGCAGGAAAATTCCGAATCACCCGTCATCAAGCGGGCCAAGGAATATATTTGCGAGCATCAGGCGGAAAAGCTTTCGCTCAGCCACGTGGCCAAGGCGGTCAACATGAGCGCCTTCTATTTCTGCAAGATGTTCAAACGGGTCACCGGCATCAACTTTACCGATTACCTTTCGCGGGTGCGCATCGAAAAGGCGAAGAACCTGTTGCTCAACCCCAACCTGCGCGTGAGTGAAATCGCGTTTGAAGTCGGGTTCCAATCGCTGACACATTTCAACCGCGTGTTCAAAAAGCTGCTCGGCCAGTCCCCCACCGACTACCGGGCGCAGTTGCTGGCGCACTGAAAGCGTGACGAGGGCAAGGTGACGGGTGACGAGGGAAAAATAACTTGCCATAATGCACGCGCGCGATACTCGTCACCCGACACTCGCCACGCGTCACTCCTTTGAGGTTGGCATCGGCGCGGATTTTCCCGATAGTTTCTTCGCTCTCGAAATGAAGGACTATCGAAAAATGCCCCGGGCCGAACTGCTGGCGTGGATTCAGCGGCTTCGCTCCAAACACGCGACGCGCACCCGGACGCAGCGCCAACAGGCCGCATCCGACTTGCGCGACAGCGCCGAGCGCCTGCGCGCCATCCTGGAAACGGCGGTGGAAGGCATCATTACCATTGACGAGCGCGGCATCATCGAGTCCTTCAATCTGGCGGCGGAACGAATTTTTGGTTACCGGGCGAAGAAGGTCATCGGCCGGAATGTCAGCCTCCTCATGCCATCGCCGCATCGTGAACAGCACGACACCTACCTCGGAAATTATCTCCGCACCGGTCACGCCAAAATCATCGGCATCGGCCGTGAAATCGTCGCCCGGCGCAAGAACGGCACGGTGTTTCCCATGGACCTTTCCGTGAGCGAAGTGCGGCTGGCGGAACGGCGGCTGTTCACGGGATTCATCCGCGACATCACCGAACGCAAGCGGCTGGAAAAGGAAATTCTGGAAATCAGCGAGCGCGAACAGCGCCGCATCGGCCAGGATTTGCACGATGGCTTGTGCCAGCATCTCGCCGGCATTGAACTGATGAGCCAGGTGCTGGAACAAAAACTGGCCCGGCGCTCGAAAGCCGCCGCCGCCCGCGCGGGCGACATCGCCAAAAACGTCCGCGACGCCATCGGCCACACGCGCCTGCTGGCGCGCGGCCTTTCGCCCGTCACCCTCGAATCGGAAGGGCTGATGTCCGCGTTGCAGGAACTGGCCTTGAACACGGAGAACATTTTCCACGTGACCTGCCGGCTTGAATGCCATTCGCCGGTGCTGGTATCAGACTATCCCGCGGCCACACACCTTTTCCGGCTGGCGCAGGAAGCGGTTTCCAATGCCATCAAGCACGGCAAGGCGAAAAAGATTTTAATCCGATTAAACGAAGAACGGGGACGGCTGGCTCTGAGTATTATTGACAACGGGTCGGGCTTTCCGGCAAAAATTCCCAGGTCAAAAGGCATGGGCTTGCGCATCATGCAATCCCGCGCCGGGATGATTGGCGGCACGCTCGCCATCGAGCGGAATGCCGTGGGGGGCACCAGCGTGACCGTGGCGGCCCCCAGCGGAATCGTCCGGCAAAAAACGAACCACCACCATGCCCGCGAAAAATAAACCGCCCCGCAAGGGGTTGCTGATCGTTGACGACCATCCGATGATGCGCACCGGGCTGGCGCAACTGATCGAGAACGAGGCGGACCTGAAGGTTTGCGCCGAAGCCGACAATGCCCGGCTGGCCATGGACATTGCCGTCAGCCAGCCGCTCGATCTGATTCTGCTCGATATTTCCCTGCCCGACAAAAACGGTCTGGAGCTCATCAAGGACATCCGGGCGCTCAAGCCGGGACTGCCGATTCTGGTGGTTTCCATGCACGACGAATCGCTTTACGCCGAGCGCGTCCTCCGGGCCGGGGGGCGTGGCTACATCATGAAACAGGAAGGCGGCAAAAAGCTGCTCCACGCCATCCGCCAAGTGTTGAGCGGACAGATTTATGTGAGCGAAAAAATGGCCGCGGGCATTCTGGAATCCTTTTCCGGGCGGCACCCCGAGGCGGCGGCTTCCTCGGTCCAACATCTCTCCGACCGTGAATTTGAAGTATTTCAATTGATTGGCCAGGGCGAAAGCACCCGGGAAATCGCCGCGCACCTGCATTTGAGCGTGAAGACCATCGAAGTCCACCGCCTGAACATCAAGAAGAAATTAAACCTGAAAACGGCGACTGATTTGGTTCGCCATGCCGTCCGCTGGCTGGAGACCGAAAAAACCGGTGCCTGACTGCTTTTAAAAACGTAGCCGCCGAGGAAACGAGGCGGACGAACCGCATAAATCCTGAACGAATTCCGCCTCCTCACGTCGGCGGCTGCAATCGAATGAGAGTTATCGGGCAATCTTTAGAGCGTTTTCAAAAAAATATGTAGCCGCCGACGTCAGTCGGCGCAAATCAGGCAGAGAAGAATGATATGGCGCGAACTGACGTTCGCGGCTACGAGATTAATTAAATTGCTCTACCCACTCACTCGCCCACGCCGGCGTATTCCTCATCCAGGTGCAGGTCCGCACCCATGAACACGTAATCGTGCGGCACGGTGTTCATGTCAAGCACATGCCGCGGCAGACAGAGCAATTGGCTGAAACCGAGTTGCTCCAGCGCGTTAATGGCCACCTTGCGCTCGCCGTTCAATTCCGCCTCCAGCCGCCGCAAACCGAGTGAGCGCGCGACTTCCACCAGCTCGGCCACCAGAATCTTGGCCACGTCGCGCCCGCGATACTGCGGATGCGTCAGAACCGTCACCAGGCCGATGTGCCGTTTCCAGCCGCCGAGGCGCTGATGCAGCGTCGCTTCGCCGATGATTTTTTCCTCGTGCAACATCAGGAGTGGCAGATTGCGCTCGAAATCGGCTTCGCGGCACCATTCCTGGAACAGGGCGCGGTCGGAAACCGGCTGCTTGATGAACAGCCGCTCCTCCTCCGGCACGGCGAGGAAAAACTTGTGCAGCCGCGCCGCGTCCCGCTTGCCCAGCGGGCGCACCACGCATTCCGTGCCGTCGCGCAACTTCACCTCGAGCGGAAACTTTTCCAAAGCATAATCCAGAATCATAAAATGCCTTTCGTTGTCTGTTCCTACCATAGCACTGAATGAGTTTAACTGAAACAACTAAATTGTTAAAAAAGCATCTTTTATTGTCTTTGCTGGTGGGGACCGCGGGTGTCTCCACCCACACAGTCAGGTGGGGCGAGGCTTTCCATGAACCGGTTCGTAGCGCAGTCGTCCCGACTGCGGGTTCCGACAGCGTCCCGCTGTCGTCAGGAACCCCCGGCGGGACGCCGGGCGTGGACCCGCAGGCGAGGACGCCTGCGCTACAACGATGCGGTTCAAGCTCCGTGGGCAGTTCAAAAAGGAACAGGAAACTACTAACGAGCCGTGGGATGGGACATCGCGCTGCAATGCCCGGACAGCGCAGCGCGCCGTCCTAAGCGACAGAAGGAAAGTAATATTATGCTGGATAGTAAGTTAAGCCAGACTTACAATCATTTCCATGAAACAGGATAGGCTGATCTTGGCAAAGGATAGGCTGCAAACCCAGCCGCCGATTATCTGTTAGGCATCATGCGAGCACTATGAAATATCCCGACGGTTCTCTTGTTAAGCTTGGCGATATTGTCACCATACCGCTGCCAGATAGCAATGCGAAGGGACGAGTAGTGATGATCAGTGCGAAGGCGCGGGTGGTTATGCTCGGCGATACTCGCGAGCATTTGGACATTGATAAGAATTTCCTCGATTGGGTTGAGAGCGAGAAGAAGCTGCTCGAGCCGTCCTATGTCGTCGTTGAGTGGGTTGACCGCAATCCACTCGCTCACGATGACCCCAGGTATGCACCGGTTGGCAATTATATGTTCACGCGGCTAGATGAGTGCATTACACATGATGCCTAATACTGTGATAGGCTGCACAAACAAATTCTTCTTCGGGTGGTAAAGTGGTTGGTTACGCAAAGGGAAATTCCGTCCTGGCACGATTCAGGGATTATTTCCGGGCTTGAAATTGCTTTTCCCATCCGGTCGGACCAAACTCTGCAAAATCGGTTAAGTCTTTACCAAGGTTTGGTAAGTAACACGCCGGAAATCAGCGAAGTTATTTTCGGGCGAACTTTATGCTTGAGACACTGTTATATCCAAAGGTCGTGGCCGTGATCGGCGCGTCCCGCAGTCCGGAGAAAGTCGGCCACGCGGTACTGGCTATTCTGCTATGATAAAGTGGACAAAAGAATTTGAGACTGGTTCAGCAAAGCTGGACCGGCAACACCGGTTATTAATTGACAACATCAACCTTCTAAAAGACTTGTTGGACAACCCCGACCGTAGCCGGCAGGAGGCGGAATTCGCGGTCTTTCTGGTGGATTATCTGGAAAACTATGCAGATATTCATTTCAAGGGAGAGGAGAAGTGCATGGAAGCTTACCGGTGTCCGGTTCACGCGACCAATCAGCAGGAGCACGAACGGTTCCGGGGGTTTATTCATGATTACAAAAGGCTGTGCGAGATGGAAGGCTTCAAAATGGAACTGCTCCGCAAATTGCATGAGGAGATGCGAACATGGATTATCGAGCACATACTCAAAATTGATACACAACTCAAACCCTGCATTCAAAAGCAACAAACGATGTGATGTCGCCTGACACCAGGATTGGTTGCACAACTGAATTCTTCTTCGGGTGGTAAAGCGGTTGGTTCCGTAAAGAGGAGTTCCATCTTTGCATGGTCGGGGATTGTTTCCCGGGGTGGTATTGTTTGGAGTTCCGCGTTTACGCCGTTCCGGGCCGCCTAAAGGCGGAACTCCGAGCTGATTCAGGACACTACCTTTCCCGGCTTGAAATTGCTTTTCCCATCCGGTCCGACCAAACTCTGCAAAATCGGTTAAGCCTTTACCAAGGTTTGGTAAGTAACATGCCGGAAAAAGACGAAGTTATGTTCCGGCGGATTTTTTATGCTTGAGACACTTTTATATCCGAAGGCCGTGGCCGTCATTGGCGCGTCCCGCAGCCCGGAGAAAGTCGGGCACGCGGTACTGGCCAACCTCGTCAACGGCGGCTTCAAGGGAACGATTGTTCCGGTCAATCCCGGCACCGACGAAATCCTCGGCCTCAAATGTTACAAATCGCTGGGCGACTATAAGAACCCGATTGACCTCGGCATTATTGTGGTGGGAGGCAAGTATGTGAAGGACGCGTTGCAAAGCTGCTTGGACGCGGGGGCAAAGTCCGTGATTGTCATCACCGCCGGTTTCAAGGAGGTCAGTGCCGAAGGCGCCAAGGCCGAACTGGAGTTGGTGCAACTCTGCCGGGCACAGGGCGCGCGCATGGTCGGGCCGAATTGTCTGGGCGTGTTGAACACGGACCACCACCTGAACGCGACGTTCGCGCCGTCGGTGCCGCCGCCGGGAAAAATTTCCGTCATCTCGCAATCCGGCGCGCTGTGCGTGGCCATCCTGGACTGGGCGGCCGATCAGAAGCTCGGTCTGGGCAAGGTCATCAGCTTCGGCAACAAGGCCGACCTCAACGAAGCGGATTTCATCCAGGCGCTTGCGGAAGACAAGGCCACCAACGTCATCGCCGGCTACCTGGAAAGCATCAAGGAAGGCGACAAATTTCTGCGCGTGGCGGAACAGGCGGCGGCTATCAAGCCGGTGGTCATTTTGAAGGTGGGCATCACGCAGGCGGGCGCCAAGGCGGCATCCTCGCATACCGGCAGCCTGGCCGGCGCCGATATTGCCTACGGCGCTGCTTTCAAACGCGCCGGCGTCATTCGCGCCGAAAATTTTGAGGCATTGTTCGATTATGCCGCTGCGTTTGCCATGCAGCCGCTGCCCAACGGCGAGCGCGTGGCCATCATCACCAACGCCGGCGGACCGGGCATCATGGCGGCCGACGCCGCGGAAGGTTTGGGCTTGAAAATGGTTTCTCCGAGCAAGGAAAGCGACGCCAAACTCCGGACTTTCCTGCCCGCTTCAGCGGCGTTTGGGAATCCCGTGGACGTGATTGGCGACGCGGAACCCGACCGCTACGCCAAGGCGTTCGAGGTCATGCAGGACGACGAAAAGACGGATGCGATTGTCGTGGTGGTGACGCCGCAGAACATGACGCGCCCGCTGGAACTGGCGGAAAAGCTCGGCGCCGCGCACAAGGGCAAGAAGCCGGTGCTGGCCGTGTTCATGGGCGGCACGGAAGTGGCCGCCGCGAAGGAAAAATTGATGGCAGTGGGCATCCCGAATTATCCGTCACCCGACCGCGCCATCATTGCCTTGCGGGCGATGTGCGATTACGCGGCGTGGCGCCGTCGGCCAGCCCGCATTGTAACCCGGTTCCCGGTCAACCGCCGCCGCGTGGACCGCATCATTCACATGCAGATGCGGAGCGGCGAGGCCCAGATTGGTGAAGTCGAGGCGAAGGAAATTCTGCGCGCCTACGACTTCAACGTACTCGGCGGCCAGATTGCCCGGACGAGCGATGAAGCGGTGGAAATTGCCGAGCGCCTGATTTATCCGGTGGTCCTGAAAATTTCGTCGCCGGACATCATTCACAAATCCGATTTCGGCGGCGTGCGCATCAACCTGGCCAACGCCGAGCAGGTACGCGACGCGTTCGACCTGATGATGTTGCGCATCCAGAAACGCGCGCCCAGCGCGCATCTGCGCGGCGCTTACGTGGAAAAGATGGGCCAGCGCGGCCGCGAAGTGATTCTGGGCATGACGCGGGATCCGCAGTTCGGCCCGATGCTGATGTTCGGCCTGGGCGGTATTTTCGTCGAGGTGATGAAGGACGTGACCTTCCATCTCGCGCCCATCACGGCGGAGGAAGCGATGCAGATGTTGAAAGGCACGCGCTCGTATGCGCTGCTGCAAGGCGCGCGCGGCCAGGCGCCCGTGGATTTGGACGCCATCGCCGGTGCGTTGCAACGCATCAGCCAGTTGGCCACGGATTATCCGGAAATCAAGGAATTGGACATTAACCCCTTTATTGTCGGTCCGGTCGGCGTGCAGGCGTATGTGGCGGATGCGCGCATGACCCTGGCCAACGTCGTCGCCGCCGGGAGGAATCATGAGTAAACCGATTTCATACGACCCCAAATGGCAGGAAACCTACCAGCCGCAAATCCTGAACGCGGCGGATGCCGTCAAAAAAATCCGGCCCGGCCAGCGCATCTTCATCGGCACCGGCGTGGGCGAACCATTGCAACTGGTCAGCGCCCTGACCAAACGGGCGGTGGAATTGCCCGACACCGAGATTGTGCATCTGCTGACGTTTGGTGCGGCGCCTTACGCCCACCGGGAACTCGCGCAGTATTTCCGCGTGAACAGTTTCTTTATTGCAGAAAACGTGCGCGACATCATCCAGGAAGGTTTGGGCGATTATACCCCGATTCACTTGTCCGACATCCCGCGCCTGTTTGACTCCGGCCAGTTGCCGCTCGATGTGGCATTGATCCAAGTGAGCCCGCCCGACAAGGACGGCATTTGCAGCCTGGGCGTTTCGGTGGACATCGTCAAAAGCGCCGCCGCGAATGCGTCGCTGGTCATTGCCCAGGTCAATCCGCGGATGCCGCGCACACTGGGCGATTCGTTCATTCACGCGTACGAGATTGACGTGCTGGTGCCGGGCGAGGAGCCCATTCTGGAAGTCAAACCGCCAGAAATCACCGATACAACCAGGCAGATTGCCGAGAATCTTTCCGCTTTGATTGAGGACGGCTCGACGCTCGAAATCGGTCTGGGACGGATTCCGCAGGCCCTGGTCAGTTTTCTTAAAGATAAAAAGGACCTCGGCGTGCACACCGAAATGATTTCCGATGACGTCATCGAATTGATTGAGGCCGGCGTCATCACCGGGGCACGCAAAACCGTGGACCGGGGCAAGGTGGTGACCAGTTTCTGTCTGGGGACGCAGAAGCTTTATGATCTGGTGGACAACAACCACATGTTCGCCTTCCACCCGACGGAATACGTGAACAGCCCTTTCATCATTCATCAACAACACAAGATGGTGGCCATCAACACCGCGCTGGAAGTAGACCTCACCGGCCAGGTTTGTGCCGATTCGCTGGGCGCAAAATTTTTCTCCGGCGTCGGCGGCCAGGTGGATTTCAACCGCGGCGCGTCCAAATCCCCTGGCGGCAAGGCGATCATCGCCCTGCCCTCGACCGCCCAGGGCGGCAGCGTTTCGCGCATCGTCGTGCAGCTCAGCCCCGGCGCGGGCGTCGTCACCACCCGGGCAGGTGTATTTTATGTCGTCACCGAATACGGCGTGGCCTATCTGCACGGCAAGAGCGTGCAGGAACGCGCCCTGGCACTCATCAGCATTGCGCACCCGAAATTCCGCGCCGACCTGCTCCGCGAAGCGATTGAGGCCAAATACCTGTCCGCCACCATGTCGGATAAGGAAGGCAAAATCCTGGTCGGCCCGAAGGAACTGCGCACCACGTACTTGCTCAACGACGGCACGTTGCTCAATTTCCGGCCGATCCATCCGACGGATGAGCCGCGGATGCGCGACTTGTTTTACAAATTGTCCGAAGCGACGATTTACTATCGTTTCATGAGCCATCAGAAACGGGTGTCGCGGCATCAGATTCAGGATTTCGTTTATATTGATCACCGCAACGACGTCACCATTGTCGGCACGCTGCCCGATCCTTCCGGAGAGGAAATCCTCGCGGTCGGCAGTTATTATCTCGACCAGAAGACGAACCTGGCGGAAGTGGCGTTTGTGGTGGGCGACAAATGGCAGAACCACGGCATCGGCACGTTCCTGTTGAAGCACCTGATGCGCATCGCGCGGCGCAACGGCATCCGCGGGTTCACCGCCGAAGTGCTCACCGACAACAAGTCCATGCAAGCCGTCGTCAACAAATCCAACTGCAAGGTCAGCAGCAAGCTCAGCGGCAACGTGTACAGCTACGAGATGGATTTCGAATAATCCGGCAAGAGTGCTTTCAAGCATATTCGCACAGAATATCCCAGCGGGATAAAATCATTCAGCCCGGCGTTGCGAGGAGCTAGCTACGCCGGGTGAACGTCAAAATAAAATTAACCCCAATGGGGTTTGATCAATGGACGGCGAAATGATTCAACTTCTTCAGAGTTGATGAATTTGGCGGGACGTTCGCCCAGCGCAGCCGCTGGCGCGTCAACGCTGGGCGGACTGAGACAATCCTCTCAGATTGCAAAAAAGGACGCAGGCGCGGAACGGGCCTTTCCGACGACAAAGTCCAAAGTTCATTTCTTGAATTTCGTCCCCCCCGGCACACCCAAAAAAAATCAAACAATTAGCAAAAACGGTTGAGCTATATCATTTTCCTGAGATTAGCTTATTACTACAAACTCGGACGAAGCGCGCCGTTTGCAGTGTCGGTGCGAACGACGTGGACCGGTTCCGCTAAATGGAATCGGGTCGCCACAGAAAAACCGATGCCGGCGCGGGTGAATCCCGGCTGACGGGCGCGACGTGAGTTTGTCGGCGGAGAAGTGCCCACCGCCGGGCGAAATGGCATCACAACTGGTCGCCGGAAGACGTTCCTCGCCGAGGAAAAGTCCAGCGCCGGACAGGATGAGATGACCGTGATACGCGAACAATCACTGGCTCGCCAGGCAACAGCGCTCTTCCGGCGCTCGCGGGGAAGTCCCTGTACTCGGGACCGGCATTCGAGCCGCAGGAACCGCCCGAATGGCCGCCAGGTTTTGGAGTACGCCAGTCCTCTGGCGCTTTTGAAGGCCAGCCCGCAGTCCGAGAGCGGCAGAGGACTGCCGCAGTCCAGGACGCTATCGCGCCAAACCAAATCCATAGTCAGTTCATTGCCCCAATGCGGGTCGTTTGGTGGAGGTTGTCCATGAACAACCGCACCCTCGCTTTCCTCTACCCGCCTGAAATCGAAAGGCTGAGTTACCCGCCGGATTGTCCGTTCAAGTCCCAGCGCGCCGAGCTGACGCGCGAACGATTGAAATCCTTTGGCCTGCTCGGCAGCGAAGGGCATTTTGAAATCGCGCCACCACCGGCTTCGCTGGACCAGTTGCAATGGTTTCATTCGGGCCGTTACCTGGACGAACTGCAGCGGGCGGCGAGCGGGGACTTGACGGTGCAAGGCTGGAACATGGGCCTCGGCGGACCGGACACCCCGGTGTTCAAGGATATGTTCAAATGGGGCGCCTGGGCGTGCGGCGCCGGACTGATGGCCGCCGATTTGTTGCTCCAACGCAAGGCGGACGTCGCCTTCAATCTGCTGGGCGGTTTTCATCACGCCATGACCGAGCGTGCGGCGGGGTTTTGTTACCTGAACGACGTGGTGCTCGCCTGCCTGAAACTCGCCGGAGCCGGCTGCCGGGTTTTGTATCTGGACGTGGATGCGCACCACGGCGACGGCGTGCAATCGGCGTTTTACCGGCGCGACGACGTGCTGACCATTTCCCTCCATGAAACCGGCCGGACGCTTTTCCCGTGGGGCGGTTTTGAAAATGAAATCGGCGAAGGACTGGGTCTGGGATTCAACGTTAATGTTCCGTTACCGCCGCAGACTTATGATGAAGCGTTTTTGAAGGCGTTCGACCGCGTGGTGTTGCCGTTAATGGAAGCCTATGCCCCCGACGTCATCGTTCTCGAACTCGGGATGGACACGCTGGCGGGCGATCCGCTGACGCACCTGCGCATGACCAACAACATCGTGGTGGAAATCCTTGAACCCCTGCTGCAACGCGGCTGTCCGCTGCTCGTGGCCGGCGGCGGCGGCTATCACGTCGAAAACACCGTCCGCGGCTGGGCGCTGGCCTGGCGCACGTGCTGCGGCGAAGACGTGGAAGATTTTGCGATGGGCATGGGCGGCGTCATGCTGGCCAACACGGAGTGGGCGGGCGGATTGCGGGACCGGACGCTGGCAGTGACCGCGGAACAGCGCCAGGCCGTTGAACCGGAATTGCAGGCCACCATTAAAAACATCACCCATCAAGTTTTCCAATTTCACGGGATTTGCGCCAATCCCAGGCGAGCAACCACGGCGTCCAGCCGGTCCCTCCCCACCGACGAACACACCAAACCAAACCGAACCATGTTATGACAACACTCACTCAACCCGTTTCCCACCCCGTCTCGACCAGTTCCCTCATGCAGGAAGGCCGGACGTTCCCGCCCAGCCGGGAAGTCGTCCAACGCGCCTTCATCAACGCCGAGCAATACCAAAAAATGTATGAACACTCGATCAAGGACCCGGACGGGTTCTGGCTCGAACAGGCTGCCACGCTCGACTGGTTCAAATCGCCGACCAAGGGCCGCAAATTCATCTGGAACACGTCGGCGAAAATAGTCGAACACACCTGGTTCGAGGACGGCCAGCTCAACGTGACGGTGAATTGTCTCGATCGCCATCTGAAATCGAAGACGCGCGACAAAACCGCCCTCATCTGGCAGGGCGAACCGGAGGACGACGTCCGGACGTTCACTTATGCGCAGTTGCACCAGGAAGTCTGCAAATTCGCCAACGTGCTGAAATCGCTGGGCGTTAAAAAAGGCGACCGCGTTTCCATTTATCTGCCGATGATTCCGGAATTGCCCATCGCCATGCTCGCCTGTGCGCGATTGGGCGTCATCCACTCGGTCGTGTTCGGCGGTTTCAGCGCCGAAGCGCTGGCTGGGCGCATCAACGACGCCACCTGCCGCCTGCTGATCACCTCAAATGTTTCCCTGCGTTCCGGCAAGAGCATTCCGCTCAAGGGCATCGCCGACGAGGCGCTCAAACATACCAAGAGCATCAAAAAAGTCATCGTCGTTAAACGCAACGAGCAACCGTGCAACATGACACCGGACCGCGACGCCTGGTATCACGACCTCATGGCCAAGGCGAACGCCGACTGCCCGCCGGCGGTCAACAATGCCGAGGACCCGCTGTTCATTCTTTATACCTCCGGTTCCACCGGCAAACCCAAGGGCGTCGTCCATTCCACCGCTGGCTACCTCCTGCAAACCGCGCTCACGCACAAATACATCTTTGACGTTCACGATGACGACATCTTCTGGTGCACCGCCGACATCGGCTGGGTCACCGGCCACAGTTACATTTGTTACGGCCCGCTTTGCAACGGCGCGACCAGCCTCATGTTCGAGGGCGTGCCGACGTTTCCGGACGCCGGGCGCTTCTGGAAAATCGTTGAAAAATTCAAAATCACGGTTTTTTACACCGCCCCGACCGCCATCCGCTCGCTCATCCGGCTCGGCGAAGAATGGCCGAACAAATATGACATGAGCACGCTCCGTACGCTCGGTTCCGTCGGCGAGCCCATCAACCCGGAGGCCTGGTTGTGGTATCACCGTGTCATCGGCAAGGAACGCTGCCCCATTGTGGACACCTGGTGGCAGACGGAGACCGGCGGCATTCTTATCACGCCATTGCCCGGCGCGCACACGCTCAAACCCGGCAGCGCGAACCGGCCGTTCTTCGGCGTTGAACCGGTCGTCCTGCGCGACGACGGCAAGCCGTGCGGCGTGAACGAAGGCGGCAAGCTTTGCATCACCAAACCCTGGCCGGGCATGTTGCGCACCACCTGGGGCGACCACAGCCGGTTCATCGAAACCTATTTCACGATGTATCCCAATATCTACTTCACTGGCGACGGTTGCCGCATTGACAATGACGGCGACTATTGGTTGATGGGCCGCATTGACGACGTCGTCAACGTCTCCGGCCACCGCATCGGCACCGCCGAGGTCGAGAGCGCATTGGTCAGCCATCCGAAGGTAGCCGAGGCCGCCGTGGCGCCGATGCCGCACGACATCAAGGGCCAGGGCCTTTACGCTTTCGTGACACTCAAGGACGGCGTGCCCGAAAGCGACGAACTCAAAAAGGAACTGGGCAATCACGTCCGCAAGGAAATCGGGCCGATTGCCGTGCCGGACAAAATCCAGTTCGCACCCGCCCTGCCCAAGACCCGCTCCGGCAAAATCATGCGTCGCATCCTGCGCAAGATCGCCGAAAATGCCGCAGACCAGATTGGCGACGTTTCGACGCTGGCCGATCCGCACGTCGTGGAACTTCTGGTTAAAGGGAAACAGTGAAGTCGGAGGCGCGTTGCCGGGGCCAACCGCCCCGGCAGCCGCCCCTGATTCCAACCTTACTCCACCTATGCTGCCCAACGCATTCACAGGCAAATCGCATCCGCCCACCGACACCGAACTGGCCGGTGTGCTGGGCTCGGCCAAGGCGCTTTGGGACCGGTTGCTGGCCAGCCTGGCTGCGGAACATCAGTTGACCACCCGGGAATGGAATTCGTACTCGCCCAAGGCCGGCTGGTCGCCACGGCTTAAGAACAAGGGACGCAACATTGTGTATCTCGGTCCATGCCAGGGCGCATTCCGCACGGCCTTTGTCCTCGGCGACAAAGCGGTGGCGGCAGCACGCCAAAGCGACCTGCCTCCCGGTGTGATTAAAATCATCAACGAAGCCAAACGCTATGCGGAAGGGACCGCTGTCCGGATCGAAATCAAGCGGGCGAAAGATATTGAGACGGTGACCAAACTTGCGGGCATCAAGCTCGCTCACTGAGGACACAAAAAATGAAATTCGAGCCAAATAACGCTTTCACCGTGACTCATCCGACCGGAATTTTCTTTGACGCCAAAACCAGTTGGCGCCGACCGGTGATTTTTGCCATCGCCCTGCTGGCCGGTCCGGCCCTGGCGGCCGATACCAACTTCACCTGGAAAGCCGACGCCACGGTCAAGGAAACCTACGACAGCAATCTTTATCTTCAGGACAACGCGCCCAACTCCGCCAATGTCGCCCTAGCAAAAGCGGCCGGGTTGCGACCCGTGCAGGCGAACCAAGGTTCGTTTTTGACTACCATCACACCCAGGTTCGGCCTCGACTACAAACCCGGCGCCGCCTTTTACCTTTCCGCTGCTTATTCGCCGGAAATGGCGCTTTACACATCGGCTGAGGACGAGGATTACATTACGCACCGCGGCACGCTCAATCTGGGCGGCGCGGTGGAAAATGCCTCCTGGGAATTGCTGAATACCGCGACCTACATCCAAGGCAGCCGTGAGGGGCCGACCTTTGCCAGACCGGATGACATTCCAGCCATTGGCGGCATTCCGCTACGCGACCGGCGTGCCGCGTTCATCTGGCGCAATAGTTTCCGGCTGACCCAGACCGTCGGCAAATGGTTTTTCCGCCCGGTCGCTTCGAGCTACGTCCACGATTTCCTGACCGATCAGAAATTCGTCCTGCCCGCCATCCGTACCACGAACTACACCTACGAAAACTACATTGACCGACAGGACGTCAACGGCGGTTTGGATGTCGGCTATGAAGTGGCCGACAAAACATATTTGGTCGCCGGTTACCGGTATGGACGTCAGGACCAGCTTAAAGCCCCGTCCACCACCACCGGTGCCATCGTCAGCAGCCCTTACGGCAATTATTACCATCGCATCCTCATCGGCATGGAAGGCAACCCTGTAAGCTGGCTGAAACTGGCCGTGCTGGGGGGACCGGACATCCGCCGGTTTGATTCCGGCACACCGGCCGGTTTTGACCGGACCGGACTTCGCTACTACTGGGACATCTCGGCGACGGCGACACCGACAAAGCATGACGCGCTTACGGTCAAATCCACCCGCTACGAGCAACCGGCCTTCTCCAGCTTCAGCATGTACGAAGACACCAAGACCGACCTCGCCTGGAAACACAAACTCAACGACCACTTCAGCACAAACCTGGGATTTACGCTCTACGTGGGTGACTGGGAGAAGCCGGTGGCGCGCGACGATTGGATTTACACGCCGAGCGCCGGGCTGACTTACAATTACGACAAACATTTGAGCGTTGACCTCGCCTATTCCTACGATTGGGTAGACAGCAAGGTGTCCGCCAGCGAAGAGCCGCTGACGGACAGCCACGAATTCACGCGCCACACTGTCTCGCTGGCGGTGAAATACACATTTTGACCGGCACTGAATCGCCGGTTTGCATTTGGTTCTGTGAAATCGGGTGAATGAAGCAAACGATGTTGCTTCTTTGGCAAAATAAGTGAGGGTGGTCGCCCCTTTACAAACTATGCTGATTTCAGGGTCGTTGGCGATGAGCCAAACTGGTTGAAATTCATGCCGGAACGGCCGTTTCAGCACTCAATGATTTTAAATTTTTCATCAAAATGAGCACGAGACCGAAACTGACACTGGACGCCAACGAAGGCGTCGCCCACGTCGCCTATCGCCTCAACGAGGTGATGGCCATCTACCCCATCACGCCGTCATCGCCGATGGCCGAGTTCTGCGATCAATGGGCGTCCGAGGGGAAAAAAAATCTCTGGGGCACCATCCCGTCCATTGTGGAATTGCAAAGTGAAGGCGGAGCGGTCGGCGCGGTGCACGGCATGTTGCAGACCGGTTCCATGGCCACCACGTTCACCGCGTCGCAGGGCCTGCTGCTGATGATCCCCAACATGTTCAAGATCGCGGGCGAGTTGCTGCCCACAGTCTTCCACGTCACCGCCCGCGCGGTGGCCACCCATGCGCTTTCGATTTTCGGCGATCACAGCGACATCATGGCCATGCGCGCGACCGGCTGGGCGATGCTCGGTTCGGCCAGCGTGCAGGAAGCACCGGACTTTGCGCTGATTGCGCAGGCGGCCACGCTGCGGTCGCGGATTCCGTTCGTGCATTTCTTCGACGGCTTCCGCACGTCGCACGAGGTGCAAAAGATTGAGATGCTGACCGAAGCGGATTTGCGCGCGTTGATTGACGACAAACTGCTGGCGGAAAACCGCGCACGGGCGATGTCGCCCGACCATCCGGTGCTGCGCGGCACGGCGCAAAATCCGGACGCCTTCTTCCAGGCGCGCGAGGCGTGCAATCCGTTTTACGCCGCCTGCCCGGACATCGTACAACAGGCGATGGACGATTTTGCGAAGCAGGTTGGCCGCGCCTACAAACTGTTCGATTACGTCGGCGCGCCGGACGCGGAACACGTGGTGGTGCTGATGGGTTCAGGTTGCGAAGCCGCGCACGAAACTGTCGAGTATCTGAATGAGCGGGGCGCGAAGTTCGGCCTGGTGAAGGTGCGGCTGTACCGCCCGTTCGACAGCAAACGGTTTGTGGAAGCCCTCCCGCGGTCGGTTAAAACCATCGCGGTGTTGGACCGCACCAAGGAGCCGGGCGCGGCCGGCGAACCACTGTATCAGGATTGCGTCGCGGCGGTGCTCGAAGGCATGGCCAATAGCTGGGGTAATTTGAAATGGCTCCCGAAAGTGGTCGGCGGCCGCTACGGCCTTTCGTCGAAAGAATTCACGCCCGCGATGGTCGAGGCCGTGTTCGACAACATGGCTGCCGCCAAACCCCGGAACCATTTCACCGTCGGCATCAACGACGACGTTTCCCACACCAGCCTGCCGGTGAACCAAAACTTTTCAACCGAACCCGACGACGTGATTCGCGCGTTATTTTACGGTCTGGGTGCGGATGGCACGGTGGGCGCGAACAAAAATTCCATCAAGATCATCGGCGAAGGCACCGGGAATTTTGCCCAGGGCTATTTCGTCTATGACTCGAAGAAATCCGGCAGCATGACGGTGTCGCACCTGCGGTTCGGGCCGAAGCCGATTCGCTCGACGTATTTGATCTCGCGCGCGAATTTCGTGGCTTGCCACCTGCCGATGTTTCTGGAGAAATTCGACATGGTCAAGCCGCTGGTGCCCGGCGGGACGTTCCTGCTCAACACACCCTATCCGCAGGACGAAATCTGGTCGAAGCTGCCGACGCCGGTGCAGGAATCGCTCATCGCCAAGAAGGCAAAGTTTTACGTGATTGACGCGACGAAAGTGGCGCGCGACAGCGGCATGGGCGGGCGCATCAACACCATCATGCAGGTTTGTTTCTTCGCGCTGTCGGGCGTGCTGCCGCGCGACAAGGCCATCGAAGCCATCAAATATTCCATCAAGAAAACCTACGGCAAAAAAGGCGAGGAAGTCGTGGCCATGAACCTCAAGGCCGTGGACAACACGCTGGAGCATTTGCACGAAGTGCCGGTGACCCAACGCGTCAACGGCAGCGGCGACCTGCTCCCGCCCATTTCGCCGAGCGCCCCGCGGTTCGTGGTGGATGTGCTGGGCCGGCTCACCGCCGGTGAGGGCGACGACCTGCCCGTCAGCGCATTCCCGGTAGACGGCACCTTCCCGACCGGCACGGCGCAATATGAAAAACGCAATCTCGCGCTCGACATCCCGGTCTGGGACGAAAAAATCTGCATCCAATGCGCGAAGTGCGTGGCGATCTGCCCGCACGCGACCATCCGCGCGAAGGTCTATGAACCGGCGGCCCTCGCCAACGCTCCCGCGACGTTCAAATCCGCGGACAGTCGCAATCCTGATTTCAAGGGCTGGAAGTTCACCCTGCAGGTTGCCGCCGAGGATTGCACCGGCTGCTCGTTGTGCGTGGACGTTTGCCCGGCGCGCAACAAAACGGAAACCAAACTCAAGGCCATCAACATGCGGCCGCAGGCCCCGCTGCGGTTGCCGGAGCGTGAGAACTGGAATTTCTTCCTCGGCCTGCCCGAACTGGACCGGCGCAAAGTCAAGATAACGCAACTGCGCCAGCAACAACTCCTGCGGCCCCTGTTCGAATTCAGCGGCGCGTGCGCCGGCTGCGGCGAGACACCCTATCTCAAAATGCTGTCACAGCTTTTCGGCGACCGCGCCATCATCGCCAACGCCACCGGTTGTTCCTCGATTTACGGCGGCAATCTGCCGACGACACCTTACACGAAGAACACTGAAGGCCGCGGCCCGGCCTGGTGCAATTCGCTGTTCGAGGACAACGCGGAGTTCGGTCTCGGTTTCCGCGTCTCGATTGACAAGCAAAAGGAATTCGCGACCGAACTGGTCAAACAGCTTGCGCCGCAACTGGGCGATGACCTCGTGAACGGCATCGTGAACGCCGACCAATCCGACGAAGCCGGCATTTACGAGCAACGCGAGCGCGTGACCGCGTTGAAACAAAAATTGCCGAAGCTCGCTTTACCGGAAGCGAAACTGCTGCTCGGCCTCGCCGATCAACTGGTGAAGAAGAGCGTGTGGATTGTCGGTGGCGACGGCTGGGCTTACGACATCGGCTACGGCGGACTGGACCATGTGCTGGCCAGCGGCCGCAACGTAAATGTGCTGGTGCTTGACACGGAGGTCTATTCCAACACCGGCGGGCAGATGTCCAAATCCACGCCGCGCGGCGCGGTGGCAAAATTCGCCGCCGGCGGCAAGGCGATGGGCAAAAAAGACCTCGGCCTAATCGCCATGACCTACGGTCACATCTACGTGGCCAGCGTAGCGCTGGGCGCGAAGGATGAACAGGCGCTCAAGGCGTTTGTGGAGGCGGAGTCTTATCCCGGCCCGTCACTCATCATCGCCTATAGCCATTGCATTGCGCACGGTATCGCGGTGGACATGGGCGTCGGCGCGAGGCAACAAAAGCTTGCGGTGGAATCCGGCCAATGGCTGCTCTACCGATTCGACCCGCGCCGGACCGAACGCGGCGAGAATCCGTTGCAACTGGATTCCCTGGCGGCGAAATCGAAAATCCAGGACTTTCTACTCTCGGAAAACCGTTTCAAGATGCTTACCAAGAGCAAACCGGACGCAGCCAAACAGCTTTTTGCCCAGGCCCAGGCCGATTCCGATCGCCGCTGGAAATTTTACCAATATCTAAGCGGGCGCGATTTGAAGACCAACGGCAATGGCGGGACCACCACCGCAACGCCGAAACCGGCCGCCACGGCGGACCAACAACCCTGAGGTTATTTATGATTTATGATTTGCGATTGACGATTTACCGGCGGATCGGCGTTGCACGAAATCATAAATCATCAAATCATAAATGGTAAATCATCGATTGTGTTATGAACCTGACGACTACATATCTCGGCCTGAAACTGCGGACACCGCTCGTCGCGGCAGCCTCGCCATTGTCGGAGGAAATTGACAACATCAAACGGATGGAGGACGCCGGGGCGTCGGCGGTGGTGCTGCATTCCCTGTTCGAGGAGCAATTGCGCCAGGACCGCGCCGAACTGGCGCACCACCTCGAACAAGGCACCGAAAGCTTCGCCGAGGCACTTACCTATTTCCCCGAGCCGGAAGAATTTTGTCTCGGCCCGGAGGAGTACCTGCATCACATCGCCAAGGCGAAAAAGGCGACGCGTGTCCCGATGATTGCGAGCCTGAACTGCTCCTCGACCGGCGGCTGGACTAAATATGCCCGACAGATTGAGCAGACCGGCGCCGACGCGCTGGAATTGAACATCTATTACATTCCGACGGATTGCACTCTGTCCGCCGCGAAGGTGGAGCAAACCTATCTCGACATTCTCAAGGCCGTGAAATCCGAGGTGAAGATTCCTGTCGCCGTCAAGCTCAGCCCGTTCTTCAGCAATTTTGCGTACATGGCTAAACGGCTCGACGAAGCGGGCGCGGACGGCCTGGTGCTGTTCAACCGCTTTTACCAGCCGGACATTGATCTGGAAACGCTGGAAGTAAAACCGAACATCCTGCTCAGCACGCCGATGGCCATGCGCCTGCCGTTGCGCTGGATTGCCATTCTTTACCTCCGCCTCAACGCCAGTCTGGCGGCCACCAGCGGGCTGCATCGCGCCACCGACGTGTTGAAGATGCTCATGGCCGGGGCGGATGTGACCATGCTTTGTTCCGTGCTCATCCGGCACGGCATCCAGCAAATCGGCGTGATTGAGCGGGAACTGGTCGCGTGGATGGAAGAACACGAATACGAATCCGTAACCCAGCTCAAAGGCAGTCTGAGCCAAAAGAATTGCGCCGACCCCGCCACGTTCGAGCGGGCGCAATACATGCGGGCCATTTCAACCTATCCCCTGCCCTCGCTGAACCATTGATTCGGGACTTTGAAGGACAAGTTGAGCGTGCAGTCGCCGGTAACGACTCAAATCGGTTGAAATCATTACTGAAACCGAATGAACACAAGGCGAATGCGCGAGGTCGCCTTGCTGACTTCAATGTACACGAACGCACTCAAAGCAGAGCAAATACGCCATTTTTGCCAACTGCGGTCAACTGGTCTGGCGAGAGTTTGCGATTAAAGATATTGTTACTGAGATTAACCGCCGAACTCCGAACCCTCAGTTTTGGGGTTCGCCGGGCTTTTCCGGAATTGTCAGCGTCAAGTTCACGGGCTCGCCGGTGGTTCGATTCAAGGCCGTGCTTGGGACATCAATCCATTGGCTGAAGTTGACGACAAATTTGAACTCCCATTGCGGACGTTGGTGAAACACGGCAAGCTTTTTGTGCAGTTCATAGTGGCCGTCAGCTACCCGCTGCATTTGCCAGTCGGGCGCAGGGTTCTGGATTTTGCCCTCACTCGCTCCCAGCCACTGGTTGAAATTGCCGGCCACATGCACCCGGGCATCGGCGGCAATTTGCACGCCAAACGCCGCAGGCTCGAACACAAACACCACTTCGTCGGTACCAGCGCGGTAGCCAAACACGGTTTCGGCAGAGTTGCTTAACGCCAAATTGGACAGAGTGCCGGAGGGATGGGCTCCATCGACCGCGTTTGTCCCGGTTGGCGCCGATACGAAAATCATTCCGCGGAACACAAACACCGCTGCCACCACCACGCAAAGCAAAATGACCAGGGCGATTCCTGGCAACAAGAAGTTTTTTGGAGGAGGGTTTGCCGCCCTCGAATCAACTGACGCAGTCAGAATGGGACGTTCGCCAGCCTTCCTTCCCTTCAGGATGAATTTCGGGTCGTCCGTCGCGGGCGCCTGGGGCACGGTGATTTTCTGGAAACACGTCGGACATTCCATCTGCGTGCCCGCCTGCGACGAATCGCATTTGATGTGCTGGCCGCATACCGGACAGGCATATTTGAACTCGCTCACGGCTCTCCGATAAACGTTTCATATCCGCGCGCCGGCGGCAATACCGTTTTCATTTAATTCTAATCTTGTTATCAACACCGGCCCGTGACCGCTAGAAATTCGCGGCGGTGTCGGCGCGCATTCCGCCCACGGGTGGCTTTGACCCGGCGCGCGCCGAAAATATGTTGCGTTCGCGGGTCCCGGCGCGCCGTGACGAGTTCTGCGCGGAGCTTGACTTTCGGCGGCTGCGGCTCAGCCTTGGAACGTCCGGCGCTGCCACCCGATTGTCCGCAATGCGAAAAGCTGCCGTTCAGTAGAGAACCAGCTTGGCGTAATCCAGCATCCCTTGAAAATCAACCACCACCACCGGTTCGTCACCGATCACCCAGGCGTCGTGCCCGGAAGGCAACAGGGAAATGTCCCCGGTCTTGCATTCAACCTCGGTGCCGTCGTCCATGCGCACCCGCAACACGCCCGAAAGGTGGAACTGGAGATGCGCTGCTTCGCAACTTTTCGTTTTGGCCAACGGCTGCACGCAGGTCGCCCAGCGCCAGCCGGGTTCAAATGTGGCACGGCCGACGGTGGCCCCACCAATCTTGAGCAGTTCCAGCCTGCCCTTTGGAAACTCGCGAACCTCGTCCGGCTCAACGAAACTCTTGCATTGTGCTTTGTTCATGTGTCCTGATGGTTATGGGATTGTGGCTCAATACTCCAGCACCAAAACTTCCGCGGGCAGCCGATTCCACCACAGCCTCGAACTTCTCATCCTTCGTGTCCGGTGGTTTGAGCATTGCGGAAACGTCCGGCACGGATTCGAGGAATGGGAAGGACACCGTGTCGGCGTCCCAGAAATTTGGGACGGCCACATACCGTTCCTCCCGGCTCTTGACCGCGTAATTCATCCCGCCTTGCGGGACCTCGCTCGCCGCCAGCACCGCCGGGGTGGCTTCGCCGCCCCTCAAAAACAGGTGTTACCGAAGAGCGAGGCCGGGACGAACCGTTTGCTTCAAAATACGGTAAGTTTTGGCGGGGTGAGACTCTGCCGGGCTGGATTCTCAACCCGTTTCACCCGCAGATGACGCCGAGGATCACGGATTTTTCAAAAAATTGCGCCTTTCCTTGACTATTTCGCCGTTGAACGGGCCGGACGGCGGCGTTTGAGCAGGAAGATGACACTGATGGCCAGGACAAACGCGGCCAAGACGGGCAGCATCCGGCCCGGCGTGCCGAGGATCTCGTAGTCGCGTCCTGCAACATACGTCCGGCAGGAGATTCCTTTTTGCGCGATCAAGGCCAACGTGGTTTCATCCACCTCGGCCGTGTATTTGGCTGCCTTGCCATCCTTGCCGACTTCAACCCAGAAGTACCGGTACATACTGGGATATTCACGGTAAAAAGAGTGGTCATGGCCCTCCATGATGCTCACCTTCAAGTTGCCCGGCGCGGTTTGATTGATGAGATCACGAAGTCCGGCGCCCGTGAGATTTCCGACGTTGTGGTTGGTATCGGTGTAACAAAAAACCAGGAGGCCGGCAGCAGCAACGGTCAGGAGCAGAACCAGTCGCCGGGAAATCCTTCTGGCGATGCCGGGTCGTATGTCTTCCACCGGTTGTGGGACCGGTTCAGCTTGACTCACGGCGCCGGCGGAATCGGAATCCGGCTGTCTGCGGCGGCGTTGCCAGGCCCAAAACAGGAGCGAGCCGGGCACAAGCGCATAGGCCAGTCCCAGCCAAATCGTCATAACCGACAGGAACCGGGCGCGGGCCTCATCCTGCAGGAACCCGGTGACCCCAAAGGTCAGGAGCAACGGCAGGAATAGAAAAAGGACGAGGCCGCCGCAGAAGATGCGCCAAAATTTCGCCGCCGACTTGCGTTGCTGCGGAAGGCCCGTGGCGTCGCGGCCCAGTTTGTATCCAAACAAGGTGCCGAGCATGGCCGGGACGGCAATCAAGCCGGCAAAGAAACCGATACCTTTCAGGAAACCCATCAGGCCGGTAGCCTGACCAGTGGCGCTTTTAGAGGTGGCCATCCCCATAATTGCGCCCTTGGCCGTGGTGGTTGCCGCCACTATCGGCAAGGTCGCGATCACCGCCACCGCGAAAGTGTCTGCCGGCCCCGAACGGCGCAGACCGCTCTGGATCATCTTCGTCACCCGCTCGTTCAGCAGGGCCCGGCCGCGAGAGAGACGCTGCCGCACTGCTTCCTCGGAAATCTCCAGCACCTCGGCCACCTGCGGGATTGATTCATTCTGGCGGTAAAAGAGGACCATCGGCTCGCGGTAACCCTCCGGCAAACCCGACAGGACGCGCCACAAAATGCTTTCTTCCTCCTTGCTAATGGCCTGCTCGTCGGGTTCACCGGCTGCTGCCGCCGCTTCCGTTTCCTCCTCCAGCAGGCTGGCATGGGCGAGCGGATTGCGGGTGTGCTGGCGAAAGGCGTTATGGATGAGGTTCCGGGCGATGCCGTAGAGCCAGGCTTTGAACCGGGCCGGTTCCTGCAAACTGCCGAGCCGCCGCCACGCGGTGATGAAAATGTCCTGGGCGATGTCCTCGCTGCGCCCGACGTTGCCGCAGGCGCTGTAAGCCAGGGCACAGATGGAAGATTGATAGCGGGCGACGATCCGGCCAAAGGCATCACGGTCACCGGTCAGGCTCAATTCCACGAGGGAAGCGTCACTGCGCATCTCCGGTTCCATGGCAAGGTTTGTTTTCATGCTCACCAGACTAGTGGCCTGCCGGAGGAAATTGTGACAGGAAAGTTGGGGCCTGGCACTTTACATATTTTGGCCGGAAACCGATAGCTATTGCCTGAAGCCATTTGAAAGAGCTGCGCCTGTAACTTTTTAATGGTTTTAGCCGCAGATGGTGCCGCTGAACGCCGATTCCAGTTTGAATAGACCGGTGCCACTGGCAGTGGAACGGACTTCGCGTTCAATGCCCAAGGCTTCGTTGAATTTCCGGCAATTTTTCAGCCACCCATGGAAGCAGCGCCAGGCTGGTCGCGTCGAACATTCCGTGCGCGATCACAGCGGGCCAGATGGAGCGGTGGAAGACCATTACCAATCCCAGTCCGAAACCGAGCAGCCCCGCCACCAGAACGTTGACCAAACCCAGGCCGAGATGTCCAAAACCAAACAGGATTGCCGCGACAGCGACGGCGGCAACCTGCCCTGCGCGCGAACCGAAATGTTGCGGCCAGAGCGCCCGTAGTCCGGCCAGAAAGGCTGAACGCCAAAGTTCTTCGCGTAAACCGGCCACGAGAAAACTTACCACCGTCAACGTGAGCCAGAAATAAAGCGGGCTCTGCCGCATGGCGGAAATATCCACGATGGCTTCCAGGCTCGGACCTTTGGCCGCCAGAAATCGTTGCAGGGATGGCGCCGTCACCGCATGCGTAGCCATCAACGCCATCACGGTAACCATCACAATGATGCCCACGGCAAAACGGATGGCGATGGAGTAACCAATCCCCAGCGGCACTGGCCAGAAACCCTGGCGCCAGCGCCATAACAGGTCGTCGCGGGACGCGCGAGAGGCCATCAACGCCAAACCCAGCACGGCCGCAAAAATTAACAGCTCGAGGCCGCACACCACGAGCAGACCACCGGCGGTGTGTGACAGTGCCGGCATCTGTGTGCGTGCTTCGCGTTGTTCCCTTCCCGCCACCCCGACCACCAGGATATAGGCGCTGACCAGCCCCAAGTGAAGCCACCAGCGCCGGCGATTGATGGGGGCGCCTCCGGCGGGAGGCGCATCCAGCCGGGGTGCCGGCCCATCAGGCGGAGATGAAGTCGCGCTCATCGCGTTCCCTTACCCGAATGGCTGCGTGCTGACAAGGTGAGTTTACAATCCGGTTTGTAAAAACGACGGTCTGCGGCTAAATAAAGCCGGCATGGATGTGAAGAAATTGCCGAAAGGGTCTGGCGTGCCAATCCTGATGGCTTCATTGCTCCTTTTTCTGGCGTGCGGCGGTTGCACGTCACCCCGTACCATTGCCCGGAGCGCGCTGGAGGCACCGAACCATCACATTAAAATTCCCAGGGTTTTCGAGCAGTTGGGCGCGGTCCTGGCCACGAACTTTCCCAGTGAACAGATTAACGTCGGCCCGCCACCGGCAATGCTGGATTTGATGGTGATGGAACCGGGAGATTATGGCGCCAAACTGAACTCAACGATCACCGTGCATCATCCGCAACGTCACGGCGATACCAACCGCTTCGATTTCAACTTCACCTTTAACCTGTCGCACTTCTCGCCGAAATCAAAGCCGGAAACGAAGGACATTCGCGGCACCATCTTTTTGTTGCACGGTTACGGGTTGAACAAGGAAACCATGGTGCCGTGGGGACTGGTTCTGGCTGAATCAGGCTACCGGGTGGTGCTTGTGGATTTGCGCGGGCACGGCCATTCAACCGGCGACCGCATTTACTTTGGCGGCGTCGAGCGGACGGATCTGGTGCAATGCCTGGATACGCTGCGGCAACGGCACGTATGCGAGGGACCGGTCGGGGCGCTGGGCATTTCGTATGGCGCGGTGCTGGCGTTGCAATGGGCGGCCATTGACCCGCGCGTGCAAAGCGTGGCGGCCATCTCACCCTACCCCGATCCCGATACCGCCGTGGACCGGTATCTCAAGACGTTTGCGCCCAACCTGACCTGGAGAACCGACCGGAAAGCGGCCGCGCTGGTGGCTTCCCACCTCGCCGAATTCCCGGACCTGGCCACGGAAACCGCCATCCGGCAGATTAGACATCCGATTTTGTTTGTGCGCGGTGAAAACGATGAGGTGTGCCTGAAGGAAGATTTGAGCCGCTTTCAAGCGGCGGCGCCGCCGGGGTCCGAGGTGGAGGAAGTTCCCCTCGCCAATCATCTGGTGGCCGGGATGTGCATCACGCAACTTCGCGAGCCGGTCACCAAATGGTTCCACCGCCAGCTAATCCCGCCATAACGATCAAGGGCGTTTTATCTCAACCTCGACCATTTCGCAGTTGGCATCGAAACCGCCGTTCTGCAAACCGGTTGAGTAGGTGAGGTTCATCACCCGTCCGCCTTCCCGGAACAATTCCGGATGGAGATAGGTGCAATACACCATTTCGACCCGTTTGCCCTGGGCGTATTTGGGCACTTCCATGCGGGCCACCGGCGGACTCCACGGACCGTACGGCGCGTCGGCGACCAGGAACCGAATCTCCCGGGGGCGATTGAAATCACTCGATGAAACCATCACATATTTTTGCAGATATGAATTCCAGGCAACGGAGACTTGTCCGGGAATATTCCCGGCCAAAAGGGCTGCAAATTCTTTTTGAGTGGAGAATTTCGGGCCGGCTCCCGCGTAGAACTCATACACCCGGGGATTCTCGATATTTTCAGGGCGTACCCGGGCCAAAGCGACACCTTGTTTCCCGTTGAATTCGCGGATTTCGTACAGATAAAGCCAGCCGTCAGCAGCAATGACCTGCGTAGGCGCCACCGGAAAACGCCAGTCGCCGTGCGGCTGAAGCCGCTGATAGGGCCCCAGCGCCACCGTTGAGCGACCGAGACCGGAAGCAACGCCACGGAAATCCCATGAACCATTCCCAAAGACCTCAATCAGGGAATAAAACAGGTAACATTGGCCTCTCACATGGATCCCACCCAACGGCCAGATGCGATAACGCCCGGTCGGTCGTTCATTCGGCAGGAATTCGAAGGGCGAAACCGCGCCGTTGCTGGAAACAAGATAGCCAAACGCCGGCGGATAACTCCGGGCCTTTTCCCCGAGGAACGCGATGGCACAGGATATGGCCCCGCCCGCAAAGTGCGGCGTCCCATCGGCGGACCGTGAGCCTTTGAAGGTGTCGCCGAATGCCCAGACTGCCCCGCCCGGAACCGTGAATGACTCCCCGCCATCGTGGGAAATGATTGAAGCCCGGGCGTGTGATTCATTCCAGAGCGAGCCGAAGAATCTGGTTTGGACGATGGCAAAGGGGCTCTCCACTCGCGGCTCGGGAGTCAAGGCGGGCGAACATCCCGAAACCTGGACCATGACACCAATGAAGAGTATCAAACCCGCGATCGTTAACGGGAAATTTGAGCCTGTTTTCACGACGAATTCGTTTTGTGCGACTGAAGCAATAAACAATTTTCCCTTGTTTTCCAAAAAAAATAAAGCCGCGCGTGTAAAGGCGCGGCCGTCACACGACTTTACGCCGTATCACCCGCGGCAAGCCCTGGTAAGGCTACGGTCTTAAAACACTTCCGCTTTGAGGCCGGTGACTTGCCGGACGATTTGCGCGATGTGCGACAGTGTCTTCAATGGCAGGTGCCCGCACTCGGCGTGGGACATGGGACGCGCGGCGGAGTAGATTTGCACGAGGGAAATCTGGGCGCCGCGGGCCTTCAATTCCTTGAGCCGCTGCGCGAATTGTTCAATTTCCTCCAGCGAGGGTTCTTCCTCGTTGATGGCGGGGAACAAACTTTGGATGACCACCGGCCGCTGGCGGCCCAGCGCCAGAATGTTCGCCAGCACCTTTTCCAGCGGCACACTCGGCCGGTCCACCCGGTTTAAATAATCCTGCGTGCCGCCGTCGAGTTTCACCCAGATCTCGTCCGACTTGGTGAGGCGTTTCAGGCTTTCCTGCACCTGCGGCCGGTCCAGGCCGGTGGCGTTGGTGATCAAAACGATTTTAAAAAACGGAAACCCGCCCAGCGCGCGAACGTGAATCACTTCCTGCAGGGCTTCGGCAAAATTCGAGGCCAGGGTCGGTTCACCATCGCCGCTCAACGCCACGTGGCGCAGTTGCAGCAGCTCAGTGGGCAGCGACTGGTATTGGGGACGTTCGTGCAACTGGCCTTGCAGGATGTGCGCCAGCGTCCGTTGCAGTTCGCCGGCCATGACATTCACGTCCAGCGTCGTCTCGCCGGAGGGCGTGCGGCGGTCCACCTCGCAGTAAAGGCAATCGTAGTTACACGATTTGTCGGGGTTCATGTTCACGCCCACCGACAGGCCGTGTGCGCGCGACGAGATGACCACGTAAACAAACCGGTTGTTAAGAAAGTCTCGCGGCCGGTCAAACGCGGCTTCGCGCGCCGGAATGTGATTTTTCCTTTCCGGATGCCCGTTCACCGGCGAGGTTCTGGTCTTTGATTCTTCCACAATTCTCACAAGGCACTTTAAAACCGGACTTCGCCGCGCACTACACGGTTCTTGTCATAATTTCGCCATACGTTGCAGAAGTAATGGCAAGGTTTAGCCGATTGATTTATCCGGTGAGGCCGAGCCGGCCCGTTTCGCAGATTTTGGCAAAGAAAGAACATCTTTTGGGAATATCGTTTAGCTTATTGTTTGCCTGAGTTATTTGAAGTAAACTGATGGCATGAAAACGATAAAAAATGATCGGGCGGCCTGGCTGAAAGCCAGCAATGCGGTTTGTTCCAACCCGCCGCTCAAGGCGCCGGCCAAGGCGTGGCGGCTGGTCTTGCTGGGCTCTCCAGGTGTCGGCAAGGGAACCCAGGCGGAATTGCTTCACCAACGATTGGGCTCCTGCCATCTGTCCACCGGCGATGTCTTTCGCGCGGCCAAAAGTCTGCCGGACGGGCAACGAAGTCCGGCCATGGACCAGGCGCTGGAGTTCATGCGGCGCGGTGAGCTGGTGCCGGACAAGACGGTGCTGGACATGATCAGCGAACGGTTGCGCTGCCTGCATTGCTGCGGCGGATTTCTGCTCGATGGGTTCCCCCGCACGGTTGCCCAGGCCGACGCTTTGGAAAAATTGATATTGCACGAGGAAGTGGTATTGACGGCGGTGCTTAATTACGAACTGCCGCTGGAGGAAATCGTGGCCCGCATCAGCGGCCGCCGCACCTGCACCAAATGCAAGGCGGTCTATCACGTCACGTCACGCCCGCCGCGGGTGGCGGACGTCTGCGACAATTGCGGCGGAAAACTGTTCTTGCGGGAGGATGACCGGCCTGAATCCGTCCGCGTGCGCATGGCGGCCTACGAAAAAAGCACCCGCCCACTGATTCACTTTTATCAGCAACGTGGTTTGCTTGTGCCGATTGTTGCCGGCGGCACACCGGAGGAAACGTTCCAGCGCACGATGATTGCGCTCGAAGGCGTTCTCACGGATTAGCATTCAAAAATTTCCGGTCGCTGGTAGCCGCCGACGTCAGGAGGCGGAATTCGCGCGGGAATCCTGATTCAGGTCCGCCTCGTTACCCCGGCGGTTACTTTTCGGACGGCCAGTCAGCAAATCCTCGGCAGTTGTTCACCGCTGGGCATGTCGAGAATGCGGCTGGCGCCAATCGCACTTTTCAACGTCACGAGCGGCGCGGCACTTTCGGCCACCCGGCCTATCGCCGCTGACCCCGCACCGGTGGTGTGGCCGCGCATGATTTTTAACGCGCGTTCCGCATCCTTGCCCGCCACAAACGCGACGAACCGGCCTTCGCACGCGACGTGCAACGGGTCAAGGCCGAGCATTTCGCACGCGGCGTGAACGTCCTCGCGCACGGGAATTGATTTCTCCTCCACTTCGATGCGCACACGTGACGCTTCGGCGATTTCGTTGAGCGCGCTGGCCAGCCCGCCGCGCGTCAGGTCACGCAGACAGTGAATTGCGATGCCGGCCTTGAGCATTTCCAAAACAATTTCGTGAACAGGCGCCGAATCACTTTCGATGGCGCTCTCGAATTGCAGCCCTTCGCGCACGGCCATGATGGCCATACCGTGCCGGCCCACATCGCCGCTCACCAGCACGGCGTCACCGGGTGGCACGTTTTGCGGTGCGATTTTTTGGTCATGTTCAATCATACCAATGCCGGCGGTGTTGATGAACACGCCGTCGCCCTTGCCCCTGTCCACCACCTTGGTGTCGCCGGTGATGATTTGCACGCCGCACCGTTGCGCGGCCTCCCGCATCGAGCAGGCGATTTTCCAGAGCGTTTCCATCGGCAAACCTTCCTCGATGATGAACGCGGCGCTCAGGTAACGCGGCCGCGCACCGCTCATGGCGAGATCGTTCACTGTGCCATGGACGGCCATGGAGCCCACGTCGCCACCCGGAAAAAACAACGGTCGCACCACATAGGAGTCCGTCGTGAACGCCAGTTTTTTGCCGGTCAACTCCACCACCGTCGAGTCGTGCTGCATTTCCAGCAGCGGATTGCGGAACGCTGTCAGAAATATCTGGCCGATGAGCTGGTGCATCAACCGGCCGCCGCCGCCGTGCGCCATCAGCACGTGCGGATATTGCAAAATTGGAATCGGACAGGCCGGGGTAAAGTCCATAACAGATCAGAAAATGAAACCTTCACCATTCAACATCGAACATTCAATTCTGATGTGGTGTTGATTCAATTCGTTCGATATTGAGCGTTGGACGCTGAATGTTGAATATTCCTTCACGATTGATTCAGTTATGCCTCCGATACCGATAGTAGGCCGCGCAGGCGCCTTCGCTCGACACCATCGTTGCGCCCAACGGATGTTCCGGCGTGCATTTCGTGCCAAACGCAGGGCATTCGTGCGGCTTTTTCAATCCCTGCAACACCAGGCCGCTGATGCACTCGGCGGATTCTGCGACGTGATATTCCACCACGCCGAATTTTCTTTCCGCGTCGAACGCCGCGTACGCCTCGCTCAAGCCCAGGCCGCTTTGCGGGATTTCGCCGATGCCGCGCCATTGGCGCGGGATGATGCGGAACACCTCGCGGATCAGTTTCTGCGCGGGCTGATTGCCTTCGCGGCACACCACGCGCGCGTATTGGTTTTCGACCCCGGCCCGGCCCGATTCCAGTTGTTGCACCACCATCAACACGCCCTGCAAAATGTCCAGCGGTTCGAAACCGGTCACCACAATCGGCACATGATATTTCGCCGCGATGGGAAAGTATTCCTCAAACCCCATCACAGTGCAGACGTGGCCGGCGGCCAGAAAGCCCTGTATCCGGCAATCCGGCGATGACAGCAACGTTTCCATCGCCGGCGGCACCAGCACGTGCGAGATGAGCATGGAGAAATTCTTCAGGCCCTTTTGCGCGGCCTGATACACCGCCATCGCCGTGGCCGGAGCAGTCGTTTCAAAACCAACACCAAAGAAAACCACTTCCTTGTCCGGGTTTAGTTCCGCCAGTTTCACGGCATCGAGGGGCGAATAAACGATGCGCACGTCGCCGCCCCTGGCCTTGACTGAAAGCAAATCCGTGGTGCTGCCGGGCACACGCAGCATGTCGCCGAACGACGTGAAGATGACCTCCGGCCGCGCGGCAATGTCGAGTGCCTTGTCAATCATTTCAAGCGGCGTCACACAGACCGGACAGCCGGGGCCGTGGATGAGCGTGATTTGTTTCGGCAACAGTTCATCGATGCCGAACTTGACGATGGCGTGCGTCTGGCCGCCGCAAACCTCCATGATGTTCCACGGCCGCGTCGTGAGGCGGTGGATCTCCCGCGCGAGTTGTCGCGCGAGGTCGCCGTCGCGATATTCGTCGAGGTATTTCATGGCACGCCGGCTGGCGCAGGTTGGCAACCTGCTGTGTCGCCGACCGGCAGTCGGCAAATCGTCCGCTCGCAGGCTGGCAACCCGCGATACGGCAGGCTGCCAATCTGCGCTACAAAATTGGACGCGCCGTAATTCACGGCCCGGCCTTTCCATCGCCCAGCTCGCTGAGTTCTTCCATCTGCTTCAAATACTCGAAGACCTTGTGCGCCTCATCCTCGTCAACCCGGTTGAGGGCGAAACCAACGTGGACGATGACATAATCGCCAACCTTCGCCTCCGGCACGTAGGCCAGACTCGCCTCTTTGAGAATGCCGCCGAAATTGATTTTGCCCATGCGCGCCAACGGGTCGTCACCGCTGATGCTCTCGATCTTTCCTGGAATGGCCAGACACATTGTTGATTTACGATTTACGATTTATGATTTCCTGCCGTGCACGCAGGGCGGCAACAACCTGACCCAGCGCAATCCCACCGTCGTTGGGCGGCACGCGCTGGTGCCAATACGGCTGGAATCCCTCCACCTGCAAACGCCGCACGGTGCGCCCGGTCAAATAACAATTTTGAAAACAGCCGCCGCTCAACACCACGCGCCGCTCGCCGATTCTTTTTGCCACGGCCACCACGGCTTCGGCCAGCGCATTATGAAACATTGCTGATATTTTGCCAATCGGAACGCCTTTTTGCACGTCCGATAAAATCGCTTCAATCATCGGCGACCAATCCAGGACGAGGGACGAGGGACGAGGGACGAGTGACAAGTCATAACGTTCGTTGGTTTCGATCCCATCGAGGGCGAATTCCAGTTCCATCGCCGCCTGGCCTTCATACCGGATTTGCTGGCGGAGATTGACGAATGAGGCGACCGCATCAAACAACCGGCCCATGCTGGTGGTTGCCGGTGAATTTATTTTTTTTGAGACCATCATTTTTAAGGCGGCCAGTTCCGTTTTGGAAAAGGCCGCCGGCAGCGCAAGGTCTGTTTGTCGGAAAACGGCGTCGCCAAAAATTTCATAAAGCAACCCAAACGCGGTGCGGCGGGGTTCCTTGACTGCCTGATCGCCACCCGGCAGAGGAAACGCGCGCAGATGAGCGACGCGTTCGACGTTTTGGCCGGTAACGAGAAAGAATTCGCCACCCCAGATGGTACCGTCCAGGCCGTAGCCCGTGCCATCCCACGAGACGCCGAGCACCGGCGGCGGCAATTCATTTTCCGCCATGCAGGACAGCACGTGGGCGACGTGATGTTGGACTTGCACAATTTGCGGAGCGCCGGTCTCCGATCCAGCGTCTGGATCAGCGGCATTTGCAGATTCGCGCCGGGCCGGAGGCCGGCGTTCCGAAGCAAGTTGCTGGGCAAATTTGGTGGAGAGATAATCCGGGTGCAGATCGGCGGCGATGATTTGCGGTTTTGTCTCGTAAAGCTTCTGGAAATCGGCGATGACGCGGCGGAAGGCGGCGTGCGCCTGCTCCGTTTCCAAATCGCCGATGTGCTGGCTGATGAAAACCTGGCTGCCGATGGAAAGCGCGATCGTGTTCTTGAGGTGGGCTCCCACCGCCAGGACGGAGTTCGGAGTTCGGAGTTCGGAGTTCGGAGATTTGTTGAGGCGAGCGTCTCCGCGGGCCACATTCCGCACTCCGCATTCCGCACCCTGCAATTGGATGGGCAGCGGCGCGTAGCCGCGGGCGCGGCGCAAGACCAGTTCGCGGCCAAGCATAACGCGCACCATGGAATCGTCCACGTGCCGGACAATGGGACGATTATGGACAAGAAATAAATCCGCGATTCCGCCGAGTCGTTCCCAGGCTTCGCGTTCATCCGTGCAAATGGGTTCGTCGCTCAGGTTGCCGCTGGTGGCGACCACCGGAAAACCCAGTTCGGCCAGCAGCTGGTGATGTAACGGCGTGTAAGGCAGCATCGCGCCGAGATTGGGATTGCCGGGAGCCACAGCATTTACGATTTGCGATTTACGATTTACGTTCTTTTTAAGCAGGACGATTGGGGATTCGGGCGAGCGCAACAATCGTTCTTCCAAAGGCGAGACTTCGCAGACGGCTTTGATGGCTTTCAGCGACGGGAAAATCAGCGCGAACGGCTTTTCTTCGCGATGTTTCCGCTCGCGCAACAGATTGATGGCCAAACTGTTGCGCGCGTCCGCCATCAAATGAAACCCGCCGAGTCCTTTGACCGCGACGATTTTTCCCTCACAAATTGCTTTTGCGGCAGCGCACAAAGCATTGTAGCCGCGTTCGTAAGAACGCGGACCGGGCGAAGAACCATCCGCGCTTTTACAAGCGCGGCTACTGTCCCACAATTCGAGCTGCGGCCCGCAAACCGGACAGGCATTCGGTTGCGCGTGGAAACGGCGGTTGGCCGGATCGTTGTATTCGGCCTGACACTGCGGACACATCGTGAACGATTTCATCGAAGTGTTCGCGCGGTCGTAAGGCAGCGATTCGATGATGCTGAAGCGCGGGCCACAGTTGGTGCAGTTGGTAAACGGATAGCGGTAACGACGATTGACCGGGTCAAAAATCTCGCGAAGGCAATCCGGACAGGTGGCAATATCCGGCAACACCAACGCGGTCTTGTCACCGCCGGTTTCGCTCTCGCGGATTTTAAAATCCTTGAAACCAACCGCGTCGAGCCACGAAGCCTCAAGACTTTGGATGAAACTGCGCGGCGGTTTTTCGGATTCGAGGCGGAGTAGAAATTTTTCAAGCATCGCGTGCGGACCCTCAACTTCAAGGAAGACACCCTGCGGAGAATTGTTCACCCGGCCGGTGAGTTTAAGTTCGTTTGCGAGCCGGAACACGAATGGACGGAACCCGACGCCTTGCACCGCGCCCCGAACGGCGATCTTCAATCGCGTGGCTGGCGGCGCATTCACAAACAAATCCTTTCAGCGCTCGATCTCGAAACTTTCGAGCACCATGTCCGTCGGATTGACGGCTTTGAGATCCAGCGAATCGCACTTGGGACAGACATCCGGCAGGTGGTCGGTCTCGAATTGGTGCCCGCATTTTACGCATTGAACGAGCGGCGCCACTTCCGTCAGCACAAGCGTGGCGTCTTTGACGAGGCTGCGCTCCTTTTTCACGACTTCAAAACTGAACTGCACATGCTCGGCGCTATGGCTGGTGAGCGGGTTGAAACGGATTTTGACGAGTTTGACGCGTCTGGCGCCCTGCGCGGCGGCCTGCTTTTCAACCGTGTCAACGATAGCGCGAACGAGGTGGACTTCGTGCATAAAATAAAATGCCTTTCAAATCAGCCGCCGTAATATGCGCCGGTCAAGGCGCGAAGGCGAGCCATCTCTTGGCCAAGAGTTTGCCTTTCTTGCCGGATGCGGTTTTCAATGACTGCCGGCGAGAGTCCGAATCTTGTCCAGCGCGATCTCATAACCGCGGCGGGCGACCGGGGAAAGTTCTTCGCCAAACCCGAGGTTTTCGACCGGTATGGTCAGCCACCACGCTGGCGGGCAACGCCCAAAAAGCTGCTGCGCGAACGCCAGCAACGAGCGCGGGTCCGCGGCGTGCGCCATGAGCTGCGCGCCATCGGCGGGTTCGAGCGGGCGCAACCGGACTTCGGTGGAGGCATCCGCGGCGGCATCCACGAACACCACGGTGCGGGCGGAGGAAATCGGTTCCGCAAGTTCGGGCGTAAGTTGGTGGCGCACGAGGGCGGCCACGCCCGGCAGGCCCAATTCGTCAACCGCCGCGGCCACCTTCGCCCCCACGCCATCATCGCTGCGCAACGTGTTGCCGTAGCCGATGACCAGTAGCCCGGCGATTTCAGGTGGCGATTCCTTTTTACTCACGGGACAAACTTAAATGTTATAACTCCGAATACCAGCTTGTTCGACCGGCACAGGGTTGCGCATCGGCGTGCGGGGCAACAGCAATAGTGCCAACAGCCAGCCATAGGCCAGGGAATCCAGGAGCAGTTCGACGGCGTGAACGCTGCGCATCGTCCACGGCATCCAAAAAGCCTGAATCAACCCGTAAAGTCCGGAAACGACGAACAGGCTCAAGCCAAATGTCCAACCAAACCGACGCCGCGAGCCGCGCCAGGCCACGAGAATGGGCAATGCGGCCAGCAAAGCAAATGCGCTGCGGATGAATTGCACCCCGAGAATGACATTCAAAGAGGACGGAAGCCGAAGACCAAACGCGTGATTGCGATAACTGTCGGAGACAATCAAGCCGACCGGCATGCCGAAAACAAAATACACCAGGGGGAACGCCAGCACCGCCGCCGCCAGCCGGAGCGTCCATTGGGTCGGCGTCCGATTGGCAAAAAACTGACGGAGGTTTTTTGAAAATGATTGTCCACCCTGGCCGGTAAACAGCAGCACGCCAGCGCCGGCCACGAACAAACACGCAAACAGCATGGTAACGACAGTCATGCGCCCGCCGCCCACGGAGGTGTAGATATGCGCCTCGATGGCGTTGTTGATTCCCATCCACGCGTAAACAAACCAACCGATGATCACAAAACGCGTCCAACGGCTTCCCTGAAGCCGTCGTAACAGCGCGGCGAGAGCAATCGCAAGAACAACTCCGGCAGTGAAGGCATAAACCCCAAACCACCGCATATCCACCGTCTCGGGAAATTGAGGCGGCACCAACCCCAACGCGGTCGAGAACATGCCGCCGGCCATGCTGCCGGCCACCAGGCTCAACGCGCACAGGAAAATTTTCCAAACGTGTCCGGCCGGGTTAAACCGGTTTTGAACGGATTTTGATTGATCCGGCTCGAAACGACTTTTCCTCCGCCGCTCGGACATTTTCGCCATCAACGACGGAATAAATCCGAGCGTCAGAAACACAGGAATGCATACAATGGATCCAATGAAAATCCACCGCATAAATCTCCCCGACCAGGGATTGAAAAACTGGTCGGCCTGCAGATCATAAACACCGGGGCCGATGGCGTGTTTTCCAAACACCATCGCACCGTTGGCGTAATAACCGAACGCGGCACCGCCGATGGCGATCGGAGCAAGCGCCACTCCCCCCATCGCCAGCCACAACCCCGCCGCCACGCTGCCCAGCGCGACCACCCCGACCGCCACGACCGAAATGGAAACCAGGCCATAGCCGAATATTCCGCAGGCAATCACTCCTACCGCCACGTCGCCAAAGGCAATCACCCCAATTGGCCGGCATCCCAGCGCGATAATTCCTTTCGCGTTCCGCTTGAGGCCCGTTGCCGGATCCACACCGATGGCTACATGCAACAGCGGCCAGCCAAACAGTGCGGTTTTGGTGCGATATTCGTAACTGAGTTTGCGGGTCACTTCCGGCGACAGTTTCGACGCCACGCCAGCGACCGATTCCAGTTGCAGCCGGATTTCGCTGGCGTGCTGGTAACGGCTTCCGGGATTTCGTTCCAACATTCTGAGCACCAACTCGTCAACCCGTGAGTCCACCGCTGATTTCCGGGAAGGCAGCTCAAACCGGCCGAGTGGTAATTCGCCGGTCAGCATTTCGTAGAACACGACGCCCAGCGAATAGAGGTCGGCGCGATGGTCCACTTCAAGTGGTTTGTCAATTTGTTCCGGCGCCATGTAGTGCATCGTGCCCAGGACTTGATTGGACAGCGTCAACTGCACGTCCGGCTGGGCCGCACCCAGCAATTTGGACAACCCGAAATCGGCGATCTTTACGTGACCTTTTGTGTCCACCAAAATGTTCTCCGGCTTGATGTCGCGATGGACAACGCCCTCGCCGTGCGCATATTCGAGCGCTTCACAGATTTGGAGTATCAGGCCCAGCGCGTCACGCGGCGCCAGTCGGCCGGCTTGCAACATTTGCCGCAAATTCACCCCATCCACGAATTCCATGAGGAAGTAATAGAGCGAACCGGACTTTCCAAGATCAATGACCGTGACCACGTTCGGATGGCTGAGCCGGGCCAGAGCCCGCGCTTCGCGGGCGAAGCGTTCGGCAAAGGCGGGTTCGGTGGAAATTTGGGGAGGCAGAATCTTGAGCGCCACCATCCGGTCGAGTCCACGCTGGCGCGCTTTGTAAACCGCGCCCATGCCACCATGACCGAGGAGGCCAAGGATTTCAAGTTGCGGGAAAAGACTTCTTAGCGCGAGCGGATGCGGCGGAGAAAAACCGGCGTCGGGACGCGGCGAAGGTTCGGCGGTCACACCCGCTGCAAGACATTTGGGGCACAACCTCTGCGTTGAATCCGCAGGAAGCTCTGCCTTGCAAGACTCGCAAATTCGGAGTGTTTTCATTTTACCTACGGGCAGGACGTGCCTGTTTACAGTTTCGGCCCGGCTCAAGAAATTGTTCTCCCCGCAATTTGGCTTTTAATCCCCTTCTGTTGCATCAAGGCGGTCATGGCCCCGGCCAGCCGTGGAATACCCAGAGCGGCAATCAGCGCGGTTGAAATGTTTCCGGCGTTGCCAGGATTTTTCATCGTCCATGACACGCGCGATGTGAGCGGTGTTCCCTGTCACCCGCGCGCCATTTCGTTGAGCACCTGGCCATCCGGCGCAACGAGCTGCACATGCAACGGCATCTGGCCGACGGCGTGCGTGGAGCAGCTCAGGCACGGGTCGTAGCAGCGGATGGCGGCTTCGACACGGTTGAGCATGCCTTCCTGCAATTGATTTCCTTTGACATATTTCTGCGCGACGGACAGGACGGCGCGATTCATCGCCAGATTGTTGTGCCCGGTGGCGACAATCAGGTTGACTTTCTCAATGCGGCCGTTTCCGTCCACCCAATAATGGTGGAACAGCGTGCCGCGCGGTGCTTCAATCACGCCGACGCCCTGCGCATTGGCCGGCCTCGCAGTGACCATGATGTCCGTGCTGCGAATGTCCGGGTCGTCGAGCAACTGCTGGATGCGTTCGAGCGCGTAGAGGGTTTCAATCAGCCGCGCCCAGTGGTAGTAAAACGAACTGCGGCGGACGCCCTGGCTGGTGCTCTTCCACTCGCGCAACTGGGCGTTGGCCTGCGGGGTGGAAATCTTGTCTGCGAGGTTCAGCCGCGCCAGCGGGCCGACGCGATAAATTCCATTAGGATAACCCAGCTGTTTGATGAACGGGAATTTGAGATACGACCACGTCTCGGTTGCTTCGGCGATGACCTCCAGATACTTGTCCGGCGGGACCTGGTCTTTGACGATTTTGCCGTTCAGGTCGGAAAACCGCAGGTTGCCGTCGTAATGCTCCAGCGCGCCGTCGGGCTGGACGAGGCCCATGTAATTCGAATCGAAGCTGGCGAACGTTTCCACGTCGTCGTGATGCGCTTCCTGATATTTTTTCAGCAGGTCGAGCGCGAACTTCGCCTGTCCAAACGCCTCGGGCAGACCCTTGAGCATGGCATCGCGCTCGGCGACGGTGAGCGCCTTGTTGACGCCGCCGGGCACGGGGAAGTCCGGATGGATTTTCCGCCCGCCGACGTGCTTGATGACTTCCTGCCCGTACTTGCGCAGCCGCACGCCTTTGATGGCAATGTCGGGATGCTGCTGGATGAGGCCGACAACATTGCGGATCGCCGGGTCGGCGTCGTAGCCCAGCAACAGGTCGGGCGCGCTCAGGTGGAAGAAACTCAGTGCGTGCGATTGCGTAATCTGGCCCATGTGCATCAACTCGCGCAGCAGCTTCGCCGTCCGCGGAATCGGCACGCCCAACACCGCGTCGCACGCCTTCACGCTGGCCAGCAGATGGCTCACCGGGCAAATCCCGCAGATGCGCGCGGTGATTTGCGGCATCTCGGCAAAGAAACGGCCCTCGCAGAATTTCTCGAACCCGCGGAACTCGACCACGTTGAACTGCGTGTCTGTCACGTTGCCCGCGTCGTCGAGCTGAATCGTGATCTTGGCGTGACCCTCGATGCGAGTGACGGGGCTGATCGTAATGGTCCTGGTTTTGGTCTCAGTCATAACTCAAATTCTTCTCAGTCCATTTCGGCATGCGGCCCGCGAGCAATTCGGTGAGCACATACCAGATGGTATCGGCATCGGGCGGGCAGCCGGGGATGTGGGCGTCCACTTTCACAAACTCCTGGATGGGACGCACCTTATTCAAGAGCTTGGGCACGGGTGGAGGCCCGGGGATGTCGCCGACCTGTGTGCTTTCGGTTTCGACAAAGCCGCGCGCCACGACGTCTTCGAGTTTGAATTGGTTGCGCAGGGCGGGGATGTTCCCCGTGATGGCGCAATCGCCGAGCGCGACCAGCACCTTGCAGCGCGCCCGCAACGTACGGAGCACGTGTTCCTGCTCTTCGTTGCAGACGGCGCCCTCAACAATGCCCATGTCCACGTTGGGAATCTCCTTCACGTCGGTAATCGGGCTGGCGGTGATGTCCACCAGCTTGACGAGTTCCACCAGCCGCTCGTCCAGATCCAAAAACGACATGTGACAGCCGGAACAACCGCCCAACCACACGGTCGCCACTTTGACTTTGGGTTTGTCGCTCATATTCGCCTTCACTTCAAAACGGCGTTTAAAATTTCCAGGTCCTGGCGCGCCTCGCCGCGCGGCGGCAGCACCGCTTGCAACGGCAGTTCGCGCCCCTCAAAATTGGTGATGGTGCCCTGCTTCTCGCACCAGATGGTTGCCGGCAGCACAACCTTCGCGAGGTCGGTCAGCCGCGACTGGTAGGCCGCCTGCACGACGACGCAATCAATTTCCTCGAGCAGTGGCCGCACGTATTTCTCGTCCAGCAACCGCGCGCCGCCGTCTGGTTCGTCGCTGGCGATGATATGCAGGAACTTCAGCGGTTTCGCGTCGAGCCACGGGCCGACCTCCTCGACCGGTTCGATGCCGCCCGCGGCCAGCGTCAGGCTGTTGGAACCGGTGGGCAGCGCAATCAACGCCGGCGCCGGGCCGGACGCTTTCCCTTCAAAAATCTTGATGAGCCGTTCGAGCACGGCCACGCCAATGGGCGTCATCGCTTCCGGTCCGTACACCAACACCGGTCGTTTTGCGTCCTTCAACTCCTCGGCCACACGGCCCCAGAATTTGCGTTCCAGACTGACGACGTTGGCGCAAATAGTGGCATACTGGTCGAGATCGCTCTTGCGGGTGTGGAAGATGAGCAGCTTCGCCTTGCGCAGACGCACCGTGGTACGGATTTTGGCCGCGACCACTCCTTGCGCACGGCTGGGCTGCGCGCCGAGCACGATGATGGCATCGGCGTCGTGCAACTTCGCCATGCTGTCCGGGCTGCGGTCGCCTTCGGCGCACAGGGCGGCTTCGTCGCGGGCCACGAACATCCCGATGCGCTCGAATTTCTTGAGTGTGGCGATGGTTTCGTTGTTCAAGCGCGGTGAAACGAGCACGGCTTTCTGGGCGGGCTTGGCCTTTTTGGCAGCCTGCCGCACGGCCTCGAGGGCTTCGTTCCAGGTGGCCGGCTCCAGTTTTTCGTGGCGTCGGAGCAGCGGCTGCAGGATGCGCTGGCGCGGTTCGGCCCAGGTCTCGTAACGGCCACGCACGCACAAGTGCCCCTGGCTGACCGGCGAATCGAAATCGCCAAAGACTTCGACGATGCGGTTTTCCTTCGTATAAACCAGCAGGCCGCAGCCGACGGGGCACTCGGTGCATGTGGTGCGGACAGTCTGACAGGTATTAAGTTTGCCGCGGAATGCAGCGGCCTTGTCGAACAGCGCCCCGGTGGGGCAAGCCGCGACGCATGCGCCGCAATTCGTGCAGGTGTCCGATGTGCCGAACGTCGCGCCGAGGTCCACGACCACGCGGTTTTTCGCGCCGCGATGGGAAATATCGAGTGTGTGGGTGCCTTCCATTTCCTCGCAGGTGCGCACGCAACGGGTGCACAGGATGCAGCGGTTGTGGTCGAGGGCGAGGTATTTGCCGGACACATCCACCGGCCAGGCCGGATAAAGGTAGGGGATACTGATGGCGTCAATGCCATGCCGGTAACCCTGTTGCTGAAGTTCGCAGTCGCCCTTGTTCATCACGCAGAACGGGCAGATGTGGTTGCGTTCGCTGAACAAGAGTTCCAGCGTGCTGCGGCGCAGTTTCTGGAGTGATTCGCTGTTGGTGACGACCTGTTTGCCGTCCACGGCCGGGGTCGAGCACGCCGGCACCACCTTGGGGCTGCCGACAATCTCGACGATGCACATGCGGCAGCCGCCCCACGGCGACAGATGTTTCAGGTAACAGAGCGTGGGGATGCTGATGCCGCTGGCCTGGGCGATCTGCAGAATCGTCTGCCCCTCCTGGCCCTCGCAACGGCGGCCATCAATCGTCAACGTGATTTTTTTCGGTGCAATCATTTTTCCATCACAGGTTTCGTGGCCCGGGTTGAGGACGTCTCCAAAGCCGCCGGCGCGACCGACCGGGCGTTCATGCCGTCGGAGGTCTTGAGCACCGAGTCGAATCTACAGGCGTCAAAGCACGCGCCGCATTGAATGCAGGCGTCTTCCACGATGTAATATTTTTTCTGCCCGTCCCGCTTGAAGATGGTGTGGACCGGACAGGCGCGTGCGCACAGCGAGCAGCCGACGCACGTTTCCTCGTTGATGCGGAACTCCAGCAACTCGCGGCAAACGCGGGCGGGACAACGTTTCTCCACGACGTGCGCCAGATATTCATCACGGAAATAGCGCAACGTGGTGAGCACCGGGTTCGGCGCCGTCTGGCCCAGCCCGCACAGGCTGGCGTCGCGGACAACCGTCGCCAGCGACTCGAGCTTTTCGATGTCTGCCAGTTCGGCCTCGCCGGTGCAAATTCGGTCCAGAAGGTTGAGCATCTGACGCGTGCCAACGCGGCAGGGCGGGCATTTCCCGCACGACTCGTCACAGCAGAAATCCATGAAAAACCGCGCCACATCCACCATGCACGAGTCCTCATCCATCACCACCATGCCGCCCGAGCCCATGATCGAGCCGAGCTTTTGCAGCGACTCGTAGTCCACGCGTTCATCCAGGTGTTGTGCGGGGATGACACCGCCGGACGGTCCGCCGGTTTGCACGGCCTTGAACTTTTTGTCTTTGGGGATGCCGCCGCCGATGCCGAAGATGATTTCGCGCAGCGTGGTGCCGTACGGCACTTCGGCAAGGCCGGTGTTGCGGATTTTGCCCGCGAGCGCGAAGACTTTGGTGCCTTTCGACTTCTCGGTGCCGAACGAGGCATACCATTTCGCGCCCTTCAAAATGATTGGCTTGATGGTGGCCCAAGTTTCGACGTTGTTGATATTGGTCGGCTTGCCCCACAGACCGCGTTGTGCGGGAAACGGCGGACGCGGCATCGGCTGGCCGCGCCGGCCTTCAATGCTGCGCATCAGCGCGGTTTCCTCGCCGCACACAAACGCGCCCGCGCCGATGCGGATCTCAATGTCGAAATCGTATCCGGTGTCGAACAGGTTCTTGCCGAGCAACCCATGCTTGTAAGCCTGGGCGATGGCGATGTTGAGACGTTTGATGGCCAGCGGATACTCGGCGCGGATGTAGATGAACCCGCGGTTGGCGCCCATCGCGTAAGCCCCGATGGCCATGCCTTCGAGCACGCGATGCGGGTCCCCTTCCAGCACCGCTCGGTTCATGAACGCGCCCGGGTCGCCTTCGTCGGCGTTGCAAATCACATATTTCGGGGTGACCGGCGCCTTCGCCATCAACTCCCACTTCACGCCGGTGGGAAACCCCGCGCCGCCGCGCCCGCGCAGGCCACTCGCTTTGATCTCGGCGATGACCTGTTCGGGTTTCATCGAGGTCAACACCTTGCCCAGCGCCGCATAACCGTCACGGGCGATGTATTCTTCGATGTTTTCCGAGTCAATCAGGCCGCAATTCTCGAGAACAATTTTCTCCTGTTTGGCAAAGAATGAAAAGTCGCGCTGGGTCGTGACGACATTGGCGGTGACGTCGTCCTTCGGCAACAGCTTCGTGTAGAGGCGGCCCTTGATGAAGTGCTCCTCGACGAGCCTGGGCACTTCCAGGGCCGTGACCCGTTGATAAAACGTGCCCTCCGGATGGACCAGCATCACCGGGCCGAGGTCGCACGGCCCCATGCAGCCCGTTTCGACGATTTTAATTTCCTCGTCGAGGCCGCGCTTCTTCAGCTCGGTCGCCAGAACGTCCTTCAGGGCGTGGCCGCCGCAACTGATGCAGCCGGCGCCGGCGCAAACCAATATGTGGGCGCGAATCATTTTAAATCACTCCGGTTTCTTTTCCTTGCCGACGGCCAGGTTTTCGACCTTTTTGCCCTGCTCGAGGTGCTCGGCGACAATTTTTTTTGCCTTCTCGGCGTCCAGGTGTGCGTAGGTGGTTTTCTCCCCGCCGGCCTCTTCGACGCGCACGACGGGCTCGACGTCCTCCAGGCCGACCTCACCGGTCACCCGTACTTCGACGTCCTCCAGTCCGCGTTTCTCGATCTCGTCGAGCATGCTTTTCATCACTTCCCGCGCGCCGGCGGCGATGCCGCTGGTGCCCATGCTGACGACGACGCGGTATTTCTTACTGCCTTCACGCAGGGCAACCTGCCGCTGCGCCTTTTCTTTCAATTTTTTTAGTTCTTCCAGGTTCATAATTCGTTTTCTCCTCGCCGCTCGAATTTTGTCCGGGGCGGCTTGCGACTTTTTTTTTCGCCGGTTCTTTGGAACTGAAATGGAAATGTTCCGTGTCGCTCAAATAATGGAGCTGCACGTCCATCGCTGGGCTGGCGGCGCACAACGCCAGGATCGTCGTATTCAGGTCGCCCACCGGCGGCCGGTCCACGTGCGATAATTTCATCGAGACCGTGACCGTTGTTCCCATGCCCGGTGTGGAACCGACCTCAAATTTTCCGCCGCACATCTCCGCTGTCTGGCGCAGCAGGGCCAGACCCAGACCGATGGCCTTCTTGCGATGGCGCTTGGTGCTGACGGGCGCGGCCAGCACGCGCTTGAGCGTGGCTTCGTCCATGCCGCGGCCGTCGTCCTGGACGCGAATCGTCAGCGCATCCCGCCGGGCGTGCTCGGCAACCGTGATTTGCACAGTGCGTGCGCCCGCGGTGAGCGAGTTCATTGCGATGTCCAGGATGTGCAATGACAGTTCTTCAAACATACTTCTTCAAATCCTTCTGGCAGAGGCGCGGGATTTTGTCCGGCGACAGCTTGCCATACACGTCGTCGCCCACGGCGATGGCCGGAGCCAGCGCGCAAGCGCCGATGCAGCGCGCGCTGCTCAGGCTGAACAGATTGTCCTTGGTGGTCTCGCCTTCCTTGATGCCGAGTTGCTGTTCCAGCCGCTCCAGGATCGTTTTCGAGCCACGCACGTGACAGGACGTGCCGGTGCAAACGAGGATCTGGTGTTTGCCCCGCGGCAACATGGTGAAGAAATGGTAAAACGTCACCACGCCATAGACCTGCGACAGCGGCAGCTTGAGCGCCGCGGCGACATACCGCAGCACGTCGGCGCTGAGGTAGCCGAAGAGGTGCTGCGCAGCGTGCAATACTTGAATCAGCGCCGTCGGCTCGTATTTGTAGCGCGCGAGGGTTTCATCGAGCGACGCAAAGCGGATGTCCCCGCTGGGGTGCGTCGTCATGCCCGGTGCCAGGGTTTGTAGTTCGCTCATCGGAGTCCTGCCTTCCACAGTTTGCCCGCGGTTTCGTAGGTGCTGAGCGGCGTGCTCAACAGCAAAATGCCCTTCTCCACGGCTTCGGCGACGATGGCGGCCTCGGGCTTGCGACCGCAGGTGAACAAGATGGCGGCGATGTCCTTCATTGAGGCGACGGACAGGATGTTGCGATGGGTATGGATGGTGACCCACAACACGCCGGGTTGCGCATTCGCCAGCACATCACTGAGCAGATCGGAAATGTAACACCCGGTCAGCTCGGTCCCGGTCGGGTCAGTCAATGGACACGCCTCGACCGCAGACAGGATGGACGGGAGTTTGGTGACTGATTTCAGTTTCATAAAGTAACACCGGCTTTCCGCAGGAACACCGTCGCCTGCAGTTGTGTGCCGCTCCCCAATTCTGACTGGATGGAAAACTTGTCGGCGCAACGTTTGATGTTGGGCAGACCCATGCCCGCGCCGAAACCGAGTTCACGCGCCAGGGGGCCGGCGGTGGACCAGCCTTCCCGCATGGCCAGATCAATGTTTTCAATGCCCGGGCCGCTGTCCACCGCCTTGATGCGGACCTGCTTGGAATTAATGGAAGCCGTGATGCGGCCGCCAAGCGAGTGGATGATGATGTTGGTTTCCGCTTCGTAGGCGATGATGGCGGCGCGTCGGCGGACATCGGGAGCAACGCCCCGGGCGCGAAGCACTTCACGCATGCGCTGGGAAAGCTTGCCCGCGCTCTCGAAATCGCCCGACTTCACATCCGCGTTGATGACGATGCGTTGCGCCTTTTCATCCGTGGTGCGCGCGGCAACCAGCGCAGCTTCCTTGACAATGGCTTCCTCGGCGCGGCGTTCCAGATGATGCATCAGGCAAACGGTGATGTCGCCGGGGGTGATGATGCCCACCAGCCGGTTGTTGGCATCCAGGACCGGGAACCGGCCATAGCCGTGCCGGTCGAATTCCGCCACGGCGCGGACCAGGGAGAAATGATCGCGCAAGGTCACGATTTTGCGGCTCATCCACTTTTCCACCGGATCGTTGATGTAGCCTCCGTCCAGTGCAGTGATGATGTCTTCGATGCTGACAATGCCCACCAGCACACCATTGGCCAGGATCGGCACACCGGAAATGCGATGAGCCTTCATCAGGTGTTGAATCGAGCGCAGCGTATCGGCCGGCGTGGCGGTGATGGGCGGGCTGGTCATCGCGTTACGCACGCGCAGTTCAAAAACCAGCACTTGGGCAAAGGAAACCTGCCGCTTCTCGCCCGCATTCAGGGCTTTTTCGACCGCGGGCGCGTGGGCCGTCAGCTCTTCAAAATTGCCGGTCTTCAAAGTCTTTTTCGGCGTGATGGCTGGCCTGCGTACCGCATCAGCCAGCCGTGCGCGCATGCTTTTAACGCGCTTGGCGTTTCCGGCGTGTTGCATCAGCCGGTCGGCCGCTTTTTGTTTCCCGTGTAAGAGAGTTGGTAACATAAAACCCGACCTGCCGTTTCGTAAAATTCCACAAACTACTGTATCAGTATCAAATATTTAACACAGCTAATGTACGAGCGGCGAGCGACCAGCTCTCCCCGCAATTTGTTTTTGTGTGCACATTTTTTGCTGGCTGGAAAAGACCGAAGATTTTTCACGACCTGGTAAAGACCATGTTTTCACTAAATCAACCGGGCGCGGGTCAGGTTTGTGAACAACTTTAATAAATGGTCAAAGCGTCGTCAGAAAAAGTGAAGGTATTGCCAAGATATGTGGAGAGACATTCGACCGATGTGTAAAACTTTAAGGTGTAAGCGAGATTGGTTTTTTATTTCGCCAGTGAACATCACACAAACGACTGATCAATAATTTATGGCTAAAGCATCGAAGACATCAAAATACGTATATCAATTTGGGAACAAGCAGGCCGATGGGGATGGTTCCATGAAGCCGTTGCTGGGCGGCAAGGGCGCGAATCTCGCCGAAATGGCCCGCATCGGATTGCCGGTGCCCCCGGGTTTCACCATCACCACCGAG
>Ga0209517_10000537_pt1 | contig 64242 bp, 57 predicted proteins | sample PeaSoiMetSII2010_FD_187695 | JGI IMG/M metagenome (GOLD analysis project Ga0209517, IMG submission 187695) | Peat soil microbial communities from Weissenstadt, Germany - SII-2010 (SPAdes) (version 2) | ecosystem: Environmental > Terrestrial > Soil > Wetlands > Peat | place: Germany... | reverse complement strand
GATGGACACCAACTGGAACATGTCGTAATCGTCCGAAGTCAGCACCGGCGTGCCCGGAATTTCCTTGGCGATTTCGCGGCAGGCCACCGCGTCGAGCCGCTCCATGGCCACGAGAATCGGGAATACGCGGTGCTTCTGCAAAAACGCCTTTGCCGCCTTGGCATAACCGGAAACGTAGTGCGCGAACTTGCGATCCACTTCGGTGCCCGATTCGAAGAAGTAGACGGTGCGGTACTGGCTGTCCTTGTAGGCGCCGGTGGTGACGCGCGCCAGATATTTTCCGATGGACGCGCGCACGGGCCATACAAAGGGATGGATGGGGCAAAGCGCGAGGATGGGCGTCTGTTCGTCCCAGCCCGCTTTCCGCAAGGCCTGGCGAGCGTATTCCGGCGGATGCGGCTCAAAGGTCCACGCAGTGTCCGCGCCCAATTCGTTCGGCACACCCAGGCCGCTGAGCAATTGCTGCGATTCCAGGCTGCGTGTGATCACCAGCGATTCACTGGTGTAGCGAGCGCACATCTGTTTGATCAGGTCGTCCATGTGGCCGGCATCGCCGCCATAGGCCACGGACAATTTGTTTTCCGCGGAGGCTATTCCCAGGGACCCGATCATCATAGTGGTCAGCGCATTCGCGAACTTGCTCTTGAACATCGAGCCTTCGCACGCCACCACTCCGTGATTCGCGTGCACTTCGCGGAACAGAAAAGGCGGGTACACATCCGGCAGGTGCACTTGCCGCGCGCCCTCGAAATATCCCTTGGTGCGATCGAAGTTTTGCGTCATCACGCTGAATTCGACATTCTCCGCCCCCAGTACGTGGCGCACCTGCCGCAGAATCTCCTGCACGCGCACGTCGCTGCCGGTGTTGCGCGTGCCGTTATAGCCCGCGAACAGGATTTTCAGTTTTTCGCCGGGTGTCCAGCGCTTGCCGAGGCCGAACATCCAGCCAAAACGCCGGATCTCGATCAGCGCGCTGACCCATGCCACGAGTAGAAAATCCGTCATTCGCCCGCGCTCCCCGCGCTTTTCAGTTCTTGGCCAGCAGCATCCCCCGGCCAGGGCTTCTCCGGATACTTGAACTTATTCTCCCGGCTGAATTGCAGCAACGGATAGGCATAGCTCGAAAATTTCGCCGGAGCCTCCCCCATTTCCGAAACCACGCGCGTGTTATCAAACACCGTATTCCAATCCAGATACGGCCAGAAAACCTTCATCAGCGAAGCGCCATAACCCACCGCGCCGCGCTTGAACGCCAGCCAATTGACCGTCTTCGAGAACGGGCCTCCCAGCCACGGCTGGTAAGTTGGCTTGCTCCAGCCGGCCTGTTCCGCCAGCGCGTCCGTTAATTCCTTATAGGTCTGCGAGCCCGTGCCCGACGACAGATGATAAATCCCAAAGCCGGGCTTGGCCATTTGATGAATCTTGACGATGGCCCCACCAACATAGTTCGCGGGGACGATGTCGATCTTGTCGTCCGGGCGCAGCGGCAACACCGGCAATCGCGCAAGCGTGGCGAAGGCCTGCACCATGTCGAACTGGGACGTTTCCGGCCGGCGGCTGTCGCCCATCACAATCGCGGGCCGGAAAATCGTGTGCGGCACATCCGGCAGAAGCTGGTGCACCATGTGCTCGCAGAATTTCTTGGTGCGCGCATAGGGGTCGTAGTCGGAGCGGCTCCAGTCAATCGAAGCGTCTTCGGTGACGACTTCATTCTGCCGCTTCCCCGCCACTGCTACGGTCGACACGTGCGAGTAGCGCCGAAGGCCGTTACGGTTCTGCGCGCGCCGCGCCAGTTGAATCACCTCCAGCGAGCCGCGCAAATTCACGTTCAAGCACTGCTTTTCGGATTTGCGGTTCAGCGAGGCGGCGCAATGCAGTATGGAATCCGTGGAATCCACCAGCGCGTGGTATTCCTCATCGTCCAAGCCAAATCGTTCGCTGGTCAAATCGCCGCGGAAAATGCGCACGCGCGATTCGAGAAATTGGAGGAATTCGGGAAACGCGAAGTGCAGTTGCAGGGATTGCCACAAGCGTTCGCGGGCTTTCTGCTCGGACTTCGCGCGCACCAGCAGGTTCAGGCGGTCCGGGTGCCCCGTGAAGAGTCCCGCCACCAAGTAGCTGCCGAGATAGCCCGTCGAGCCCGTCAGGAAAATGGCCATATGAAGATCGCGATGCGGCTTAGCGCGTCGCCGCCGATGCTCCCGTGGAAACCGCGGGCCACTCGAGCAAACGCGGCTCGCGCGCTTCCAGCGGCCGCCCTTCCATCAGCGGATAGCACCACCGCCGCAGCGCCGGTATGTGAATGTTAATCCAGTAGTCCCACCAGTCAATCGTTTCCGGCGAAAAGTCGAACATCTCTTTCTCTTCGGGCGGAAGCGCCGCCGAGAGCAGGCGGGCATTCTCGCACTCGAAGACGTGCTCATTGTGCAGAATGAAAGGCTCGTAGAGTTCAATGATCTTTTCAACACGGCCCAGGTCGCGCTCGGTCTTGGCCAGCGGCGGCTTGCCCAGGTGCAAGGTCGCCGCAACCTTGTTGATCCGAGAGACGACCGCCTTCTGCATGGGAATGGACATGCGCTCGTAGCGCAGCTTGGACACGGGAATGGTTTCCATCTTCACCTTCAGCCAGTGATCGATGCCCGGTTGCGATTTGTAGTGCTTGCGGTGCGCCAGCCCGGTTAATTCGATGGAGCGGCCCATGTTCACGGGATTGATCCCCGAAGTGGCCAGTTGATAGAGCCGCGCATTTTTGCGTAGCACCAGCGCCGCCGCGATCAACGTCATCCCTCGCGTCACCATGTCCACGGGAATCACGTCCAGGCATTTTCTGGCGTTCGAGGGCAGTTGGCGAAAATTCGTGCCTAGAAGGTAGGACAGCGGCCCCGAGGTATTGATCCCCTCATTCCATCCGGTGAACGGCGTGCGCTGGGAACTCTCCACGATCGAGGGCCGCACAATGGCAATGGCCAGATTGCGGCCGCGCTGCGCCAGCAAGGATTCGCCGAGGCTTTTCGTGAATGTGTAGGTATTCGGCCAACCCAAGTGTTCCGCGCGCTTCATCGCCGCGCGCACCAGGTGGTTGCGCACCCAGCGCGCCCGGTTTCGTTTCAGCACGCCGTCGAGCTCTGCTGCCGCCACTTTGCTGGGATCGCCGCTGCGGCCCAGCGCCTGCCGTCGCAACGCCTTCGCCAGTTCCGCGCTTTCCGCGCGTTCCTCAACCCTTTTCACCAGTTCCCGCAACGAGGCAATTTCCCGCTCGGCATCAAAGTCCGGGTGATTCGCCGGGTTGTAATTCACGCGCAACTCTTCTCCCACGCGCCCATCTTTCATGCCCACGACGTAGCACGTGGAAAGATGGATCAGTCCGGCATGATCGCAATGGCGGAGGAACTCGAGAAGGTGATTCACGGGGTCAACGTTGGAGGAGAGCGCATCGCGCAAGTCGGGATTGAAATCGGTGAGGCCCGCGCTGTTGGCGATGACGTCCACCGATTGCTGCAGCCGCGCCTGCGTTTCGGCGTCGAGACCCAGGCCTGGCTGGCTGGCATCGCCTTCCACCACTTCCACTTTGTCTTGCAGGAACGCAGCCAGGCCTGCGCCGTGGCGATCCTGCAGGGTGTCGAAGGTGGGCGATTCCTCGACGATTTTCTCGAAGCGGCGCTTCGCGGGGGTAGTGCGATTGCGCCGGATGAGCAGCGTGATTTTGCGGATGTTGGGGATTTTTTCCAGCAGGTCCACCAGCCAGACTTTGCCGATGAAGCCGGTCACGCCGATCAGCATGATGTGTTTCCCGGCCAGCGTCTCGCGCACGTTTAGCCGGTCGACGCGTGGCGTATCGCTGAACAGTTCCACCGGCCTCCCTGCAGGAGGCTGCGGGCGCGCCACGGGCTGCACGGTGGTTTCCAGCAGCTCGGGCGTTTTCTTCCAATCGAGTTGTGCGAGCAGCTTGCCCTTACGGAGGCGCCCGTCCGCTGAACCGCTGGCCAGCCACGCGAACGGGCCGCGCGGCCGTATCACCGGCTCGCGCAAACGGCCCGTGGCCACGCCGTCGCGGAACTCCAGGCGGTTGGCGATGAAGCCTTGCACGCTGAAATACTCCGCCATGGGCCGCAAAATATGTTCCAGGAGCTGCCCGACGAGTACGACGCGTTCGCCGCTGCGCACGGCATCCACTAGCTTTTGCACGGCTTCTTGCCGCATCGCCGGCTTCAGCACATATTGGAAATATTCCTCGCCAAGCAGATCCAGGCGGTCGCGCGTGATTCCCCGCAGCACACTGTGGAGAAACCGCGTCGAAAGCGTACGGCTGGAGAGATAAGCCGGCGGGCGCAGCAATGTGATTGCCGCCATGGCGCCGCGGCGAATCCAGCGGTCCAGGAAGCTTTGGCTGTTCCAGTTGAAGAAGCCCACACTGCGCAGCGCGCTGATCTCGAAGAGCGAGCCTTCCACGCGCCAGTAGCTCAACTCGCGCACACGCGCCGCTTCATTGGCATTCAGGTTGGGAGAATGATCCAGCATCTTTTTTCTTGGGACTCGAGCGTTTGGGAACTGAGGCGTTCTAAGATCCTACGCAATTCCGCGCGCCCCTGTCGCTGCGCTTTGCTCTGCCACGGAATTGTGGCCCGGCCGCCTCCCGATTGCTCAGGGCCCCCAAACACGCGCGTCCAGACCGCTTGGAGTTATCAAAATTAGCATCCCCAACAGCTTCCCGCAACCTGCTTGCGCCCCAATGCGTGGCAAAATCGCGACACTAAAACCGATCTGGGATGGATGGGAAACGCGCATTTTCAGCCACGCTTAGACTAGACCCCCCAGCCGTATTTTTCGGCGTGCTCGAAGGTACGCTGCATTTCCTGGTGCAGAACTTCCAGGAACGCGGCGGTGCCGACGGTTTTTGCCCCGGGTTCGGCGATGTCCGTGGTGCGATAGCCGCCGCCCAGGACGCGCACCAGCGATTGCTCCACCCAGTCCGCTTCCAGGCTAAGACCAAACGTATCGCGCAGCATCATCGTGGCGCTCAGAATCGAGCCGATGGGATTGGCACAGTCTTTCCCAGCAAGCGTTGGCGCCGAACCGTGGATTGGCTCAAACAGCGGCGCGCTGGAGCCAAAGCTGGCGGAAGGAATCAGGCCGATAGAGCCAACAAGCGCGGCTGCCGCATCGCTCAGAATATCGCCAAACATGTTGGAGCTGAGGATCACGTCAAATTGCGTGGGGCGCAACGTGAGTTGCATCGCGGCGTTGTCCACGTACATGTGCTCGAGCTTCACGTCCGGGTACACCGTGCCCATCGAGGTTACGGTGCGGCGCCAAAGCTGCGAACTCGTCAGCACGTTGGCTTTGTCCACCGAACACAGCCGGCGCGAGCGGGCTTCCGCCCGTTTGTAGGCAAACACCGCGATGCGCTCGATTTCCGGCGTGGAGTAGGACTCCGTGTCAAAGGCGCGCTCGACGCCTTTCTCGTTCACGTTGCCGCGTTCGCCGAAGTACATCCCTCCGGCCAGCTCGCGCACAATTTCGATGTCCAGATCGCCCAAGCGCTCCGGACGCAACGGCGAAATCCCGCGCAGCGGCTCGAGCACTTTCACCGGCCGCAAATTCACATATAGCCCAAGCCCCTTGCGCAAACCAAGCAAACCGGTTTCGGGCCGCTTGCCCACCGCCAGCGCATCCCACTTCGGGCCGCCCACCGCTCCCAGAAACACCGCATCGGCTTTGTGGCAGGCGTCCAGCGTTTCGTTGGGCAGCGGGCTTCCGGTTTTATCGATCGCCGCGCCGCCAATCGGCAGCTCGATCGTTTCAAATTGATGCTGGAATTCCCGCGCGCATTCCTGGAGCACGCTGGCGGCCGCGCGCGTCACTTCCGGGCCGATACCATCACCCGGCAGAAGGACAATCTTCTTCTTCAACTTCATGGTGGGGTCCCCGTTCTAGCAGCCTGCAAGAAACCACCAACCGGTCATTTCGAACGGAGTCTGCGGAGTGAGAAATCTCTCTTTTCTTCGCATTGAGATCGAAGAGGGATTCCTCGCTTCGCTCGGAATGACAAGCTAGGACATTTCTTCCGCAGCCTGCTAAAGATTGTAGCGCGGGTCAGACCGCGGGCGCGGCTTCGCTGGCCATCGGCACGGCCTTGCGGCGCATCACTTCGTGGGCGATGGTCATGAGGTCGCGCGCGCGCACCTGCTTGGACGCATCGGCCAGCGTGGTTACGCGGCGGTAGCACTCGGCGAGTTCGGCGTCGTTCGGGTCGTAGCCGAGTTCCTTGAGCGACATGCTCAGCGCATGGCGTCCGGAGTGCTTGCCGAGCACCAGCGAACGCGAAGGCACGCCCACGGCCTCCGGCGAAATAATCTCGTAGGTCAGCGGGTTCTTGATGATGCCGTCCTGGTGAATGCCCGCTTCATGCGCGAACGCGTTTGCGCCCACCACGGCTTTGTTGGGGGCAACCTGCGCCCCGGTAATCTGTGTCAACAGCCGGCTGGACTTGTAGAGTTCGTTCAGCTTGAGTTTCGTGGCAATGCCAAAGCTTTCCTTGCGCACCGCAAGCGCAACCGCCACTTCTTCGAGTGCGGCGTTGCCCGCGCGTTCACCAATACCGTTCACCGTGCACTCAATCTGGCGCACTCCGGCGCGGACTGCGGCCAGCGAATTGGCCACCGCGAGGCCCAGGTCATCGTGGCAATGCGCACTGAGAACGATGTGCTCGGGATCGCCCAGATGCTCGCGCACCTTGAGGAACATCTCGCCATACTCTTCTGGCACGGCGTAGCCCACCGTGTCCGGCAGATTCAAAACCGTGGCGCCGGCATCCACGGCGATCTGGCAGGCCTGGCACAGAAATTCAATTTCGGTGCGCCCGGCATCCTCGGCGGAAAATTCCACTTCGGCAACGAGATTCCGCGCCAGCTTGACCATCGACCCGATGGCTTCCAGCGCCTGTTCCCGCGTCATGTGCAGCTTGGCTTGCAGGTGCAGGTCGGAAGTCGCCAGAAACACATGCATGCGCGGGTGTTTAGCGGGCTTCAGCGCTTCCGCGGCGGCGAGGATATCGTCTTTGCGAGCCCGCGCCAGCGCCGCAATCGGCACTTCGCGAACTTCCTTGGCCACGGCCAGCACGGCTTCCAGGTCGCCCTTCGAGGCGATCGGAAAGCCGGCCTCGATGATGTCCACGCCCAAGGCAGCGAGCTGGTGCGCCATGCGGATCTTCTCCTCCGTGTTCATGGAGAAGCCGGGCGACTGCTCGCCGTCGCGGAGCGTGGTATCGAAAATGCGGACGTGGTCCATGGGTACCCCCAAAGCTAGAATTCCAGTAACGCACGGCGGGGGGCTTTAGTCCAATTTATCTTGGTTCTATAATTCATAATTCTACCTTATACTAGGGAAAGACGGGACCGGGGGACGGTAGTCTCCACCGCCAGCCCCAGCGCAGCGGAAAACCCCTCTGCGCGCCCAAAGAGAGGCGCTATCGCTATGGATCTAGGCGAATTGCAGGTTTTTCTCATGGTTGCCAAGGAAGGCAGCTTCTCTCGTGCCGCCGAACGGCTCTACCGCACGCAGCCCGCGGTCAGCCTGGCCATACGCAAACTGGAGGATTCCCTGGGCCAGCCGCTGTTTGTCCGCGGCGCCCGCCCCGTGCGCTTGACCGATGCCGGCACACTCTTGCGCGAATATGCCGAGCGTTTGATCAACCTGCGCGACGAGGTTAAGAAAAGCCTTATGGAGTTGGAAGGGCTCAAACGGGGCGAGCTTGCCCTGGGCGTCAACGAAAGCTCCATCCACGCCTTGCTGCCCGCGTTAGCGCAATTCCGCGAACTGCATCCGGGCGTGCAGGTGCGCGTGCACCGCATGTTCTCGCGCGACATTCCGCACGAGGTGGTGAACTACCGCCTGGACCTTGGCGCCGTTTCCTTTGTGCCGCGCGAAACGCAATTGCAGGCCACGGAGATTTTGAAGGACGAATTGACGCTAGTGGTGCCGCCCAAACACGTTCTGGCGAAGAAGAAAGAAGTGGATATCGAAGAGCTTGGCAAGGAAAATTTCATCGCGCACATCGTGGAGTCGCCCTTCCGCCGCAAGGTGATTGAGCTGTTTGCGCGGCATCGCACGCCGTTAAACATGCCCATCGAAATGCCCACCATCGAAAGCATCAAGCGCTTCGTGCAAATGGGCATGGGCGTGGCCATCGTGCCGCGGATGTGCGTCAACTGGGAGGTCGAGCACGGCTGGCTGAAAGAACTAAAGATCCGCCAATTGACGATTCCGCGCCATCTCTACATCATCTCGCGCCGCGGCGCGCGGCTCCCGCACGCGGCCACGGAATTCATGCGCATTCTGAAAGCGGAATAGGTCCGCAACGGACGTGCCGCGAAATCATTGACAACTGGTCAGTTCCGGTAAATACGATTAGCTGGCTTTGCTCTCGGAGCACTGCTGCTCTTGCTGTTCCTTGGCATATACTTCCACTATGACACGCCTCATTACAAACGACAGGGGACATTCGATGAACTTACTGCAAAAAACAAAAGTGCGGAGCGCGGTGAAATGGTTCGCGCTGGCAGCAATTCTGGCGTTGAGCGCGGGAATGGCGCTGGCCCAGAGCGTGCCGGTAGTCACGGGCGATGCGCGCGTGGACAAACTGTTGAGCCAGATGACACTCCAAGAAAAGCTGACGCTGATCCACGGCACCCCGGAAGACCCCGGGGTCTACCAGGGCCAGGCCGGCTACCTGGGCGGCGTTCCGCGCCTTGGCATTCCAGGGTTGCGTTTTGCCGATGGGCCGCCGGGCGTGCTGACGCGGCACCCGTCGCAGGGTGAGACCGCCACTATGGGCGTAGCCGCCACCTTCAGCGTGAAGGACGCGGAGGACAACGGCCTGGTCATCGGCCGCGAAGACCGCGCCCTGGGCATTGACGTTTCCCTGCAACCCTTTGTGAACATCGACCGCGATCTCGAGTTCGGGCGCGGCTACAACACCTTCGGCGAAGATCCGTTCCTTTCCGGCGAAATGGCCGCCGCACAAATCAAGGGCATCCAGTCGCAGCATGTGATGGCCCAGGTGAAGCACTTTGTGGCTTACGATTCCAACAGCGGCAATATCTGGGTGGACGAGCAGACGCTGCACGAGGTTTACGTGGCCCCATTCGAATCGGCCATCAAGGCCGGCGTCTCATCCATCATGTGCTCCTACAATCGCGTTAACGGAACCTTTGCGTGCGGCAACGAGTCCACGCTGACCAAAATCCTGCGCGACGAGATCGGCTTCAAGGGATTCGTGACCTCGGACTGGGGCGCGGTCCACGCCGTCAAGTTCATCAACGCCGGCCTGGACATGGAGATGCCCGGTGAACCTTCTAAAGAGCCGGGCGCTTTCTCCATCCCATCCTTCTTCGATTCGCAGCCCTTTCCGGCCCCGCGCCCAGCCTTGACGGACGACACCTTGGACAGCATGTTCGGCAGCCATCTTCCCGAGGAACCGGTCCGGGAGCGCAGAGGGGCCGGGGGCGATTTCGGACTGAAACTCGACCCGAAGAAGATGCCTGAGGCCCTGAAGGACGGCATGGTGAACGAGGCCGCCATCACGCGGGCCGCCGGGCGCGTGCTCTACGAAATCGTTCACTTCGGCTATCTGGACGGCCAGTCGAAGCACGAGGTCACGGAACAATCCATCGAGGCCAACGCCAAGATCATCGAGAAGACCGGCGAAGACGCCGCCGTGCTCCTGAAGAACGAAGGCGGCGCATTGCCTTTGAAGGCCGCTGAGCTCGATTCCGTGGTCCTCATCGGTCCCACCGCCCTCCAGGTTGACTCGATCGGCATCAGCGGCGAGCGGTCCGTGGGTCTGCCATGGCGGCAGGTTGGCCCGCTCGAAGCCATGAAGAAGATTTCAGGCAACGCCAACATACGCTTTGCCGTAGATGACGATATGACCGGCTCGCTGGTTCCGGCTTCCGCGCTGAGCCACGATGGGAAGCCCGGCCTGGAGCGCACCGGCTCGGGCGCCCCGCAGGTTGATGCCGAACTCAACTTCACCAGCAAGGCCGGCGATGCGCTCGCCCCCAACTCGGTCGTCACGTGGAAAGGCTCGCTCACCGCGCCCCATGCCGGCACGTACTGGCTCTATCTTCAGGCCCTTGGGACCAACGCCAAGATCTGGCTCGACGGCAAGCGCCTGGCCGGCACCGGCGCCCGACAGGGCGGCGTGCATGGAGACATCCTGCAAGCCAACCAGGACAACGTCGTTCCCACCGCCGATGGGCTTGACAACGTTCGCCGCGCGGTTGAGCTGACCGCCGAACCGCACGCCATCGAAATCAAAACCAGCCCCGACACCTCCAACGCGCCCGTCCAGGTGCGCCTCAATTGGTACACTCCCGAGCAGCACAAAGCCGACCACGAGGCCGCCATTGCCGCCGCCAAGAACGCCAAGACGGCGGTGGTGTTCGTCTGGACCCGCCTTGCGCCAGTCTTCGGGTTGCCCGGCGAACAGAACAAGCTCGTTGAAGAAGTGGCCGCCGTCAACCCCAACACCATCGTCGTCCTGAATACCAGCCAGCCGGTTGCTCTCCCATGGCTGGGCAAGGTGAAGGCTGTTCTGGAAATGTGGTGGCCGGGCGACGAGGGTGGATGGTCCACGGCGAATCTGCTGCTTGGCAAATCCAGCCCCGCCGGGCGGCTGCCGGTCACCTGGGGCAAGCGCCTCGAGGACTACGCCGCTACCGATCCCAAGCATCCCGAGCGCTCGCACAAGGGCGTGGACGGCAAAACCACCTACAGCGAAGGCCTCAACGTGGGTTATCGCTGGTTCGACAAGGAGAAGATTGATCCGCTCTTCGCTTTCGGCCACGGCCTGAGTTACACCACTTTTGAATACTCCGGGCTGAAGATCGCCAAGACCCCTGACGGCGGCCTCGACGTCCAAGTGCAAATCAAGAACACGGGCAACGCGGACTCGGACGAGGTTCCTCAGGTTTACCTGAGCGCACCGGCTGAGATTCCCGCCGGCGTGCAGTTTCCGGTGCGGGCTCTGGCTGCGTTCGATCGCGTGCACCTGGCCGCGGGCGAAAGCAAGAGCGTCACGCTGCACGTGGCACCGCGCCAGTTGCAGTACTGGTCCATGGCAAGCCACGCTTGGGTAACTGCCAGCGGCAAGCGCACCGTCAGCGTGGGTGCCTCATCCCGCGACCTGCGCCTGAAGCAGAGTATCGACTGATAGCCTGCGCTGAGAATGGGCATGCCGGGGGTCTCACTACGGCGGGCGTGCCGCGGAATTGTGTGCTGAGGTCACTTCGCGGGGCGTCCTAATATCAGGCAAGCTAGTCGTTTTTGGAACCAGAAGCCCGGTAGCCGTAGCAGACGTCGCCCTCTCCTGATGTTGTGAGCGCCTTCAAGTCTCGAATACGGCCTTCCGTAAGAGTCCTTTTCAAGATGGCTAAACACATGGGGTAAACGGATCCGTAGCTTGAGGTGGTTTCCTGAGGATAGAGCGCAGCCAGCTGTGCGTCCCGGTAAGCTTCCCACGCCTTTTGCTCTGGGCTGTCTCTGCGTATGCCCAACTGGTTAAGCAGCCTTTCAAGTTTCAATTCAGCGTTGTGCAGCTCTTTGACGGCGCACTCGTTTAGCCCTCCCTGCGTCATGTGGGACTTATCCCTACAAGTGTCGGGCTTCTGCTGATGCGTCTGTGCCATACTCGGGCTCGAAAACAACACTAATCCCAACATCAACTCAGCAAATCGCCAGAATCTGTTGTTCACGGAACCCTCCGTCGGTGCGACGCAAGAGTCAAAAACACAGATACATCTTAGCGGAACGATTCGCGAAAGGGTTTTCGTTTTTGCATCATCACCACTTCGAGAGTGCGGCCCGGGCAAGCCCCATATTAGGCACCCCCCGGTGGACGCGCAGTCGGTCACACGGTCAACTCCTAGTAAGTCGCCGAAGCGGAAACTGACCCGCTACCGAAACATTCGCTCTTTGGTCGCGTTCTCGATTATCCTGTAAGCAGCCGCGTTTTCACGGGCAACCTATGATCAGCGGATTGGCCATTCTCGTTATCGGGTTCTTTCTGGGCATGCGGCATGCCACGGACCCGGACCACGTCATCGCCGTGTCCACCATCGTGACCCGCGAGCGTTCCCTTTCCAAAGCGGCGCTGATCGGCGCGCTGTGGGGCGTAGGCCATACGCTGACCATTCTGGTGGTGGGCGCCGCCATCATCCTGTTCAATCTGGCGATTCCTCCGCGTGTCGGACTTACGATGGAATTGGCCGTCGGGCTGATGCTGATCTTGTTGGGAGTGCTAAACCTAGCGGGTGTCACCAAGTGGCTTAGCGAAAAATTCTCGCCCGCGCACCCTCATGTCACCGGCGAGCATGCGCACATTCACGAGCACGGTTCGCACCTGCATTATCACTGGCACGAGCACGCCCCGGCCAAGGAACACCACGGCGACTCGCTGGAGGCGCCACGCTGGCTGAGCAGCCCGTTCGCGAAACTGGGACTCTTCCACTCGTTGCGGCCGCTGCTGATTGGAATTGTGCACGGCCTCGCGGGCTCCGCCGCCGTGGCGCTTCTCGTTCTCACCACGATTCACGACCCGCGCTGGGGCGTCCTGTATCTTTTGATCTTCGGAGCCGGCACGGTGGGTGGAATGATTCTGATTACTGCCGCTCTCTCCTTGCCGTTCACCTACGCCGGTTCGCGGTTTGCCTGGATGACTCGTGGACTGGTGATGGCTTCCGGCGTGCTGAGTCTGGGCTTCGGCTTGTTCATTTCCTATCAAATCGGCTTCGTCGACGGATTGTTCACCAGTCATCCAAACTGGTCGCCGCACTGAACATTCCTCATCCCGTCATTCCGAACGAAGTCTGCGGAGTGAGGTACGGTTTTGCATCGCACGTCTTTTGTGCGATGCATCCCTCTTTTCTTGGGTTTCCGCCAAAGAGAGATTCCTCGCTTCGCTCGGAATGACGGCTCGGAGCATTTTCCGCAGTCTCTGAAGCCGTGCCCTGACGGACATCCTTGGCAGCAACACATGCTCCTGGCGCCTGCCTTGTTGCTGTGATTTGCGAAGAATTACAATCCGCCTGCGGAGGCTTCTTCTACGGTCTTGGAAACCGGCAGCAGCTTCTGCAATCCCGCCACGGTGACCACCGCCGTCGCTTGGGGCGGCAGGGCTGCCAGCGCAAAGGTTTTCCCTTGATTCCGCCGGCTCACAAACAGCGAAACCAGCGCGCCCACTCCCGCGGAATCCAGGAAATTCACCCCGCTCATGTCCAGAACGACACGCCTGGCGGTCTCCTGGCGCATCTGCGGGATAAAACCTGCAACCGTCTCCAGACTTAGCTTCCCTTTAAGTTGGTACACCGTGACGTCAGCGGTACTTCCAGCCGTCTTTTCAACATCAAGCGTGAATGGTGGCATAAGCAGAAGACAGTAGCTGAAACGCCGGGAATGGCACATTAACAGTTATTAACAATTGGGCGTCGGGGTGGTATTGGGGTGCTGTTCCATTTTGGAACAGGTCTCCCTTTCTCTTACTTTGCTCTTTGCATAATCCATGTTGACGACATAACCACATCACGCTACCGTCATAGCGGTTCCCTCTCAGGCCCAATCATTTTTGCTTGTTCAGGAGTGGCGCGCTATGAAAGCGTTGTCCTGCCTCTTTTTGCAATTCCCTTTCCGGAAGTGCGCCCTGCTAATGCTCCTACTCGGCATGGCGAGTCTGGGCCTTTGCCAAATACCGCAGCAGCACGTGTACGCCACGGGGACTGGCACGAACAATCCCAGCGTGGCAGTGATTTCGGGATTCGACAAAAACTCCGCTTCGGGTTCCCTTGCGGCGATTCCTGGAAGCCCCTTTCCCGCGCATAACGCCGCACCCATGGCGGTCGATGGACAGGGCAAATTTCTATTTGTTGCCGGCCCCACAAGCATCGCCATGTATGCGATCGATCCGGCCAGTGGCATGCTGACGGAGGTTCCGCGCTCTCCCATTCCCTATGTTCCCATTCCCGGCTCCCAGCAGCCTCCGTCCAACCCGCTCTCGATCGCTACTGAACCCACGGGACAATTTGTATATGTCGGTTTTCAGAATGGCGATTACCCAGGGAATCCGGAAGGCAACAGTTCCATCACCCCCTTTGTGATTGATACTTCCAATGCCACCCTTGGTCCGACGCTCGATCTCGGTCCGCAGTGGTCCATCGATTTCAACGAGACGCCTACGAGCCTCTACGTCGAACCCAGCGGGCGGCATCTGTACGTCGCGCTGGGGCCGTATAGCGAAAATCTTTACGCAGGATTTGATGTCTACGACATCGATGGGGACACCGGCGAACTCGAGAATCTGAACGCGGTAGATACGCCCGGGCCTTCGCAAATCAGCGCGATGGATCCGAAGGGGCGTTTTTTGTTTCAGGCCTATGGCCAATACAATAGTTGGCTGTCGTCCTTTCAGCTATCGCCGGCCGATGGCTCCGTCACGGCAATCACTTCGATTTTTGTCGACTATACGATGGTGCATGGCATCGTCGTGGACCCCAGCGGGAATTTCCTCTATGTCAACGTAGGGGGAGCGCCTGCGAGCTTCAATACCTACTCCATCGACCAGACAACCGGGGCGCTGACGCAGCTGAGTAGTTCCACACAAATCGCGTTTCCCTTTGGCCAGTGGACCGTGGCCGACCCGCAAGGCCCTTATCTCTATACCTTGCTGAATGGTTCCGTGCACGGTTTCCAGTCGGATCCAACCGCCGGCACAGTCACCGAACTCTCAGGCTCACCCTTCACCGACGGTTCAGCAAACTACTATGAGTCCGGACTCTGCATCACCAATACCAATCCACAGGCTTCTTCCGGCCCCTATTTGGAGATATCAGGTGGGGGACCCTTTCCGCAAACGCCTGTCGGAACAATCTCGCCCCAGACCATCACGGTAATCTTAAGCAACATTGGTGACGTCACGATGTCCCTCAGCTCTCTGGCGATCGCCGGAGATGCCACTCACAGTTTTTCCGAAACAAACAATTGCCCGAATACGCTGGTTCCACAAGCCTCCTGCCAAGCCACGCTCTCGTTCACCCCGGCGGTCACCGGCGTGCTTCAGGCAACGCTACAGATCACAGACAACGCTCCCGGCAGCCCGCAATCGGTATCCATTTCCGGGGTTGGCACGAGCAGCACGACGCAGCCGCAGGTCTCGTTATCTTCCAGCAATCTGGGCTTTGGCAGCCAGACGCAGGGTACCTCGAGTACTCCGCAGGTGATCACGCTGAACAACACGGGTAACGCGCCTCTCCATGTTTCCGCGGTTACTTTGACCGGTTCTTACCCGAAGGACTGGACCCAAACGAACACCTGCGCAGTTCCGCTTGCTGCCCAAGGCACCTGCACGATTTCTGTCACCTTCTCCCCCAGCGACAACGGCATACTCAGCGCTGTACTCACGGTTGCCGACGACGCGCCAAGCTCGCCGCAGACAATCAATCTTTACGGCAACGCGCCACCCGCAGCGTTGGTGAGCCCGGCCACAAGCGGGGGCTCAACCGTGGCCACGGTCCCCGCCGGAACTACGGCCACATACAATCTCCAGGTCGTGCCCGGCCCCAGCTTTTCGGGCACCATCAACCTCACGTGTTCTGGCGCTCCCTTTGGTGCGGTGTGCACTGTTCCCGCCAGCGTGGCTGTGGGCAACGGCGCCGCGACTCCCTTCACGGTTTCGATCTCAACTCTGTCTTCTTCCCAGGCGGCCGTCTTTCCGTTGCTTCCGCGCCCACCATCCGGCCCTTTGCGCCCTCAGCCGGGCTTCTCGCTGGCGTTTTTCGCCGCGTTGCTTCTGTTTGCGCTGACGTTGCGCTCCAGGATGCAGTCGCAGGCACCGCGCTGGCTGGCCTCCGTCACGGCAGTGTTGCTGGTAACCGCTCTGGTGTTCTCCGGAATTGGTTGCGGCAGCGCGGGCTCTTCTCAGATACAGACCCAGCCACCGCCGCAGAGTGCGGCCACGCCGGCCATACAACCTGCGGCGGGAACGTATTATGCGGCGCAGTCCGTGACGATCACGGACGCCACGGCCGGAGCCACCATCCACTACACCACGGACGGCTCGACTCCCACGGCTTCCTCTCCCACTTATCAAGCAGCGATACCTTTGAGTTCGCTGACTACGGTACAAGCCCTGGCGATCGCACCCAACTACGCAAATAGTGCAGTCGCGAGCGCCACGTTTAAGTTCCAGACTCCCTCTGGAACCATCACCCTTACGTCAACGGCGACGCCCAGCGGCTCGAGCACACACCTCGCTTTGACACCAATTCAGTTGACTTTGACGGTGCAGTGACCCACGCGCTCCAGCGAGCAGCCGGGGAAATGAAGGCGAGAAACGCTCAGGGCGCATAGCTGATGCGATAGATCAGGCCTGCGCCATCGTCGCTGACCAGCAACGCTCCATCGGGAGCCACGGCCACGCCCACGGGGCGGCCATTCACGTTTCTACCGCCGGGATCCGGCACCAGCCCCGTTAGAAACGGCACGGGATCGGCCGAAGCCTTTCCGTCTTTGAACGCCACAAAGGCCACCTGATAGCCTGCGCGCGTAGCGCGATTCCACGAGCCATGCTCCGCCACGAACGCTCCGCCGCGGTACGATTCCGGAAACTGCTTCCCGGTATAGAAGGCAAACTGCAATGGCGCCACGTGCGCTCCCAGCAACACATCCGGGATGATGGCCTTGGCGACGAGCTCGGGTTTCTGCGGCTGCACGCGGGGATCAACGTTGCCTCCAATATAGCTGTAGGGCCAACCGTAGAAGCCGCCGTCCTTGATCGAGGTGAAGTAATCGGGCGGCAGATCGTCGCCCAATTCATCCCGTTCGTTTACGCTGACCCAGACCTCGCCGGTCAACGGTTCAACCGCCAAGCCGACCGCATTGCGCAAGCCGCTGGCAAAGATGCGCGAGTTCTTCCCGTCCGGATCGCACACCAGGACCGCGGCACGCCGCTGGTCCTTCTCGAAATCGATGTTGGAGGAGGAACCCACGCTGACGTAAAGCCTCTTGCTCTCCTTGCTGAACGCCAGCGTGCGCGTGAAGTGGCCTCCGCCCGTCGGCAGGTCGAGGATGTGTTCGGCATCGCCCAGCCGCTTGGAGGTTAGCTTGTCGTAACGAAAGCGCACTACTTCGCCGGTGTTGCCGACGTAGACGTAGTCTTCATGAAACGCGACCCCAAAAGGCCGGTTCAATCCTTGGGCGAAATCCTCCCGCTGCTGTGCCCCACCGGTGTGTTGCGGATCGCGGAGAACAACGACCCTGCCCGCACCCGTATCGGCAAGAAAAATGTCGCCATTGGGGGCAACCGCGAGGAATCGGGGCTGCTTGAAATCTTTGGCGAAGATATTGATGTGGAATCCGGCAGGGACGCTCGGTATAAAACCTGCCTGCGGCTTAGTTTCGGAAGGTCCGTTGCCCGCCGATTTTGTCGTAAAAGGCGCAGGCAACTGCGGCTTCTTTCCGTAGGTCACTTGCGCGCTGGCAGGGTTCGCGCCGAGCACGGCGGTGCAACATGCGAAGGTGAGAAAGAGGGACGTGCGCATCGTTCCATTCCTCCAGGTCTGTTGTATGTCGGACACCAAGTAAGATGCCATAGGTAAGCCAGAGGTTCCATGGAGAAACCCCTGGGAGCGTCAAGGAAGAGCGAATGTGAATCCCAACAATGTTTTCCTGCATCCAAGGAATTGCAAGGCAGTTTGAGCTCACAGACCGCCCGTGGGGTTGAACAAATGAAGCTGGGTCATGGAGTTTGCTTCGCCACAACCGCTGTCGCAGGTATATTGATCTGCCTTACCTGTTCTTCTTCTTCCGGCGCCATCGCAGCGCACACGAACGCGTCTTTTCCAAAACCCGCCGTGGATGAACCGATGGCCAGCGTCAGGGGTCAGGAAGTAGCCGTTCTTTCCGGAGGCTGCTTCTGGGGCGTGCAGGGTGTCTACCAGCACACCAAGGGAGTCATCTCCGCCACTTCGGGCTACTCCGGCGGTGAAGCGGAAACCGCGCACTACGAAATGGTGGGTGGCGGAGGCACGGGACACGCAGAGAGCGTCAAGGTGGTTTTCGATCCTTCGCAGATCACCTACGGCCAGGTGCTGATGATTTTCTTCTCCGTAGTGCACAATCCGACGGAGCTGGACAAGCAAGGTCCCGATTGGGGGCCGCAGTACCGCTCGGCCGTGTTTTTTTCGAGCGATGAACAGAAACGAATTGCCCAGGCCTACATTGCGCAGTTGGACGCCGCAAAGGTCTACCCGCAGAAGATCGTGACCCAGGTCGTTCCGTTAAAGGCGTTCTACCCCGCGGAAAGGTATCACCAGGACTACTTGAAGCATCATTTGGATAGTCCCTACATCCAGATCAACGACCTGCCAAAAATTGCCGGTCTGAAGAAGCAGTTCCCGCAGCTTTACCGCGAATACTGAAAGCCTTCGTTGGACGGCCCTACGATTGGGCCTGGCGATTTGTGACGTGTTCTCGCCAGCGAAGTTCCCGCTTGACTTGCTCTCCGCACTGGCGTATTCAGGTTGTCCACGCGCAGCGCTCCCTGCCGTCCGGCCACCCGTTGCTTTTGCCTCCTGCGCGTCTAATTCACAATTTTGAAGGAGGAACTATGTGCGCAGTCAAGGCAATTCCAGACGGGTACCATTCCATCACGCCATCCATCGTGTGCAAGGATGCCGCCCGCGCGATTGATTTCTACAAGGAGGTCTTTCAAGCCAAAGAACTGGCTCGCATGTCGGGACCGGGCGGCAGCATTGGACACGCTGAGTTGCAGATCGGCGATTCGCGTCTGATGTTGAGTGACGAGTTTCCCGGCATGGCCAACGCGCCGGATCCCAATGGCCCGCAATCGGCTTACCTCTTCATTTACACCGACAACGTGGATGCGCTGTACGACCGCGCGGTGAAGGCCGGGTGCAAGGTGGAGATGCCACTCCAAAACCAATTTTGGGGTGACCGCTATGCCAAAGTCCGCGACCCGTACGGCCACCAGTGGGGATTCGGCCAACATGTGGAAGACGTCACGCCGGAGGAGATGAAGCGACGCGCGGATGCCTGGGTGGCGAAGATGAGCAAGGCGGCGAGTGGCGACTGATCCGCTTTCACTGACAGTATCCTGGTTCGGATGCGGCCCTGTCTCTCTGCGGGACAGGGCCACATTTTTTGAATTGAAGATGCAGCCAACTCCCCTGCGATCGTCGCTGGATCCCTACGGGACGCGGCGCGAAAAAGTTTTGCAATCTTTTCCTTCGCGATTCACAGGCACGCCAATTGACGCGCGCAGGCGTTCCGCGCACACTCACGATAGAACTCCGGCGCACGGGGTCATCCAGCCGGTGAAAGAATCCGCACTTGCCTTCGACGGGAAATCGTGCTACTTATAGCGAAGGAAAAGCGAAAATAGGAGCCTTGCCCCTTCTCCATGCCCGCTGATTCCACTCTCGAACGCCCCATGCCCAGCAATTTGGACGCGGAGCGCTCCATTCTTGGCGCCATCCTGCTGGACAATAACGCGCTGAACACCGCGATTGAAGCGCTGAAGCCCGACGATTTCTTCATTCCGCAGCATCGCAACATCTTCAACCAGATGATGGCGCTGGGAGAAGCGCAACACGCCATCGATCTGGTGACGCTCACGGAGGAGCTGCACCGGCGCGGGGAGCTGGAGTCGTCTGGCGGCGCGCCGTATCTGGCTTCGCTGGTGGACGGCGTGCCGCGTGTTTCCAACGTGGAGCACTACGCGCGGATCGTCAAGGAAAAGGCGATGCTCCGCAACCTGATCCACGCCACGCACAATATCCAGCAGCATGCGTTCGATGGCGAGGACGGCGCGGACACGATTCTGGATAATGCGGAATCGAGCATCTTCGCCCTTGCGGAAGACCGCGTCAAAGCCGGACTGTTGCCGATTAAGGATATCGTCCGCGACAATTTCGAGCGCCTGGAGAAGATTTTCCGGGAAGGCAAAAGCGTCACCGGCATCTCCACGGGGTACGGAGAGCTGGACAAGCTGCTGTCAGGCCTACAGCCGTCGGAACTGATCATTCTTGCGGGGCGGCCTTCGCAGGGAAAAACCGCACTGGCGCTGAATATGGCGGAGAACATCGCCATACGGGGAGGGCTGCCGGTGGCTGTGTTCAGCCTGGAAATGTCCAAGGAATCGCTGCTGCAACGCCTGGTGGCCTCCGTGGCGCAGGTGGACGCACACAAATTCCGTACCGGGCATCTGAGCCGCGAGGATTGGCGGCGCATGACGGAAGGCCTCGGACAAATCTCCTCCGCGCCGTTGTGGGTTGACGACGCGGGTTCCATCAGTGTTCTGGAAATTGGCGCTAAGGCGCGGCGGCTGAAGCGAGACAAAGGGCTCTCGCTGCTCATCGTGGACTATCTCCAACTCATCACCGCGCGCGGGCGCTTCAACTCCCGCCAAGAAGAAGTCGCCAGCATTTCCCGCGGACTGAAGGGCCTGGCGAAAGAGCTGCAGATTCCGGTCCTGGTCCTCAGCCAGTTGACGCGCGCCCCGGAACGCGAAGAGCGCGGTCCGCAGCTTTCCGACCTGCGCGAATCGGGCGCCATCGAACAGGACGCCGACGTGGTGATGTTTATCTACCGCCCCAATTTCTTTAAGTTGGACGTAACACCAGAGGAGCGCGAAATGGCCGACATCCTAATCGCCAAGCAGCGCAATGGCCCCACCGACAAGGTCAAGTTCGTGTTCCGCAGCCGGCTGACGCGATTTGAAGAAGCGGCGCCGGACGCCTTCTCGCAGTTTGCGGGTGGGGACGAGATGTAGGGGACACAAAGCGCGTCCCGTTGCCTACAGCCCCTTGCGTCTTTGCGTGGTCCGCTTATTTTCGGCAGGGCCGTTTCAGTCCCGTGCCGCAACTGGCAACCCGTTTGGATTCAATTGTCTCTGATCCACGGCCGCACTGGCGCAGCCCCGCGGCCGCGACATAATTAGCGGTCATGCGTGTGGCCTTGTGCGTGCCCCTCTCTCTGTTGTCATTCTCGCGCAATGTGACGCAGTGTTTTTGACGCCGCGCGCGAATGCCGTAAACTAGAAACTCCAGGAAATTTCATGCCCCGCGTGAAAAAAAATCCCACTGAGTTTATCGGCCGCCCCGTCTGGGCGGAGGTTTCGCTATCCGCGCTCGCCAAAAACTTTCAGGCGATTCGCGAATACATAAATCCCGCTTCGGAGAAGCGCAAGACGCCGCGCAAAGTCTTGAGCATCGTCAAGGGCAATGGCTACGGCCACGGCGGTGCGCAAACCGCCAAGGCTCTGGAGCAGGACGGCTCCGACTGGTTTGGCGTGGCCTCTTCGGGCGAAGGCGTGGAGATTCGCAAAGCCGGCGTGCGCAAGCCGATTCTTGTGCTCGGCGGCTTCTGGCCGGGCGAAGAAGAGATTCTCCTGGAACACAAACTTACGCCGGCGATTCATCGCTGCGAACAGTTGCTGAGTTTTGAAGCCGCGGCCGCCAGGCTGCGCAAGAAAAACGTTCCCATTCAGTTGAAGATTGATACGGGCATGAACCGCCTGGGCATTTTGCCGGGCGAGATGGATTGTTTCGCGCAGCAGTTGGCGAAATGTCCGCATCTTGTGCTCGGCGGTGTGTTCACGCATTTCGCTTCCTCGGAGGTGCTCGTTGATCTTCGCCCCGGGCCGCAGACCCGCCTGCAAATGGAGCGCTTCTATACGGCCATTGACCGGCTGCGCGCGCTGCGCATTGATCCGGGCATCTTGCACCTGGCGAACAGCGCCGCCATCGCCGCGCTGCCGGAAACCTGGGCGGACATGGTGCGGCCGGGCGCGCTGCTGTACGGCTATCATCCGGGATTCGATCCTCCGGAGCTGCGCACAAAATTCGAGGCGGCCCTGCCGCTGCACCCGGTGATGAGCTTGCGCACGCGCGTGATCAATTTGCGTTCGATTGCCGCGGGAGATAGCGTGGGGTACGACGCCAGTTGGGTGGCGCAGCGGCCGTCGCGCATTGCCATACTGGCGGCGGGGTACGGCGACGGCATCCATCGCTCCCTGGGGAATCGCGGAAGCGTGATCATTCGCGGGCAGCGCGCGCCGATGCGTGGCATCATTTCCATGGATGTGACCATGGCGGATGTGACGGATATTCCCGACGCCGCGCTGGGGGACATCGCGACGGTTTACGGCACGGTGGGCCAGGAAGTCTATCCTGCCAACGTCATCGCCCGCAGTATCGGCACGGTCACTTCGGATTTGTTGTCGGGAGTGAGCCAGCGCGTGCCGCGGTTTTTCGTGGATTAGCCCGGCACCCGTGAAGCGCTTGGACCCTCCTTTGAGAGTATATTGAGATAAGTATGAAATTCGAGCTAGAGGAATATCATCGTGGTATTACAGACGATGAACTTATCGCTGACTTAAAACGCGTTGCTAATGAGTCGAACAAAAAGTTCGTTTCATTTCGACGATACAATGAATACGGCAAATACGTTGGCGACACTTTAGCGCGCAGATTCGGAAGTTGGTCTGAGGCTCTGATGAGAGCGGGGCTCCAGGTCAACCGACATCCAGCAAGAATATCAGAGGAAGAGCTTTTTCAAAATATTGAGGAAATTTGGGTCAAGCTGGGTAGACAGCCACGCATTACGGAAATCCAAAAGCCGCTTTCAAAATATAGTCATGGCGCCTACACAAAGCGATTTGGTACTTGGCGGAAGGCGCTAGCAAGATTCGTCGCTTGTATCAACAACGAACAACGCAGTTCGTCTGGTTCTGCTTTCTCCCTTACAGCCAATAATGCCAAGAGCTTGTCAGGACTTACGCAGGGCGTGCCATCTGCGTCTGTCGCTGCTCCGCAATCTAAGCCCATTCCCGATTTCGTGGCTAAGATCGCAGAAGGTCCACATGGAGAGGAGGCGACTGGGAAATTAGAGACCGAGCCCAGCAAGCAGCACAAAACAAAAAGGAATGTAAATTGGCGATTGCGTTTTGTCGTCATGAGGCGAGACAATTTCAAGTGCCAAAAATGTGGAAGATCGCCAGCGACCGACCCCACTATTGTGCTTCATGTCGATCACAGAATTGCCTGGGCAAACTGGGGAGAAACTGTGCTCGAAAATTTAGAAACACTTTGCTCGAAATGCAACATAGGTAAGAGCGATTCAGAATAGCGGAATAGTGAAATTCTGGGCGCATGCCGAGCGTGATAACTGCCGAATGGGGAAGAGGGGTTTCTCTTCCAGTGCCCGCTTGAGGTACACTCAACTTTCTGCAACCCGCGCTTAAGCCAGGTGGATGTCGCTTCAGCCGGACTGCTTTCATCCTATGACTCATATCACTGCGATTCTTCCCGCTGCAGGTCTGGGCACGCGCATGGGCGCGGAAACACCGAAACAATTTCTGGAACTGGATGGCGTGCCCATCGTCATCCTCAGCCTGCGCCGCGTCGCGGCGTGCCCGCTGATTACGGAAATCATCGTGGCCACGCGCGCTGACAATGTGGAGCGGCTGGAGACACGCATCCGTGAGGAGAAATTCAAGCAGCCAGTCCGCGTAATCAAGGGCGGCGATTTACGGCAGGACTCGGTGGCCCAGGCCTTGAAGCTGATCGGGGACGAAACGGAGCTGGTGGTGATTCACGATGCCGTGCGGCCGTTTGTCACCGTGGAGCAAATCACGCGCGTGATTGAGGAAGCGCGCCGCTGTAAGGCCGCCATTCTGGGCGTCCCGGCCATGGACACGGTGAAGGAAGTGAAGCGCGCCAGCCTGCCGGAAGATGTGGCGCTGATCACCGCGACCGTCCCGCGGGAACGCATCGTGCTGGCGCAGACGCCGCAAGTCTTCGAGACGCGCTTGCTGAAGGAAGCCTTCGCGCAGGCGGAAGGGGACGGCCTGAGCGCTTCCGACGAAGCCGGGCTGGTGGAGCGCATGGGCCACGACGTTTATGTGGTGCAAGGCTCCGAGCGCAACATCAAAATCACCAAGCCCGCGGACATGGATCTGGCGCGCTTCTATCTTCACACCGAGCAAAAGAAGGCATGAGCGTTCGCTGCGGCATTGGCTATGACCTGCACCGCCTGGCCGAGGGGCGCAAGCTGATCGTCGGGGGGATTGAAGTGCCGTTCGAGAAAGGCCCGGTGGGGCATTCGGACGGCGACGTGGTGGTGCACGCGCTTTGCGACGCGCTGCTGGGAGCCGCGGGGCTCGGCGACATCGGGACGCACTTTCCGGACAGCGATCCCAAGTGGAAGGGCGCGAACAGCCTGCTCTTCCTTGAGCACGCGCGAAACCTCCTGGACGAAAAGCACTTCAACATCGAGTACGTGGATGCCGTGGTGATTCTGGAACGCCCCAAGCTGGGCCCGCATTTCCCGAAGATGCGCGAGGCGCTGGCCAAATCTTTAAGAGTCCCCGTCGAGAAGATCCACCTGAAAGCCAAGACCAACGAGGGCGTTGACGCCGTGGGCCGCGGCGAGGCGATCGCCTCCTACGTCATCGCCACGCTTTCGGTCCCCTGATCTTGCTCTGCCATATACAATGAAAGTGGTGCCATTCTGAGCCCATCCGACGAGGATGGACGAAGAAGCCCATCGTAAACGCGTAGCTGATCCGCGGTTGAGATCCTTCGGCCCGCATACGGCGCGGCCCTCAGGATGACAACGATGGAGAGGTTAGAATTCCTTCGATGTCCACGCCCGATCACATCCAATCTCCTGAGGTACGCGAAAATCCTTTTCGTGCCGATGACATTCTCGCGATTCTCCGCGAGCAGCAGTGGCTTTCCGCGGAGCCCTCACCGGAGCAGATTGTGTTCTGCGAACGCGCGGCCGCGCTGCTTGGCCATTTTGTGGAAGATCGCATCGGACTCGAAAAGCTGCTACGACTGGTGTTCACCTACGACGCCGCGGAAATCCTGCGCTCCACGGAAGCTCACGCTGTTCTTGCCCGTTATGAGGCCCGCGACGTTGTCCGGCATGTCGCCCTGCTGCTGCTGGAGCCGGAGCCATTCACCTCGGACCGCTTCAAGGAAGTTGTGACGCACCTGAAGGAGACGCTTGAAGTACGCAGCCGCGATTTGTTTCATCCCATCCGGCTGGCGCTGGCCGGGCGGGCTGGCGAGGGAGAACTCGACCGCGTCATCCTCCTTGTGGACGAAGCCGCCGCGTTGCCGTTTGCCGTGCCCGTGAAAACCGTGCGTGCGCGCATCCTGGAATTCTGCGCCGCGCTGGACTGACAGACCGCTTTGCCGCTGCGATTGTTTCGGCAGCCGCTGCGCAGGCTGGGAAGTGCTCACTGAAAACTGTAAACTTGCAAACCATGGACCGATTCACCGGCATTCACGCGGTACGCGAAGCCCTGGAAGCGGGGAGCGCTTTCGACCGTATCGTCATCGCCAAGGGCCGGCAGGATTCGCGCATCGAGGAGATTGTGCAGCTTGCCCGGGAGCGCGGCATCTCCGTGCGCTTCGAGGATCGTGCGAATCTCGACCGGCTGGCCAACTCGCGCGACCATCAGGGCGTGGTGGCGATTGCAGCGTCGCGCGAGGCCTCCACGCTGGAAGACATTCTGGCGCACGCGAATAGCTCCAAGAATCAGGCGGGGCTCATCGTGCTGCTCGATGGCGTGGAGGATCCGCATAATCTTGGAGCAGTGATTCGCACCGCGCTGGCCGCGGGCGCGCATGGTGTGGTCATCCCCGAGCGGCGCGCGGCGGGCCTGACGGACACCGTGGCGCGCGCCTCGGCGGGAGCCATCGCGCATCTGCCCATCGCCAAGGTCACCAACCTGGTGCGCGCGATGGAAGAGTTGAAGGAAGCAGGCTACTGGCTCGTGGGGCTAGACGAAGAGGGAAAGCAGAACTACACGGAAGTGGATTACACCTCGCCGACGGGGATTGTGATGGGCAACGAAGGAAAAGGCCTGCACGAACTGACCCGCAAGCGCTGCGATTTTGTGGTTTCGCTGCCGACCAGCGGCCCGGTGAAGTCCCTAAACGTTTCCGTGGCCACGGGCGTGGTACTCTTCGAGGCTTTAAGGCAAAGAAGGCAGCATTCACGCCCAACCTGAACTCAGTAGGATGACCTTGAGTGCATCGGCGGCGTGTCGTGACCAATGGCTCCAAAAATCGAACCTCCACTCCCAATACACATCATTCGTTGCGCCTGCGTCGCGATATAGATCGAGAGCATCGTGTAGATCAAGATAGATCTCAGCCAAGTCACCAGCCAGAGATCCACCGCAAGGCTCTTTTTTCTTCGTGGGATCGAACATTGCCCAGTATTCGTCCAGATCCCCAGTCTTCTTCCGCAACAGGTGGAGGAGTCTGCCAAATTTCTCGCCGTGCTTTGCCGCTTCTTCCTTAGAAGACTCTTCTCCGGCCGAATGTGGCTCGACGATCGGTAATTGCGCAGCGACAGCACACACCTGCGCCAATTGAACGGCCAGCCTTTGGAAGAATTGTTCTCGATCGTATTCACAATGGGCTTCTATGAGCCGGCAGAATTCTTCGGAGACTCGTGGAAAACTCTCCACTGCTTCCTTCTCAGCCTGGGTCCATGATGAAACCATATCCTCCTCGGTATGTATCAATACCTACTTGTCGTATTGAATCAGCGAAAATACGTCCAGGCCGGGGAGCTTCTCGCGGCCGTGCAGGAAGCTCAGCTCCACGGCAAACGCGGCGCCATCCACTTTGCCGCCCAGCGAGCGAATGAGCTGAACCGCGGCAGCGGCGGTGCCGCCGGTGGCCAGCAAATCATCGCAGAGCAGCACATTCTGGCCCTTTTGCACGGCGTCTTCGTGAATCTCCAGCGTGTCGGTGCCGTACTCCAGTCCATAGGAAATGCGCGCCGTCTCGGCGGGCAACTTGTTCGGTTTGCGCACGGGAACGAATCCCGCGCCGAGGCGGTAGGCTAGGGCCGGAGCAAAGATGAAGCCGCGCGCTTCGATGCCCACCACGAGATCAATTTTGTGGCCTTCGTAATGCGCGCAGAGCCGGTCAATGACCGTGTGGAAGCCCTGCTTGTCCTTCAACAGCGTGGTGATGTCGTAAAAAAGGATTCCCGGCTTCGGGTAATCCGGGATTTCGCGAATCAGTTTTTTCAGATCGTCCATTGCCGCAGCTCTCCGTTAGATAGTCATCTCAATCGTGAACATCCCGGCGTACCGGGTATCCACCACGTCGGGTTCCTCGTTCAAGCCGGTTACATCGGACATCATCGGGCCGCGTTCCAGCGCCACGCGAAGCTGCCCCAGCGCTTCCGGGGAGCCCATGGCGAAAACTTCCACGCGGCCGTCGCGGCGGTTGCGCACATACCCCTGCAGCCCGAGCTTCCCGGCAACGTGCTCGACGAAACCCCGGTAGCCCACGCCTTGTACGCGTCCAGCCACAAAAAAGCGCCGCGCATAAAGTTGCTGGTTCACGGTTCCTGAAAGATCGGGGCCGAAAATTCCGCGATTTCCTTCACGCCGGCAACTTGGCCCGGAATTTGCGTTACACTGGCAGTATGCCAGGGGCCGCGGGCGGCGCAGTGGCAAGCTCCGCGCATCCAACTAGTCATGAAGAGCCATCGCTTCCGTCAGCCAATCATTTTACCGCGCAGGGCGTTTCTTCTTGTACTGTCATTTTTCTTTTTCCTGACGGCGCGTGGTCTTCCCGCACAGGAAAATGCGCCCGGCCCGCTCACACCGCCGCCGGAACACAGCGTCCGCCGGGTGGTGGGCGTGCCGGAGGCGGAAGCGCCGCCCTCGCTGCCGCCCGCTCTAATCATCAAGTCCTTCGCGCAGAAGGAAGATCTCTACCAGACCACGCGGCCGCAGTATGCCTACCGGAAGTCGATCCGCATCCAGGAATTTGGCCCCGACGGCAAGCCCACGGGAGAATACGACGCCACCTACGATGCGGTGCGTTCCGGCGACGGCAAGCTCTACGAAAAAGCCATCGCCGCCCCGGAATCCACGCTGCAATACCTGCAATTCGAGCCGGAAGATGCGCAATACCTGACGCGTATTCCTCCTTATCCGGTCACGCTGGGGCAAATGGCCAAATACGACCTGCAGTACCTGAGCACGGAAAAGGTGGACGAGGTGGATTGCTACATCTTTCAGGTGCACCCGAAAGTGCTGGACCGGCAGCACCCGCTCTTCGACGGCATCCTCTGGGTCGATCAGAAGTATCTGGAAGTGGTGAAGACCTACGGCAAATGGGTCACGGATTTGGGCGCCGTGCACCCGCCGACTCTGCCGTTCGGGATGTTCGAGATTTACCGCGAGAATGTGGACGGCAAATACTGGTTTCCCGACTACGCGCGCGCCGAAGAAACTTACAAGTTGAAGGACCGGGACATCCCGATCCGCGTCACCATCAAGTGGACCAACTTCAAGCCGTTCCCGCCGTCAGCCGTACCCGCGGCTCAGACGCCGGCGCCCTCAGCGAGCGCTCCGCAGACGCCCAAACCCTGAGGTAGCTTCTGCAATCTCGTTGTGTCAGGAACGAGTGCGCGGACGCTGCGCTTCGCCGTACAATTCGCGCAACAATCCCGGCAGCTTCCGCAGATCGTCCAGCAGGAATTCGGGGCGCACCGCGCGGAGGCGTTTCTCCGTGGGAAAGGGCCCCAGCACGGCAATCGCGCGCACTCCCGCAGCCCGAGCCATCTCCACGTCTTCCGGTGTATCGCCCACGTAGACGCATTCAGCCGGCTCGATGGCCATCTGCCGCAGAGCCATCTGCAACGGTGCGGGATGCGGTTTCTTCTCTTGCAGATCGCCGCCGCAGACGCGCGTGCGAAGGACACGCAGCAATCCAAATCCGCGCAATTGCCCCATCACCCGGTTGCGGTCGCCGCTGGTAACCAGGCCCAGTTTGTGCCGCCGCGCAAGTTGCGCGATGACGCGGCGCGCACCGCTCATCAGCTTGGGGCTGTGTTTCGCATAATAGGCGCGCCAGAGGCGGTCGGCGTCCGGCCAACGGGCCTTTGGTATCCCTGCCGCGCGATAGACCGCATACCAGTTGGGCGAATAGTGGCGCTCGAGTTCCGGCAACCCCCACGGCACGCCCATCTCGCGAAAGAGCGCCAGATAGGCCTGGGAATCGGCATGGTAGGAATCGATCAGCGTGCCGTCCCAATCGAAAAGTACGGCGGCGAGGGTACGGGGAGCAGTCATTTCTCCAAGAATAGCAGAACTATGTTTGCGGATTTTTGCTCGGAGGTAAAAGGGGAGGGGTGACGATCACTCCGCAACGAAGCGATTGGGAATATGATCGTCGCGGTCGAACGCAAAATCACTGAAGCTTGCGGCGACGCCGAACCAACCGGGCATATTGGCGGGTTCGATGCGCCGCACGCAGGCCTTGGAGGAGACGACAACGTTGCCGTAGCCGAGCGGGCGGCTGACCAGAACGATGTCCAGTTCGATTTCCGTGCCGGCTTCAAGAGATTTGGGACAAAGGAAATAAACGCCGGACGCGCTGATGTCGTGTGTTACGAGCGAAACCTGGGAATTCTCGAGCACACCGGCAACGCTTCTCAGCTTCAAGGGCAATTTCAGGGAGGCGCGTGGAGCTTCGCGCTGCTCGATGTAAACACCCACGGCGTGGGTGGGCACGCGCACAAATCGGTGAGGTTGCGGGGAGCACAATAGCGGCATGACCCGCAAGGCAGGTCTCCGCAAAGGTTCCAGGGTTTCCGGGAATTCGGCAGTGACGCCCGTGCGAGCTGCCAGCTCCGGTACGGAAGGCAAATTATCCCAAGCTAACGCGCGGTTCCTGACACCCATCTCGCCCCTCAAAGAGATGAACAGACAAATATAACTGCGGTAGTTCTATTACTCGGTAAGACTCTGACCCAGAAAAGATGCTAGGAGGGCAACATCCCACTTTGGGGCAGTGAAAGTCAACCCATGGAAAAAGAGGGAAGTGTCCTAAGATCAAACAGATAGTTATAGTACCGCTGTTTCGACAGCATTTGTGGATGGTTTTCCGATCGCTCCCCGTTCCAATATGGCGCTGGACATGGAATCATGGCCCCGTATCGTCAATTGGCAGGCTCGAAATGTCGGCAGAAACCCTAGCAGACACGCCCAAAAACCCGCCCAAGGCCAATGCGAGCTCAACACGAAACTCTTCACTCCTGTTGGCCTCGTTCGCTGCCGTCTATATTCTGTGGGGCTCCACGTTCTTTGCCATTCGGATAGGGGTTGAGAGCCTCCCGCCCCTCGTGCTGGCGGGATTGCGGCATCTTTCGGTGGGATTGGTGTTTTACCCCGTATTCCGGCGTGTAAGCGGAGAGAAGCCGACCTTGACGCAGTGGCGCACGGCGATTGTTACGGGCGTCCTGTTGCTTCTGTGCGGCAATGGCACGGTAAGCTGGGCCGAGAAGGTCATTCCCTCGGGAATTGCGGCGCTGCTGGTGGCGACGGTATCGCTGTGGATGGTCTTGGTGGATTGGTTCCGGCCTGGCGGCTCACGGCCGGCGCCGCGGGTGCTAGCCGGTTTGGTGCTGGGCTTTGCGGGGATGGCGCTGCTGGTCGGCCCCAAACACCTTGGCGGCACCGAGCGGGTTAGTCCACTGGGGGCGTTTGCGTTGGTGCTGGCCTCCCTTGCATGGGCGATCGGGTCCATCTATTCCAAGCATCACCCTATCCCAAACTCGGCGATGCTGGGCGTGGCCATGCAAATGGTCGCCGGAGGCACGGCGCTGCTGGTAGTCGCCGGGCTCAGCGGGGAGTATCGCGTGCTACATTTGGCGCAAGTAACGCCGCGTTCCTGGCTGGCGCTCGGATATTTGGCGGTGTTTGGCTCGGCGCTTGGCTTCAGCGCTTACATTTACATCCTGAAACACGGTACTGCGGCGCGCGTGGCCACTTATGCGTTCGTGAATCCCGTGGTGGCGCTGTTTCTGGGCTGGATGCTGGGCGGCGAGGCGCTTACCTTGCGAACGATTCTGGCCAGCGCGGTGATCTTGACGGCGGTGATCCTGGTGATCACCATGCCGCACAAGGATCCGATGGAAGCGGATGAAGCCATTCCCGCTCCCGGCGAGGCCTAGCGCTTTTCCTTTTGGCCGGCGGCAGCGCAAAATTTGGCGTCAGAAAGCGGATAGAAGTGGACGGCGGCTCGCAGTAGTCTTAACCCATGATGACCACGATGCAAACCGACCAGCAGCACGGAAGTATCTCAGCGCAAGCCGCGGCAAGATATTGGCAGGCCACGCTGCACCGCGATGCCCGCGCGGATGGCGCCTTTGTGTTCGCTGTGCGCTCCACGCACATCTATTGCAGGCCCTCTTGCCCGGCGCGGAGGCCGCTACGCCGCAACGCCGTTTTTTTTCACACGGCGCAGGAAGCGGAGAACCAAGGGTATCGTCCTTGCCGGCGTTGCCGCCCGAAAGAACGGCCGGAGCTCTCCGCGTTGGTGACGAAGGCGGCAGAGGCATTGGGGAATTCGGAAGAGGAAAGCGTGCGGCTCGATGCGTTGGCGGCTCAGATTGGGGTTACTCCCGCAAAATTGCGGCTGGCGTTTCGCCGCATGACCGGGCTGACACCGAAAGCCTTCGCCCAAGCGTCGCGGATGACGCGGTTTAAGAAGCTGTTGCGGGAAGGCAGCCAGATTACGGATGCGTTGTACGCCTGCGGTTACGGCTCGCCGAGCCGGGTCTACGAAAAAACGAACACGCACCTGGGCATGACGCCCGCGGCTTATCGAAAAGGAGCGCCTGGCATGCAAATCGGATACACAGTGGCGAATTCCTCGCTCGGAAAAGTGCTGGTGGCGGCAACGGCGCGCGGCGTGTCTGCCGTGTACCTGGGTGAGAATCAGGAAAGGCTGGTGGACGCGCTGCACAAGGAATATCCCCGCGCGGAGATCCGCCGGGCGCGCGAAACGAACGAGCAATGGCTGCAGGAAATCCTGCATCGCATCGAAGGGGATGCGCCGAGCGTGGACTTGCCGCTGGACGTGCAAGCTACGGCATTTCAGCGCCGCGTGTGGCAGGAGTTGCAGAAGATTCCGCGCGGCGCGACGCGGACGTACACGCAGGTGGCGAGCGCCTTGGGCAAGCCGAGATCGGTTCGCGCGGTGGCGCGCGCGTGTGCCACCAATCCGGTTTCGATTGTGGTGCCGTGCCACAGGGTGATCCGCGCGGATGGTACGCTCGCGGGATATCGCTGGGGCTTACAGCGCAAGGAAAAACTATTGGAACGGGAGAAGGCGCAGGCTTCAGCGTAAGAGCTGCGTGCGGGCAACCTAGCCGCGGGGCTTCTCGACCTTGGTGCCCTTGGGCCAATCGGGCTTGAATTTACTGTCGGCAATCTTCAGGTTTTTCAGCACGTTTTTGTAGTGGGACATGAAGTAATCGCCGCCGCCGGCTTCAAAGAATTTTTGTTGGATCGGCAGCCAGGAAGCCTCGTCCACCCACATTTCGATCTTGGTGATTTGATTGCGCATCTCCTCGGAGTCTGGCACAAGGTCGATCACGGCGGTCTTATGGCCATCAAGATCTTCTTCGCCCACCAAGCTGATCTGGTAGTTCTTCTTGAGATTGTCACCTTTCGTGCCGAAACCCAGTGCCAGATACTGATCCGCCAGGGCGCGGTGCTTGCCGATGTTGTACTCCTCGACGCGGCTGATTTTGGGTGTGTAGATGTACAGATTGTCTCCCTCGCGGAGGATAGTGCGCTGGTCGGGCTTCTGGAAATCGATGCGCATCTTTTCGTCCTTGCGCACGAAAATCTGGCCCGTCTCCGTAGAGGTGTCCTTCACCACGGCGGTGTACTTGATGTGCTCGAGATCGGCGGTGAGGCTATGAAAATCCTTGGCCGATTTATCCATCATGGAGAGCACGAAATTGAGGGAGATTTTTCCACTGGACTGTCCGGCGCGGGCGATATGGACGCCGGCGAACGCAGCCAGGAACAGCACAAATAGAAGCAGGCGAAATCGTCTCAAAGCTACCCCTGGAGCGAAACTTGCGTAGTTCATGCTCCCTTCAAATCGTAGCACAGCGCGCGTCTAAGCACAGCCTGAGCGAGGGGTTAGGAGAGAACTGGTCCGGTGGCCAGCGGGCGGGGCAAAGCTCAACGCTGGATGGTTACTTCGTAGGCTACGACATTGCCTTTTTCATCGCGCTGGGGCTCGATCGTGCCGATGGAGAAGCGGCCATCGTGCAGGTCCGGCCTGGCCTTCTGCAGGGCATTGTGCAGGTCGTTCTGCAAGGCCGGGGTGCGCTCAGGAGGAGCCAGGACGCGCGCATCCACCCGATAAACTTCGTTCTCTCCGGCCTTGGAAAGCAATTCGACCTGGCTGGTGTTCGCGGGCAAGCCTACCTGGGGCTGGTCGCGGAACCATCCCCGCGGCGTCAGCAGCACGAACACCAGGATCAGGATTACGGCGATGTCGTATTGCCAGGAGCCGCGTTCGTAGGACCAGAAAAACGTCCGCGAAAGAATGTGACCGAGGCCTGCCATATCAGTCCGCCGGAACTCCGTCGACAATAATGCCATCGCGCATGTGCACGACGCGGTCGAAATAGGTGGTCGCCTCGGGGTTATGCGTAATCATCACGATGGTCTGCCCCAGGTCCTTGTTCAAGCGCCGTAACATTTCCAGCACGATATCGGAGTTTTTTGTATCGAGGTTGCCGGTGGGTTCATCGGCGAGCAGGATTTTCGGCTCGTTGATGATGGCGCGGGCAATGGCCACGCGTTGCTGCTCCCCGCCGGACATCTCCGAGGGCCTGTGATGCAGGCGGCCTTCCAGTCCAAGCATTTTCGTGACGACGTCGAAGCGGTGCGGATCGTAGCCGTCGCCATGGATATACTGCGCGATGGCAATGTTGCCTCTGGCAGTCAAGGTGGGCAAGAGGTTGAAACGCTGGAAAACGAAGCCGATCTTGCTGCGGCGCAGCTTGGTGCGCTCGGCATCGCCCATGTAGGTGAGGTCGTTCCCGTCAACAAGAACCTTGCCGCGCGAGGCGCGTGCGAGGCCGCCGATGACGTACAGCAGAGAGGATTTGCCACAGCCGGATGGCCCCATGACGGCGACCGATTCGCCGGGCAACACGTCGAAATTGACGCCGCGCAGGGCGGGGACTTCGACCTTGCCCGCGTGATATAGCTTCCAGAGATTCTCGGTTTTGAGTATTGGCTCCAAGGCTTTCCGCTCGGGGTCCGTCGCATCGTCCAGCCGCGACCGTATTGTAACTGTGATTGTCATCTATGCCTAGTTTCCAGAGTTCCTCAGTCGTAGGAAAGAGCTTCCACGGGATCTTTGCGGCTGGCCAGCCACGCGGGATAGCTTGCGCCAAGCACGGCTCCAACCAAAGCAATGAGCCCGGCGCGCAGAATCCACTCCGTCGTAATCAGAATCGAAAGCGTGGGAAAGAGAGCGAGAAACCCTGCCCGGACAAGGTAACTGAGTCCCACTCCGGCCGCAATACCCAGCAAACACAATAGGGAAGTTTCCGTGAGCAGAGCCCGGACGATCAGGACCTTGCTGGCGCCAAGGGATTTCAGGACACCAATGTCGCGGGTGCGTTCCAGCACGGTGGTGTACATGGTGAGGAAGATAACGAGAAGGCCGATGGAAACGGCGAGGGCGATCATGGCGTTGATGAAGGTTTCCAGGCCGGGAATATTCGTTGAGGTCATCAGGGTCATGAATTCCTTGAGCGGCCGGACGGGGTGATTGGGAAGTAGATCCTTGATTTCGGCGATGACGTCCTCGGTGTGATCGGGGTGCGTGCATTTTACGAGGAAGAGCGAGGCTTTATCGTGGGCGCCTACGAGATCCTGCAGGGTGGCAATGGGGACAAACAAGCGCGCGCCCTTGCCGTGTTCCACGACGCCCGCAACGTTCCATTTGTGATTGAAGAGAATGTAGGTGTCGCCAACCTTGACGTGCTTGGCCTTGGCTTGCCAATCGTCGACCAGAATGTCGTCGGGGTCCTGCAAATCATGGCCCTGCAGGAAGACAAAGCCGCTGGAGACTTCGCGGAACGATTTGGCATCGATGCCCCAGACGGTCTCTACGCCACCCGTGGAGTTAAACTGCAAGAGCGCCGGAGCGACCGCCTGAACGTATTTGAGTTCCGCCAGCTTGTCCGCGATTTTGATGGGCATGGGCGAGCCGCTGAAGGTGATGAGCATCTGCGCGGCGGGCGATTGCACCATGATGTCCGCGCCAATGCCTTCGATGCGTTTGGCGGTTTCCTGGAGTATGCCGGAGGTAAGGCCAACAATGAGGATGACCAGAGCCACCTCCACGGCAACCGCCATCACGCCGATCAGCGTGCGCATCGGCCGATGAAACAGATTCCGCAGGACGAGTTGCCCCATCATGGCTTCTTGTCCTCGGCTGCGTCACTCAGATGCACGATTTCCTCGCCGGGCGGAGGTTCCAGCTTGAAGCGCTGCGCTTCCAGCGGCTCATTCAGACTGATTTTTTCGACGCTCATATCCAGGCGATATTCATCGTGAGGGCGCTCGATGCGAATCGTGCGCGGGAATTCGCTGACAACCGCGGTGCCCGATTGTACGTTGCTTGCCGCAACTCCTTGCCAGTCCGCAAAGCGCACGTCGGAGAGGAGAACACCCTTGGGGCCAAAAGTCTCGATGCGCGCAACGTGAAGGTCCGCGCGATCAAACCACACTTTTCGCAGGATCTCCGTGCGATAGCCGCCGCGCAACACCGTCAACACGTAATACCTCGCAGCCTCGTCATTAAACTCTTCAAACAGCACGGCCTCTTCCTTGCGGATCTCCGGCCAGAGCAAAGCGTCTACCAGATGCTGGGGACGCAGATTCTCAATCGGCTTGCTGGAGGGGCGGTCGAGCGAAACCGGCCCTACCAGGAATTTGTTCTTGGGCGGGATGGAAACCTCAAAATTCTGGCCATCACTGGCCATATCGAACACCGTCTTCCCGATAACCGGCGCTTGCCCGATCATGCGAATGTGGTAGGGCCGCGAGGCCAGTAGGAACGCCTTCACCTCGTGATATTCGTCAATCACACCGCTGTATTTCGACCCGGCAATGGGCTTCAATTCCACGGTTGCATTTACGGATTGCACGCCGCGGGCCAGAGCGTTGTAGCGGTCTAGAAGTTCATCCTCGGTGGCATCCTTCGCCACGGGCCGCTGCGCAGCGGGCACGGCGGTGACGTGGTGGACATTGCTGCCGCAGCCGCAAGCGGCGACGGACAGTGTCAGCAAAACCATGCATTTCCAAGCACGCTGCATCAATGAAATCCCTAGTCCTGGACCTAAAAGGAGCAATTTAACAACCACGGGGAGGCCGGTCAAACCAAGCCAAGGCTGGCCACCTCTAGTTTAGCGCAGTCTCGTGGCTCATTGGGGCCGGGCGATATAGACGTCGAAGGGTTGCAGCGCGGGACGCACCCGGCGAATCACCTCGCTGGGCCAAAGACCTGCGCTCAAGAGAGTCACCCAAGCATCCTCGGGCTCGACCACGGCGCAGAACGTGTAGCGGGTATAGGCAGTCTGATAAGCATCGAGGCCGCGGAGCGAAAGTTCATTTTCGAGCGCGGGGTCGGCGTTCTGTGCGGCAGGTCCGGCGCGCATGCCGAATGTCTCCGCTTCGAAGCGCGCGAACAATTGGCGCAACTGCTCCGTGGAAAGGTAGGGAACGACCAGACAGCGTGGGGCCGCCTCACGATAGGCGATGGCGTGGGTATTGCAGAATTCGCGCACGCGCTCGACGTGACTGAAAAAATCCAGAAGGAGCATTTCCTTGGCCGCGAGAGCAGAGAAGGCGGTGGCCCAGATCTGCGCTGCGTCGCTCCCGCGCAAAGGCTCGCGGCTTTGCGTTTCCAGCAGCTCCAGTCCGACAGCCTTGGTGTCTGCGCCGAGTTCCAGGGCCTGGACGTCGAGCGAATAGGGAGGCAGATCGGGAACGTTCGTTTCGGGTCCCAACGCTATTCCTCCTCGATCTCCCCAAACTTTTCGCGGAACTCGGGCGAGACTTTGCGCACGTCCAGCCAGTCAAAGAAGGCATCCGGGGTTTCCAGCCAGATGCGGAACCATTCCGCGATTTCCTTTTTTTCCTCGCGCTTGCGCGGTTCGACCTTGCGGTTGTGCGAGATCATCTCCGCGCGGCGCTTGCCGAGCCGGGCAATCTCCAGCACGCGTTGCACGGCTGCTTCTTCTCCGTGCGTGCGGAATCGCCGCATGAGCTCATCCAGGCGCGTCAGGCTGACCTCGGCGTCGGGCAGCGTCTTGAAATGCAGAATGTCCGCGAACTCTTCCTCGAAACGTTCTTCGGCCTCTTCCCGCTCGGTGAGTTGTACCTTCCAGCCCATGGTTTTCAGCACGTCGGCAATATATTCATTTCCCGTTTTTCCGGCTTCGCCATGATCGGCAAGGAGCTTGCGCCGCAACTGGTCAATCTCCGCGGGAGTCCATTTCTGAACGCCGATCGTGCGGGCGGCTTCCAGGATCAGCTTCTTTTTCGTTTTCAGCTCGTCCATCATCGTTTGCCTCTGTGCGCCGGGACTGCGGCGCGCTTGTGGCTGACGTGAGTTTCCGGGGGATCCGCGGGTTCGCCGTTCAGGAGCCGGTGATATTTGGCCACATTTTTGTTGTGTTCCGCCAGTGTGGCGGCAAAAAAGTGGCCACCCTGGGTGTTGGCCACGAAATAGAGATAGTTGCTTGGCTCCGGATTGAGCGCCGCGCGCAGCGAGGGTTCGCCGGGATTGCCGATCGGTCCGGGGGGCAGGCCCGCGTGCAGATAGGTGTTGTAGGGCGAATTGAACCGCAGATCCTTGAGCGTGAGCGTGCCAGTGTAACTGTCGTTTTGTTCCAGTGCATAGATGACCGTCGGGTCACACTGGAGGAGCATGCTTCTTTTCAGGCGATTTTCATAGACCCCGGCGACGATGGGGCGTTCCTCGGGCTTGGGCGTTTCGCGCTCGACGAGAGACGCAAGAGTCACCGTCGAGAGCAGGGAGGGGGGCAGAGCCGGGATGCGGGAGGCCGGGTCTCCGGGATAAATCTGTCTGATGGCGTCACGAAACTTCCTGACCATCATGTGGGTCAAATCGGAGGCGGCCGGATGGCGGGAAAGTTCGTAGGTTGCCGGGAAAAGGAATCCTTCAAGGGTAGCGGCCTGGGGCGCGAGATCGCTGATCAAGGCGGGGTCGCTGGCGGCCTTCAGGAAATCATCGGCCACCATGATTTTTGCGGCTTCCAGTTCGCGCGCGATGTCGTACATGGTCTGGCCTTCGCGCACGGTGAAGGGCTGCTGGTAGATCTCACCGTTGGCCAGCTTCCAGAAAACTTCCTTGCCGCTGAGCGGATGGTCGAAGAAGTATTCTCCGGCAACCGGCGTGCGCTTGGGGTGGCGCCGGGCATAAATCTCAAAGGCGATGGCGCTGCGAATCACTCCGTTGTTCTCGAGCAGGTGAGAGGCGGCGCGGCGAGAGGTTCCGTGGGGGATTTGCACGAAGACGCCTCCCGGAGAAATGGTTCCGAAAGGCTTTTCGATGCAATACCAGATGTAGCCGGCCGCGGCGCCCGCTGCCAGCAACACGAGTAAAACGATGATGGCCAGGACCTTCACGCTAAGCGGGCTCCTCCGTGCCACTCTCCCGCGACAGATATTCCCGCAAAATCACCGTGGCGGCAATGGCATCCACCGTGTATTTTCCCTGAGCGTTACTTAGGCGCTTCCGCTTGCCGTCGTGGGTGGTTTCATGCGTGATGCGCCGCCCCTGCTCTTCCTCGAGGATGCGTTCAGCCTCCCAACTGGTTAGGCGTTCGTCCATCATGGCGACGGGGATACCGATCTGTTTGCGAAGGCGGTTGGCGAAGCGCGTGGTTTCCTCGGCCATGTCGCCGCGCGAGCCGTCGAGGCGCAGGGGAAGACCAACAACGATCTGCGTGACGTTGTGCTCGTGAACGAGCTCGCGCAGGCGGCGCATATCTTCGTTGCGATTGACGCGCTCGAGTGTGTCGTGAGGCGCAGCGATGCGCGCTTCGGAGTCGGCAAGGGCAAGACCAATGCGTGCCCGGCCGTAGTCGAGGGCCAGGATTTTGCCCGGTTTTTGCGCCCCTGCAGGGCCCGGCACCCCTGATTTTGCGAGAGTTTGCTTCACAATTTAGTATAGCGTGAACGCTGTTGCGGTGGCGTGCGCACCAGCTAGGGTTTTCTACCGCGGGCTCCGGATTGCCAATCTGCCCACACGCCGAAGGCCTTCAACTGCTCGTCGAGGTGCGTTTCTTTCAGCAGAGTTTCCATCTCCGCGCGGGAGAGGCGTTTGCCGATGGGTTCGGGGCGATCGGCGATGCCCCAGGCCGTGACCGCGGCGAGCACGGTGTTCAACTTCAGTTCGCGAACATCTACTTTGTCGAAGGTGTCGGAGGCGGCGTGATAGTTTTGCAGGTAATTTGCCACCTCCTGATTGGCCAGCAGCGTGGGCACACCCTCCAGGAGAAAATCGAGATGGTCGGTGCCGGCTTCCGCGTCGTAAGTGTGATGGTCCAGGCCCCAGCCGGCGAATGGACGCAGGATATCGTGCACGGCGGGTTTGATGTCGCGGCGGCCGCCGAGGGAATAGCCCGTGACGCGCCCGATGCCCATGTCAAAGACCACGGCAGCGCGGTACTTATCCATTTCGGCGCGATGCGCTTGCACATAGGCCCAGGAGCCCAGCAAGCCCTGCTCTTCGCCGCTAAACAAAATGAAGCGGATGGTGCGGCGCGGCAGCAGACCGCTGGCTTTGATCGCGCGGGCCGCTTCGATGACCATCGCGGCGTTGCAGCCGTTGTCCAGCGCGCCGGTGCCAAGTTCCCAGGAATCGAGATGCGCGCCCAGAACGACGATTTCGTCGGGCTTTTCGTAGCCGCGGATTTCGCCGACCACGTTAAACTGATCCACCGGGCCGCCAATTTTGTTGGGCATGGTGAACCGCACGCGCACCTTGCCGGGATACGCCGCCACCGTGCGTTGCAAACGCAGCGCATCTTCCCGCGCGACAATCGCCTGTGCGATCGGTTCGATCTTCCCATTGGGTGAATTGGTGTGCCGGTAGAGCAACTTGCGCTCCCGCTGGCTGGCCCAAAGGATCGCGGCAGCGCCAGCCTTTACGGCACGGTCAATGATCGGGGGAGGCTGCTCGTATTCGCGGAAAAGATCTTGCCAGGTATAGCTGACCTCCGTGTAAACGAGCAGGATCGCGCCTTTCACCCCGCTGCCAGCGCGCGCGAATTCCGCCTCCGTGCCGCCGCCTACGTCAATCAGCGTGCCTTCCAGCCCGCCGGGTGGCGTGGCCGGGGAAAGCCCCCCGGAGACGAGCGAAACCGGAAATTGCACCGGGCCGAGCAATTCCAGGTGCGTGTTGCCCTCGCTCCAGGAGGTGGGGAGCAGGTATTTTTCGGTGTGCACCTCGATCCCGGAGGCACGAAAGGCTGCAACCGCCCAATCGACGGCTTTGGCCATTTCCGCGGAACCACTGACGCGCCCGCCGATTTCGTCCGTGAGCCTTCGCAGATTTTCTTCCAGCGGCGATTCGCCCATGACGATGGGAATGATCTTTGCGGCGGCTTGCGCGCACGTGGATGCTTCTGTAGCGGAGCAACCGGCGCTGCCTTGAATGCCCTGCGGCGGATGGAGCGGGTCGGTTTTGACAGGCGGAAGCTGGGCAGACAGAGAGGAAGCAAGGAAGCAAAGAAGTAATGAGGCAAAGAGAAGACTGCGCGTCTGCATCGGGAAGTTCCTTGGAAGAGCGGAAGTAAACGCGTGCGAATTATAACGCAGCGGGCGTCAGAAAGCGCAGGCGCGAGGGCAGCAAACACGCAGAGCTAAGGTTGCATTGACTCCCGTCTCGAGGCTTGGAAGAGCGCATCGGCGACTTTGGCTACTTGCGCCATTTCGGCGACGTCGTGCACGCGAACGATGTGCGCGCCGCTGAGGATGCTCGCTGTAACCGTAGCGGCGGTGCCCCAGATGCGCGCTTCAGGCGGTGCGGGCCTGCCATCGTTGGCCAGCGTGGCGCCGAGAAAACCCTTGCGCGAGGTGCCAACCGACAGCGGATAGCCGAGTTTCGCAAGTTCAGGAAGGCGTGCCAGCAATTCGTAATTCTGCTGGAAACTTTTGCCAAAGCCGATGCCAGGGTCGAGGATAATCTGGGACTTACGCACACCAGTGCGGCGCGCGATGGCAATGGAATCACGCAAGCCCGCAATCACGTCTTTCAATACATTTTTGGCGAAGGGCTGCTTTTGCATTGTGCGCGGCGTGCCACGCATGTGCATCAGGATCACCGGCACACCAAATCTCGCCGCCACTTCCGCCACGCGGGGATCGTTTTTCAGACCGGAGATGTCGTTCAAAATCGCGGCGCCCGCGCCTAAGGCGATCTCCGCGACGCCAGCCTTTTGTGTATCCACGGAGACGGGAATTCTCAAGCGCGTGCGCAAGGCTTCGAGCACCGGGAGCAGGCGCCCCAATTCTTCCGCGGCGGAAATGCCAGCCGAGCCGGGGCGCGTGGATTCGGCGCCGATGTCGATGATATCCGCGCCGGCGCGTTCCATGGCCAGTGCGCCGTCAACGGCGCGTTTCAGGCTGAAGAATTTTCCGCCATCGGAAAAGCTGTCCGGGGTGACGTTCAGCACGCCCATGATGAGCGTGCGCTCGCCCAGGACCAGTGTCCGGGAGCGCAGTTTCAGGCGAAAGAGTTTGCGGGGCGGCATGGGAGATGGGGCTGGAATACTCGGCTTTGCTCGGATGACACGAGAGCGCAGGTCTGCACGCTAGTCCAAGTCGAAATCGCGGATGGGCTTTCCGGCCGGCGCGTCCTTAGCCTTCTTCATCGCCTCTTCAAACTTCTTGGCCAGGATGTCTTCCTTGTGCGTTTCCTGGAAAAATGAGTCGGCGAATTTGTCTTCGCGCTGGCGATGTTGTTCCTCCAGGATGGTGGTCGCCTTGGTCAGGTCCACATCGGGCCCGGGCTTTACGGGGGCTTCGTGCGAAAGAACCGCGCCGAAGATCGGATCGATCACCAGCTTGGCCTGGCAGCACGGGCAAATCACATTCAAGTTTTCGCCGTCTTTGCGTCCCATGGCGGTATTCTACTCCATTTTCAAATCACGGGAACTCATGCCAGTGCCGGCAAGCCTGCCAGAGCCATCGCGATCTCCTCCGCCGGATAGTCGTAGTTCTGCAACTTCCCTGCCTGGTAATCAATGTACGATTGCACGTCGAAATGCCCATGCCCGCAGAGATTAAAAAGAATCGTGCGTTGCTTTCCCTCTTCCTTGGCGCGCAGGGCTTCGCTAATCGCCCCTGCGATCGCGTGGTTGGCCTCCGGCGCGGGAAGGATTCCCTCCGCACGGGCGAACTGAATGCCCGCAGCGAAGGCGTCCAGCTGCTGCACGGAGCTGGCTTCAATCAATCCCAGATCCCTGACGTGGGATACCAGCGGAGACATGCCGTGGTAGCGCAGTCCGCCCGCATGAATTCCCGGAGGAATGAACGTGCTACCCAGCGTGTGCATTTTGACGAGTGGCGTCAAATGCCCGGTATCTCCAAAGTCGTACGTGAATCTGCCCTTGGTCAAGCTAGGACACGCGGCGGGCTCGACGGCCACCATGCGCGCATGAGTTTGCCCTTTGATCTTGCGTCCCAGATACGGCATCACCAGGCCCGAAAAGTTTGACCCGCCGCCCGTGCAACCCACAATCACGTCAGGTTCATCGCCCGCAAGGGCCATCTGCTCCAGCGTCTCCAGGCCGATCACGGTCTGGTGCAGCATGACGTGATTCAAGACGCTGCCGAGCGCGTACTTGGTGTGCGGGTCCTTCGCGGCCACTTCCACAGCCTCGGAAATGGCGATGCCCAGCGAACCGTTGGTTTGTGGATGTTTCGCCAGGATGGCACGGCCAGACTCGGTCTCATTGCTCGGGCTCGCGGTGACGCTCGCTCCGAAAGCTTCCATAAGGGCGCGGCGATAGGGCTTCTGGTCATAACTGACCCGCACCATATAAACTTTGCATTCCAGACCGAAGAAAGCGCAGGCCATGGCCAGCGCGGAGCCCCACTGGCCCGCTCCCGTTTCCGTTGCAAGGCGCTTGGTTCCTTCCTTTTTGTTGTAATAGGCTTGCGCGACCGCTGTATTCGGTTTATGCGAACCCGCAGGGCTAACACCTTCGTACTTGTAGTAAATCCGCGCCGGCGTATCCAGGGCCTTCTCCAGACGGCGGGCTCGAAAGAGCGGCGAGGGGCGCCATTGCGCGTACACTTGCCGCACCTCTCCAGGGATCTCAATCTCGCGCTCCGTGCTGACTTCCTGGAGAATCAGGCTCATCGGGAACAGGGGAGCAAGGTCATCAGGCCCGATGGGTTTCAACGTCCCCGGGTGCAACACCGGCGCCAAAGGCTTTGGTAGATCCGGAACAATGTTGTACCAGAATTGCGGGATGCGGCTTTGCGGAAGGTTGTATTGAATGGAGTCCATGGAGCACATTCTACCAGCGACTCCCTAAAAGGCCAGCGCTCGCAGTTGCCCATAACGGAAGTGCCCGCGACGGAAATCCGCGGCCTCCACATTGCTACTGGGGATTGTCCATAGCGCTGTCGTCCTGCCTGTAGTCCTGCGCGATGCCGCGACGAAGTTGAGCCAGAGTGGTTTCGCTTACCGAGATGACGGGGCAGCCGAAGCCGGGATCAATGCGCATTTCCCGCAAGGGACCCAAGCCCGCGATGAGGATCAAATGCGACTCTGGCCGAATCCTCTGAGGCGTCTTGCTCCATCCCAGTGAGATGGAGACATCGCGAATCTCGCCCACCTGCCAATCGGGGAGTCCCTTAAGGTGTTCCAGAACTCGGACCCTTGCGGTGGCGTCGCGATAGCCCTGGGAATCTACTTTTTCCTGGTATTTGACAACTTCGACCAAGGCTAGATGAGTGCTATCCCGTCCCGCCATTTCGACAGCGGAGACCGGGCAGGAAATTGCGCCGGAGGTCCCTTCCAGGTGAGGGCGCTCCGCGAGATATTGCGCCCAGGCAGCGGGCATGATGTCGTTTTGGTCCAAACAGGGGTGCCAGCGAGTCAGGCACGAAAGGTCGAATTGCATCAAGCGACGAATATCAGTAGGAGCAGCATACGGAGTGAACTTCACCCATCCCCAGACGCAGATTTCGCAGCCACCGGGGCGGCCGATCGCATAATCGGGGTGAAGCGCTAGTTGTGGGTTGTCTAGAGCTGTTTCGTAAAAATCAAATCTTGGGAGACTGCGAGCGCTTGCGATGAGCGTGTACTCCACGCGCCCACCATCAGAGGAAGTCCAGGACCCATTGCGCGCATAAGTCGCGATGTCAACCGAAATGCCTTTACTCCAAACAATGCCATCACGCATGCCGATGCTGGCCAATACTCTCGCAGGGTGCCCCCCCACCCGCACGTATAGGCGAAGTGAGGCGAACAATGCGTTCTCAAATGGATGGAACTCATCGGGTCTTCTCAACCGCCAGCGAAAATAATCATCCAGCCTGACAAAAGGATTCCTTTTGGAAAGGAAGTTAAACCAGAAATCGCCAAGTTCGATTGAGAGAGAACATTTATGCTCGTCACATGGGGCGTCATATTCGCGCCTTACGCCCGGCTCGTGGAACTTGGCCTGGGCCTCCTGCCAAGGTGTCTTGCGCAGCTCCAGAGATTGAACCTCGGCGAGCAAGCGTTCCGCGCGACGGCGAAAAAGGTGTTGTTCGATCTGGATGGCGACCAAGATTAGGGCAAGCAGTGCACAGAGAACCAGGAAAAGAGCGAAGAGGCCCTTCCGGAGAGAACGCAATCGTCCCACGATAGGATTAGACACCAATCCCTGAGGAATGTTCCATCCACAGGTGTGGTGCTGCTTACTTAGAACTTACAACTTAGGACTTAAAACTCCCTCAGGCCTTGGCTGGCGAATCGCCGCGGGTGAAACCGGGTGCCGGCCGCAACTCCGGGCGAACGACCTTGGGGTCGGTGCCGGGTGCGCCCTGCGGTGGCGGTGTGGGAGGCGTGCGTTGCTTTTCTGGGAGCGGCTTGCCCTCCATCAGCAGCTTCACTTCATTGGCGTCGAGCACTTCGCGTTCGAGCAAAGCCATGGCCACGTGCTCCAGCGTCTCGCGATGGTTTGACAACAGGGCGTGCGCCTTTTCGTAAGCCTCGTTGACAATGCGCTTCACCTCTTTATCGATATGTAGCGCCGTGTCCTCGCTGAAATCGCGGTGCTGGGCAATTTCGCGGCCGAGGAAGATGGCTTCTTCCTTCTTGCCATAGGCCAGCGGTCCCATCTGGCTCATGCCCCATTCACAGACCATGTTGCGCGCGATGTCCGTGGCGCGTTCGATGTCGTTGCCTGCACCAGTAGTAATGTGGCCGAGGAAAATCTCTTCCGCGGTGCGCCCACCCATCAGCACGGCCAGCATGCCTTCCAGATACTCTTTAGTGTAGGTGTGCTTGTCGGCTTCGGGAAGTTGCATGGTGAGGCCAAGGGCCATGCCGCGCGGGATGATGGTGACTTTGTGCACGGGATCGGCGCCGGGCGTCATGGCCGCCACTAGGGCGTGGCCGGCTTCGTGGTAAGCGGTGTTCCTCTTCTCCTCATCGGAGAGAATCATGGACTTGCGCTCCACGCCCATCAGGACTTTGTCCTTGGCCATTTCAAAATCGGCCATCATGACAAATTTACGGTTCTGGCGCGCCGCCCAAAGAGCGGCTTCGTTCACGAGGTTAGCAAGGTCCGCGCCAGAAAAGCCCGGCGTACCGCGCGCGATGATGGAGAGATCAGTGTCATCGGAGATAGGAACCTTGCGCGTATGCACGCGGAGAATTTCTTCGCGGCCCTTCACGTCGGGGCGCGCCACAACCACGCGGCGGTCAAAGCGCCCGGGGCGCAGCAGAGCGGGATCGAGAACGTCGGGGCGGTTCGTCGCGGCAATCAGGATGACGCCTTCGTTGGATTCAAAGCCGTCCATTTCGACCAGCAGGGCGTTCAGAGTTTGCTCGCGTTCGTCGTGCCCCCCGCCGAGACCGGCGCCGCGATGGCGTCCGACCGCGTCAATTTCGTCGATAAAGACGATGCAGGGCGCATTCTTCTTGCCCTGTTCAAAGAGGTCGCGCACACGGCTGGCTCCCACGCCCACAAACATTTCCACGAAATCCGAGCCGGAAATGGAGAAGAACGGCACATTGGCCTCGCCGGCAATCGCGCGCGCCAGCAAGGTCTTGCCCGTACCTGGAGGCCCAACGAGCAGCACACCCTTCGGAATGCGCCCGCCGAGTTTCTGGAATTTCTGCGGGTCCTTGAGGAAATCAATAATTTCCTGGAGCTCTTCCTTGGCTTCATCGCTGCCGGCCACATCCTTGAAGGTGGCCTTCTTTTGCTGCGCGGAAAGCAGCCGCGCGCGCGATTTGCCGAAGCTCAGGGCCTTGTTGCCGCCCGCCTGCATCTGCCGCATCAGGAAAAAGACGAAGCCCGCCAGCAAGAGCAAGGGCAGGGCATTCAGGAGGATCAGCACCCAGTCGCTGCTACGGACTTCTTTGACGTTCAGTTGCACGGCTTTGTCGTGCAGCGTGTCCATAATCTGCGGCGCTTTTTCTTTGGGGATCAGGACGCGGAATTTGCGGTTCGCCGGCCGGACGTATTCACCCTGAAGCTCATAGCTGTTCTGCGAGAGATATAGCGTGACTTCCTTGACGTCGCCCGAGTCGACCTTTGCGGCGAATTCGCTATAGCTGGGAGTGTCTTCGCGCGCGGACTGCCCTTGGGTAGAAACCAGGCGCCAGAGCATGACCCCCAGGAATACGATTGAGATCCAAAATAAAATCGTCTTAGCCGTGGAGCTGGAATTCACATTACCCTCGCTGTTAACCCTGAGCCCTTGAACCCAAGAAAACCGATGAAATTTGTGAAGCGCCCCTAGCGCTTCTTTTTGACGGACCGCCCCAGCTTGCCTGCCCGCTTCGCTCCGCCACCTGCCACCAGGTGTTTGGCGTTGCGCCCTGTACCGTTCGCGGCGGCCAGCCCGTAGCCGGTCCACAATTGGTTAGATGCAGTCTGGAAGCCAAAGTAATCGGGCTCCAGCGCCACATGGCGGCGCGATGGCTTGTCCAGCAGCACCGCCAGGCGCAGCGACCTCGGCTTGCTCTCACCGATGCGCCGCAGCAGAAAATCCTGAGTAACGCCGCTTTCGATCACGGCATCCACCAGCAGGACGTCGCGACCCTGGAATTCGGGGCGTTCCTTGCTGGTGGTCATGGCCTCGCGGTTGGTGAACAAAACTTCGCGGCGGGCGCGGCCACCATGGTCAACGTCCCGCACATCTTCGCGGACGAAGTGCACGACAACGGGCGCATCGATGGCGCGAATCAGATCCGCGGCAAAGATGAAGGCGCGGTCCATGGTCACCACAACGTCCAGCCTGCGGCCATGGCTGGCACGCGAGATTTCCCGGCCGAGAGCCTTGACGCGATTTGCGATCCGCGCAGCAGTAAAAGTGGCTACGCTTGCCTTGGTCACGATGCTCGATCCTCGGTAATCACGACACCTTTCCGTGTCTCTTTCCCTGCGGCAAACTCATGGGAGGCGCCTAATCCGCGAACCCACGCGATCTGCCCGCCAGTGGTAAGCACCGGCCACGTCTTCTTTTCCCAACGGCTGGCACCAATCTCATTCAGCAGACGCGCCAGCTTGTGGCATTTCCGGTGGCCCAGGGGCTGCATGGCATCGCCGGGGCGCCAGTTGCGCAACACCAGGGGTACACACAACCGCCCGCGGTCCAAGACCGCCCCTGTACTGTTAGTTTCTCGCCCTTCCGGGGGCCAGTCAATCACCCTGAGGTGCAGGCGGCAATGAAGTTCCACAACATGCAACTCGGCCAGGCCGGCGCGAAAATCCACTTCGTAGGCATATTGGCGCGACGCGGCTTTTTTTCGGCTCGATGGCGCAATTTCTGCCGAGGGCAGGAAGACCAGCGCTTGCGATTCCCTGCGCACCTCCACGCCCCCTGGCAGTTGCAGGGACTTTCCGCTGTCCGGATGCCTCGCTAGCGCGAGGAGTGCTTCCACGTGGGCGGCGCTTGTTTGGCCGGCGCGTGGCTTGAGATGTTCGACGATGCGGCGCAGCAGACGGGTCTGGATCGCGCGAGGTTCGCGAAGAAAATCGGACAAGGCAAGGCGCGTGGCGTTTTGCGCTGCTTGGGTCATTTGTTTTTCGCGCAATGTAGCCTGGCAATCGAGATAGGCTTCGTCCTCGCGCGCTAATTCCGCAAGCTGGCAGAGATGCTCCACGGTTGCGGGCTGAAAGTGCCGCTCCAGCAGCGGCAGCAGTTTTTGACGAATGCGGGCACGCATGCGCTTGGTGTCGCGGTTAGAGGCGTCCTCGCGCCAGGACTGGCGCCTGCCGCGAAGATAGGCGCGCAAATCCGCGCGGCGGATTCCGAGAAGCGGGCGCACAACGACACCGGTTGTGGTATGAATCCCGCCGAGCCCGGCAAGTCCCGTGCCGCGCAGGATGTGCGCCAACACGGTTTCCGCCTGATCGTCGGCAGTGTGCGCCACGGCGACGCGCGCCAGGCGGCCTTCCTGCACGAGGCGCTCAAAAAATGCGTAACGCGCCCGCCGGGCTACGTCTTCCAGATTGCCGCGTTCGCGTTTGGTTCTTGCGGCGATGTTCTCTCTGGCTACAAAAAACTCCAAGCCGTATTTCGCCGCAAGTTGCGCAACAAATTTCTCGTCGGCCTCCGAGGCCCGGCCGCGCAGCTTGTGATTGAAGTGCACAACACAAAGGACGCAGCCCAAATCCTCTCGTAGTTCCAGAAGGAGATGCAGCAGGGCGACGGAATCCGCGCCACCGGACACAGCAACGCCCAGGCGTTCTCCCGCGCGAACTAGATTGGCCCCGCGGAGGAGGGCCAGAAGCCGTTGGGCGAGTTCACTTCGACGGGGCATAGTTTTTCGTTGCGGTGCTTCCTCCGTCAGAATTGCGACTGCAATACCGTGGAAATCTCGCGTCAGCAGCTATCGTAACAATGCCGGGCAGGCAGGTCGAGAACAGAACACACTAAGGGTTTGAGCAATGGGGCGCAGCCATTGTTCCGGGGCCGCTTCCAGCTATGTTCTCTTCTTTGATTGACCCGGCTAGGCGAAGAAGGCGTGCGGCGTGGCGGTCGGGCCATCGAGGTGGCCGACGAGATTGTGCTCCAGTCCCTCGCGGGACGGTGCAAGCGCGTCGCGCAGGCGCTCCATCTCGTCTTCCTTCAGCGGAGAAAAACTGCGAGCCACCGCAATGTTGTGTTCCAGCATTTCGATATGCGGCATGCCCACTACGGCGGTGGTAACCGGCAAGCTCAGGGAATAGTGCAACAGGGAATCGATGTCCGCTTTTCCCGCAGCGTTGCCCAGAAGAAATTCCTGCCCGGTAACCTTCATAGCGATGATGCCGAGATTCTTTTTGTTTGCGGCGGGCAGGGCCAATTCCTCGAAGCGGCCGTTGCGCGAGGCATTCAGAGCCATCTGAACGCAGTCCAGATCGTGGCGCTCGATGGCCTGGGCCATCACGGCGCCGTTGGTGTGGCTGGTCATACCGATGAAGCGCGTCATTTTCTGCTCGCGCGCGTGGAGCAGCGCCTTCAAAGCGCCGCTGGGCGCTTCGATTTTCTCCAGATCATCTGCCTGCCCCAGGCTGTGAATGTGCAGCAGATCGACCTGATCCACCTGGAGGCGCTTCAGGCTGCCCTCCAGGCGGCGCATGAAATCGTCGTAAGAGCGGTCCGGAATTTTCGTGGCCAGCCAGACTTCCTTGCGGCGAGTGGCCATGACCTTGCCGACGCGCGTCTCGCTCCTACCGTCGCCGTAGGCGTAAGCCGTGTCCAGATAGGTGATGCCCAGATCGATGGCGCTGTTGAGCGCCGCCAGGGCTTGGTCTTCCTGCTCGTACATCAGGAAGCGGCTGCCGCAACCGAAGGCCAGGATGGAGACTCTTGCGCCGCTGCGCCCCAGCGTGCGGCTGGGCATAGGATTCGCGGCAACGGGGCGCGCCTCGCCCAGTTCATTCAAGAGCGACAGACCTACGCCGGCGGCAGTTCCCAAGCCAACTCGTTCCAGGAATTTTCTGCGGGAGAGGTCTCTTTCCATGGTCTGCTCCTTGGTGAATCGTGAAGTATGCGAGAACACCGGCGGCCCCGGCGGTCTGTGAGTAAGAGTGCGGATCGGGAGAAGAATCCGGGGCGCGCAGGCCGGAGCGATGCCGGATAGACGCGGTCATGGTGGCACATCACTCGTGCCGCAGCAAGACGAAAGCTGGGGTGGAACTGGTGTGATGTGAGTTGGCGCTAGAGGGCGCGGCCCATGTGGAACAGGAAGAGGAGAGAGAGCTGAACGTCACGGAAGAAATTCAAGGGCAGCGTGAAAACGGGAATACGGAAGATGTGGCGTTTCGTCCAGCGCAGGCGGACGGTGTTCCAGTAAGCGTCGAGGTCGGCACGGGTATAGACGCGATGGGAAACCAGCAAGGGACTCCACTTGGCCCAGAACAGCGTGACCTTGGAGGGCACGCGGAGCGTGGGGAAGTGTTCTTTGGCGCGCTCGAAAGCTGCCTGGAAATCCCTGATCTTGAGCTGGCCATACCTTGTGCGCAGCTCGGCGATTTCTTCCGCAACGCGGCGTTCCGCTTCGGAGCGTTGGCGCGTCTGCAGCCAAAGCTCCTCCATCTCCGCCAGGACGCTGAGCATACCGTGGAGATCGCTGAGAACTTCCTTGAAGCGGGCCGTGTAATAGTTCCAGCGCGAAAGCACGGGGAAGCCGGGACGCCGCGAGGTACGGCCTTTGAGGCGGAAATATCCGCACATCATCGGGTGGCGGCCTTCGGTCTGAATGGAGTTCTTGTACCAAATGAAGCGCAGGAAGTTGTTCCAGTAGGTGGAGCGTGGGTTGCGCTGGAGGATCGCCTTCATGTTTTCAAGACTGTAGAAGGTGCGCCAAGCCTCGAAGTAAGACTTTTTCCAGGAACCATCCTTCAGGTAAGGATGATGAGTCAATTCATGCTGAGAATCGTAGAGATTGAAATCCGGGTGCATCCACTCGCCGCGGCGCAACATGTTGAGGTGGTCCATGGAGCCGGGCAAGGGCATAAGGATGAAAAAGGAGGCGTGGTCGGGACAGACCTCGTTCATGAGGAACTTCAAATCACGGCGGATGGATTCGACAGTGTCAAAGGGGAAGCCGATGATGTAGCCGACGTGCGTGGAAATCTCTGAAGCGCGGTAGGCCTGAATGAGCTGGCGATATTCGCTGACCTGGTTTTGCTTCTTGCCGGCGGCGGCGAGGTTGCCGGGATCCACGCTCTCCATGCCGATGAAGACGTTCAGGCAACCGGCCTCGCGCGCCTTGTTGACGAAGTTCTTGATTTTCCAGGAGAGGACGTCGACCTGCATCATGAATCGCACGGGAATCTTTTCCTCGGTGCGCAGGCGAATGAGGACGTCGAAAATGGCTTCCCAATTCTTGTTGCGGGCAAAATTGTCGTCGGTGAAGAAATAGAAGGTGATGCCGTTTTCGTGGTAGTTGCGGCGAATGGACTCGGCAATGTGCTCCGCGGAGCGGAAGCGCATCTTGCGGCCCTGAACGTTGATGATGGTGCAGAAGGTGCATTCGAACGGGCAGCCGCGGCCGCAATCGAGCGTGCCAAAATTGGAAGCGGCGAACTTGCGAAGATATTTCCTGCGAATGGCGGGGATGGGCTTGGTGTAGAGGTCGGGCTTGTTGTTCAGGAAATCGTAGAGCGGCTTCAGGCGGCCGTGAACGGCATCGTCCAGCAAGTCGCCCCAGGTTTCTTCGACTTCCCCTTTGACGATGGTGACACCCGCGTCCAGGAGCTGCTGTATATCGGGAGGGATATCCGGAAGCAGGGCGAGGTAGCCGCTGACGTGGAAGCCGCCGATCAGAACGGTAAGGCCGGCGCGCCGAAAGGTCAGAGCGAGATCGCAGGCGCGGGGGAACTGATTGGTCTGCACGCCGACGAGGCACACGATGGTCTTGGCGAGACCCCAGTGCTGGGAACGGCAGATGCGTTTTACAGGGATCTTGTCCACAGTTTCGTCGAAGAGGTGGACCTTGATGTTCCAGGAGTTGCCCAGGCGCTTTTGTTTGACCACATCTTCCGTCAACCCGGCGAGACAGGCGAGCGTGTTGCTCGGAAGAACGCCGCGAAAATGGCGCACCACATAACCATCATCATCATATTGGGAAGGCTTGACGAGATAGAGGTGAAGAGTTTTGCGCATTTTACCGGGCCAGACCGCGAGCAGATTCGCGGGCGGGAGCGAAGCCGGAAGGACACAACAATCGTGGCACATCTTGGGAAAGGCCGCAACACGAATCCGGCACGAATTCAGCAGAGCGTAAATGTTCAAAAGTGCACAACCTACGCCGTCTTGAATTGCTGCAGCATATGAATGGGTCAAGAGGACAATCGCGGAGAAGCGGCAGAGTCGCGCCGAACGCAGACGAAGAGTCTTGCATACGGGGAATTTCCGCCCGGCTTGCCCCTTTGTTTCGGCGGCGCCGGTGTAGCGCCTGCCGAATTCGCAGCTTTTGCGATCATCGGCCATTGATGATCTTCCAGTCGGCGTCTTGATGCTGCGGATAGCTGCGCTTAACGGAGGAAGAGCGTGAGCCCTGGGCGGGGTCGAGGCGGGCGTTGCGACGTTCGAGTTCCTCGCGGCTGGGAGGCGGCGGCGAGAAATGGTTCGGATCCTGCGAGCTGCGGGGAAGCGTAGGGTCATACGGGTAGAAGTGGTTGAGGTCAGAAGGCTTGGGAGGAAGAGATGAAACAGGGGAAGAGGGCTTGGATTCAGCTTGAGGAGAGGCGGTGGACTCCGCCGAGGAGGCGGGAACACCTTCTGGGTCGTCAGTGCGCGGCGTTTTTGGTCCAGCGTCCACGCAAGCGCCGGCGTGGCCAGAGTTTGGAGGGCGCGGATCGTCTTCGGCGACTGAGCGGCGCGCCACACGTTCCCGGTCGCGTTCGAGAGCGCGTTCCGCAACGGCGCTGGGGATATCGAGAATGATGGTGCGCGAAGGAGACCGCTTCTGCTCCATTTGCTGGTGGTGCTGCATGGCGCGATGCGAGTGCAGAATGGTCTGGGCGATGTACGTCAGAATGCCCGCCCGCCGCTCGGTGATGTCGCCTTTTGCCATGGCAAAGAACAGCACGTACAGAACGCGGTTCACTTCTTCCGGGGTCTCAAACTTCCCACCCACTCTTCCAAAGCCTTGGCCAGAGATTCGGGTGAGCCGGGAGGCGGGGGAGGAACGTGGTCCTTACAGAAGGGATTCTCCGGGGAGAGACCCAGGTAACGGCAGGGGCGGCCGTTGCGGGAGACGTGCTGGCAGCGCGGGCGGGGAGGGCGCAAGGAGGCGGCGGCGTTCGTGGTGGATTTTTCAGTTGCCTGGCGAGGGATTTTCATTTTGGAACTCCTGTCGAAGGGGATTGAAGATTTTTGGGGGTACCCCCCGGGGGTTTCTCGGTACGAATTGGGGAAGCGACAGAAAAGAAAAGAGATGGGGGGAAGGGTGTACGGGAAATGCGGAAAGGCACGGCAAAGAAGTGTAAGAGTGAAAGAGTGTAAGAGTGCAAGGGTATAAGAGTTGGAGACGGGAGGAACCTTGCTGATTCGGGGAGCTGGGCGTGGAAGGAGGCAGGGAAACTGGAAACTTGGGAAAGGGGTGGGGTGCTTCGCGGACAGAGCTGAGGGTGAACGGGATCAGTTACGGTGAGGATTGCGGGCCTGGACCCTTCGCAATCGGGGCTCAGGGCAAACGGGAGGAGCAAGGTTTAGAGACACACCTTTTCTACCTCCGCAGTGGATACTATACAGTAAAATAGTTGGGTTGTCAATGGAAAAGAACGGAGGATAGCAGACAGCAGATATCAGAGATCAGATGTCAGAGATGAGAAAGACGACAGAAACGGTTGGGAAGGGAGAGGGCGTTCGAAGAGGGGGAGAGAGTGGAAGAGTGAAATGGGAAAAGGGTTTAGATGAAAGTGAGGGACCCCAGGAGAAGACCCGCCCTCCCCTCCTTCGGCGGGCAGGCAGGAGGCGGCGGGCGCAAAAGGTGCGCACCCTTTGTGAAGCAAAAGCAAAGGGATGCGGCACCCAAAATCATTCTCTCCGCTATTGTGCCGGCCACCGGCCATTCACTGGCAGTCAGATGTATGGTGCCGAGCGGCGCCGGAGTCGAAAATGGAAATTCCGGCTGAAAACGGCAGGTTGTTGGTGTCCAAATTGAGACGCCACATTCAAAGAATTCGCTTTCTGTCGGAACTTTGGCGGATTTCTTTGCGTAGCAGAACATGATGGAGTTGTCGCGCCCGTTCCATAGGTCCAAACAGCTAAGGTGCTCCGTCAAGAAGCGAGCCACGAGGAGACCGCCGAGGCTGCGAACGAGGCAGTTTCGCGAGGAGATTTCATGCGCCGATTTTTTGCTAAGGTTTTGGTAACAATAATAGGGACTGTTGCTGCCATGCTCGTTGTGCTCGTTGTGTGCGCCGTGTGGCCGGTCGCAGACAAGTACCCAAGGAATGTCGCGCAGACCAAGGCAGGTCCGATTGAATATACGCTGCTGGGGCGAGGCCCAGTAGTACTGAGACTTACTGGCTCGATGGATGACTGCGAATCCTCCGGCGGAAATGAAGCCTTGTTGGCGGCAGGTTTTTCGATCGTCACACCTTCCCGGCCAGGCTATGGGAAAACTCCGTTATCGGTAGGAAGGACCGCACCAGAAGCTGCGGAAGCGATGGCCGCTCTCATGGACAGATTGGGCATTTCGAGCGCAGACGTGATTGCGGAATCCTCCGGAGGGCCAACAGCGATCTATCTGGCAGCCCGACATCCTGAGCGGATTCGCAAATTGGTTCTAGAAGAGGCCGTCTCGAAAGACATGAAGGATGTAGATCCAAAAGGCTTTGAAACCCGAAAGAAGTTCTACGATTCGCAGTATGGCTACATGAGATATATTTTAAAAATCCTTGCGAGGGTGGCGCCAAAATCCCTGGCGCGTGTCACGATGAGTATCTTCGGAACGCATGATCCGGATGAGGCTGTGAAACGGATGAGCAAGGCAGATATTGACGGGATATGCAGCTTCTACCTTCGGTGGCAAGCTTCCTGGGGTCAAGCGGCTTCCAACGATATGGACCAGGCCGCGGAGGATGCAGTACTGAACTCGATTAAAGCGCCAACCCTGATTGTGCACAGTCGAGGTGACGCGGTGATCCCATTTGCGGTAGCGGAGTATTCCCACGCGAATATTGCTGGATCCGAGCTATGGGAGGCGCCAACCTGGAGTCACATGATAGCGGGCCCCGAAGCTGCTGTCGTTGACACGAAGGTGGTTGAGTTTCTTAAGAAGTAAGTGCCGCTGTGCAGTTCCTCCACAGGGCTGACCTCGTCGGGGACCGAGCCCGTCTGCCCCGGCCTGTGAACGGCCGAGCAAATCTGCAAACTCTTGAAAGTGTCAAGGTTGGAAAATTCGCAAGGCCGGAATAAAAAGTAGAGTACTTAGCATCAGAGGAACTATAGGTTTAGATGAAAGTATGGAAACTCCATGAGAACACCCGCCCTCCAGCAGGCGGCGGGCGCAAAAGGCGCGCACCCTTTGTGAAGCAAAAGCAGAGGATGCGGCACCCAAAGTCGTTCTCTCTTCTATTGTGTCGGCCACCCGCTTGGGTAAATCTCTCCTCTGGGTCCTCGTGACTGAATCTGCCTGAGTGAGAGCGGGCCTAGAATTCCAGGCGCGCTTGAAAGGCAATCATGCGAGGCGTGCTATCACCGCCCAAGCCGACGCCGAGTAAGCCCGTCGGCGGAGAGGTCGTGTAACTAAGCGCTCCAAACCCAGTCTGAGTAGAAGGCTTGCCCGGAATCCCAGCAAAAACCATGCTCGGGAGGCCGAAATTCGGATGGTTGAATACATTGAAGAATTGGACGTCGAAGCGCAACTTCACGCGCTCGGTCAACGGAAACCACTTCGTGAGGTAAAAATCACTCCAGGCAAAGTTGGGACCGCGTAGGGCGTTGCGACCGAGGTTCCCGAATTGGCAGTTCTTTGCGCTGTCGCCCCCAAAGCACGCCCCTGTACTCGGGTCCACGGTCGAGACAAAGGCATCGGGATTGAGCCATTGAACTGTGCCCGGTTGCGTCACACCTGGAATCGGTTTGTGCTCATAAAGCGGCACGCCGGGTACAACGCTGGCGAACTGCGGCCCACTGCCGTTCACGATGCCATTGCCATTCGCCGAATACGGCGTGCTCAGCACAGAAAAAGGAATCCCGCTATGCCAAAACACGGTTCCCGATACTTGCCAGCCGTTCAGCGCGTATCCCAGAGGCCTGTTTCCGATTTTGACTGGCAGTTGATAAACGTATTGAGCGTTAAGATTGTGCCGGATGTCGTAGTCACAAGGTCCGTAGTCCCGCGCCAAGTCTCCTGGGAGAGGGGACAAGATTCCTGCGGCCGAAAACTGCAGGAATCCGCCGTTGGAGACGGTGTCCATGCAACGGCTCCAGGTGTAGTTGATTTGGCCCATCAGGCCGTGTCCCATGCGTTTCATTGCAGACAGTTGCAAACCGTTGTAGTGGCTGTTCGCGCCGGTTGACAATTGTGTAACTGCCCCGAATCGGGGATCGGTAGGCTGTTCATAAGGAAACGGCGCAAAACACCCCTGACACGGGGTACTGCTGGGGTTCTCGACGGTCGGTCTCCCGACGGTCTGATAGCCGTTCACTTGAGTGAGGTATGGCTGGTTTACGGCGCGCGTGCCAACGTATTGCGCGTGGAAGCTTGCCGTCGATGCAAACTGGTGCTCCAGGCCAAGACTCCATTCCATGAAGTATGGCGCGTGAAGTTTTCCATCGGGTACCACCGCGATGGCCACCGGAGAAAGACACGTTGAGGGAGTCGATTGTGCCGACGCGCAGGAAAGCTGGCTCTGCGGAAACCCTGAACTGAACGTTTGATTGGCGGCCACGGTTGCGTCAATCGCACTGTTAGGAACTCCTGGCGCAATGGCTGTCCCACCAGCGGTTCCCAGAAGTCCGCCCTGGAAAGTTTTGACGTAGGGCGGATTGACGCCAACCAGGTCGGCGATGCTGCCGGGTAAAATGTCGCTGAACAGCCCAAAGCCGACTCGCATCACGGTTTTGGGTTCAAACTGCCAGGCGATGGCTGTTCGGGGTTGCAGGATCGCGAGAGGCGTTGAGGAGAAAACGTTGCCGAGGCCCGTTTGAATGGTCGCGTTCAAAGGCTGATTCACATCATGCGAGATGGAATCGAAGGAACCACGCAGACGAGCAATTTCCCTGTGAGGATTTAGCGGGTTGGAATTGAACGTATCTCGAATCCCAAAAGTCCACGTCAGCTTCTTGGATAATTTCCAAGTGTCCTGTGCATAGAGATCGAGATTGAGAAAGTTGAAAGGCTCGTTCGCCGAGGTGGGGAATGTCCGTGCGGCCGTAGATGCGACTCCGTAAATGTATTGCGGCAAGGTGGTGTAGGTGACGGTGGGGACACCACCCTCACCGAAGTCATAATCATTCAGGCGCAGGATTCGTGTATTGGTGCCAAATCGAAACTCGTGCGCCCCCTGGCTCCAGGCGAGGTTGTCGTTGATAAACAACCGGGATGCGCGTCTCCCCTGAACCCAGGTGTTATCCAGGCCGCCCACCGTCGTGAACGGGGCATTTGCACCGCTGCCTTGCAAAACGATGGGAAACGCGGAAAGAGTTTTCTGAAAGTCCGCCGGCCCGAACAGGCTCTCGTACCACGAAAATGCGGGGTTGAAGAAGTTCACAAGGTTTTGGGAAAAGACATGGGTATATCCTGCCGCGAAGGAGTACAGCGGTTGAGGAGAGAGCGCATCGAACAACGGGTTGATGGGATCGGTATAGGCAGCCTGGAGGCCGGTGTCAGCCTGGAAGCGAAACCAGGTGGTGTTTCTCTCATTGAAATTATAGTCGATGCGAGCCGTTTGGACTTGTTCATGATCATCGCTCGAATGGGAGATGCTCTGGCGATTGGCGCACCCGTTTCCATCATTGGCAATCGCCGGCGAACCTCCACCGACATCGAAGGGACAACCAAGCACGGCGAGCGGCGTCCCACTGGTATTTCCGTAGAGCGAAAACATCTTCTGATAGAAGGAAACTTCCTGCGGCGCGGCGGCGTAAATAATTTTACCAGCAGCGTCCGTGAGGCCTAATGAGAGTTGTTGAAGGACATAGCTTTGAAACGCAACGGACGGCACGGTCGTGGGCGTGACAATCGGCAAGGCAATGCGAACCCATTCGCTATCAAAAAAGAAAAATAGCTTGTCGTGGACAATCGGGCCGCCCACACTCCCGCCGAAGTGATTCACGGTGGAGCGTGGTTTGTGGCTTCCTGGGGTGGCGTTCGTGAAATAGTCGGCCGCGCTGAACTTCGACCCGCTCCACAGCTCGTACAGATTCCCGTGAAGCTGGTTCGTGCCGGACTTTGTCACGTAGTTGACCTGAGATGCACCATACCGTCCCTGGTCAACAGAATACGAAAGCGTATTGACCGTCACTTCCGACACCGAATTCAATCCCAGGACCAGGTTCGTCGACAGCCCGCTGTTCAGGTTCGTCAGCGGGTCATTCGTTTCCAGGCCATCGACGATATAGCCGTTGGAGAGGGCGGGCAGTCCATTGAACTCGACGTTGCCATAGCCATTCGTGCCGCCGACAAAATCATTGCTACTGCCTGCCGTGTTGATGAGGGCCCCCGCCGCAAACTGCAGAGGGTAGGTTAAATCCCCGCCGGGATTGGGGAGGTCCTCCAAGGCAGGACTTTCGAGCGTAGTTGATGTATTCGCATCCTCGGGGTTGAGGATCGCCGCTTCGCTGTTCACCTCGATGCTCTCCATTGCTCGAGCGACCTTGATAGTGAAATCGACGGTTTGCTTCTGGCCCAGGCCAGATGACACAGAGTCAATCTGCCGCGGCTCGAACCCTGGTGCATCAACCTTGACCGAGTAAGTGCCTGGCTTGAGTTGTGGGAAGTTGAACCTGCCCGATTCATCGGTCCTCGCGGACCGCTTCAGACCAGTCTCTTTGTTCGTGACTGTCACCGCGGCCCCAGGCACTCCCGCGCCGCTCGCGTCGTTCACCTGTCCGACGATGGCGCTGGTAGTTTCGCCCTGGGAGGAAGCGGGTTTGGGTAGAAGAAAATGAAACGATGCAAGCAAGAGAATTAGGCACAGGGAGTGGGGAAACAAGTGAGCTGGCCGAAATTGGTTCATCGGAGCCATTAGGGTTATTAACTATACTTAAGCAAATGTGTTAAGGCAAGTGAATAGTTAAACCGCGAGCTGCGCAGGGACGCGCCCTGCCATTATACGTTGCGGTGACTTACTACAGTGGTATCCTACGCAATGATGGATGCGCCTAATGCAAAAACTCGGATTCCGTCCGGGCCACCCGCCGTTTCATGGAATATGGTATTGACATCATATGGACTGGATGACATATAATGAATGGACGCTGGGCGGTTGAAATCGGCGACGAATTTGAACCCGAGTTCGATCGTTTGCCCGAGGACGTGCGTACGGAAATTTTGGCTTTGGCGCTGCTCCTGGAGCAGTTCGGGCCGCAACTGGGGCGTCCGCGAGCCGACACCTTGCACGGCTCACGCCATGCAAACATGAAGGAGTTGCGGTTTAGCGCGGCGGATGGGGAATGGCGCGTGGCGTTTGCCTTCGATCCGAAACGCAAGGCAATCCTGCTGGTGGCGGGAGACAAGTCGGGCGGCAGCGAGAAGAGGTTCTATCGAGAGTTGATCCGCAAAACCGATGAGCGCTTCGCTGCTTATCTTAGCCGGCTAAGGAAGGAAAGGAAGTAGCGCATGACCGTTGATATTCGGGAGAAGATCGCCAAGTTGAATAGCGCACAGCGCAAGAAGGTGGCGGCGCGCGCCGCCGAGCTGATTGCGGAAGAAATGAGCTTGCGGCAGCTCCGCAAAGCGCGGAAGCTGACGCAGGCGCGCGTGGCGAAGGTTTTAGGGGTGACGCAGGACAGCGTTTCGCGGCTGGAAAAGCGGAGCGATCTGCTGCTCTCGACGCTGCGGAAGACGGTGAAGGCGATGGGCGGGGAAGTACGGATTGTGGCGGAGTTTCCGGACCGGCGACCGGTGGTGTTGTTTGAGCTGTCGAGTTCCGATCCGGCGAGGCGGTCGTTTCGCCGGCGCCGCAGAGCGGAAAAGTAGAGGGGAGCGGAGGTATCCTTGGGAACGTTCCGTGTGCCCCCGGTTTTCTAAAGAGGAGCCAGCGCGAAGCGGCCCCACCCTTTCCCGCCTGAGGCGGGCGAAAGGATGGGCCACGCAAAGTCTTTTTCGGAATCTAAGGCTGCGCCACCTGCCAGTGTCGGTGGGAATCTCGGACCAAATCGGGCATGGCAGACGAAGATCTTTTCACATATTGCGACTGAGCGAAATGGGTATACAATTGCCGCTGTTTTTGGAAGCAAAAAGGAGAATCCAGTTCATAAGCTAAGCAGCGAGTTTTCTCGCGTAAATTCTATGTGAGTCCGAGGTCAGATATTAATGAGCAATATTCGAAATCCAACGCATAGAGGAGTCTCAAGATCTCGCCCTGCCAAAATCATCATTGTTTGGGCGAAGCAGGCCTGCCGAACCGGCTGTGCTTTTGATCCGCAACTGATAAAGGAGTGCAAATGAACTATTTAAGTCTCGGGCTGGCGGCGCTTGGTGGCACGGTCGCGTCTTTTGCCTTTGGTTTCTTAGTGCTTTGGCTGGTGCCAGGCCTTATCAAGGAAGCCCACAAGTACCCGGCCGTATTCCGACCTAAGGAAGAAATGATGACTGTTATGCCGGTTGGATTCGGCGCAACTTTCATAGCGATCCTGGTTGCCGCCATAATTTTCGCAATGGCACATCAGGGCGGATCGGGCATTACGGGAGGTGCGCGCTTCGGCGTTCTCCTTGGCATTTTCGTGGTTTGCGCATTTGTGCTGCACAACTACGTGAACCTGAACATCGGGCTGAAACTCGCTCTGGGACAGGCTGTGGCTTACTTCGTCCAGTGGACTATCGTCGGAATAGTCATCGGTCTTATTTACAAACCCCTCGCTACACCCTAATCGTGAAAATATCTGTTGTTGTTTTGCGTCTGAAGCCTTGATTGTGGTTTTTAGCCATTGAGAAAGAGATAGGCTATAAATCCCAATATCCCAGTTTAGATGAACGCATGGAAACCCCAAGAGAACGCCCGCCCTCCAGCAGGCGGTGGGCGCAAAAGGCGCGCACCCTTTGTGAAGCAAAAGCAAAGGGCGCCCTTTTATAATCCGTGCGGCACCCAAAGTCGTTCTCTCCGCTATTGTGTCGGCCACCCGCCACCTTAGACCATAAGTGGCCTTATCATGACAACTAATCTAGACGGCAATCGTGGGGGGGGGGTGCCTGGTCTTACGCCGACCCGGAGGGTTTGATGCACGTCAGCCAAATTTAGAGTTAGGCTTTATCGAAGGAGGACAAGATGAGTAACTGGCTAACCGAGGCACGGAACCGTCTGGTGGCGGCTGGCTTTGCCATCCTCGACGACGTTCCCTTCAACGGCGGAACCCTCAAGAACGTCGCACGACGATCGCGCTTCGAACTAACCAAGTTCGGTTTCTGCGAGACCTTCTTCGTCTTTGCAGAGTTCAGCACCCTCAACAGCAACGTGATGCGTTCCTTCTCGGCTGATGCCTTCCGATGTGCCATGCAGCACAAGAAGATACCGTTGCCATGTGGCCTGTTTGAAAGCGTCTTCTGTTTCGCAATAGCCGCCACACAAGCGGTGGATGAAGCGACTCAGCAGTCAGTCCGAAACGAGACGCCGCCGAGGCACTGGGCCGCGGGGGAAATACCCGTGGTGTACGACCAGGTCCAGGGTAAGTTGTACTATTTTGAGCGGACGCCGCTGTGGGGCGCTGCCTACTACGCCGGTTTTCGCGGGCAGATCGAGCAGTTCCTCGGCAAAGGCGCGAAATCCTAACAAAACGCTGCAAACGACGAGTCGTGCGCGGCGCGGGCGCAAGAAGTCGAAGTCTTCCGGCGAGCCGCGCGGCTAGGCGCCAAGGCACTAGGCGGCCGATCACGCGCAGTCGGCTGGCGGTCACTGGCCCAGCCGGGCTCGGGGCCCGAGACCGCAGTCCGCCATCAACGGGGCAACTTCGGGAGAATACAGAGGACGCTATGGTAAGAGCGATGTCAACGCTGAAGCTACGTCCCGTGTCCCCCTTCGAAAACATGCCTGATGTGTGGTTCTTTTTAAGTATTTGCAGGGCACCACGCCCTGCAATTTGGAGAGGTCGTATTCTGGCCGCAGATCGCCGGATGTCTTACGTTTATTCGTTGTTTTCTTCATAATGTTTTCGCTCACGCCGCATGACCTTGCGGGCAGAGATGATCCGGAAAGCCGAGGACCGCTTCGATGCCCATCTTAGCCGGCTGAGGAAGGAAAGGAAGTAGCGCATGACCGTTGATATTCGGGAAAAGATCGCCAAGTTGCATAGCGCACAGCGCAAGAAGGTGGCGGCACGCGCCGCCGAGCTGATTGCGGAAGAGATGAGCCTGCGGCAGCTCCGCAAAGCGCGGAAGCTGGCGCAGGCGCGCGTGGCGAAGGTTTTAGGGGTCACGCAGGACAGCGTTTCGCGGCTGGAAAAGCGGAGCGACCTGTTGCTCTCAACGCTGCGGAAAACGGTGAAGGCGATGGGCGGGGAAGTGCGGATTGTGGCGGAATTTCCAGACCGGCGGCCGGTGCTGCTGTTCGATTTGTCGAGTTCTGGTCAGGCGAAACGGTCGAATCGGCGGCGGGGCAGAGCGGAAAAGTAGAGGGTAACCGAGGTTTCCTTGGGAACGTCCCGTCTGTCCCCGAGATTCCCGGCTAGTTTTAGTAGTTTCCAACTTCTAGGCCCCCTTACCTTGTGCGACACTTTATTTTGTTATAGCCTCGCACTCAATGGATGAAACCGATGATCTCTGAAAACCCTCTTGATAAAAGTCAGCCAATCCAAGATGTCACCAAGGAACCAAATCAACAATCTGGCCGTGCCGACCCAAAAGTTCCACCAGTACCTACCACGCCTGAGCTTCCACCAGCCCATGCTCACTGCCAAATTACCTACAAAACAGAGAAGAATTGGTGGGATAGGTTCAAGCCGTTCGTGGAACTCATAGGGATAGTTCTACTTGCGATTTACACGGGGTACACGATTAAGATGTACCGGGCCAATAAGCAAGCTGCCGATGCCGCCACAAGTGCTGCAGCAACTGCCAAAAGCACCTTGGATTCCTCCAGCCAGTCTTTCATGCAGGAAGAAAGGGCTTATGTGGCGGTCACTTATGCCGTCATGTCGAATCCTCCTCTTTGCAAGTTTGTCAAAGAGAATAGAGTCTGCGTTGACGTTCATTGCGCCAATAGTGGCCGCACTCCAGCTGTCGGTATGCGACTCGTTCGTTACGCCACATTCGGCGGGGACTCCGAGCGAACGATAAAGCAGATGAAGATTCCAATCTATGCGGCCCCTGATGGAGCAATGATGGGCAATGTCGGGGATCAGTGGGGAACCGCCCCAACTGATCCCGTGGATACCGGGACGGCAAGAAAACTGATTAACGCCGACCTTCCGGTTTATATCTACGGTGTAATTCAATACTTCGACATTTTTGGGGAATATCACGAAACGGGATTCTGCTATGAGCGAGTTCTCCACAGCAATGCGTTTATCGGTTGCGAGTTCGGGAACTGGTTTGACAAGCGTCCAGAATACGGGAAATAGTGCGACCCGTGTCACGGTAGCCCATTAAGGTGTGACGCAGCGGCAAGCTTGGAACACTCAATTTAGCCCGCAAGCGGAATCGACCTTCATTTTGGTTTCCCAGTCCATTCTGGCCGTCCGCAGGATGGCAATTCGCACTTGAATGGGCGGCTTGCGGCTATGCACATGACATGGAGACTCAATGGGATAGAGCGGGGGTTGAGGAAGGCATGTGGAAAACGGGGAAGGGGAGTAATGGGGTGTTGACAATTGTGGGGGGTCTGGTATGCTCGATAGGTTCGCTGGTAGCCACTCTGCTGGACAGGGAGGCAGAACAAACGCTCTTTGACAACCGATACGATGTGCCAGAATCTGTTCGACCCCATTCGGGT
>Ga0209517_10000535_pt1 | contig 64485 bp, 71 predicted proteins | sample PeaSoiMetSII2010_FD_187695 | JGI IMG/M metagenome (GOLD analysis project Ga0209517, IMG submission 187695) | Peat soil microbial communities from Weissenstadt, Germany - SII-2010 (SPAdes) (version 2) | ecosystem: Environmental > Terrestrial > Soil > Wetlands > Peat | place: Germany... | reverse complement strand
GATCCCTGGACTCCGGCGTTGCCGCACACTTCGATGACCACGTTAGGAGTGGAGGACCAAGTCATGCCACCGTCATCCGACTCGACAAACTCGATGGCTGTCCGTCCCGGGTAATTCGTTCCGCAGTCATTGGTCTGCGAAGAGTCGAAATCGGTGTAGGAAACAAAGATGCGCTTGTGGTTGGAGGGATCGATGGTCGACCACGGTTTGTCGAGTGTGTGCTCGAACCCACTCTTGGCAATGGCCGGAATCGGATCGCCCCAGCTCTTGCCGCCGTCGGTTGACGTGTTGATGGAGATGGCGGCGAAGGGGTTGAAGTTGCTGTCGTAGTAATCGAAGATCTGGGTGTAGTAGAAGGTGTTGGCATCGGCGCAGTTCACGCCGGGGTCGCCACCCAGGAAGTTGTAGGTGTTAGCTCCAGGATTGATGGGACCAACGTCAATGAACGACTGCCCGCCATTTGTGGAGTAGGACGAGCCACTAAAGCCCTGACCGCCCGTACCGGTATAGAAGTACGGCGTCTCAAATACGCTCCCCGAGTCATTGTAGCCGACCACGACGCTGTTCCCGCAACGTGCCGTGGAGGTCTCGCTCTGGGTGAATCCGCCGAAAGAAGAGTAGGCGACATCAGTCGCGGAATTGGAAACCGGAACAATTCCGCTCGCTGCTGGCGGCATGGCACCGCTCTTCGCCAACTTGGCGCGCGCTACAAAAGTGGGATCGGTCAAGCGCATGCCGTAGGTCTGCCACACTGTTGCCAAGTGATTGATGTTGGCATAACCGTCGAGCATTTTCTGATGAGAAACGGGGAGCTTAGCGATCGTGGCCTTGATTTGCTGCAAAATCTTGTTGGTTGCAGCAACCTTCTCCGGCGACAGTTGCGCTGCCGCAAACGACGAAGCAAGCACAGACGCGGCGAAAGTAACTGCTACAAAGCGTGAGAACCTGGGTGACTTCATCAACTTTGTCTCCTTTGTCCCGCATTGACTGCAATTGGTTGTTTTGGTGAACGAGTTGAACAGCGTAAACGCAAAAGGCTAGTACTAATCGGGATAGTAGTAAGCCACTGTACAGGGCTAGACGTCAAGACAAAACAGCTTCGGGAAACAAAAAAGACACATGTGCGCAGAATCTTGCATACCGGGAAACAGCAAGCTGGACAAGGCTTCCCGGCGGACGGGACTGGGGTTCAGCTCCGTGGCTTTCGGGCCTGCGCAACGCGCGGGATCGACTGCAGATCGGGGATCAGGCGCACGCTGTCCCAGTCGCGCAGAAGATGTTCTGTTTCGACGGCGATGCTGCCGCTGATCTCCGAGATCAGCCAGCCGCCCGGATGCAGGAGGGCACGAGCCTGAGGAATCAGGCGCGCGATGACCTCGACTCCCGTGGCCCCGGCAAAAACGGCGGTCCGCGGCTCGAATTTCCGGACTTCGAGTTGAACCTGATCCTCTTCCGATTCGCCAACATACGGTGGATTGGAGACGACGAAATCGAAACAAGGTTCCAAACCGTCGAGCAGGTCCGTTTGATGGAACTGGATGCGACTCTCGAGTCCATGGCGGGCGGCGTTGGCCCGCGCGATCTCGAGTGCAGCCGGGGAAATGTCGGTCGCGTGGACCTCGGCCTTAGGTAGCTCTTTGGCAAGAGCCAGCGCGATGCAGCCGGAGCCAGTCCCGACATCGACAATGCGGATGTCGGACCTCAAACTTCGGTCTGCCTTGTGAAGTGCGAGCACTGCCTCAATCACATGTTCGGTCTCGGGGCGAGGGATGAGGACGGCTGGAGTGACGATTAGGTCCATGCCCCAGAATTCCTGGTGCCCTGTGATGTATTGCGCGGGGACGCCGCGGGCGCGCTCGGCGAGCGCAGCTTCGTATCTGGATTGCTCACCGCCGGTAAGCTCACGCTCAGGATGGGCATAGAGGTAGGCACGGTCGCAGTTCAGGGTGAACATGAGGAGGATCTCGGCGTTCAGACGCGGGGAGGCGACGTGATCTGCGGTGAGTCGGGCGATGGCCGAGGTAAGGGATTCTCTTAGCTGCACAGAATCTATTTCACCACGGGCCGCTCTTCGGCGCTGCTCAGGGCAGGCTCCGTCTCCGAGCGAGACAAAGCCGGTTAGAATTTCTGACGCCGCCATCGAGAAACTAACGTCCAGTTCGATGGAACGTCCAACCACTCCAACGAATCTGCCGAGAGGGCCTCTCCTATGCGATTTAAGCTCTGCTTGATTCTAGTCGATTTAGTGGCTGTGTTCTGGTCTGCAAGCCTCGCGGCCGAGTCGCCGGCGACTCCGCCGGGAGGGTTCTCTTTCACAGGAACCTGGAACTGCAGCGGGAATTTTGTTCGCAGCGGGAAACCGCATCGATCAACTTACGAGGGCCGAAGCGCAGCGGGTGACGCCTGGATCGAACTGGTCGAGACCGACATCGAGCCCAAGGGTTATGTTGCCCACTATCTGATCGGCTATGACACGAGAAAGAAGCAGATCGTGGAAATCGATGCCAACACTGCGGGGTATGCGATCTACACCAGCCCCGGATGGCAGGACCATTCGCTGACTTTGACCAGCACGGAGACTGTCAGCTATTCCGTCCCCAAGAACCGGTTCGTGTTCGAGACGAAGTCGGCGGATGCATTCGTTGTGACGTGGGAGACGAACAGTGGATCGGCATGGGTGGCCTCAGATCGGTTGAACTGTCAGCGGGCCGGAGATGCCAAGGCAGAAGGCCAAGGCCTGCCCACGCACACGCACTCCCAGGCGCGGGCGCAGAGCGAGAAAGGCGGCCTCGCGCCGATCAGTTCCCGGTAGAGCCTTGCTGCCATTGATAGCCGAGATAGATCATCTGTCCGATGTGGTGCTGCATGTGGGCGGCGCACTGCATGATCATGTCGACGCGAGTCTTGGCATTCGTGCCAGTGCCTGAGTATTCCGCGGACCAGCCTTCAGGCGATTGGGCACGGACGGTTTGCTGCACCATGGTGACTGCCGCATCGAAGCGCTTGAGGGCTTCTTCTTTCGATGGAGGATTCGGATCGTTGAATTCGCGCGGTCGGTCGCGGACGTAGCCCGTCTTCGCGATTTGTGCGCCGATGTAGTAGTTCAAGTTGCCGGTCAGGTGCAGAACCAGGTGTCCGAAGCTGTTTCCGTACGGGAACGGCTTTCGCCAGAATTGGGCGTTTGTGAGCGGCGCGGCCAGCTCGCGGACTCGTGCGGCGTTCTGCGCGTAGCGGTCGGCGAGAACCGAAGCAAGCGTCTCATCGAGCCTGGACATTTTCTCTCCCACTTCGCGGGCAACAGCGCCCACGTTCTCTCCCTAAACCACGCTGGCGGTTTCCTGCTTCAGCTTTTCTGCTTGATAGTGCGTGGTCAACGCTTCAATGAGCGGCTGGAGTTTGCCGTCCATCACCGACTCAAGCTGGTGGATCGTGAAGCCGATGCGGTGGTCGGTGAGGCGGTTCTGCGGGAAGTTGTAGGTGCGGATTTTCTCGCTGCGATCGCCAGAACCCACCATGGCCTTGCGCTCTTTGGCCAACGCTGACTGCTGCTTCTCCATTTCGATTTCGTACAGACGGGAACGCAGCACGCGCATGCCCTTTTCGCGGTTCTTGATCTGCGACTTCTCGTCCTGGCAGCTGACGACCGTGTTGGTCGGAATGTGCGTGATGCGCACAGCCGAGTACGTCGTGTTCACCGACTGGCCGCCGGGCCCGGAGGAGCAGAAAGTATCGATGCGCAGGTCCTTGGCTTCGATCTTGATGTCGACGTCTTCCGCTTCGGGCAGCACGGCGACCGTCACCGCCGAGGTGTGGACGCGCCCCTGCTGCTCAGTGGCGGGCACGCGCTGCACGCGGTGTACCCCGCTTTCATACTTGAGCTGGGAGAAAACGCGGTTGCCTTCGATGATGGCAATGACTTCCTTCAGCCCACCGGCGGACGACTCCGAGGACGACAGCACTTCCACCTTCCAGCGCTGCGTTTCGGCGTACCGCGTGTACATGCGGAAAACCTCGGCGGCGAAAAGCGTGGCTTCGTCTCCCCCAGTACCGGCGCGGATTTCGAGGATGATGTTCTTCTCGTCGTTCGGGTCCTTGGGCAGGAGCAGCACTTTCAGCTCTTCCTCGACGGTACCGACACGCGCTTCGAGCTGGTTGAGTTCGTCCTGCGCGTAAGCGCGCATCTCGGGATCTTTTTCGTCGGCGAGAACGGCCTTGCTCTCGGCGATGCCCTTGGTCAGGTCTTTGTACTCGCGATACTTCTCGACGATGGGCGCGACTTCAGCGTGCGCCTTGGCGGTCTTCTGGTATCTCGCCGAGTCATTGACGATCTCCGGCGAAGCGAGAGCATTGGTGAGCTCTTCGTAACGGGCTTCGATTTGGTCTAAGCGTTCAAACATAGAGTTCTCGGTTCTCAGTTCTCAGCTCTCAGTTGCAGGCTCGGATTCTCAATTCCGATCGCAGTTCCCGCGCGAGAAATTCCGCCATGATTGCGGAATTCATTCTAGGCGTTTTTCGCTGAGAACTGAGAACTGGGAACTGAGAACTAGGTTTCGGGGAGGGCTCCCCTAGGCAATGATCATCTCGCCACCACGCTCTTTTTCAAGCGACATGGCGTGGTCTAGCGCGACGATGGCGCACTGAGCTTGTTCATTGGACGGCGGCTTGGTGGTGATGCGTTGCAGCCACAGGCCGGGAGCGGTTATCAGCGCGAAGAGCGATCCGCGGTGCTTGGCGGCAAAGCGGATGATTTCGTAGGAGACTCCCGCGATCACCGGCAGCAGCACGATGCGCGAGGCAAAGCGCGCCCAGAAAGTTGTGTATGGGACCAGCATGTAGAAGCCGATCGAAATCAGCATCACCGTCATCAGGAAGCTGGTGCCGCACCGCGGATGGTAGGTGGAATACTTCTGCACGGCAGCGGTCTCGAGCGAGTCACCATTCTCGAAGGCAAACACTGTCTTGTGCTCTGCGCCGTGATACTCGTAGACGCGGCGAATATCTTTCCAGAGCGAGACTCCCCAAATGAACAGCAGGAACAGTGCGAGGCGGATGCCACCGTCGATGAGGTTGAAGACGATTCGGCCGCCCAGCGCCGGATCGATCTTCTTGAGTTCCGTCGCCGCCAGCAGCGGAATGTACTTGTACATGAAGATGAAGAAAGCCAGCGAGATGACGATATTGCCGGCGGCCAGCCAGTTGCTGAGGGTGGCGGCCTTTTCGCGGGTTTCGGATTTGGAAGATTCTGCCTCACTTCTCTTCGGCGGGACAGCCGAAACGGCTGTCTCCACATGAGCATCTTTGCTATTTTCTTCCTGCATCATGTCTTCGATGGCGACATTGACCGAGAAGCGCAGAGCGCGGTAGCCCAGGTTCATGGCATAGCCGAGCGTCATCACGCCGCGCACGATCGGCCAAGCCATCCATTTATGCTTCTCCGACGGACGGTCGAGCGGTTCGCTCATGGTGACCACTTCGCCCGAGGGCTTGCGGCACGCGATCGCCCAGGCGTGCGGGGAGCGCATCATCACGCCCTCGAGCACGGCTTGTCCGCCGACCAGAGTTTCCTCCCCGCTTTCGAGCGCAGGCAGAAGCTGCACGGCAGCCAGGAACCGAACGTAATTTCTCAGTGAACGCACAGAGTTTAGATGCTCCAAAACGAGGCACGACACACGCTTTAGGGTAACACAGGCTGGAAGTCATTTAGGATTGCGTTGTGGGAGCGCTATTTAGAAGTAGAGGCGAGAGTTAGGCACGCTCGGACGCGGCGTTAATGACAGCCGCCGATGAATTTCGAGGAGAGTATGCGCCGGTTGGCCACTGCTTGCGAAGAAATTGCCGGAACCACCAAGAAGTTGTTGAAGACCAGCATTGTCGCCGAGTACCTGAAGTCGCGCACGCCGGACGAGGCCGCTGTATCGGCGGTATTCCTTTCGGGCCGGGCATTTCCTGCATGGGAAGAGACGACGCTGCAGGTCGGCGGGCGGTCGCTCTGGCAGATTGTGGCGGAACTGGCGGGGAAAGATGAAGCAGAGCTAACCGCCGCCTACCGCCGCCACGGCGACCTTGGCGCAGTCGCACGAGATGTCCTTCCCGAGCGCTCTGGTCAGGGTCTGGGTGTGTTGGAAGTTGCGGAAGCGTTCCGGGAGATCGCAGCGGCACGCGGTCCGGCAGCCAAAGCGGCGCTCGTACGGGATCTCCTGACTCGCGCCACTCCGCTGGAAGTCAAGTACATCGTGAAGATCATGACCGGTGACCTGCGGATCGGATTGAAAGAGAGTCTAGTCGAGGATGCGATTGCGAGAGCGTATTTCGGTACGCTCGCTGAGGTCCAACGAGCCAACATGCTCTTGGGCGATATAGGAGAAACGGTGCGACTGGCCAGCGAGGGCAAGCTCGCCGAGGCACGCATGCGGATGTTTCATCCGCTGGGATTCATGCTGGCGAGTCCGATCGAGTCGCCGGAAGAAGGGCTCAGTTACTTCGCCGAGGCTGCCGTGGAAGATAAGTATGACGGCATCCGCGCACAGGCGCATGTCGCAGGCGGTGAGGTGAAGTTCTTTTCGCGGACGCGGGATGAGATCACCGAATCGTTCCCAGAGTTGCCGGATGCGCTGGCCGGACTTCCGCAGGACGCGATTCTCGACGGCGAGATTGTTGCGTGGAAGCCTGCGGCGCGTCAGGCGCGGCCGTTCAGCGTGTTGCAGCAGCGGCTGGGAAGGAAAAAAGTCAGCGACAAGATGCTGCGCGAGGTTCCGGTCGCGTTCCTGGTGTTCGATGTGTTGTACGCGGGCGGGGAGTTGGTGATCGACCGTACCCTGCGGGAGCGGGCGCGGATTCTGGATGAGCTACTGGCGGCAGAAAGAAAGACTATTCACCACAGAGACGCAGAGACACGGAGAAAAACAGGCCAAGGAAACTTCGTCTTCGAAGATCAAGACGCGGACCACGCGATGGCTGCCGCATCGCTCATCATCCGCGCGCCTGTGTTTCGCGCCGAATCGCCAGACGAGTTAGAAGAACTGTTCGCTGCAGCGCAGGAGCGGGGCAACGAAGGCTTGATGATCAAAGATCTGAACTCGGCTTATACCCCGGGCAAGCGCGGCAAGTCGTGGCTGAAAATGAAGCGCGAACTGGCCACACTCGATGTGGTCGTGACCGCGGTCGAGTACGGCCACGGCAGGCGCGTGGGCGTGCTCAGCGACTACACGTTCGCCGTCTGGGATGGTAACAAACTAGTGAACATCGGCAAGGCCTATTCCGGCTTGACCGACGACGAGATCGCCGAGATGACGCGGTGGTTCCTTGAACACACGACTGAAGATCAGGGATTCCGCCGGGTGGTCGAGCCGAAGATTGTGCTGGAAGTGGCGTTCAACAACATGATGCAGTCCGACCGCCACGAAAGCGGCTACGCGCTGCGCTTTCCGAGGATCGTGCGGCTGCGGCCTGACAAGTCGGCGGAGGAGGCGGACACGATAGAACGCGCACACGAGATATTTGTTGCACAAACCACAGTGCAGGGAAAACCCTAGACCTACAAATTGCCAAGAAATTGCCGAGGGTGGACGGAGACCCTCCAGTTCAATCAATTCTTTGGTCGCTCCGTCACGATCAGGTCTGCGGCGCGAGTACCGGCTGCAAGGTTCCATTCAGGTTTGAGATCCAGGCTCCACCCATCCCCGCTGAAAGGATGGATGCTCGGATCTGAGGGAGCAGCTACTTGCGCTCGAACTAAGCGTCCGTTGGCCCGCGTCATTAGAACGCCCTTTGTCGATTTCAGCATGCCCCATTGGTCGGTAACTTGAACGTTTCCCTCGTACACTGTCGAACTGTCGTCGATGGCGACGACAGCATTGGGATTGAAAGTGTAGTTAACATCGGCGCTCAAGGGAAAGACGAGCAGCGAGCCGTCGATGAAGCGCCTCCGCACTTCGGCCAATTGAGTGCGATGCTGCTCGTCCCAGCGTGTCTCAAGAGCTACGACTTCGTCGCCATCGTACCTTTGCGCCCTTCGCAAGGCTTCCGCCTGGGCTAGGTCTGGCAACTTGATCTTGTAAGCTGCGGCGAGGAGTTGTCCTAAATCCGACCGCGCGGTGAGAGACGGGCGCCACTGCAGATCGGTCGCATCCAGCAGTCCGCCGTATGCCGGACCGGACATATAAGCAAACGACCGCACGAAATTGGGCTTACTTATGGCAGCGCTCCGTAAGCCGGAGGCGGCTACCATGTTGAATTCGGAAAGAGACAAAGTGCTGAGCTTTAATCCCGTGTATTCGGCCAGCCCCTCGTTCAATTCCAGGGCATTCTCGCGGGCTGACGCCTCCGGAAACAGCGAACGGCGATAGGCACGGAAATAGAGCGCGTCCTCCACCGCCCGGCCACGATCCTGTCCCTGCTGCCAGAGCGCGCGTTCAAGCGCGCGCCACTCCAACTGCAACCAGATGCGGCCATCGCGCGAGTCCAAGTGGCTGTTCATCGTGTCAGCCGCGGACAAACCAATTTCTCCCTGTACCCTGTGAAAGCATTCGTGCATCAGCAGACGGACACGATCGCGCCGGTACTGAGGAAGTGGCCACATGACCATGGTCCAGTGGACTCCGCCCCATTTCGTTGCGGTATTGGCGATTCCGACGTCCGCGGGAAGCAATCCAGTAAATAGGCCGTCGCTGGCTTTGAGCTGACCTCCTGTATCGCCTTGGTTGGCGGCGATCGCACGAGTATCAGGATCGACGAATAGCAACGGACCGCAGAGCTGTACTTTCCAGAGAGAACCGTTATCGCGAACGGATGCAGCCTTCGCCTCGGAGAAATATTGCTGTGCCAGTACTCCGTCGATAGCAGAAGTCTGCGCATTAACAAACGGCCAGGCGAATAGAACCATACCTGCGAAGCCGGAAGACAAAAGCAAGGAAAAAATGAGGCCCGAACGCCGTGAGATGAGAAGAAGCATGAATCCTCCTAACCTAAAGGCAACGGCAAAGTATAAGGGGAAATTGCGCTGGGGCTCAATGCTAGTGGCTGTGGTGATGATGCTCTTCTTCGCTCTCCACCACCGGAATCACGCAACCATGCGCCGCTTCGCACACCACGTGCTCGAACTGAATGGTCGTGTGGTCGATGCGAAAGTCGTGCAGCAGCCGCTCCTTCACGTCGCGCAGAATGCGCTCGCTGACCGACGGCGGAATATCGGCAATCGAAATATGACAGGAGAGCGCATGCGTTTCCGATCCGATGCTCCACACATGAAGATCGTGGACATCGTTGACGCCCTCGATCGAACTTATAGCGGCCTCGATCCTTTCGAGTTTCATGCCGCGGGGCGTGCCTTCCAGCAGAATGTTGAGCGTCTCGCGCACGATACCGTAGCCTGACCAGAGAATCAGTGCGCCGATTCCCACGGACAACGCGGAGTCTATCCAGTAATTCCCGGTGACCAAGATCGCCCAGCCTCCCGCAATCACGGCCGCCGTCGAGAGCGTGTCCCCGACTTCGTGCAGCAGCGCGCTGCGAATGTTCACATCGCCGCCCGAACGGTAAAGTAGCAGCGCAATCACGCCGTTCATCAGGACACCGGCGGCGGCCACCCACATCATCACGCTGGCCTGCACGTGTTCCGGGTGCTGCAGGCGCCGGAAGGCCTCATAGAAGATGAAGAACGAAACCGCGACTAGCGAGGTCGCATTGACTAGCGCGGCCAACACTCCGGCGCGATGGTAGCCGTAGGTTTTGGTGGAGTTCGCGGGGCGCGCCTGGAAATAGACCGCCACCAACGACAGCAGCAGCGCGAGAAAGTCGGAAAGATTGTGTCCGGCTTCAGAGAGTAAGGCCAGCGAATGGGCACGGATGCCGGCCACGACCAGCAGCACAATGTAGGCCAGCGTCACCGCAAGCGAGATCTTCAGAACCCGCGTGGGACTGCCCGCACCGTGAACATGCACATGCACCTCTTAAGTTTACGGGCGCGGAGGGCGGGCTTCAAGCCGGGGAGTGGTCAAGCGCCCATCAGCCCTTGGTCAGGCTGTCGAGGTAGCGGTTGTTATAGAACGTGGTTGTCTTCTGTACGAACTCGAGAATCCTAAACATCCGCTCGCGGCCTTCGCGGTTCATTTCCCGGAACTGCACCGCGATGCCGGAGCCGGGATCGAGCCTTGCCACTACCCCTTCGGCCGACAAGCTGGCATCATCCATCGAGAACCCCAGCTTGATTTTGCTGCCCGGCGCCAGAATGGTGCTGGTTTCCACAAAGCAGCCGCCCAGGCTGACGTCGGTAAGATTAGCAAACAGAGGAGGTCCTCCCACCTCCGTTTGCAGCTCGATCGTGACCCGGCACTTCATGCGCGGGTGGGAACGGCGGTCTTTGTAGGCCAGCTGCTTCTGCTTCTCCAGATACATGCGGCGGTCGGCTTCGGCCAGAAGCTGTTCCGCATCCTTGCCGTCTTCCGGATACACCGCGCGTCCAACGCTCAGTGAGAGAATCTCTTCGCCGCAGACCTCGCTCCCCGCCTGCTTGGCCAGGGCCCGCATTTGCTCCGCTTTCTTCCCAGAGGCCTCGGCGGCAAGACCGGGAGCGACGACCACAAACTCGTCCCCACCCATGCGCGCAACATAGTCGTACTCGCGGCAGCTATCTTTGAGGGCCTGGGCAAAAAGGCGCAGCACGCGATTGCCTTCGAGATGGCCGAAGCGGTCGTTAATCTGCTTGAAGCCGTCCATGTCCGAGACCATCACAGTCAGCGACGAATTATCGCGCTTGCAACGCGCCAGTTCGCGGTCCAATTGCAAGAAAAGCGAGCGGGCGTTGGGCAGGCCCGTGAGGTAGTCGGTGGTTGCCGAACTTTCCGCCTGCTGATATTTGAGTGCATTCTCGATCGAGAGCGCCATCTTCCCGCTCACTGCCAGAAGAATCCGCAGGTGATCGGAAGTGAAAGCGTCGCGCTCGCCGCGGTAGAGCGCGAGAACGCCGATCACTCCCGCCACGCCCTCCAGCGGCACGGCCAAGGCCGAGCGCAGCGTGCTGAATTTCGAAGGATCATTCAGGTAGCCCGGTTCCACCGACGGATTGCCGTTGACGATCGGCTTCCGGTTCTGCGCTACCCAGCCGGAGAGCCCCTGCCCCACAGGGATGCGCAGTGACGAGAACAGCCGGTAATTGTCCCCGTTCACATATTCGGGGATCAGTTCAGCATCGCGCCGGATGTAGATGGCGATGGCATCGTACGGCACCATCGGCTTGAGTTTGACGGAAAAAACTGAGAGCGTTTCCCCGAGACTCAGAGAAGCACCCAGATCCTGGCTCAACTCGAACAACGACTGCGCCTCTTGTCGCGCGGCCGCGATGGACGACAAGAACGTGTTCTCGCGCCCGACGTAATCCTGTGCCGTGGCGTTTTCAAATCCGGCCGCCGGCTCGAGGCCACGCTCGATCTTGATGGCGGTGGAGAGCGGGCCGTTTGGATCGGCCGCCGACTTCGCCACGGCAAGCCGTTCCAGCTGCTGATAACGCTTCTGCAAAACGTCAACCACTTTCGGGTCGAACGACTTGCCCCCCTCGGCGGCCAGTTTCTGCATAACGTCTTGCAGTGGCAAAGCGCGCCGGTATTGGCGATCGGACGCCAGCGCATCGAGATAGTCGACAGCCGAGAGGATGCGGGCTCCGATAGGAATCTCCGCTCCCTTCAGTCCGAGCGGATAACCGGAACCATCGAATTTTTCATGGTGGGCACGCACAATGGGCACGACTGGATAAGGGAAGCGCACCCGCTCGAGAATTTCTGCGCCCACCAGCGTGTGAATCTTCATCTTCTCGAATTCTTCCGGCGTGAGACGGCCCGGCTTCGAGATGATGTGTTCGGGTACGGCCAGCTTGCCGATGTCGTGCAAAAGCGCGGCGGCGTGCAGAGCCTCGAGTTCGGCTCCGATCACCCCCAACTCCTTGGCTACTTCGATGGCATAGACGCGCACGCGCTGCAGGTGCTCGTGCGTGGTGTGGTCCTTGGCTTCAATGGCCAGCGCTAACGCCTCGATGGTTCGCAGGTGCAGATTCGCCATTTCCTCGACGTGACGTTTCTCGTCTTCCAATTTGCCCAAGTAGAGGCGATACGAGCGGTAGATGAGGTAAACCGCGGGCACCAGGAGCAGCGACGTTTCCCAGTTGAAATGCTCGTTGAGCCAGACGATGGTACCGGCGATCCCAGCTCCCACCAGGTAGTAGGGGAAGGACCAGAAATAACAGTCCACCAGGATTCGTGTGAGCGGCCGGCGTTCGCTCAGCGAAATCACGGTCGCAATGGATCCCGCGTTGGCGATGAAGTAGACCGTCGCCGCCACCCCCAGCAGTATCGGCCGGTTACCCACCAACAGGAGCGACAGAGGGTGGTGATACACCACGTACGCCAGCGCCGTCGAGACGGCCCCCGCGCACACATTAAACGTTACCTGAATCGCCTGCGGACGCTCCGGATACAGACACTGGGCCAGCATCGAGACCGCGCCCAGAATCAGAGTCTCGGTGAAGCTGAGTTCCAGGACGCCGATCAGGATAAATAGGAAATTCACCGACAGCGTGCCGGTGATGCCCGGCAGGTTGACCTTGAGCCTTGACGCCAGAATGGCGATGCCCAGATAACAGATGAACTCAGCAATGTTCTTGCTGCTCTGGTGGATTCCGCCGTAAATCAGCGTGGCAAGCCCGGCGATAACCATCACCGAGATAAACGCCCTGGCGGGTAGAGACAGACTTCTCCACGAGCGCGAGTGCGTGGGCAGACCTATGGCAACGCTGGTAGCACCAGTCATACGAATGAGCACACTGCGGCCGCGAGAGGGTCAGCCAGCCTTCCATAGATACCAGCTAACACTTTTAGAAACAATGATTTGGACAACCCACAAGAAACTTCGGTAACTTCGGCGGAGGTTCCCAATGGTTGACAAAGGCTGGGATCATTGAGCTGCAGCGGAGGCCGAATCGAATGGAAAATCCGAAGAAGTCGTGCCCCGCGCGGATGGGTGATCCTAAACCTTACGAATTTTCGCGCACGGTCACCCCACTACGGCGGAAACCCATTTCCCTTCAAGCACTTGTGAAACTGCTAGACGGAGTGCGACACATCTTCCTCGGCCACATCGTGATCCGTATTGTTTGTGGCAGAAACTGGAGCCGACGACTTCCCGCGCCGCATGGCCACGATGCCCGTGCGCACCATCTCCAACACGCCGTACGGACGCAGCACCTCTAACAGCCCGTCAATCTTGTCTTCCCCTCCGGTGATTTCGATGGTGAGCGAATCGGGCGCCACGTCGACGACCCGCGCGCGGAACACGCTGGCCAGCTCCAGCACGTGCGAGCGTGCCTCGTGAGTAGCGGCGACTTTGATCATGGCCAGATCGCGAACGATCGCCGGTGCGTTGGTGATGTTCTCGACCAGCAGCACGTTAACGAGCTTATACAGATTGGCCTCAATGCGGCGCGCCTGGTCGCGGTCCGCGTCGACTGTAATCGTCATGCGCGAGACTTCGGGCTTCTCCGTACGCCCGACCGTGAGCGAATCAATATTGAAGGCGCGGCGGCGAAACAGCGACGCCACGCGCGTCAGCACGCCCGGTTTGTTTTCCACGTACACCACGTATGTATTCAGCATGTTTTCTCTATTCGTCGTATCTACTTCGTCATCTCTATTCATCAGCGGCGGTCTCGACGATTTTGCTGGGCCGCCGGATCATCTCATGTAACGAAGCCCCGGCCGCGACCATGGGATAGACCGTGTCCTCTTGTTCCACCCGGAAATTGATGAGCACGGGACCATCATGCTGTCGCGCCGCCTGCACCGAAGGCACCACCTGCGAACGCTCGGTCACGGTCATGCTGCGAATGCCGTAAGCTTCGCCGAGTTTGGCGAAATCCGGATTGAGCAGCGGAGTCGCGGCGTAGTTGCGCTCGTAGAAGAATTCTTGCCATTGCCGCACCATGCCCAAAAAGCCGTTGTTGATGATGGCGATGTTCACCTTCAGCTTCTCCTGCACGATCGTAGCGAGTTCGCAGAGCGTCATCTGAAATCCGCCATCGCCGACGACTACCCAGACCTCGGCCTCAGGCCGCGCAACCTTCGCGCCGATCGCGGCGGGCAAAGCGAACCCCATCGTGCCCAATCCTCCAGAGGTGATCAGGCTGCGCGCCTTCTCGTGTTTGTAATATTGCGCCTCCCACATCTGATGCTGGCCCACGTCGGTCACGACCACGGTCTCCCCGTCCCGAGTCTCGTGCCAAAGGTCGTTGATGACGTGAGCGGCGTAGAGATGACCGCTGTCAGGCAGGTTCTGGATGTCGCGCACCGCAGCATCGCCCTTCAGTTGATCGATGGAGTCCAACCACTCGCTGCGGTCAATCGATTCCACATGCGGCAACAGCTCGTGCAGCACTTCCCGCAAGTCGCCGACAAGAGGAACATCCACCTTCACGTTCTTGTTGATCTCCGCAGGATCGATCTCGATGTGAATCTTTTTCGCGTTGGACGCATACGTTTTCAAATTGCCAGTTACGCGATCGTCGAAGCGCATGCCAAACGCCAGCAACAGGTCGGCTTCCTGAATCGTATGATTCACCCAGGCCTCGCCGTGCATGCCCATCATGCCCAGGTTGAGTGGATGCGACGCCGGGAACGCACCCAAGCCGAGCAACGTGAGCGCCACCGGAATCCCCGCTTTCTCGGCGAACTCGCGCACTTCCGCCATGGCTCCAGAAATGATGATGCCGTGCCCCGCCAGAATCACGGGCCGCTTGGAGTTGTGAATCAATTCCAGCGCTTGCTCATATTCCTTCCGCTCCGGCGACAGATCTGGGCGGTAGCCGGGCAGTTGCGGCTTGGCGGCCTCCCAGTCGAAGTCGCAAGTCGTCTGCTGCGCATCTTTGGTGATGTCCACCAGCACGGGCCCGGGCCGCCCAGACCGCGCTACGTAAAACGCCTCTCGAATCGTCCGCGCGACTTCGCTGGCGTGTGTCACCAGATAGTTGTGCTTGGTGATAGGAAGCGTGACGCCGGTAATGTCGGTCTCCTGAAAAGCGTCCGAGCCGATCAGCTTGCTGCCCACCTGGCCGGTGATACAGACGATCGGCGAAGAATCGAGCATGGCCGTGGCGATTCCCGTCACCATGTTCGTTGCGCCCGGACCAGAGGTGGCGACGGCGACTCCTACTTGCCCGCTGGCGCGCGCGTACCCATCCGCCATGTGCGTCGCTCCCTGCTCGTGACGCACCAGAATGTGATGGATCTTGCTACCCTTCAACGCGTCGTAAGCGGGCAGAATCGCGCCGCCGGGATAACCGAAAACGGTCTTCACCCCTTCGCGCTCCAGGCATTCCCACAGGATGCTCGCGCCGGTCATGCTTTTGGCAGTCGTTGATGTCTTGTCTTTCATGCCAACCTCCCTAACCGCAGGTCTGAACGAGGTTCGTATCAGGGTATGCCTTCAGGCATGCCGTAAGCACCGCCCATTCACGTTCGCCTTTAGGCGCTGCATTCTGCAAATCGACTTTCACCGCCCGCTCCTAAAAAGCAAAACCCACCAAGCCAGCTTCTGGCGGGGCGGGATTCGGGAGCCTTTAGGATTTCTCGTTTCTCAGCTCGCTGTATCCCTCCATACCGCGAAGGGGACAACAACTCGTCCCCCGCGGACTGTAACGCTAATTCGGTGTAGATAGCGGTCATTCATAGCTGATCAGGAGGTGCAGAGATGGTATCGAAGCCAAGGGACGCGGTGCAAGTGGAAAGTCGGGAAAGACTCCGGTGGGAATGCCCCTGCCCTACGGTCACCGTTACAGTCGAAGAATTCGTCTCTCCACATCCTGCGCCGCCTGCGCCACGTTCTCAGGTCGGCCCAGATCCCGCCAATAATATTCGTCCGCTCGAAACGCGGCAATGCTCTCTCCCTGACCCGCAACCCGCAGATAGGAAGTAATGATGGAGAAAACGCCCTGCTCCGTCATCAAAGCCAGCAACCTCGGAGAAATCACGTGGATGCCTGAAAACGCCAGAGGCCGCATCTCCTGCGCAGGCCGGGCTATTTCGGGCACCCCATCGTGTCCCGCTCGGCGTCCACACAGCTGATTCTGCTCGTCAAACAGGAGATATCGCGAAGTCTCACGCTCCTGCACCGCCAGCGTCGCCAGAGCCTGATTCTCGCGGTGAAACTGCACCATGCGCTGGAGGTCAATCGTACTTAGGACATCGACATTGTGCAGAACAAACGGCTCTTCGGCGTCGCTGGAATCTTCGAGAAAAAACCACGCCGCTCTCTTGAGACCGCCGCCAGTGTCGAGCAAAACCTCCTCGCGCGAAATCTCGATCCTCATTCCGAAGCTGTCATTCCTCTTCAGATAATCGACAACCATGTCGGCGAAGTGATGCACGTTGACAATCACTTCGCGAATCCCAAAGCCCCGCAAGCGGCGAAGCGTGATCTCCAGCAGAGTGCGTCCCGCAACTTCCACCAGCGCCTTGGGACGATCATCAGTCAGCGGGCGCAGCCGCGTACCGAGGCCGGCGGCCAGAATCATCGCCTTCATGGCTCGGATTTCTCCGGCTCTGACTTCGCCGTTCCGATTTTCTCCGACTCCATCCTCTCCAGTTCGCGATGCCGCAAGACAACCTCAATCCCACTCCTGCCGCGCAGCCGTTTTGCGAGTTGCTCCGCCAGATACACAGAGCGATGCTGCCCGCCCGTGCACCCAAACGAGACCATCAAATGCTTGAATCCGCGGCGCTGGTAGCTGCTCACACTGGCATCCACGAGCGACATCACACTGGCTAGAAACTGATGCACGCTCTCCTCCTGATTGAGATAGTCGATCACCGGTGCATCTCTGCCCGTGAGAGCCTTGAAGCGCTCTTCCCGCCCAGGATTCGGCAGGCTGCGCCCATCGAAAATGAATCCGCCGCCGTTCCCGCTCTCATCCTTCGGCAAACCGCGGTGAAACGAGAAACTGAAAACCCGCACCACAAGGCTGTCAGCCTCCGATGCCAGCCCCTGCAATTTCTCAGAGGCCAGCATGCTGTTGAACGCGTCCATCAGCGTCGGCAGCGCAATAGGCAGCGTCACGTTGTGCAACAGCCACCGCAGGTTCTTCAGCGCATACGGCACGCTCTGTAGGAAATGTGCCTTGCGCTCATAAAATCCGCGAAACCCGTAAGCTCCCAGCGCCTGCATGATGCGGATATAAACATAAACGTAGTAGTGCTGCAGAAATGCTTCGCGCTTCAGATCGACAAAGCCAGCGAGCGTGTCGAGATAGTGATTGAGCAACTGCTGTCGCAATTCTGGCGGTAGATCAGCCTTGGCGTCGTACAAAAGAGACGCAACGTCATACTGCAACGCGCCTTTGCGTCCGCCTTGATAATCCAGAAAAAACGGTTGCCCTTCGCGCAGCATGATGTTGCGAGACTGGAAATCCCGATAAAGAAAGTAGTCGCGCCCCGCGCTCAGCAAGAACTTTGTCAGGCGGCTGAAGTCGTCCTCCAGCGCCTGCTCGCTGAACGGAATCCCGGCCAGCCGCAAGAAGTAGTACTTGAAATAATTCAGGTCCCAGGCAATCGACTGCCGGTCGAAACTCCCGCGCGGGTAGCACACCTTGTAATTCAAATCCCGCCCAGCCTCGATCTGAAACCGCGGTAACGTGGTGATGACTTTTCGATAGGCCTCGACCACCGCAGGAGCTATGTTTTCGCCCGCACGATTCTGCGAAAGAAACTCGAAGAGCGACGTGTCCCCAAAATCCTCTTCGAGATACGCCCCGTGGCCCAAGTCTTCCGCATAAATCTCCGGCACGGGCAGTCCGTGCTTGCGGAAATGCCGGGAAAACTCAAGGAACGCAGCGCTCTCCTCCCGCACACCGTACAGGATGCCGATGGCGCTGACTTTCTCGCCGACCAGCCGGATGATTTTGCGTCCCGAACCTCCGAGTTCGCCCTGCAACGGGAGAATCTTCGTGACCGGCGATTGAAAATGTTGCTCGAAGAGTTTTTGGAGGACGTCCATGAAATGGGGAATCCGCGCCGCAGACCCGGCGCTTCACCACAAAGATAACACTCAGGCACAGTCGCAGAACGGAAGAGGGATCATCGTGCGAAACAGCACGATCTAAATGAGGGAAGGAGAATCAGAGGCCGGATCGCCGACCCACCAAATCCCAGGAGCATTCGGTGAGAGCTTTTTCTGAGAGTCAAAGCCCAGCCGCGCCAGTTCCGCAAGGATGGCATCAATCGCGCGCCCCACCGACTGACGAACCGCCTCGCTCAACGGCTGTCCTGGCTCGTAGCACGATCCCACAATCCCCACCAGCAGCACGTGCTCCGGGCTGGCGCCCAGCATTTCAGCCGTCATCATGCATTCCGAAAGCGCAGGTGAGTGCGGATCGAGCCGCTCCGCCGGCATCACGCGAAGGATGTCTTCTTTTCGGTAGAGCACAACCGTGCCCGGGCAGCCGTCACTGGCCACTGAATCGACGAGTATGAGCGCGTGCAACCCAACGATCTGATGGGTAAGGTCTAGTGCTGGGGTGCCGAGGTCGGCAACTTCAACGCCTTCCGCGAACGTGTACAACGACTCCAGAAGCCGCACCACATACGGCCCTACGCCGTCGTCCCCGAGCAGAACGTTCCCGATTCCGCCAATGAGCGCACGCTTCACAGAATCTTCGCCACTCCAATCTTTCGTCCCGAAGGATCGAACGCATGACACGCACACGCCATGCACGGATCGAACGAGTGCACCGTCCGCAAAACCTCCAGCGGTTCTTCCGGCCGCGCCAGCGGCGTGTGCAGCAGCGACGCCTCGTAAGGACCATGCGCTCCCGCCCGATCGCGCGGGCTGGCATTCCACGTAGAGGGAACGACTGCCTGGTAGTTCTTGATCTTCTGGTCCTTGATGACGATCCAGTGCGAAAGCGTTCCGCGCGGCGCCTCGTGAGTTCCCACGCCCTCCACTTCGTGCGTCGGCAATACCGAGTGGTTGTGAACCGTGTAGTCGCCCTTCGAAATGTTCTCCACCAGCAACTCCAAATGCTTCTGCGCCAGCTCCGCCAGCATGCAGGCGCGAATCGCGCGTGCGGCGTGGCGCCCGAGCGTGGAATGCAGCGCGGCAGGAGTGGCGCGAGGTCCACCGATGGCCGCGATTTTCTCAATTGCCATGTCGGTGTACTTGCGCGTCAGCGGATGTCCCTGCGCGTAGCCGATCAAGACCTGCGCCAGCGGCCCGACTTGCATAGGTTCACCATTGAAGCGCGGCGCTTTCACCCATGAATACTTCTGTTCCCCATCCCACCCGGTGAAAGCCGGCTCCGTCTCCCCAGCCCACGGATGCAGAGCTTTGTCGCCCTGGTAGTAAGCATGCATCACATCTTCGCTCACCGATTGCCGGAAGATCGGGTCCGACGCCGTCTGGAATCCCTTCACGCCCGCGAGATTGCCATCGCGAATGTAGCCGCCGGGCAGGTCATACGCCGAGCCCCGGCTGTCCAGCGGCAGATCAGGAACCGCAAGATAATTGCGGACGCCGCTGCCGATCTTGAACCACTCCGGATACATCGCCGCCACGGCGCACACATCCACGAAGTACACGTGCTGCACAAACTGCACGACCTCTTCGAGCAGCGTGCGGATCATCTCCAACTGGCTCATGCCCAGCGCAGACGGGCTGTCGAGGTCGATCGCGTTGGCGACGCCGCCCACGTTCAAGTTCTGAATGTGGGGCGTCTTCGATCCCAGAATGCCCACCACCTGCAGTGCCTTCCGCTGATATTCGAGGGCCTGCACGTAGTGCGAAAACGCCAGCAGATTCACTTCGGGCGAAAGCCGCATCGCTGGATGTCCCCAGTACCCGTTGGCGAAGATCCCCAACTGTCCGCTGCTCGCGACGGCGTTCACCCGATCCTGCGCCGCCTTCAGTTCGTTGCGCGAGTTGCGCGTCCAAGGCGAGAGACTCTCGGCCAGCTTCGACGTCGCTGCCGGATCGGCCTTGGGAATCTGCAGAACGTCCACCCAATCGAGTGCTGACAACTGATAGAAATGCACGATGTGGTCATGCAGCGCATGCGCAATCAGAATCAGGTTGCGGATATATTGCGCGTTCAGCGGGATCTCGAGCTTCAGTGCGTCTTCCACCGACCGCACGCTGGCCATGGCGTGCACGGTCGTGCAGACCCCGCAAAAACGCTGCGTGAACAACCACGCATCGCGCGGGTCCCGGCCGCGAAGAATCTTTTCGATCCCCCGCCACATGGTGCACGACGCCCATGCATTGCTGACCGCGTTGTTCTCAACCTCCACGTCAATGCGAAGGTGGCCTTCGATTCTGGTGATGGGATCAATTGTGATTCGCTTTGCCATAAGATCCTGTTATGAATCGGATTCTGTTGCCTCGGTTTCGTTTTCGCCGAAATGTCCGTATTTGAAATAGCCCGTCCACCGGATGTAAGGCCGCCGGAAGCGGAAGTAACTCGCCATGTCGTGCCACTCGTGCAGTGGAGCGGGAAGAATCGCCAGCCGCTTCACCGCAACCAGAAAACCCACGATGCCCAGAGAAATGAAGCCCAGCGAGACCAGGATTTCAATGGTCGCCGGAAAATAGAGTGCCTCCGGATTGGGCCGGAAGGCCAGCGTTGTCGGGCTGAAGCGGTAGATCATGCCGCCCGCCGAACTCAGAATGTAGCCAATGAACATCGGCCGCGGGTCGTGATACCGCAAGGATCGGCGCAGCAGGAACCCGCCAATCGAAACCAAAAATATCTCCAGCCAGAACACACCAGCGAACCGGTCGAAGTGAAATGCAGTCCCCATCGCGCCGCGAAATAGAATGTCGAGCAGGCGCAGCCCCAGCCACCCGAAAATTAGCCACGACGTAATCCGCGCAGCCTCGTCGAGAACTTCCATGTCCATGGCCCGCTTCCACACCAGGCAGCACAGCATGGTCGTTCCCGCCACGCAGCCGAACGACATGAACGTCGCCGCTCCCAGGTACAGCACCGGCAGCCACGGAGTCTGCCACAGCGGGTGGACTCGCTCCCCGGCCAGCAGCATCAACGCTCCGAGCGACGACTGGTGCATCCCCGGCAGCAAATACGCAGCTGCGATGATCCACGGAAAGAAATAGTGAAGCCTTTTTTCAATCAGCTCCACTCCAGGACGCAAACGCGAATCGAAATACCACAGCCGCTCCAACACCGGCGGAATATTTTCCACCGCCAGCGGGATCATCGCGTAAATCGACATGCAGATGGCCACTTCCGCCAGCGGCGAATGCATGTTCCACTTCCACGGAAACACGATCCAATAGAAGTTCCAGGGACGCCCGGCATCGATGCCGAGCAAAAGAAGGCCGCACGCGTAAGCCAGGAAGCTGGTCAGCAAAGCCATCCGCATCAGCGAGTGCATCCGCTTGCGGCGGAACACCCACGCGGCAATTCCAACCGCGAACGCGCCCGAGCCCAATGCAGTCAGCACCATCAGGTTGAACGTCTTCCAGATCCCCCAACCATACGCGTCATTCATCCCGCTGACCGGCCCCAGCCCCGCCAACTCGCGGTAGCCGCTCAAAACGAATGCCACGAGAACGAGCGCCGACAGCCCGAGAAAGAATTTGTTCACCACCGGAAATCCGTACACCGGCACGTTTCGTTCCCAGCGATTGTTGCTTCGATCAACGCTTGCCGCTGCGCTGCTCATAGTTGCGCCCTCAGTCCGGTTTCTTTTTCGCGTTCGTGGGCTTCCTGCTCGTGGCCCTTCAGGCTCTTACGAATCACTTGGACCAACCCCGCATACAGCAACGCCGGCAACGCGAAATACTGATAGAAACGTCTCTGCCAGCGCAGCGTTCTTGCAGGAACTGACTCTGGCCCCAGCTCCGGCAGTCCCAGCTTCTCGAAGGGAACACGCGACAGATACAAAGCCTGCGTACCGCCGTTATCAATCTCCCCGTACACGCGATTCTGGTAGTAGCGGCCGGGACTGTTCTTGATCCGCTCCTTGGCATCCATCAGCAACACCGAGCGTGGCCCGAAGATCACCGCTCCGGTCGGGCATACACTGGTGCATCCCGGCTTCAGCCCTTTCTCCAGGCGATGGCTACACAGTTCACACTTGGTCACGCGCGGATTGAACCCCATCCACTGGAACCGCGGAATGTGATATGGGCACGTGATCGTGCAGTAGCGGCAGCCAATGCATTTCTGGGCGGTCCAACTGACCACGCCGCTTTCCGGATCCTTATGCAGCGCCTGAAACGGACAGCCCGCCGCGCATGCCGGATCCAGGCAGTGCATGCACTGCCGTTTCACAAATGAGAACGCAGATCCGTCTTCCGGTTTGTAGAGCTTAATGACGTTGCGGGTCAGATCGTTCAGATCCGACGGCGCTTGGTGCAGTTCGTCGCCGCGGGTGTCGGGCGCCGTATTGTTCGCCTCGGCACAGGCCGCCACGCAAGCCTTGCATCCAATGCAGATGCTTGCGTCGTAGAGTAATCCGACGGCGGCGCTGGGAACGGGAATGGGCTCGCCCGCCTGCAGCACATCGGTGCCGACCGTGACCGCCACGGCGGCCGGCACTCCAGCTTTGGCGATGCCACTGATCAGTTGACGCCGAGTGATGGCCACGTCAGTCCTCTTTCTTGCCAGTCGGCTTCGCTTTCAGTTTCTCCGCATGCGCGACGTCGGCCGCAACCCGGGCCACTCCCGCTTCCGTGCTGCTCTGGAAGCGCTGCGAGGCCACCCACGCCGCGCCCCCAACCGCTCCCGTAATCGCACCTACCAAGGCGGCCGCGCCAACTTTGAGCTGGCCCGCCGTGCTGAAGATCGGAGGATAGGTGTCCGGAGGAGTCGCCAGATGGATGGGGACCGTCTCAAAAGTTCCCATCTGCCACACCACGCCTTTTTCCGTGCAGCCCACGCAGGGTACACCGGTCCCAATCGGCCACACACCCGGAATCTCATTGAAGTGCCGTGTCGCGCACGCAGCGTGAGTTACCGGTCCCTTGCAGCCGAGCTTGTACAAGCACCAGCCCTTGCGGTGCCCTTCATCGCCGAACGCGGCTGCGAATCGTCCCGCATCAAAGTGAGCTCGCCGCGGGCAGTTCTCGTGGATGACTCGGTCATACGCGAACTTTGGTCGATGGAACTCGTCCAGTTCGGGCAGCCGGCCCATCGTTACGTACTCGAGAACCACGGCCAGCAGGTTGTAAGGATTCGGCGGGCAGCCGGGAAGATTGACGATCGGCTTTCCCGAGATCACGGAATCGACGCCCACCGCGCCCGTTGGATTCGGATCCGCGGACGGCACTCCACCCCAAGAAGCGCAGGAACCAATGGCGATCACTGCGGCTGCCTGCCCCGCGACTTCTTTGACCACTTGAATTGCCGGCCTGCTCCCCAGCTCCATGTAAACCCCGTCGTCCCTGGCCGGAATTGACCCTTCAACGACCAGAACGTACTTCCCGGCGTTGTCTTCGATGGCGGATCGCAGCGCCGCTTCCGCCTGGGCGCCGGCGGCAGCCATCAAAGTCTCGTGATAGTCCAGAGAGATGACATCCAGAATCAGGTGGGCGACGTCGGGAGCGGATGTCCTCAGCAACGTTTCCGTGCATCCCGTACAGTCCTGAAAGTGCAGCCAGATGACGGAGGGTCTCCGTGCTTTCCCCACGATCCGCGCCACCTGCGCGGCGGTCGCGCGGCGCGTCAGACTGAGGCCGACCGGAGCAGCAATGATGATTTTTGAACAGAGTTGTAGAAAATTGCGTCGGGACACACCGCTCTTCTGCAAATGAGCCCCGATTGTTTCTCTCTCGCCTGTCGTCATGGACAGTCTCCCTAGCTGCGTGGCTGTCAGCCAAATCGAGCGTGCCGAGAACAGAAAATGGCCCGTTCACGGCGCGCGTGTAATTCTCGCGCCGCTACAAGCTACACAACTGCTCTCGGGGTTCTTGTTCGACTGCGATGTGGAGAGATCGGTGGGATTGATCTGGGACTGTCTGGTACCAAAATGATAGAAAGAGAATGAAATGACTTACCAGTGCGCTTTCGTGGTCCCGGCTATCCTCCCGACTCCTCCCTCCCGGCTGCCCCAGCGTGGTCTGCTGGTCAGTCCACTCCAAGTCGAATGCAATGTTTATGCTCTATTCCCGAATTGACCTCAGTGATGCAAATCACACTTCGATGTGATACTCATCATCCTGAGGAGATGCGAGCAGAGGCCTGAGGCTCTGATCAGAACTCCGAGCATGGCGAGACAATCTGGATGGGAATTTGGTGGCGGCGGTAGGACTCGAACCTACGACCTACGGATTATGAGTCGCCCCCCGGCTGCTGATTCTACACATCTTCAACGAGATAGCTCGGCAGTTCCCGGCAAAGTCCTGCAAAATCCGCAACCCAACCGCAACCGGAAAAGCGGCGAATGACAGTCGCCCGCTCTCAGCCCTTTCCACTCTCCAGCGCGTCGCGATCTGTCAGGCTTGATCGCCCGCGGCGATCTTATCCGGCGGCGCCGGATGACTGAAACGGATCAGGCGCCGAGCGATCGTTTTCGAGTTCTTGCGCGCCTGGGTTAGAGTTGTGGGGATTCAGTTCGACTCGCTCACGCTGTTCTTCGGGCTGGCTGATCCCAGACCCGCACCCTCCACAGTTCTTTTTCTGACTCACTCCTATTCGGGCCGGAACTTACCGGACCCGCACCATTGCGGAGTTAGAGCTCCGAGCTCGCGGGTTTGCCCGCGGCCGGACAAAATCACAATCGGAGGGATTCCATGCGGACGTACAACGGCGACAGCGGCTTGCTCGCGATCGAGCAATTGCCAGACGAAGTAAGAGACCAACTCCCGGCGTCGATGAGAAACGCGGCGCCGAAATCACAGTTCCGGCTCACAGAAGCGGAAAAGCGGAAATACAACCTCGCGCGCGGCATCCTCACGGCGTCCGAGAATCACGAAGGGACGCTCGAAAGAAACTGCTTCGAGTTGGAAATCAGTCACGAGATCGCGCGATACGCGCCGAAGAATCGCGGCGGGCTCTTCGTCCCCTGGTGCATCGAGATCGATCCGCTAGCTGGAAAGCGCGCGGGTTTGGACTCGAAGACGGCGACGACCGGACAAGAGCTCAAGTTCACGGAGCCCGGAACGTTCATCGAGTTCCTGTACAACCGGATGCGCGTGAAGGAACTCGGCGCTCAGACGGTCGGCGGTCTCCGTTCCAATGTCGCCTATCCGAAGCAGACCGGAAAAGTCAGCGGCGCCTGGGTGGGCGAGAACCCCGGCTCTGATGTCGCCGACTCGAACTTGACGCTCGGACAGGTTCCGACCTCTCCGAAGACGTACCAGAGCTCCAGCTCTTACTCCCGGCAATTGCTCGCGCAAGCCGTGATCGATGTCGACACGCTCGTCCGTGAAGACCTCGCAACTGATATGGCTCTTGCGGCCGATCTCGCGGCGATCGCCGGGACGGGAACACTCCAGCCGACGGGCATCCTGCACACGTCGGGGATCACGTCGTATGTCAACGAAAACGACAGCGGGAACGGCTCGACGCCGACTTACCCCGATGTTATCCACATGATCGAGCAGCTCGAAGACGCAAACGCGGATCAGCTCGGCGATCCCGGTTTCCTCACGACGCCGTCTATGAAGAGCTTTTTCAAGCTCTTGCCTCGGCTCGCAAACCAGATCGCTCTCCCTGCCTGGACCGACGACGACGAGCTCGGCGGATACATGGCGCGGTCGACGAATCAGGTTCCGAAGACGGGCGTCCGCGGCTCGACCTCGAACAATCACGCGCTGATCCTCGGCGTGTGGAACACGCTCGTGCTGTCGACCTGGGGTGACGGATTCGAGCTCATCGTCGATCCTTTCCGCCTCAAGAAACAGGGCATGATCGAACTCACCACGTTCACGCTGATGGATGTTGCGCTGAAATATCCGGCCGCGTTCGTCGTGAGCGAGAATCAGCCGTCGTAAGAGTGCCGACGCGGGAGCTCTGGCTCTGTCTGGAGCTCCCGAAGCTGATTCCCAGGCGAAGGGCGCGCGAACACAGAATCGGCGTGATGCTCGATGCTAAAATCCCCCGAAGTTTTTCAGGCGTACGATCTCAGGGAGGGTTTCCACTTGCCGCGAGTGTTCAGTAGTCGATTTGGTGCATTCATAGCAGGCTTTCGGGTCGACAACCTAGCGACCGAGCTCGATGTCGATCCCGCAACCGTGTACGGATGGTGCCGTGGTGACTGGAAGCCGAAGATCGAGCGAGCGTTTCAGATCATCGAGATCGCGCGTCGTTCGGGCACAGCCTTGACCGTGGAAGACATCTACGGGATCGGCAAAGTGACTTTGCCGCACGAGCGCGAGCGGCAAGGGTGGAACGTTGCGCCTCACAGAGAGTGAGCTCCGATCCCGAGCAATCGGAGCTCTCGCTCTTAATCTCTTCCGGCCGTTTCTCATCGCTGATTCAGGCGACAGATCAGGCAACTCCGCGCATGACGCGCTCGACGAGCTCCAGGTACGGGTTTCGGTTCAGAATGCCGCTACGCTCCAGAACTTCGTCGATCGTGAGCGGCGCCGATCCGCGCTCGGGCTCGACGTTCTCGTCCCCGTCGGCCGGAGTGGAATATTTTTCCTCCGCCTTCTCGACGATCTCGATCAGCGAGTTGATGAGTTCTCCGGTGTAAGCGGAGCTGGAGCTTTGATCGTGACGGGGTGAAGGGGCTGGTAATTTGGAAGTAGCCATGATCCGCCTCCTGGGGCGATCTTGGTCAGACCCGAATGGGCGTTTGCTGCGCTCATTCGGGTCGCGCACATTTGAAGGAAAGAACGCTTCAGCGTGCCGACCTAGATGTCTGATTTTTCGATGGAGAGCGGGTCCAGGGAATCCCGGCCCGAAGAACTCAGAGGCGAAAAGACGCGGCGCCTGATCGCTCGCCGCTTTACTCAGGGGCGAGTATGAAGCGGCGCCCGTCCCGAGTCAAGGTACGAAAGTGACATTCCCCTGTAGCCATGCTATGTTCACCGTGACAAATGTCGAAGGCGATCAATCCACGTGAGTTATCGGAACAACGTGCACGCGCTGGCCGCAAAGGCGGGAAAGCGAGAGCACGATTGCTCACGGCGAAACAACGGCGAGCGTCCGCGCTGAAAGCCTCAAGAGCGGCCGCGCGAGCGCGACGGCTCCGAGCAAGGTCTCGATCATGACGAACGAAACTTCAATTCCAACTCTCACCCCCGAACAAGTTCAACTCGCGCTGGAGCTGGAGAAAATCTTCATGCCCCAGGCACAAAGGCAGCGGGCCGAAATCTACAAGCGGCAGGCGAATCCTGGGGAGGTCGCAGAGCTCCAGCAGTTGAGATTTGTGCATTACACGTCGGCCGAAGCCGCGCTGAGCATCATCAAGAGCAAACGGATGTGGATGCGGAACACAACGTGCATGGCCGACTTCCGCGAGGTCCAGCACGGCTTCGACATTCTCAACAAGTTTTTCTCGGACAAGGTGAAGACTGACGCATTCGTTGCGGCTCTCGACGCCTGTGTTCCCGGCGTCGCGCAGGAGTCGATCGCACTTTTCAATCGTTGGTGGAACGACATTCGATTCAACACTTTCATCACGTCGATTTCTGAGCACGACGACTCAGAAGATCATCACGGACGGCTGTCGATGTGGCGCGCATTCGGCATGAGCACCGCCCGTGTTGCCATCGTTTTCAAGGTCTCCAGGGTTTCGGCGGGTGCATTAGCGCTGCGACTCATGTTTAGTCCGGTTGCGTACCTGACTGAGGAGCAGGCTCACGGCGTCCTTGCGGAAGTTATGGGGAACCTCGCGAAGAGTCGTGATTTTCTCAGATCGGTCGATCGCACGATCGTAGTCGAGACTGTCTTCATGATGCTTCTAGCAGGTGTCACCTGTTTGAAGCACGAAGGCTTCCATGAGGAACGTGAGTGGAGAGCGATCTATTGTCCTAAGTTCAACGCATCGCCTCTGATGGAATCGGCGATCGAGGTCGTCGGTGGAGTGCCACAGCTCGTTTATAAGCTCCCGCTCGACGCGACGCCTTCACCCGCTCTCACAGACCTCGACTTCTCGCGCATGTTTCACCGCCTGATTATCGGTCCATCCCCTTATCCGTGGCCGATGTATGAGGCTTTCAGAGAGGCGCTGACAAAGGCCGGGATCGTTGATGCCGCAGAACGAGTGTGGAACTCGGGCATCCCGATCCGAACAGCCTGAGCTACCGCGATTCGGAGCCCAAGCTCATATCGCCGCAAGAGGCGCACTGATGGACAAATCTCACATCCCGATACTCGCCGAAGTGCTGGAACTCTACTACACGGAAGATGAGCTGATGGAGATGGCCGCGATCTTCGACGTGACGTTCCCCGAAGAAACGGTCGGAAGATTCCCGAGATTCAATTGGCTCCGCGCCGCGCGCCAGCTCGTCGAGAAGATCGATCACGGAAATCACTATCAGATGCTGGAGTCGATCCTCGGCGCTCTGGAGCAACGCAACAAGACTGCGATCGCGCGGACGGACTGGGAACGTCGTGACGCGCATCAGTACGCTTCGCGGAAAATCGAAAAACTGGTCGAGGCGTTTCGGGAGCCTGGAGTCGCTCGCGAGATCGTCGTCGCGGAAGACAAACCGTTCACGGCAAAGTCTGAGGTCCGTGAATTTCTCGAAAGAGCCGATACTCCGACGCTGGTCGTCGATCCGTACATCGGAGTCGGGACACTCGATTGTTTCCGAACGATGAAAGTTCCGATCCGCCTACTCACGGGAGCGCAAAACAACTCGATTGAAAATGGCTTTGAAAATGCGCTCAAGACTTTCCAGGCTGAGGGATTTACGATCGAGGTACGGCGCCATGCCAAGCTCCACGATCGCCACATCGCTTTTAACGATCGGTGTTGGTTGGTAGGCTCGTCGCTGAAAGACGCCGGGAGAAAAGCCTTCCACACGACAGAGATCGTCGACGCCAAGGCCGAAGTCTTGGCCGCATTGGAAGCAAAATGGGGCGCAGGTTCAGCGTACCCGTGATGGGCGTTTTTTCAGTATAAAGAAGAGATCGGAGCCGGAGCTCCATCGCGGAGGGGCCATGACGAACGAGATGAGAGAGCACCTGAAGCAAATCGAGGCCGCGATTCAGAACTCCAAACCGATCCTGGAGAAGCACGCGGCCGACTACAACATGCAGGACAAACGCACGCTCATGGTGCTCTGTTTCATCAGTCAGATGTTCGAGCATCACGAAGCTACGCTCGTGCTGCTCGCGCACGATCAGATCGGTTCGGCGTTTGCCTTGGCGCGTTCCATCGTCGAGGGCGTCTACCGGGGATTGTGGATCAACTCGGGCGCCACGGACGAACAGGTGGAGCGATTTGCGAAGAAGGACGAGATCGATCTCGGCATGACGGCTCTCGCCCAGGCGAACGACAAGACCTACAGGTTGGGCAAGAACGGTGACTTCTTCCAGGACTTCAAAAAGCGGTCATGGGATGCGCTCAACAGCTACACCCACACGGGGATGATGCAACTCGCGCGGCGCTTCTCCGAGCACGAGTTCAAGCCTGACTACACTGAAAAACAGGTGCTCCAGATCACTACCGCCCTGACGACGTTGATCCTGATGCTCGCGATCTATTTCCTCACTGTGCGCGGTCAGAAGTTTATCGATGCTGCGAAGGCGATCGAAGAACTGACGCGCGCCTACGGACCTCTCGCGGCGTCGACGCCGTTCCCGAAGCCCTAGCTCCGAGCACTGGTAGCGACCTGTCGGAGCGATGGCTCCGATTCGCCGCGCGGCACTCTACAATAAGGGCATGACCGCCGTCGACCTCGATTCCTTTCCTCTGTGTCGGTACTTTTTGTCGGAATATCTCGCCAATCGAGAAGACCCAACAAACTTCCCTCCAGATCAGTGTCCCGGCATTCTGGAGCGCTACGAGGAGATTTTTCGCTCGGCTCTGGACACGCTTGGGCTGGACAAACAAGCCCTGAAAAGCCGATCGGAGTTCGACTTCGCTCACGCCACTCCCGCGAATCTCGAAAGCGGCATTGCTGTGCTCCGGGCGGTCACAGCTCTGCGAATGCAGCAGTTCTCCGCTATCAAGCTGCTCGATCCTCCCGGTGCCGATCTCCGCTGCGAAAGGGACGGTCGCACGGTGTGCTGCGAAGTGAAGTCGATAACCAAACAAAGCTCGCCCCGCGAGGGCTTCTTCTTCGCCGACCAGGTGTACGAAAAAATCCTGGAGAACATCGCGCACGCGCGAAAACAGCTTGCGGCAACCGCGGCAAAGCTGGGGAGTGCGGTGAAGATGTTCGTTTGTGTGAGCAACTGGTTCGATCAGGCCATCTACCTCACCGAGCAGGACTACCAGTACATCGTCAATCGCTTGGAGAAGGACAAGCTCGAAGGCGACGACAACTATCAGGAGTCTCTGAAGGGGATCGACGCGCTGTTCTTCGTGACGAAGTTCGGCCAGGTGTTCTGGTTTGTGAGCGATGAGCTCAAAGCATCGGGGTTCGGTGGCGGTATACAGCAAACCGCGCTAGCGAGCGGCGATGGGCAGAAGCAATGAACGTCCAGGAGGAGATCGGCCGCGTCACTCGCTACGGGCAGCAACTCGAAACCCTGCTCGACGGAAAGGTGCTGAAGCCTGCCACGCAATCTCGCGATCCCAAGTTCGGGCGATCCAGAGCGCGATCGCGCTGAGCTCGATGCCGCGTACCTGCATCAGTCCCGGATGGCCGCGAACATCTGTCCCAACGGTTGCGGCCCGATGGTCTGGGATGATCCGCACACGTGCCGCTGTCCAGCGTGCGGGTTCGTGGGATGGTGCAACGCGCCTCACTCCGAGGGCGAAGCATGACAATCACCTGGGAAAAGCTCACCGCGCTCTTCGCGCTCGCTGGTTTTCTGCTCATGGTTTGCAGTCACGAACGCGCGGGCGCCGTCTGCATGATAGCCGTGGCTGTCATCACGATCTTGCGAGCGAGGTCATGACGCCGATGGAAGACTGGACGCGATCGCGAACTCACACCCGGCGAGTCTTCGAGGCAGCATGGCTCGGCAATCCGTTCCTGCCCTGGACGTGGCGCCGCGGTTGGGCCGTCGTGTACACGCGCGTGCGGCAAGGTCACGGCCGGATCGTCGCACGGTTCCGTGGGCCGTTTGCGAACAGGCGCGCGATCGCCCGCGCTGAACGATTGCATCATGCCTGGGTTCGCGATCACATGCCGACGCCGATCCGCGTCCCGATCCCCTCGTCGTCGTCGATCAGCAAGCCGCTCACGTCGGCGTCGTGATCCACACGTCGCGATCCGATCGACTCCCACCTCGTCCCACTCTCGCGGAAATTCTTCGGCTCTCTTCCCACAGACGCAGCGGGTCCTCCCCAGGGGCCGGGTACACCACGGGTGACGGCGAGCCCGAGGGGGGACTAGTGGACAGTTCGCGGCGTCGGAGTTCGCTTCGCTTTGAGAGGGACGCTGATCTCCCACTTCACGCGCGCGAAAGCCGCTGTCGGCGCGTGTTGCGAGACGAACGCTGAAGAGATCGGCGATCAGCGACGCCACGAGATACGAAATGCGAGACGATGGTGAAGGGGAACGACGTAGACGAGGGGATATTCCTGGGAAATTTTTGGGGAGACGGCGTCGACGGACTTCGTTTCGCTCAGGATGCGATCTCGGCCGCGCGGTTCTCACGAAAATCGGCGGATCGCAAAATCGAGTTCCGCTCTCCACGACATGGCCGTTTTTGCGCCCTAGCGTGGCCCAGGATCGCGTTTCTCTCCCTGGGACGGCCCTCAGTACCCCGACACGCTCAAATCGAACGCTAAGGGCCTTGCTGATTTTGTCAAAGTAGAACTTCAGAAAATCGAAGGGTTCGAGAGATCAGGCGGCTTTTCGCGGGCGGCGATTCCGCGCTTGTTCGAGAGGAGTCGCCCATCGGCAGTTCCCCGGTTCGTAGTTGCCGTCGGGATTCGGGAAGCGATCGAGCGTCTTCCCGATCGGACGCTCGCCCATGTCCGCGAGGAAGTTCTCGAACGAGTTCCAGCGCTGGCACACGGTGATCCCGCGGCCGCCGTAGTCGCGGTAACCAGCACGTGCAGAATCGAAGCAACGTTGCCGCATTGCTCTCCAGGATCGGTACGTCGGAGTGTGGTCACCGTGCCGAGTGTGGCCATGTTTGGGGATGTTGTGACTTTGCCCGAGCTCGCGCATCGACCTCATCCGAATCGTCCCGTTCTCCCGCCTCAAACATCCGCACGATCTCGTGCTTCCTGTTCGCAAGCGGCGACGGGAGACCACGACCTCGGCGCCACATTCACACTGGCATAACCAGTACGAACCGCCATCCTCGAAGCCGTCGAGTTCAACGACGGTGAGTCTGCCGAATTTCTGTCCGATGAGGTTTGAAGTCCGTCTGTCCGCAAGCTTGATGACTGCGGCGTCGGAGGGTCTCGTACACATGGCCGGGGATCATAGCATCACAGCTCTCCGGCGAGCCATGCCTGGACGATCCGCGTCTTCTCCGCGAGACTCCAGCTCAGAATCACACGGTCGGCGCGATCTTCCCGGATCGCCGTCGGGATCGGGGCGAGATGATCCGTCGGCCGATCGGCGTCGATGGTCGCTGATCCGTTCACGCTTGCGGTCTCGGATGCCTGTCCGTTGGCGCCGTTGGACCCCGCGGATGCGTGCCTCGCGCCTGGGCTCGACCGCGCCTTGCCCGTTCCCTTCCAGTGGAAATGCTTCGCGCAACGGCCGGAGCGGTTCAGCGGTCCGACCTCGCGGTCGCACTCTGGATGCTCGCAGACCCGCGCGGACCCTGATTCGTGAGCTTGTGTCGTGGTTTCCATCTTTCGCCTCACCTCCGATCTCGATCTCGCCGTTACGTCTCGCAAGCCGTCGCCGCTTTTGCTGGAGCGGACACGGGACGCCGTCGAGACACCAGACACAGAGCAGTTCGTTCTTGTCGCTGGTGTGAGTGGCGGGGCATCCGTCGCGGCAACGATCGCAAGACGGCACGTCGCAATTATGCCGCTCGTCGCGGCCGCCGTGGAAATCTTGTGCAAAGCTCGCGCTCCCGCGGCCGCGGTACTTGACGGAAAATCGAGCGCTCGGTATCTTCGCGCTGAACCGCGCGACGGGCTCCTCGCCACGCTCCAACGGTTTCAACCTCGGAAGCTCGCTGCTTCAGGTCGGGATTGATCCCCTGATCGATTCAGCGAGCGGGGGAGCACTCGACTCCCCCCTCCGAGGTCCGATGTTTTCGAGGAATCACGTCGAGGGTGATTCAGAAAATGCGATCCAACGAACTTGATCCGAAGCTAGAATCCGCAACGACAAAGCTCGCGCGCAACCTGGACGATCAGCTCAGACGCTTGTTTCTCCCCGCGGCTCGCCGATACCTGGAGAAACTCGAAGTGAGCGAAGACGAAAAGTCCTCCCTGTTAGCGAGGCACGGCAAGGAAGAGTTGCGGCTCTTACTTCCCGAGCTCGATGCGTGGCATCCGTCTTCAGTGACCGACCGATTCAAGCTGGAGACCGTCGGCTTTTTCCTCCGCGAGCAGGAACACTTCGACAGCGAGAAGCTCCGTGCTCTCGATCTCCTCCTCAGAAAATTCCACGTTCTCGTTTTGCAGAAGGCAAGGCAGCATCTCGCGAAATACGCAAGGGACGACGGGACGTGTCGGAGCGTAGCGCGGGCTCTTGTCGAGAGTCTTCTCCCAGAGCCCACGGAAGAGTCGAAGGCCGCTCGTCGGGCCATTGAGATCGTAAGACTCGGCAAAGTTCACGGGATCGATCAGGAGCGCGTCGTGTCGTGGATCGCCGACGGACGAACGGACGACGCCGTCTCCCGCGAGATTCTCGACGGAGTCGCGAAACGTGCTCCCCGGCTCTACAGCACGGGGACTCTCGAAGCACGTCACGCTCCCGAGCTCGTCGGTCGCGAAGATCCCGCGAGCACGAGCGACGCCTCTCCGACAACCATCGGGCAAGCGAGCGAGGAGCAATCTTCCGGGCCTGGGCGCCATGCTCGCGAACTTGCCGACGTTGTTCGTCGCGGCATGACCGACGGCGTCGACGCGGATCGGATCGCCGAACGAATCGAGGTTTACTGGAGAGCTGAATTGACTTCCGCCGACGTGCTCTACGGCGATCTGAAACCGCGGGCGAGTGAGGGGACGCCCATGCGCGAGCTCTTTGAGCTCTTCGGGGTCCGCGAGAGAGTCTGGACATGGAGAGCAGAGTTCGAGCCGTGGCTTGTCGGCGAGCTCCAGCAGGGCGACGACGGAGATTTGGCCGCGAGTTCGGGAAGGCGGACGACGGATGAGGGGGTCGTCACGCGAACGCAAGCGCAGACCGGGGCTTCAACTGCCTTCCCGTCTCCCCCAGAGACGCGAGCTCCGGTCGAGAGCGGTCAGGAGCGCGCACTCCATCGCGGGAAAGAATGCGAGGAGCGCGCTCAGGAGATCGCAAAGATCAGACGCATGGTCCAGGCCGACGGGATGACGATCCACAGGGTTCGACACGATCACCCCGAGTTCGGCATCTGGGAGGTCGTGAAGGCATTGCCGAAAGAATGGCAGGACACTTTCGACAGGCCGACCGAGTGGGGTCCGGCGAAGGGCTTCGCGAACAACCTGCTGGCAAAGTTCTACGACAAGGCGCCAAGCACGATCGACGGCTGGCGGAAGGACTGGAGATCGCACGAGCGGAACCGCAAGCCGAACTGAGAATCTCCCACGCGCGGCGCGGTCACCCCGATTTTGGTCGATTTCACCCCGATCTACCCCCACTTTCACCCCGATTTTCGTCGCTCACCCCGTTTTCGGTCACCCTCTTTCACCCTGATTTTCGACAACGCTCACCCCGTTTTCACCCCTGTTTTGCCCTGATTTTCTTTGCGCGAACTGCTCTACAGTGTGCAGCACCGCGAGCAAAGGGGCGCGGCGCCATGACCCACAAACTCGATTGGAAGCTCCGGCGGATCGCTGCTGGCTATCGGCAACAAGACATCGCTCATCGCCTGGGCCTCACCGTCGCGAGGTATGGAGCGATCGAGCGAGGCGAGATCGAACCCAACGATGCGGAACACCGAGCGATCGAGAACGCTCTCCCGCCTCTTCCCGTGATCGAGTCGAAGCCGAATGGGGAACGCGCGATCGCAGAGTTGTCTTCCGCCTAAAAAATTAAGGGCCGCCCCGTGTGAAGGCGGCCCGGAGTGATTCGCGTGACGACAACAGCAAACCCAGGTCACCCGACGAAGAGAACCCAGGAGATGCAAATGCAGCGTACCACAGAAACTCGCCCCTCAGAAATCAGCCCATCCACTCCCGCCGTCCTTGCTGCGAGCAACGTTCGCGCGGCCGCTGTGCACGCCGCCCAGTCGAAGCTGCTACTCCGGCGCGCGGCCGCTGACACGATCGATCCGCGCCAGGTCCGGGCGCTTCACGACTTGAGCGGCATTCTGCAACACGTCCTCAACGCGATCGATCACCTCGCAACATCGCGGACTCCGTCAGCAGAGCTTGAGATCGACGAACTCGGGAGGACCGCATGAACGGCGCCGACAGCTCCCGAGCGACGCAACGCGGCCGCGTTCTCAACTTGCTGATCGCGGCTCGCGGCGCCTGGGTTCCGCTTCCCGAGATCGCAGCATGTGCCGCTCAGTACAACGCGAGAGTGCTGGAGCTCCGGCGCCTGGGTTTTCGGATCGAGAACCGCACGAAGAAAGTCGACGGAGCACGGCATTCATGGTTTCGCTTAATTTCCGGCCCTACTCCGGCCGCTGATTCTCCAACCGCTCCACGCACTCATTCGGCCGATTCTCAAATCGGAGCGGCCGCTCATACACATTCAATCTCGCAGGAGCTCGACGACACGCTCCCGCTCTTCCCAGGAGAACGATCTTGAGATTTTTGTGCGCCATATTTTCTATCGAACTCGCGATCGGAGTGAAAGCTCCGATTCGCACACTCACCCCAAGGAGCCCGCGATGAAAAACGCATCCGAGCTTCAAACCTTTCCAGTTTCCGCGGGACTGCTCGATCCGCGGCACATACAGGCGATCGATCCCAGCAGTCCGGTGTGGGTCTATCTCTGGCTCTTGAATCGCGTGACGAGAGACGAACAACGCGGCGAGGAGTTCGTCGGCATCGTCCTGAACGGTCGGCCGACGAGCATTCGAGAAATCGCCGACGAACTCGGCATCAAAGAGCGCGCGTGTCGCCGACATCTCGCGCGTCTCGTGAAGGGCGGGTACGTACTCCAGAAGCAAAGCGGCGTGGGAACGTGCACCTACACAGTCACGAAATCGAAGAGATGGGCGTGGAAAAGACAGACCCGCACCGATCGCAAGCAACCCTCAAAAGCTCCCGAGTCCCAGGCCAGTTTGTCCTTCCCAATTCAGGACGAATCAGGCGACTCCGCTCGCCAAAAAGTGGTAAGCGGCTCCGGTGAACCCCCTCACCAAAAAGTGGTGAGCGGCTCCCCATCCCCTCACCAGATTTTGGTCAGACCTGACCAAAAAGTGGTGAGCGCAGAAGGAGGAACGCGCGCGCGGTCACACAAACCACAAAAAGAAGCTCACACACAGGGGAGCGAGAGTCCCGCTCTCGATGAATGGGTTCCGAAGATCGCGGCCGAACATCCGGCGCTCGCTCACCTGAAGGGCAGACCGCTCTCCCAGGTCCAGGAGTTCGCGATCGCAGAGGCGATCATTCGGGACGGACCCGAGCTCGTCATGGCGGGAACCTGCAATCTCCGAGACGCTGTCTCGCGATGGCCGCGAGAAGATCATCGCTTCGTCCCGAACCCGGTGAGGTTCTACCAGCAGAGCGAATACCTCAAAGACGCGGCCGTGTGGGAAGGGCGATCGCGGAAACAGCCGGGGCCAACGGGATATGTGCCACTCCCGAGCGACTACGTCCCGGCGAGCGTAGAGGCTAGGCGAGAGCTGGAGCGTCGACGAGCGGCGGTGCTCCAATGAGCGCGGCGATGGATTACACGATCGAGCGATCGTCGCTCCCTGCCAGCGTCGAGGTCGAGCGGAGCGTCCTGGGCGGAATCCTGCTCGACGCGAACGCCTACGAGGAAGCGGCCGCTCACGGGCTGGGCGCCTCGGATTTTGTGCTCGACTCGCATCGGCGAATCTATTCGCGCATGGTCGAGCTGGCCGAGTCGTCACGGCCGATCGACACCGTCACGCTGATCGAGGAGCTGGAGCGACATCGGGAACTCGCGATCGTGGGAGATGCGGGGTACATCTCCAGCCTCATCGACGGAGTCCCGGATCGCCCGAGCATCAAGCACTACGTCAAGATCGTGCGCGAGAAATCCGCTCAGCGAAAAGTCATTCACGCTTGCAATGCGAGTGTCGCAGCGATCGCGGACGGCGCCTCTTCGCAGGAGTCGATCGGCGAGCTCAGTGAACGGCTTCTCCAGATTCAGACCGGGTCCGACGATGCACCAGCAGAGCGGGTTCTCAAGTTCTCCGACGCGGTTTACTGCGAGTGGGAGCGGCTCGCCGATGGCTCCGGCGATGTCGTCGGTTTGACGACGGGGATCGGCGCCGTGGACCTCGCGACGACTGGAATCCGGCCGGGTGAGACCTGGGCGATCGGCGGAAGAACCGGAGACGGCAAGACTTCGCTCGCTTTGCAGATCGCGGCCGCGAATTGTCGGCGCGACGTGTCGGTCGGCTACTTCTCGATCGAGATGAGCAAGTCCGAGCTCTTACAGAGGCTTTGGTCGCACGAGGGGAAAATCCCGTTTCAATATATCCGCAACCCTCGATGCTCCAGCTCCGACGTGAAAGCACAAGTGCGACGCGCGATGACGACTGTCGGTTGCTGGCCGCTCTTCGTTGCGGAGGACGGCTCACTCTCGCTCCAGAAACTCGTAGCGAAGGCGCGACTGCTGATCCGCCAGGAAAGGCTCGGGCTCCTGGTCGTCGATTACGTGCAGCTCGTCTCGGCAACCGCGGCGAACGAGCGCGAGCGGATCACGAAAATCTCAGGACACGTGCGCGCACTCGCGAAGGACACGGGCGTTCCGATCCTCGCTGTGAGTCAACTGAACCGCCCGAGAGACAGAAATCCGAACGAGCGCCCGAACAAGTTCTCGATGAAGGAAAGCGGGAGCCTGGAGAACGACGCGAACACAATTCTGCTGATCTACCGTCCGATGGACGACTCCGGGCGGCCGATCGGCGAGGACGAGATCGTGATCGCGAAACAGCGTCACGGTCCAGTGAGCAACGAGCACGTGTTTTTCGACTCGAAGACCATGACGTTTTTCGAGAGGACGATGCTGAGGTCTTGAAGCGGATTTAGGAGCGAGAGCTTCGATACGAGTTCCCGGCGCGTCCCGCTCAGTTCCGGGCGCGTCGGTGAAGCCCCAAGATTCCCATGTACCACGCGCGTGGGGAGACCGGGGCGCGCGCGGTTCTCGACCAACCGCGCGCGAAAGAGGCGGGACGGTCTACGGACCTCGGGCCGTCCCGCTGGAAAAGTTCTTGAAAAAAGGCAAGGGCAGCTCCGCGCAAGGAAGCTGCCCTTCAGGAGCACTCGAATATGCAGTCAGCGTTGGCAGAAACTAGCTCACAGCAGCACGCCGGGTCAAGCGGGCGCGCAGGCTCGCCGATCCTGGAACTCAAACCCGGACAAAGATTCGGCAGACTCACGGTCATCTCGCGCGTGATAAGCGGGCGATCGAAGCACTGGCTTTGTCGATGCGAATGCGGGCGCGAGCGTTCCCTCGAAGTCCACTATGTCGTCAGGGGCAAGATTCGCTCCTGTGGGTGTCTCGGCGGCGAAACACACGGCCACGCTCGGCACGGAGCCCACACTCGGACGTACCGATCCTGGGCCTCGATGATCCAGCGATGCACGAATCCGAAGGCTACGGGCTTCAGGTACTACGGCGGTCGGGGGATCACGGTTTGTGAGAGCTGGAACTCATTCGCGAACTTCCTCGCCGACATGGGCGATCGCCCGATCGGCAAAACGCTTGACCGTATGGACAACGACGGGAACTACGAGCCTGGGAATTGCCGCTGGGCGACACGTCTCCAGCAAAACCGGAATCAGCGTCCGCGAAAAGCGGCGTGAGTGATGAGTTCCAAGACGGCGGGAGCGGAACGGTGATTATTGAAAGGCGTCGGAGCTAAAGCTCCGATTCGGATAGAATCGCAATGCAAACGGGGAGACGACAACCCGATGCGCCGATCCAGGAATGGCTCGATCTCAGAGCACTTCAGGATTACGCCTGCGTTTCGGAGCGAACGCTTCGCTCGTGGATTCATCGAGCCGAAGACCCGTTACCAGCGTCGCGCGTCGGGTCCAAGATTCTCGTCCGCCGGAGCGTGCTCGATCGTTGGCTCGAAGGGCATCCTCTGAGACCGACGGAGGGCGTTGACGTAGCTGGCATGGTGGACGAGATGGTGCGAGAAATCACGGGGACGAACTGATGGGCGTCAAACTTCGGAAACGCGGCGGCAAATGGTACGTGTTCGTGAACTACCACGGCAAGCGCAAAGCGAAATGCGTCGGCGCGAGTCGAGAGCTCGCGGAACAGGTACGGCGCCAGCTCGAAGCAAAGCTCGCCCTGGGTGACCTCGCGCTCTTTGACGACGTCGAAAAGTCTCAGAGCTTCGGCTCTTACGCGGATAAGTGGCTGAAGGACTATGCCCGAGTGGAGTGCAAAACCTCGACCGCCGACGGATACGAGGGAGTGATCGAGCAGTACCTCCGGCCGCGCTTCGGGACCCGCCCTCTCGATCAGATCAAGCGCGACGACATCAAGGCGATGATTAACGCGCTGATCGAGAAAGAGCTGTCGCGCAACACGGTCAGGAACGCGCTGTGCGTGATCCGCGGGATATTCAACGAAGCCATCGAAGCGGGCATCGTCGAAGTGAATCCCGCTGCGCGCCTAGGCCGTTTCACGCGGACCGCGAAGACGACCGAGGTCAAGGGAATTTCTCTGACGCCGAGCGAGGCCGAGCAATTTCTCCAGGCGGCGAGAGAGATTTGCCCTGAGTATCACCCGCTGTTTCTGATGGCATTGCGGGCGGGCCTTCGTCGCGGAGAGCTCGTCGCGGTGCAGTGGGGAGACATCCAGTTCGGGAAAGACGAGAGGATGGGAATCGCTTCATCGTCGTCCAGCACAACTACGTGCGGCGCGAGCACACCACGACGAAGAGCAAGAAAAGCCGTCGCGTCGACATGTCCCGAGAGCTGAGGCGAGCACTGATCGAGCTCCGTGACAAACGCCTCCTGGAGTCTTTCCTGAAGGGCAAGAACGACATCTCCGACGAGCTTGTGTTCCTATCGCCGGACGGAGCGATTCTCGATCCCGACAACCTCTACCATCGCTACTTTCAGCCAGTGCTCACGAAGGCGGGGCTTCGGAAGATCAGGCTTCACGATCTCCGGCACACGTTCGGCTCGCTGCTGATCCAGAGCGGAGCGTCGATCGTGTACGTGAAAGAGCAAATGGGTCACAGCTCGATCCAGGTCACCGTCGACATCTACGGGCACCTGATCCCCGGAGCGAACGTCTCGTTCGTGGATCGCCTCGATGTGGACGAGAAGAGCGACGAGAAGGCTGAAGAGGGCCAGCAACAAAACGCAACCCAGGCGCAACTGCCATCCGAAGCTGAAACTCCGATTCCTTCGGAACTCGCTGATTTGATTGGTGGCGGCGGTAGGACTCGAACCTACGACCTACGGATTATGAGACCGTCGCTCTAACCACCTGAGCTACACCGCCACGTTTAGAATCAACGAGTTGGACACGGTTACCGAAGATACGTAGAACATTCCTAGAACATTTGCTACCCTGACTGTGGTTGGAGCCACAGGGGGAACACATGGCACAGGACGGTTCGCTCTACGTAGTCGGAGACACATGCTATCTCAAATATTACATCATTGACGCGGAGACGCGAAGCGACAGCAGTGACGCTTCGACCGATGGCAAGCGAGTACATAAGACGATTCAGTTGTGCAAGAAGTCGGAGGATGACGGGCTGACATGGTGGAAGAAGAAGGGCAAGTGGGGATTCTCCAGCGGGGTGCGAGACCTTCAACGTCGGAAGATGGACGAAATCAGGGCGGAAGCGAAGGCCGCTCAAGCTGCACTGGCGAAGTCTGCCGACAGCGAACTCCGCGTCGTAGATTTCTGGGAGCGAATTTACCTGCCCTATTGCGAAACCGGATGGAAGGGCACGGGCATGAAGCCTTCGACCGTGCGTGGCTTCAAACAAATCTGGCGACAGCATCTCAAGAATCATTTCGCTGACGCGACTGTGCTGGGCTACACATCTGACTTTGCGAAACGCTTTCTCTCAAGCCTCAAGACCACACAGGGCAAGAACTCGTTGCGTCATCTCCGAGCACTCGGCAGTGCGATGTTCAGCGAAGCTATAGAACGCGGCCTGCGAACTGGCGACAACCCTTGGCATATCAAACTGCCGAAGGACTGCAAGGCTCCGAGCCGGACGGCTCACTACACTCTGGAAGAAGCCGAGAACATGGTCACCGCTCTTGTGGAACATGTCGATTGCCAGTTGATGATTGCCCTCGCCTGCTTTCTCGGTCTACGACCGGGAGAAATCGCCGCACTCCGTTGGGAAGACTTTGACGCTGCGAATGTCCATATACGCAGGTCCGTGGTCAGGGGCAAGATTGGCACTCCTAAGACTGAGGAATCGTTAGCATCATTGCCGCTGATAAGTCAGGTCAGAATCCCGCTCGAACTCTGGCGTAGAAAATGCGGCAAGCCCGAAGAGGGTTGGGTGTTTGGTAGCTCTGGCGTCCTGCCCGATGAGTACATCGTCTCCCCTGAACTCAAATATCTCGCTGGTGGGCCAGCCCCCGTTGACCTGCACAACGTCATCAGCCGGGTCATCATTCCCCACGTCAACGGACGCAAATGTGTTCCGTGCGACAAAGTACAGAAGAAATCGAAAGTCGTATGGAAGGGACTTTACGCAGGCCGTCGCGGTGCCTGCACTGCCGTCATCGAATCAACCGGAGGAAATTATGCTGTCGCTCAAGCCCTGTTGCGGCACAAGTCGATGACCACGACCCTGAATGTCTACAAGAAGCAGATTACGCCGGATGCGTTCAAGGCTGGGATGAAACTGCTCGAAGCGGCTGCGACTGCGTCGGGAGACGGCGAATAGGTCGGTTGTAAAATGAGTCATGGCCGACGAAGAGAATGCAGCACTGATAATCAAGACTGGTGTCGAACAACTGTTCGTTCCACTACACCAATTACTCGACAAGTTGCTAGGCCCTGCTGCGACCGAGGTTGGGCTGGGTCTCGGTGATTCCGTCAAGGTGTGGCGATTCAAGCGTCAGGTTCGCCTGCTTCAAGAAGTCAAGCGTTTGGTTGAGCAGACCGACAAAGAAATCAGGCCCATCGCTACTCGACTGTTCTTTCCGGCTCTAGATGCCGCATCCGTCGAAGACGACGATGAGATGCAGACGCGATGGGCTGCACTACTTGCCAATGAAGCGACGAGTGTTGGTTCCGTGCATCCGTCATTTATCGACATTCTGAAACAACTCACACCAGTGGACGCAAGACTGCTGGACGATTTGTGTGACTGGTGTGAGCAAAAGAAAACACGCAAACTCATCCTAGGTAATTTCCTCACCAATCCTGAACTGAGGAAACTCTTCGACGCAAACGGCGAATCGTTAGACAATCTGGTTCGACTTGGCTTGCTCCAAACGGATTATGAAATGAGAGAACAGCCCTACGAGTTAGGGCGACCTGCTCAGTTGGAAAGTTGGTATGAAGTCTCGGATTTCACAGTCAGATTCGTGCAAGCGTGCCATGGCCCCAAATGAGCACAACAGTCCCAGAGGTATTCAAAATTTTCAGTCTCCATCGCTACTTCATCTGGAGCATTGAGATGCGGGAGCACTACCTGCAAGTGGGCCAGAAGTTTTCACCAACGCCGTCTTTCTTCGACAACGAGGTCGCAGGCACGGCGTTCATGTACCTGAGCTACTGGTATGCCGGACTATTTGTGGTTTGCGAGGGTTGGCAAGATTTGAAGTTAGCCGATTCAGAGGTTGACGGCCTTCTGGCATCGTCCAATCTAGAATTGCTCAAGCGATTTCGGAACGGTGTCTACCATTTCCAGCCGGACTACTTCGACAAGCGGTTGATAAATCCGTTTGTGCTCGGAAAAGACTTCGACGATTGGGTCGAATCCTTGACACATGCGTTCGCCCGATATTTAGACGCATGGATTAAGAGCCAGACTGCAACTCTAGATTCATCCCCGCCCTAGTCATGATGCACGCTCACCGCCCTTTCTTCGGCGTGCGGGACAATAGCTCTCCTGTCACTGCGTTCTTGAACGTCTCATTGTCCACGCGGTTCAGCGGGGTTCCATTCTGCAATCGGATTGTCTGCATCCCCGGAATCGAGGCGACGCCGTCCATTGACGAAACGTTGATACGTTCCTGATGTACGAAGGCCCGATACTGAGTCCCATCTTCGGCGTAGAGCGTCAAAGTTTCCATGTGTCTCCTACAGGTGATGCACCAGCCACTCCCTCACCAGAGCGACGGCGATAGCGAGAAGAACTGAAACACGGATGACTCCGAACAGTTGATTTCGCCGTGCTCCATGCCCGATAGCAAATGTCGCCAGAGGGAACAGCTTCAGAATCCAATACTCAGCGACAGCAGTACCGATGAGCGTTGCTCCCGACAGATACGAGTGCCAGTCGCTTCCCTTCGGGGAGAAAACTGCTGCTACACGGCCAGCGAGAAAGATAGGCAATGCGAACAAACCGATGACGAGAAGTATTCCGAGGCTTGAAGCGTAGAACGGCGAGTACCACTGAGTGCAGGCCGCAATCCAAGTATCGAGTTTGTCAGCGAAGTAAACGACATCCTGCTGTATCCCGGTCATCGTGTATTCGACCGAAGGCTCCGGGTCGCCCCGCATCGTTAAAGAAATCGACCGACCTTCTCCTGCCACGCTCGTGAGGATGCCGATGATGACCTTGTTCCCTGCGTTGGGTTGGCCGATGATTTCGTCCATGTCGTACTTGATAGTCGTACCGTCATCGAACTTGACTCGATATTCAATCGGCCCATTGAGTTCCCCCAACAGTGCGTGCAAACGTCTTATGCTCTCTGGGTCGAGCAGGAAGGCAACCTTCAACGAGCGAGTCTTTGAGGTTTCGTTCTGCATTACTGATAGTACGTCAACGCAGCATCGACACGAACGTTCTTGCGGGCGAGTAGTCCGAACCTGTTGCTGAACACGAGATAGTAAGTCCCCGCATCGGCGGGAAGGTTGACGTTGAGATTGCCGACGGTTACTTTCCCGCTGTTGTAGAACGTCTTCGAGTCATGCCTGTTTTGCCAGTTGACGAAGTCGCTCTCCGACATCAGAAAGACTTCAACGTCGTTGCCCAGCCCACCGCTAGCCGTGAAGTTTCCGTGGACGAGAACGCTGGTCGCTCCAGCCGGAACGTCGAGTTTGAAGTATGCAAAGTTGAGAGCGTTGACCGCAAGGGCGGGATTTGCCAGTGCTGTAGTGTGCTGCTGTTTGGTGAGACGCTCAATCGGCGTTGCAGCGGGGTTGGGGTTCGCTCTTTGACTGGCGTTGTAAGCGTAAATCAGAAAGAGGAGGAGCAGGACTCCAGCGATTGCGAAGGGTGTGCGGACGAGTTTGCGTTGGGGCTTGGTTTCTGGAATACGAGCCGGGACAACGGCGGCTGCGGTTCCCGTCGATGCAACGGCTAGACCTTGACCGCACTTTCGGCAGAACTGCGAATCGTCGGCTGTTTCAGTGCCACACTTAGGGCAGAACAAGACACTCCTCCTACCCCCTCAGCAATGAAGTTAGTGCGGCTCTTTGTGGCTGTCAACTGACTGTTCAGATTCCCCGGCTGATGAAGGTAACTAGCAGCACTCCCGCCGTTTGCCGTTTCAGACCCCACGCATCAATTCAGAAATAGTCAGGCCGAAACTCTTGGCGATAATATCCTGAGTGTTTAAGCACGGCTCCTGTTGGCCTTGCTCAAGACGGACGAGGAATGACTCATCCAGCCCCGAATGTCCCGCGAGATACACGAACGTCCACTTCTTTTCTTTCCGCAGTGCCCCGAGTCTTTTCCCAAACCTGATGTTGAGTGGACTCCCCGGTTTCCCGCTTGCCATGCAGGGATGATTGCAGGTATCATCTCGGTCGTACTGGACTATAATCCAGTGACCTTGAGACCGTGCTTGTGAGGGGGATGTAAGCAGCCTGTGCGGTCAGGCTGTGCCGAGCACGGTCTCTTCCCCCCGACGTATGACTCTCGTCCCTTGCGTCAATCTCGGCGGCGACCATTGCGACTTCTGCCAAACGTCGCCTGTGTTCACCGTCTATCCATGCTCGAATTTCTTGGTCAACGGCCTTCCAGTCTTCCCCGGTCGCACAGGCTCATGGGCTACATGCCAGAAGTGTGCTGAATTCGTGGACCAGCAGAAGTGGGCCGAGTTGACCGAACGGGCTTACCGGAAATTCCTAAAGCGACATGGAGCCGCACGTCACGAGATGTTTACTGTCAGAACGCAATTCGCAGAATTGAGCCGACTCTTCGCCGCTCACACGTTCAAGGCCGTTTAGCGTTACGACCGTTATCTGGTTCGTGTCACTCCCTTCGGGCATTCTCACCTGAGGAGGGAACGATGAACCAAGAACAAGAATTGCAGCGATACAAAGATTTGATGCAGGAAGCCGAGGCACGAAAAGACGAAGTAGGAATCACGAACCTGAAACAGCAGATAGAGCGTCTTCTGCACGAGACGCGAGATAATCCCGATAAACCGTGAGCATCTCTCGATTGACTTTGTACGGTTGGCTCGGTCGGTCAAAGCCCCACTCTTTCGCTAGTCTGTCCACCGTCTGTTCATCGTGACGACTCTGCTCATGGTTCCAGCACAGAGGCGAGTGCTTCAAAACGACATGAGCAAACTCGTGGGCAACAGTGAAGTTGACCTGTTCCTGCGATTCATGCTCCAAGTCAGGCGACAAGTAGACCATCACTTCCGCAAATGGTGCGTCTGTGTAAAGACCGCCTGTGTCCGTATCTGGGGCGAAAATCGCTGTCCGTGGTGTCTGGTCAAGGACATCAGGAATCGTGCGGTATAAAAGTTCAAGTGCTCGGCACCTTTTCCCCTCTGTGACCCACTTCCGTTTTACAGACGGCAACAAACTTTGTTGAAACCAATTCATCAGTGTCTCCTCACTTCACCCATTCGGAGAAATCACCCCCGCCTGAAATCTCTTCACGCCGTGCCAATGCGTCCAACGTGCTGACGGCGACGGGTGTGATGCGTTCACGAAACCCCATAGCATCGGGTGACCCGACAATCTCTCGCGGCTGACTTCTTATATTTTCTTCTGCCGTTTGGATAGGCGACGGGACGACTCTCAAAGTCCGTCCGGGGTTGACCAGTTCTCTCGCCGCACGGATTTTCGCTTCCGCACTCATGCCAGCGGAACGGTCTGGTGCGGTAATCATCCGCTTTGCAGTTTCGGCGTCACGAACAGCAAGAGCAGCACGAGCGAAGACAACTGCTGGGCCGTCATACTTCGCCTTATCAATGACAGCCTGCAACTCGGCGTCCGTCCGGTAGGTCTGAAGCATCTGGACGTACACATTGAAATCAACACCGACAAGCGAACAGAATATTCTGGCGACCGCTGGCGGACACGACGTGATGACGCGAATCGCGGCTCTGCTCCGTGCGTCGTCAGTTTCGTAGTGACTCACGATGTGCTTGACCAGACCTGTCAACGCTGCGTCCTGTTCGCGGAGAGCAGCGGCTTCAGGGTCAGGAGTGGTCACGGTGACCGTCTTGACTTCGTCGGCTTTCGCTTCGAGTTCTGCGACTCGTTGTTTGAGGGCGACAATCTCAGCCGTGTCCGCCTCATGCTGGGATTTCAAGGTCGCGTTGTCCTCGGTCAGAGCCTTGACGTTCATATCCTGCTCACGCTCTGACATCTTCGACAGCGTTTCGATTCTTGCCGCAATCAACTTCATCTCAGAGATAGTGAGACCCTTCTTCGTCGCGTCATCCAATGCCTGTTGAAGCTGTGTCTTCGCAGAGCGAGGGCGGACGCGGGTCTTCTTCTCTGGGTCCTTCGTCTCGGTGTTCGCTTCAGTGATTTCAGTCGTCAACGATTCGCCCTGTGGGGTTTCTGGTTCCATCGTTTCTCCTCCTTTTTCGATTACTTCCGCCGATTCAAGTCTGGATATGCGGGCGATTCAGCCCGCGTCACTTGGACGGGGATTTTAGTCGCCTTGTTCAATTCGCTCGGCTGGTCCGGCTGTGGTGGAACTCCGGGACGCCCGACGCGTGTGACCCCGCTGCCTAAAGATGTTGGTGTTGTTACGATGCTCATGCGACCTCCGGTTTCTTCGTCAGCCTGTCTATCTCAAATTGAAGTCTCTCGACATCAGCCTCGTTTTTTCTCATGACGAAAATCGGCACTGGCGTGGGTGCGGTCGTCAGACCTGACAACGTCGCTTCGGCTTTCAATCGTGCGGCTCGTGCCTCTACTCCGTCCGTGCTGATTTGTGCCATCAACGCGACAGCAGATTTCTCTTCAGCACTTGGCTCGATAACGGGTGCCGGGACTGCTAACTGATTGCTCATTTCGAGCACCACGTCTGACGCATGGCCGTGAGATTGTTGAGCACCAGCCGGATGTCACGCTTCGACAATCCGCTGTGGTCATGAATGAGTGTGACAATCGTCTCGTACTTCAGCCCCGCGTTGAGAATCGCCTTTGCAGCAGCGTCAATGTCGATGATTGCCTTCGCGATGACTTCCGCTGGGATAGGTGCTTCCGGGTCTTGCTTGAGTTCAATCTTGGTTCTTGGTTTGTTCATCTGCTCCTCCGTGTTACTAGACCGACTACTGCGACCCACGCGACAGCGAGAGCCGCGATTATTGCGACGGTCATTCCTTCATCCGTTTCAACTCCGCGATTCGCTCATCGACATGACGGGTGAGTTCTGTCTTCGTTCGTCCGCAGAAAATCTCGATGCGGACTCTTCCCTTGTGGACGAACGAGAGTGTCTGCTGCCAACCATTCGGGTCGGCTGTGATGGTGCTTACTTCAACTTTCAAATTGGGGTCTTTCTAGGTGGGGCCGTCATCCTTCTACAACATAGAATCCGACTCAGGCTGATTTAAGGGCGGCTTTCCGTTCCCTATACGCTCTCTGTTGGTCGGCCCGACTAACGTACTTCCGGCGTCGGGTGCGACCGTCTGGCTTTGCTACGACGGGCAAAAGTATCGTCACAGGCTCGGGATGGGTATCGACTCGTTGTGACGATTCCTCATTGAAATTAGCTAGGTTTCCGCCGTGTTTTAGAGCCTTCTGTTGGACCCGTAGGATGATTGCCCGGACTTCTGCATCCTCTAGGTCCGTCGGGTCAAGGGCATCCATCAGGACGGTGTTCCAAGGCAGTTTGACATCGAACATCATCCCTCCATAGCTATGCCGCTCTCCCGTTGACAGTGACTCGAACGCCAGTCGAAAGACCGTGCTCTCCTGATTCCAGTGAATGTCGAGATTGAAGCGTCCCGACTCGCTACTTCACATGAATCTCGAACTCTCCAAATCGTGCGACGTGGGCATGAGGAAGTATCCGCCGCATCACTTCGACGGCATTGTCGTGTTTGCTGTGGATGACCACAACTCCCTTGAAGCCCGTCTTCGCAAGGTGCATAGCGACTTCTTTTCCCGTGCCTTTGACTATGCTGTTGTCCGCGTGCATCCAATGCAGGTCGTGGTCGAGGAAAACGACCCGAAACTCATGGGCGGACAGTTCGCGTATCGCGTCGTCCGCAGTCGCACAGTAAACGGCTTGCGGAACCCGGTGGCGAAACCACTCGATACGCTCGGGGGTGTCTTCCAACACGAGAACGTCAAAATCTGCGGGGACGTGAAAGACTCTCACCGCTTTTCGCCCTTCGCTGTGTCCCGATTGTCCAACGCTTCCTGCAATAAGACCTGTACCATGTTGACCCGATTCCGAGTCTCGGATTCTGCATGAGCGTCAATCCGCTTCACAAGGCGTTCGGGCAACCGAAAACTCAGAACGACTGTCTTCTCCGGTTTCATGTGTCGATTGTCGCACAGTGTGGCATGACGTTGCAAGGCGTTGTTACTTGTCGATTACCGTCGTGCCATAGACATAATGCGACAACCTGCTACTCTTAACGACATGACGTACAGACGTAGGGATTACGCATTCGAGCAAGCCCTGAGCCGACGTGCTGATGACTTGAAGACTCGAAAATCAGTGACGACGTGCCCACGCACAGGCCGCATTCTCATTCTCATTCTCGAACTGTCAGGATATTCGTTTAGTACGCTGGACGATGCGATTCGATTTCTTCGTCGAGTTGCTTCGACACCACGGCATCAGAATGAACCCGTGACTTCAGGGTTGACCCAAGCCTTGCTTGTAGCAGTGACATCGCTCGAACGGAGGAGCCAATGACATCCTTACTCACTTTGATTGCCGCTCTACTTTTCATCCTTGTCGTCCTGCTTGCCACGCCACAGGAAGACCGTTGGGCTGTTCTCCGCATCGTTGCGGGTTTGTACCTTCTCCGTTTGATTGGTCCTTTCGTCCTATTGTTCGTTTACCACTGTTGGGGTTGGCTCCTCTTTGGAGTTCTCTGCGTCGGCTACATCTACGCTCTGCGTCGTGACGCTGCCAAGACAAAGACCAACCCCGACCACACTACTTCCGTCCGAGAAGTCATAAATCATCCCAGCAGAGCGTTTCAGGTGACGCTATTCGCTCTGCTGGTCGTTGTCGTCGTGGTCATCGTGGGATGCGTCGTTCTTGCAGTCTTGCTGTAGTTACTCAGCCGCCGCTGGAATGAGTGACCACGCACGGTGACCCAGCAAGCCCGCCGCTGCCAGAATTCCGATACTCCAACGCTTGATGGAAAGAGCCGTCTTCGCTCTGTATGCCTCTTTCAACAGTGTGCCAGCACCTTCTTCTCCGAGAGCCTGTTGGAGACGACCGGAGTCATAGAGTTTCTGAACACGGTTGGTAAACATCTTCGGATTGACGACTTCTTTCCCGCTGATACGAGCGTCACCCGTAACCGAACCTTTGACCGCTTTGTCCAAATCTCGGAGGGCCATCGCTTGCTTGTAATGAGCAACAGCATCTTCCGCAATCTTCGGGTCAAGACCCTTCGCTTTCATGTCTTCGAGCATCTGTGCCTGTGAAGTCTCGATGTCATTCCGCTTCGTTTCCAAACGGTCGTAAGCGTCGTCATCAATCCCGTTGACCTCATTCATCTTGTCTTCGAGGTTCTTGATTTGGTCTTCGTAACGCTGCCAACGTCCACCCGATTCTTTATCGAGTTGCTGATAGAGTTTTTGCGATTTCGCTTTGACATCATTCGAGACATCTTCAATCGCCGTGCGAACACCACCTGTCTTCACAGTCGGAGTTGGCTCAGGTTGAGTCGCAGCGGGTTTCACGACGGGTTGACGTGGTTGACCGTTGCCTGTGCGTACAGAACTTTGCTGTGCGTCCGTCGCAGCCAACGATTCTTTGGTGACGCCGAATTTCTCAGCGACAACATTCGGGTCTTGCTGAACGGTCGCAGTCGTTCCGTCACGGAGCGTGACCTGAACCGGGATAGACTCTTTGCCTTCGTCAATCGCCTGAATGACTCGATGACGCCCATCAATGTCTGCAACGTTGCCGTCCTCGTCGTAGACCAACTTGACGGGATAGACATCCTCCGCAGGAGCCTCAACTTGTTTATCGAGAATATCGGGATGTGAACTCAGCAGAGCGGATTTCTCTGCCCCCGTTTGTGCTGCATCGCGGATGGCTGCTTGGAGTTTAGGTTGCCCACCCTTCGCAACGTTCTTGACAGTCTCAGCGGCTCCCTGAACTTTGGGAGCAACTTTGGACACAGCCGCCGTCATGGGTTCAGCGGCAAGAGCCGCACCGCCTGCAACTTGTGCTGCACCTTGAAGGCGTTGCTGCCATGCTTCAGGCGTGTTCTCGGTGCCAGCAGTGTAGATGTCGGATACACCCTTCAGACCAAATGCGGTGCCCGTCAGCACCTTTCCCGCCGTCGCTGCCTTGGCGAGAGCAGTTCCCGCTTTGGCTTCAGGCCCGAAACCAGCGGCAGTTGTTGCGATGCCGACCGGAGACGTAAACCCCGCTGCCATATCGGACGCATCCTTCGCTGACCCAGCGATGAAGGTACGGACGGCGTTCTTGAACGCATGAGACTCAGGGGTAGCGACGTACGGATGGCCGTCTTGCAGTGTCATCTTCGCCGGAGCAGACCCGAAGTGGCTTTCCGCCTTCGTGTCAAAATCGTTGAAGCCGGGGATATACGCTTCTCCGTACATCTTCTCGAACGCAGCGGCCTTGATGATGTCGGCTGTCTTCACACCTTCGGGCAGAAGGCGATGGCCTGCGACCGTGAGGTCCGCGATAGGCGAGTTAATAAAATCCCACGCCCGACGCAGGAGACCGTGTTGAGCGACGGCGTCGTTGCCCGTCTTGTTCTGGCCGTCTTGAGTCGCAGTCTGCACAGGCTGGGCCTGTTTCTCTGTATCTGCCATCTGCTGAAACGTACTCGCCAGTCCGTCTGAAGCTGATTGCGTCCCGGCTGGTTGCGTCGGTTGCTGTTGTGGTTGTGCTTGTTGTGGCTGCTTGCCTTCGTCTGCTAGTTGCTGAAATTGACTTTCCATTCGTATTGTCCTTTGGATGGGAATCTTTATTGACTGAATCTCGCGGCGTCGGCTTCGCGTGCTTGCAGTTCACGGCGATTCAAATCGTTCCGTTGGGCGACCGTCAGTCGCGATGTGTCGATGGCTTCGAGCGAGAGATTAAACTTCTCTGTCTCCATCAAACATGACTCAGGCCAGTACCCGCTTGAAACCAGAAATCTGCGTGCAGCGTCATACGTCTGCGGTGCAAGCCTGTTCAAATTATTCCGCTCAATCCAATCGGAGACTCGCCGCAGGGTGTCCGAGTCGGGAGAGAATCCGTAAAATTTCTGGATTGACTCGACCCAAGCCGTGGCGACGGGAATCATCTCAGTCACATAAAGATTCTCGGCCAGATTTGTTGCCCGCCGACTACCATCCCGCGAGGTCGTGTCAATTGACTCGAAGTCTTCGAGCGATTCACGCGGTTCTTCAACTGGCACAACACGGCGGGGCTGAACTCGTGGAGCGAGTGCTTCGTCGAAGGACGAGTGCCCCTCGAAGATGCCAAGACTGAGGCAACGATTCATCATCACAAGCAGACTCTCAGGAGTGATGACAACATCGTTCAACACCTGACATGCGACATAGAGATTGAAGCGGCGGTGTGACTGGTCGTCCAGACTCCATCCCGTCAGTGACGGAACGTTGTCGAGGAACGCCTGCACAATGTCATAGACGGCATTTGAATCAACGTCCTCAGTCGTCTTTTCGAGGAACAATTCATCGAAGGCTTCCTCATCTTTGAGACATGCTTTCAATTGCCCCAACGGTTTGAGCCAAAACTTTTTCTTGAGAGGGGCACTGACCTCAAGGCATTCCTTCATGATGCGGGAACCCTCGGCCTGTTTCTCCGCAATCGCATTCTGCAATCGGTCGGCGGATTCTTTATTTTCGCGTGCCAACCGTTCGCGATACTGCTTGAGCGTACCGACACTCTCTTCGCGTGCGACTTCAGTGACCGGGATGCGGCCAAGGTCGTAGATGCTCAATTTCTGTTTTCGTTTGCTCATGTGTGTCCTCCTAAAATTTCCTGCGGTTGCGAATCTCTTCCGCGACAATCGCCGCGACTCCGGCATCGAGCATCTTGTCCATCGACGCCAGTTTGTCCCAGAAAATCTGGGCTTCATCCGCATCGAGGTCACTGGCTTCACGGAGCACCAGATTTTCTTGGAACTGAATCTGTGCTTGTCGAGCCTTCCGTTCCCTCGCGGCTTTCTCGTCCGCCTCTTGTTGGCGGCGACGTGCGATTTTGTCGAGCCTCGATTGTTCCTCGCGTGCCTTCGCCGCTTGGCGTCGGTTGTAGTCCGCGAGTCCGGCATCGGCGGCGAGTTCACTCGGTGTCTTTGGTCGCAACGGCTCTGGCTTCATCGCCTCGGTCGCTACTTGCCTATCTCTCACGCGGACCATGTCTCCTGACAGGAATCCAGTGCCGCCTGCACTTCGTGTCGAAGGCAGGACGACTTCGTTCTGGTCAGCGGCAAGTTGTTCACGCTGGCGTGTGCTCATCGTCGGGCCGCTGGCACCCAACGCGATGCGTGGCGTGTCCGCGACTCCTGCGAGTTCTTCCGGCTGCTCACGGAGTGGACGCTCAACTCGGTCACGAACTGAATTCATCTTCCCTCTCCTTCTAATCAGCCCGTGCAGCGGGCCGTGCCTGCGAATCCGTGGCTCAGGCTGGCCTCCGAATCGGCTGCTGTCTGGTGGGTAGGCGTTTTCTTTTCCCCTAATGAACTCCAGATTCCGAATTCATCTTTCTTAGCCAACCGCTGACGGGTATCGAGCGACTTGAGTGCCTGTGTGTAATGCCTGACGCTTGTCACAGGCTGGCCGTCCTCGCTTTCAAATGCTGTCAGCATCTCGTCGTAGCTCCACTGTTCCATCTCGAATAGAAAAATCGACCGCTGGTTCTCATGACGGACTTCCACCAACGGATAGCCGCTGTACAGCAGCAGCCCAGCAAAGTAGTAGTTGTCACACGAAATCAAACTCACGCTGCCTCCCTAATATTTTCAACTGTCGTGACGACGTAGCCGTTCGCTGAGGGGAACCCACGCCCTAGCTGTCTACGGTGTTCTGCTGCATCAAACGCTGCGATGTCCTCAGGCTTGCGGTTGTGGCAGTTTCTCCGACAGCCACAAGCCAGAAGAATGTCACTGTTCGGAAAGAAGTCTCGAATTGTTTGCAGACCGTGCGTCCCGCAAAGGGCTTTCGCTTTACTCCGCAACAGGCGTGTGCGATTCAACCCACGAAGAGACTTCGTCACGAACTGGTAGGTGCTCGAATTGCAACTCAATCGCTCCTCCTCAAAGGGTAGCGAGGCACCCATCGCTGAGTGCCTCACCATGCGGCACGATTCCGTCGTGCCTATCGACGAGGTCACCGCCATGTCAGAACGCTCCGCAGTGGAACGTTGTGGCTATTCGTCGGGTCTCAAGATTCGGGGCGGGCCGTCCGGTGGACGCCGTGTGCCCCTCGACCCCGAAGGGCCGAAAACTGTTCGACTAATCAAAATTGTCCGCACCCTTAGCATTTGGAGGATGCTTAATTCCGAGGGCTGATTTGTGGGTTAAATCTAGGTGAGCGAGAAAGTTACGACGGTTTCTCTCTGTCCGACGCGTCCAGAAAATAAATTTTCAATCCTCAAGAGGGCCATCAAAAGCCGGGACAACGAGGGATTGCTTCCCCGGTTTCTCGGTGAACACATCGCTGCCGGTAGATGTGACAGATACGACTCGGCAGGGTTGTATCGGCTCCCGCTCACCTTCTTTCAGCTTCTTAGGAAATCGAGCGTCTATCGTTGGAATCTTCGTGTCGCAATCGAGCACGGGGTCAACACGGTTCTTGAACCGCTCCGCAAGCAGACCCTCTCGCCAACGGGAGTAGAGATTGCCGGAGGTCCAATCGAGTCGGTCGGCACTGTGAAACGAAATCGCCTTCGCCATCTCATCTCGATTCGCATTCCTGTACTTGCTCCAGAACGCGAGAGTGACGACGTTGAACTCACGGGCACAGCCGTCAATCGGAATCGTCTTAATGATTGTGTCTTCCACTCGCTCCCACGGGTACAGCTTGACGAGTGTTGGGAGGAACTCTCGGTCAATCTTGAGAAATGAGTCGCAGCCTTTTCTTCGGGTCACATCAACAATCGCGTGCTCACAATTCTCGAAAACCTCGAAGGGCATCTTTTCCGTTGGTGAGCAGAATGTGACCGCATCGAGCACGTCACTGAATGACAGGTCTTGACCTTTGTCGAAGAATTGGCTGACGACATTCAACGCGTCGTTACGGCGGGGAGTGTAGCCAACCTTATCGGCTAATCGTCTGCGGGCTACTGCATTGAACTCAGCCTGTGATTTGCAAGCAGTCCAGTGTCCGGCGTTCCGCCAGTACCAACGAATGAAGCCGTCACTCTCAAAACTTCCACAGCGGAAGTCGAACAAGGCTTTCCACAATCCATCGTTGATTCCGAACTCTCGAAGGAACTCATAGTTCGGATTCTTGGGGTCAAGCGTCACCCCACGCTCATTCGATGTCATCACTGTCTTCCCACTCTGTTATCTCGTTCCTGCAATGCGTGTTCAAACTCTCGCAATCGTCTTATCGCGGAGCCATCAGCGTTATCTGCCGTAGCACACTCAATCGCATCAGCCGCACGGCCCGCGATGGCACTCAACTTCCGTTTTCTCGCAGAAGCGATTGCCGCACTGGGGTCGTCGTGCTTGAGTCCGTCACTATCACCGATGACGTTGAAGATTTCTCGAATGAAACCCATCGCCATATCCCTGATGCTGCGTGGGTCAGCCGAATAGATGAACTCATCTGTCACGAAGAAGAGGTACGCAAGCCCGACCTCCGCTGGGTCATTCATGTTCATCCCGTCAAGCAGTTGGTCATTCGTTTCCCGTGGCTTCATTTCGATTGTTGCGTACTGCATAGCCGTCCTCCCTTCGCACCTTCAAACTCTTCGCGGAGCCGCTCTCTGGTCGCAGCGTTCTGTTCTCGCTGGGCCGATAGTGTCAGCATGACCTTGCTGGCAAACCTGACCTTGTGGTCAAGGCTCATGGTCCCGCCCATCGTCTGATTCTTCGTTGCGGTCTTCAAGACCGCTCGACGAACGATGTCCCGTTGATGGGATTCAACCCAGATGATGAACTGCTCATCGGCTGGTGGAGTGCCGAGTGTTCGTTCCCAAAGATTTTTTAGTTCACGCATGGCGTTCCCCCTATTCCGTCAAGCTGGGCTTGATACCTTGCGATGTCTTCCTCAATATCTGGTCGAGGAACACCAGCGTACCGAGTCAACTTATTCCGCAGGTCCCGTAAGTTTCTTTCGATACGTTCCCGCTCAAGCTGCGTCGATGACTTCTCGACAACCTCTGGGGTCTCGACAACGTTCGGCGGAATCGTTCGTTCTGGTCCGACCTTGACAGCACTCGGTGTCCAATCCGGCTTGAGCAGCTTGAGTCGGAGCGGGTTGTCCTTCGCGTGAGGGACGCCGACCATGCTGATGATGCCTGTTTCAATGAGTTCGTCGCGGACTTCATACTTGAGTTGCTTGCGGCCTGCGATGTTGTCGAGGCATTCACCCATCCGGGTTTCGCCGTTGTGCTCTTTGAGCGATGCAACGATGCGGCTCTTGATTGTCAGCCGCGTGTTCCGCTCTTGAGCAGCGGACATGTCTTCGGTGGACTTCGCCAACGTATCCCCGAAGTAAAACTGTTTGACCATCTGGGAATTGCCGACAGCCGCCAACTCCGCATGTATCTCGGTCGCCTCCCACGCGGTGCCCATTCGCGTCTCGCTCTGAATCAACCGCTTGCCGTGGCTGTCGAACAGGGCGATGTTCGTGTCGGCTTCTGCACGGATTTCGACAGAGCCGAGGAAGGCATCGAAGGGGTCTTCGGTGGCGACTTTTTTGCAGTGGGCGAGGGCTTGGATGTGGACGCCCGTCTCACGAGCGAGAAGGTGTAACTGTTCGCAGAGCAGGAGCATCTCGTCGTAATTACCTGAGTCCTTGGCACGCAGAACTTTCGCCAACGTGTCGAGGACGACGAGATTGATGTCCTGATTCTTGCGGATGTAATCGGAGAGGTTGTCAACGGTCTCGGAAACATCGCGGGGCAGTTTCGTCACGATGTGAATGCGTGCATCGTCCGCTTTGGTGTGACCAAGAATGGAGAGGCAGTTATCGACGTGTTGCCGTGGGTCTTCGAGTGAGCAGAGAAGAACTTCGCCCCGCTCGGTCGGCCTGTTGAGGAACGGCTGGCCCTTCGTGACTGCGACGGCTTCAATGCGGCTCATCGACGACTTGCCGTGCTTGGCCTTGCCGCCGAGAACGCTGAACGCGGCCTTCGGCAGTAGCCCGTCGATGACGTAGGGGATGGGTGTAGGCCGGCCTTCGGTGAAGGTGGAATATGGTTCGTGGACTTCGAGTGTGAACTTCTTCGATTGACTCATTGTGTTGCCTTTCGTGTCTTGCTTGCCCGGTGCGTCTTTTGCCTAGACGCTTCTGTGGTTCCGCTCTCAAATAGCCTGTGCGAGAGTGGGAACCGGGAACCGGAACTACATGGGAACTGATGTAACTAGATAGAACTAATGCTCTTTGCAGCTATCTAGTTCCCAGTTCCCCAGTTTTTTCGTGCATAGGGGGTAATTGGGAACGGGTAGGTAAGGGACGCACCGGAACGCAGTCGAGGAACAGTGCTCCCGACTTTCCCTTGAAGGTGCTTGGAACGAACTCGTATCGGCCTGATTGCGTCGAACGCGAAAAGCACGAAGACGAGGGTAGAGCGACGGCTGTGTTCATGGGTCCTCCAATGGAGCGGAACAACGTGTCCCTTGGAGTCCTGCTTTTCGAGTACGCTAGGGTTAGCCTCGCCGTCCTTCTTCGTGTCACGACCTGCGACGGATTCCGCAGACCGAAGTCATCTTGACCTTCTTTCATCATACGCGAAACATCGCGTCATGTCAACGAGAAAGATGCGTTTCGCCCGCTGTTTATGCTGGTCCGACGCATATCGACCCTGTCGTCTACATTGTAGACTGCACCGAGATTCTACAGTGTAGACTCACTACTCGGTCATGGACGACCGAAAAAGTTTCCAAAAATTTTGGAGCCGTTTGCGAAATCGGGCACATTTTTCTCGCGACACGTTCCCGTAGAAACCGGGGAATATGGTACCTACGAATCGTAAGCCGTCGCGTTCTGCCACGCCAAACCGCCGTCACATGTGAACACCCGGCTGGAGTGGGCCGGGTGCCGACTTCGACCTAAGTACCGACCCCCTGTCAGTACCTTCGCCGTTCATTCGCTGACTCACACTCCCCTGATTCGTAAGCTGTCGTCTGCATCCGGCTGAGGCTGGCAGCGGCTCGACGCGGGATGAGTTGCAGACCGTGGGGAATGTAGTCCGGGATGGTCACCAGAGCAGAGTTTCGTGCCAGATAATGGCGTCGAACTGGCGGCTAACGTGGGCCGGACAATGTTCTAAACCATGTTCTATTGCGTCTCTAAACTATTGATTCTACGTCGTGTGACGGCTACCTAGACCGTCGCTCAATGTGCGGCTGGAATTTCTCCACGAACTACGAAATGCTTCGTATCAAAGTGAGACAGGCTCCGGCGTGGTCAACAGCCTACGGGAGCGACTGTGCTGGGCACACGGCGGGAAGCGTTAGCCGTTTACATCGTAAACTGTGACCTGCACCTCGTCAGCGTCGGGAGACTGCATCAGTCTTCTACATCGTAGAACGCGACTACGTCGAAGACACTGCTGACGTTCCCTGTTGTTGGCTCTCTTTGACGCCTGCCTCTTTGGGCCGGATTCGACTATCTTTCTCAGCCTGATTCGTGGGCCGGATGTGGCCGATTTCCTCACGCTGTTGCTGTGTCACCCAAATAGGTCTGGGTCTGGTTCTTCTGGTGGTAGCGGCTCACGTTCTTGGGGCGGTATCTCCAAATCCCGCAACACCTGTGCCAGCGACGCCAGCTTCTTCTTCTCGTCCACCAACATGAACTTCATAGACCGATACATCTCGTCATCCTCACGCTTACCAATCTCGGTCACAGTTTGTCTAAGAACGTCGCTGAGATTCATTCACCCTCCAACGTTGCCCCACTGCCTTCTCCTGCTTGTCGAGCCACACTTGCAGTGATTCCAGTCGATAGCGATAACACTTGCCGATGTGAATCGCTGGGAGCTTGCCCGCTCTCGACTGCCGGATGACTTGGACTCGCGTGATGTTGAGCATCGCGGCGACATCATCAGGTGTCATGAGACGCGGAACTGTCCCGGTTGGTGCTGTGAGTGTGCTGTGCGTCTCCCTTTTCAACCTCGCTTTCATCTGACTGTTATAGATTGCCCGAATCTCAAGAGGCAACCACTCCCGTAGATTCCAACGAGTCGAGCCATCGGAGAACGGATGACCTTTTGAAGCGTAGACCGAGCGGGAGTCGGATGACGGGCAGTGGCGTGTGCTTATACCGCTTCGCCCGCTTGCGGGTCAGGTTGTAGACCGATGATGGTTGACAGCGAAGAATCTGGGCGACATCAGCGACGGTGATTATTTCCGAGTCGATTGACTGGGTTGTTTGGAGTTGCGGCTCTGGCATGTACCCCTGCTTTCTCGGGATACTTGTTGTGCGTCGCCGCGACGCAGAGGGCAGGTTCCGCCTCTTTCGAGACTACTACGTCGAAGGACCAATTTGCTATTGGATTGTTGGCCCGGTTTCGCAGGAAATCGTGCCTGTTTTCTTGGGGCACAATCACAACGGCATCTTGAATCGGGCTGGTGTCGATGCGGTTCCATAATCCCGACCTCGGGGCTCGGGTTTAGAACATTCGTTAGAACATTGTCCGACAGACGCAGCGAAAAACTCTATTTCCCAGTCAACGCAATCTAAATGCCATGTTCTAAGCGATTGAAAACGCAGGATTGACGCGGGTTTTGGGCGATTATGAGACCGTCGCTCTAACCACCTGAGCTACACCGCCACATGTCTGCAAACTGGAAGGATACGCGAAAGGAGCCTTCGCGCCGGTTCGGAACCGGCACTTTCGCTGCATGGAGGCAACGAACCCGTCGGAGCGTCACGTCCAATCTTCAATTTTAAGAGCCACTGCCAAATAGGTCAAACGCTCCGCATCAATCCGGATATACTCTGCGGCATGATTATCGGCGCTCATTTCCTGCTTTACAGCCGAGATCCCGAGGCGGACCGAGCCTTTTTTCGCGATGTTCTTGAACTCCGCTCCATCGACGTTGGGGGCGGCTGGTTGATCTTCGGCATGTCCCCCGCGGAAGCCGCGATTCACCCCTTGGACGGCGAGTTCTCCCAGCAACATGCCGGGCATGAGTTGCTAGGCGCGGTGCTGTACCTTATGTGCGACGATCTTGATGCCTTTATCGCATCGCTGAAAGCGAAGAATGTGCAGTGCACCGAGGTGCAGACGGCGGATTGGGGAGTCGCCACTACGATCCCGTTGCCCAGCGGCGGCAGCATCGGGCTGTACCAACCCACACATCCGACGGCGTTGCACCTCAATTCAAAATAGCCGGAACGTCCATGAAAGCGATCGCTGTCATCCCCGCCCGTTTGGCTTCCACGCGCCTCCCGCGCAAGATGCTGCGGGAAATTGCGGGCAAGCCTCTGATCGGCGTGGTGTACGAAGCGGTGCGCTCTTCGCCGTTGCTTTCAGACGTCATCGTGGCCACGGACTCCGAAGAGATCATGGAGGTCTGTCGCCAGCATCGCTGGAACGCACAGATGACATCCGCGGACCATCGCAGCGGCACCGAGCGGGTCCACGAAGTGTCAGGTCGCGAAATCGCTGACGCCTACATCAACGTCCAGGGAGACGAGCCTCTCACCCGCCCCGAACAGATCGCGACGTTACTGCAAGTCATGGAAAATCCGGCAGCGGAAGTGGGCACAGCCATGACGCCCGCCGCCCCGGTCGATATATCCAACGCGAATGCGGTGAAAGTGGTAACCGATCTCAACGGCCGCGCACTCTACTTCTCCCGCGCAACAATTCCTTTCGACCGCGACGGCACTCGGCCACGTTACTTCAAGCACCTGGGGCTGTACGCCTACCGCAAAGCCGCGCTCGACCGGTTTGTAGCGCTGCCGGAGTCATCGCTCGAGAAAAGCGAGCGCCTGGAGCAGCTCCGTTTTCTTGAAAACGGCATCTCGATCTATGTGGGCGAGACTCCGCACGACAGCGTGGGCGTCGATACGGAAGAAGATTTGCAGCGCGTGATTGAGATCCTGAAGAAACGCTGACTCGTGATGCCTCGATCCTGACTCAGTGCAGTTTGCGGCTTTCCTCGTCCGCGAGCCGCTGGCGCAATTGTTCGCGCCCGCGTTCCGCGAGACGCCGGCAAGCACCAGAATCCACCATCGGATCAGGCGTCACCCTTCGCTCTCGCGCTTCAACCCGATCCCACAGTCCAGAGGCTTCAGGATGCGTGGTAACCAGAACATCGCAAGGCACGGTCTCCAGAAAGGTGAATGATTTTTCAAAATCGTCGAGCGCCCTTGGATATTCGCGACTCTTGGTGAACTGAAATCCGGCGGCCGCGACTGGCGTCAAGCTGTCTGCGTACACCATGTCGCGGCAAATCTGGGCTTCACAGGACTTCCACGTCCAACTCGTCCCACCTGGCGTGTGTCCTGGGGTCAAGTGCGAGGTCATCACAATCGCGCCGACTCGAAAGCTTTCTCCGTCGCGCAGTTCGTGCACGTTCTTGACGGGCGCGATCGGCGTCAACGCCCCAAATTGCGGATCGCCTCGTCCTACGCCGCCCTTCCTCATCACAGCCCCGCTCCACTCGCTGGCGATCACGCGCGCACCGCTCAACTTCTGTAACTCCGCAATGCCGCCCGCGTGGTCAAAATGCACGTGCGAATTCAGAATGAGCTTCACATCCTCGATACGAAAACCCAGCGCCCGGATGTTAGCCACGATTTGCCCCGTCGACTCCGGCAAACCACCATCAATCAAAACGTGCCCAGCGTCTGACGTGATCAGGACCGAACTCAGCCCGTGAGGCCCGACATAGTAAGTATTGCCAAGAATCCGAAACGGCTTCTGCGGTCTGTTCCACTCCGAGCAACTGGAGCAAGGTGGCGCGGCACTCTGCCCAGCCGCCACGCTGATCCAGACCGCAGCCAGCAGGCAAGCCAATCCTCCGCGCATGAGGTTGTCCGAGTTCAAACCTGCGGTGCCGCGTTCTGCGTCCGGCTCCACTCTTCCGCGGCCGCCAGTCGCCTGGAGATGGCTGGGTGCGAGTGGAAAAACCACTCCACCCATTTCGAAGGAGTTCGCTCCGCCAGGTTCTGCTCTGCCAGCTTGTTCATCGAAGAAATAAACGGCTCGACGCTGGCGATGGACTCGAAGGCATACCGGTCAGCCTGGCGCTCGTTGAAGCGCGAATACGCGTTGAGCGCCGGCATCAGCAAAAATGAGAGCACGACGGAAACCAGCGCCAGCAGCGGCAGGTTGGCAAAGTCCGAAAGTTCTTCGAACATGTGCTGGTCCACCGCGTAATGCAAAGTCCAGTTCGCCGCCCAGAAACCAAAAAGCGTAATCGCAGCCTGCACAAAAATGCTCTTCAGAATGTGGCGATGCACATGGTGCCCGAGCTCGTGCGCCAGCACCGCTTCGATCTCTTCCGGCGTGTAGTTATCAAGAAGAGTGTCGGCCAGAATGATGCGCCGCGTCGCCCCCAGTCCAGTCAGGGCCGCGTTCGCCTTTTTGCTCTTTTCCGAGAGTTTCCAGCGGTACACGCCGCGAACGCGCGTCCCGGCTCGCTCGCTCAGGACCACCAAACGCCGCCGCAGGTCTTCATTCTCGAGCGGTTCGAACTTGTAGAAGATGGGGAAGAGCACTACTGGGGCCAGTTGAGCCAACACGATGAACAGTCCCATGAAAAGCGCCCAGGCCAACAACCACCAATGTTGTGGCCATTGCCGGATGGTGAAATACAACAGTTCCACCACCACGGCGCCCATCACCAGGCCAACAAGAAAACCTTTGGCCTCATCCGAAGCCCAGGCCCGGAATCGTTGCGTCGAGAGTTTGAACCTGCGTTCCAGCCGGAATCCGTAGTAGTCGAGCCCAATTCCCAGCGCCTTGCTGATCACGAGCAACAACAGCAGGTACATGAATAGCGACAGCAAGTAGTTCTGAAATCCCATGCGGTAAGCCAGGTCCCGCAGCCAATCTGACCATCGCGTCACCAGCAGAACCACCAAGAACAGGAAACCCACGGCAAAATCGGCGATGCCCAGCCACCGCCGGATGAGGTTGTAACGGCGCGCCTCAGGCGAATCGGCTGGAACCGGAGTTGGATCGTTTGCCATGCTGTCTAATGGATGAGGATGCGTACCTAGAAGTATCGCATTATCGCGGACCAGAATGCTGTCGTTCCGTGGTTCCGGGCAGGACGCGCCTTGCTGTGCCGCCGGAGATCTGAACTCCCCTCACGCCGACCGATCACTGCGAAGGGGGTTCCAGCCATTGATCGCTAGCCACCGTTCCTTACGAAGCTCTCTCCTGCGGCCAGAATTTCGCTGACCAACTCCGGCGACGCGGCCTCGCTGTAGAGTCGCAGCAGCGGCTCCGTCCCCGACGCGCGGAACAAAATCCACGCTTCGGCTCCATTCCCGTTGGTCGGCGCATTGAGAAAGAATTTCACGCCGTCAAGGTGCTCCTTCTTGAGCACTCGATATCGGCCAAGACTCTGCGTACCCTCCGCGCGGGCTCGCTGAATCGCATTCTGCTTCATGCCTTCTGGAATGTGCAGATCACGCCGCCCGTAATAATGCGGACCAAACTCGCGTTGCAGATCTGCCACCAACTGCCCCAGCGGCTTGCCTTCCTCGGCCATCACGTTGGCGAGAAGCAGGCAGTTCAGCACCCCGTCACGCTCGGGCAGAAAGCGCGAATACCCAATGCCCCCCGACTCTTCTCCGCCGATCAGAATCTCGTGTTCCATCATCAAATCGGCAACGTACTTGAATCCGATGGACGTCTCGTGCAGCTTGCGTCCATATTTTGCCGCGATGCGGTCGAGCATGCGCGTAGTGTTGAATGCGCGAGTCACATCTCCCGGCCATTTCCTGCGCTCCAGCAGCCAACGCAGCAACACGCAGAAGATTTTGTGCGAATCGACGAAGCTGCCGTCTTCGGCCACGGCGCCGATACGGTCCGCGTCACCGTCAGTGGCCAGCCCAGCATCGCATTTCTCGCGAACCACCGTCTGCTGCAACATTGCCGTATTCGGTTCAATCGGCTCTGGATTGATCCCCGGAAACAGCGGATTCAGTTCCTGACGAATCGCAATGTGCTGCACTCCGCGTTCGGCAAATATTCCAGCCAGCACTCCGCGTCCAGAGCCGTACATCGCATCCACCGCAAACTTGAACTTCGTTTTCGCGATCAGGTCCATGTCGGCGAAGCGGCAAACCGCGGCAATGTAGTCCTGTTTGAGATCAACCTCTTCAATGGGCGCTATGTTCCCCTTCGGAGCGGCGCCGGAGGCCATCTCTTCTTCAATCTTCTTCATGATGGCCGGCGTGGCCGAGCCGCCAAACTTGCCCTTGAACTTCACCCCATTCCAGTTCCACGGATTATGGCTCGACGTCACCATC
>Ga0209517_10000533_pt1 | contig 64616 bp, 62 predicted proteins | sample PeaSoiMetSII2010_FD_187695 | JGI IMG/M metagenome (GOLD analysis project Ga0209517, IMG submission 187695) | Peat soil microbial communities from Weissenstadt, Germany - SII-2010 (SPAdes) (version 2) | ecosystem: Environmental > Terrestrial > Soil > Wetlands > Peat | place: Germany... | reverse complement strand
ACGCGCCGCCGCTTCTGTACCGGCTCGGGATAGAGCCGGTCGAGCTCGCCGGCGATCTGGGCCTGCAGGTTACGGGTGTAGGTCGAGATCCACACCGTGCCCTGGTTCTTCTCCGCCCATAGGCTCGCCGCCGCGATATACCCGAGCGTCTTGCCGACCCCGGTGCCGGCTTCGGCGAGCACCGCTTGCGGCTGGTCGGGGTATTCGCGCGGCAGGAAGGCGTCGGCGACCGCGGCGGCGTAATCGGCCTGCTCCGGCCGCTTTTCGGCATTGTCGCCGAGGAGCTCGGCGAGGCGCTGGCGGGCCTCGTCGCCGCTCACCGGGTGATTGCCCGCAGGCGGCGGCGGCGCGCGCTCCTGCCATTCCTCGAGCGCTTGCCAGGCGCGCAAACCCGCGGCGCGGCGCAGCGCGGTCGGGTCGGATGGCGGCAGCGCGGCGAGCACCGCCGGCCCCCAGGCCCAGCCGGCGCGCTCGGCAATCTCGGCGATGGCGCGAGCGTTGGGGTCGGTCTCCTGCCCCAGCTCCTGCAACAGGGCGCGCGCCGCGGTCGCCAGCGCGACGCAGGCTTCTGCCATGCTCTCCGGCGCTTGCAGGCCCAGGGCCGCTGCCAACCCGCGCGGCGTCGGCACGCAGAACCGCGCCGGGCGTACGAACGCGAACAGCTCCAAGAGGTCGAGCGCGGCGAACCCAGGCATATCGAGCCGCCGCGCGGTGGCGCGCGCGTGGCACACCATCGGCGTCTCGGTTTCGAGCCGGTGTCTCGCCTCGTCGATCGACAGCGCCTCGATCTCGCCATCGGGCGACAGCCACACCACTTCGCGGAACCCGGCGACCAGCGCTGCCGCTCGCGGCACCAAGATGCTCGCGCCGGGAGTTTCCTTGTCAAATTGTGTCGGGTAGGCTGACGCCATGACGCAACTGATCTACCACATGTGCCCGTTCGATACCTGGGCCACGGCGCTCGCCGCCGGCGCCTATAGCGGCACCGCGCAGGACAAGGCCGACGGCTTCATCCATTTCTCGACCGCGGACCAGATCGTCGAAAGCGCCCGCAAACATCGCGCCGGCCAGGACGGGCTGGTGCTGGTCGCGGTCGATGTCGAGCGGCTGGGCAAGCGCCTCAAATGGGAGGAGGCGCGCGGCGGCGACCTATTCCCGCATCTCTACGGGCCGCTCGATCCGGCCGAATCGGCCAACGTGCGGCCGCTGCCGCTCGGGCCGGACGGGAACCACGTCTTCCCGGAGCTCGAATAGCGCTCAGCCGGGGCCGGCGTCGTACTCGGCTGAGATGTCGGCGCCGGTGTAGTCCGGCATCATCGCCGCTGCGATGACGCTGATCACGCAGCAGGCCGCGACGTAGAGCGCGATGGCGAAGCTCGAGTGGTAGGCGGCGAACAGCGCCGTCGCGATGATCGGCGCCGGCCCGCCGGCGATGACCGAGGCGAGCTGATAGCCGAGCGACGAGCCGCTATAGCGCAGCCGCGGGGTGAACGCCTCGGCGATCAGCGCCGCTTGAGGCCCGTACTGCATGTCGTGCGCGATCAACGAGATGGCGATCGCGATGAACACGAGGACAGGAGCCGCCGTGTCGAGCATCCCGAAATAGAGGAAGCCGAACAAGCCCGTCGCCACCGCTCCGATCAGATAGGTGCGGCGCCGCCCGATCCGGTCCGACAGATGGCCAAAGAGCGGGATCGTGAAAAACGACACCACTGAGGCGACCAGCACCGCGATCAGAATCATGTCACGTGGCATCTTCAGCGTGCCGGTGGCGTAGGCGAAGACAAACGCGGTGAAGATGTAGAACGGTGACTGCTGGCCCATCCGCACCAGCGCCGAGAGGAGGATTTCCTTCGGCTGTCGCTTGAACACCTCAAGGATTGGCGCGCGTTCGATCTTGTGTTCCGACAGCAGCTTTTCGAACACCGGCGTCTCGAGAATGCCGAGCCGCACCCACAAACCGACGCCGACAAGGACGATGCTGAGTACGAACGGGATGCGCCACCCCCACACCAGGAACTGGTCGCCGGACCAGCTACTGAATGCAAGCACCGCCAGGTTGGCGAGGAACAATCCCGCCGGCACGCCGAATTGCGGCCACGACGCCACGAGGCCGCGGTTGTTATGGCTGCGCGCCCATTCCATCGCGATCAGCACCGAGCCTCCCCATTCGCCGCCGACGCCGATCCCCTGGATCATCCGCAGAATGGTCAGCAGCACGGCACCCCAGATGCCGATCGACGCGTAGCTCGGGACGAAGGCGATAAGGAACGTCGCGATCCCCATTATCATCAGTGTCGCGATCAAGGTGGCCTTGCGGCCGATGCGGTCGCCGTAATGGCCGAAGATCGCCGCGCCGACCGGCCGGCTGGCAAAGCCGATAAAATAGGTCCCGAACGCCGCCAGCGTTGCGGTCAGAGGGTCCGAATTGGGAAAATAAAGCTTGCCGAAGACGAGCCCGGCCGCGGTGCCATAGAGAAAGAAATCGTACCACTCGATGGTCGTACCGACCGTCGCCGCGATCACCGCCTTGCGCAGTTCGGTCGCGTGCTGTCGCTCGGTGAGCGACCCTATTGTCGTCGTCGTCATCGCAGGTCCTCCCCCAAGGTTTTTCGCGTTTTGTTGGCGTGCTATTCCGCCGTGTCGCGCTTCGGTACGGGATCGCGAAACCGGTTGCGCAGCGCGTCCCACTCGTCGGCGCCGGAGATTTGGAACGCCTCGCGCACCGTCATCTCCTTGATCAGCGGCGGATGGCGGCCGATCGATTTCAATTCGGCAAGCGCCTGCTCGCAGACGCCGACCACGCTCTTCAGCAACAGGCCCGGCACGATCGCCAGCTTGTAGCCCATGCGCTCGGCCGCGGCGAAATCCACTTCGGGCGTCTTGCCGTGCCGCACGACGTTGAGCAGACACGGGCCGTTGACCAGGCGCGGCACCGCGGCGACCTCTTCCAGCGTCTGCGGCGCCTCGACAAAGACCATGTCCGCGCCGGCAGCGAGCGCCGCGTTGGCGCGGGCGATCGCCTCGTCGAACCCGGCGACGGCGCGCGAGTCGGTGCGGGCGATGATGGTGAAATCGGGGCTGCGCCGGGCAGCGACGGCGGCGCGCAGCTTGGCCAGCCAATCCTCGCGCGGCACGATCTCCTTGTCGTCGAGATGGCCGCATTTCTTCGGGAAGCCCTGGTCCTCGATATGGATGCCGGCGACGCCGCGCTGCTCGTATTCGCGCACCGTGCGCGAGACGTTGAGTTCGTTGCCATACCCGGTATCGGCGTCGGCGATGACCGGGACATCGACGGCGGCGGCGATGCGGCCGGCGTTGTCGACCATTTCCGACATCGTCACCAGGCCGAAATCCGGGTAGCCGAGCGTCGCCGCGGTGCCGGCGCCGGTCATGTAGACCACGTCGAACCCGGCGCGCGCGATCATCCGCGCGGTGATGCAGTCATAAGCGCCCGGCGCGACGATCATCCCGTCGCGGCGAAGCAACTCGCGAAAGCGCGCGGCCTGGCTCATCGTTTCCTCCAGCAGCATCGTTCAGCCGACTCTAGCCGGTTTGTCACCACTGACCGTAACAAAACACAGATGGTCGGGATGCGCCCGCGGCGCGCTTGGCTTGGCGAGTTCCCGCTCGATGGAGCGCAGCCCCGCCGCGTAGGATACGTCGGAGATCGCCATCAGCTGGGAGTTGGTGTCGCGCCGCCGCACGGCTTCCAGCAACGCCGACAAATCGTGTTCGAAGCGGAGATGGCGTCGCTCCGTCGCCACGTTCGTGAATCCCGTTGCTTCCATCTCGCGAACGATTGGTTCGGGCGGCCAGAAATCGGCGAGGTCGCGTCCCAGCGCCTCCGGAAAGTAGAGGTAGTAGAGCCAGTCTTCGCAGTCGTGCGGACATAAATTGTGGATTGTCAGGCGGCCGCCGGCGCGCAGCGCTCGAAAGCCATCTCGCAGCATGCCGGTCTTGTCGCGAAAATGGTGAAAAGCGTACTGGCAGCTGACGAAATCGAAGATTCCCCGGCGAAACGGCAACGCCCCGCCAACGGCGTAAACCCAGGCGATGTCCGGTGCCTTGCGCCGCGCTTGCCGCAGCATGCCAAGCGATCCGTCCAGACCGACCATCCAAGCATCGGGAGCAATGACCCTATTCGCAATCAGCTGGCTGCCGGTGCCGCACGCTATATCGAGAAGGGACAGCCTATCCGAACTCCCGCGTTCGCCAAGAAACGCCACCAACTCCGGATCGGCCGACTTCTCACGATGAGGCTGGCTGTCGTAGAGCTCGGCGATCGCATCGTAATCGACGCGCGAGGATTGCTGCATCCGACGGCCCTCGGAAGACAGGCTCGGATGGACGCTAGTGCCGACCGTACGACGACGCAAGAATCGCCACAATTGTGCGGCAGCATCACCAAGAGGTCAGCCAGAGGATGCAGCTTTGAGCGTCGGCGCCAAAATCGGTCGTTACTCAACTTATCGGCGATTGCCGCCTGTTAATTTTCAGCAGATTCAGGCGGGTCATTTTGACAGATTTTATCTAAGGTTGGGCTGGCGAGGTTGGTTGCAAACCGCGGCGGTCATCGACGCGGCAGGGGATGCTTTCGCATAAAGTCCTATGAGATAGGGTTGAGTAGCCCAGCACGGAGGGAAGAATGACGCCGGATTCAGCCCGAAACATCGATTTCGTCGGCGCCCATGACCTCGACGGGCGCGGCGACAGCGTCCAGATCATGGTGCACAAGGGCCACGCCTATATCGGTCACATGTTCGCCGACGGGTTCACGGTGGTCGATGTCGGCGATCCGAAAAATCCACGCACCAAGCAATTCGTCGCGGCGCCGCCCAACACGCGCGCCTTCCATCTGCAGACGCATGGCGACCTGCTGCTGACGGTCAACTCGCCGAACATCTGGGTGATGCAGGGCTACTCGGACCCCAACGATTATTTCAAATCGTCGATCACCGACTCGTTCACCAAGCGCGACAAGAATTTCGCCGCGGGCCTGCGGGTGTTCGACATCTCCAAGCCGGCCGCGCCGCGCGAGATCGCCTTCATGCCGGTCGACGGGCTGGGGCTGCACCGGCTGTGGTATGTCGGCGGTCGCTACGCCTATGCCTCGTGCCACTGGCAGGGCTTCACCGACCACGTGCTGGCGATCATCGACATGCAGAACCCGGAACGGCCCGAGGTCGTCGGGCGGTTTTGGCTGCCGGGCATGCACACGGCCGGCGGCGAGACGCCGGGCTGGAAGGGCAAGCGCTATGCGCTGCACCACGCGATCGTCGCCGGCAACCTCGCCTATGCGGCGTGGCGCGACGGCGGCTTCACGATCCTCGATGTCGCCGACCCGACCGCGCCAAAGCTTTTGAGCCATCGCAACTGGAGCCCGCCGTTCGGCGGCGGCAGCCATACGCCGCTGCCGCTGCCCGGCCGCAACCTTGCGGTCATCGCCGACGAGGGCAATCTCGACGATTGCGCCAACGGCATCCAGCGCTGCTGGGTGTTCGATGTTCGTGAGCCGACTAACCCGGTGTCGATCTCGACACTGCCGACACCCGCGGAGGCTGATTACTGCGCGAAGGGCGCCAAGTTCGGCCCGCATAATCTCCACGAAAACCGGCTCGGTTCGCTGCAGACCGAGGAGCTGATCTTCGCGACCTACCAAAATGCGGGGGTGCGGGTGTTCGACATTCGCGACGCGTTCCGGCCGCGCGAGGTCGCGCATTTCGTGCCGCCGCCGCCGGCTAAGATGGTCGACCCGCGCCCCAACCGGCCGCAGGTGATCCAGTCGAACGATTGCTATGTCGGCCCCGACGGGCTGATGTACGTCACCGACGTCAACGCCGGGCTGACCATCCTTCAGTACAAGGGATGACCCTCGACGATCTAAAGCCGGGGTTGCGCTATGTCGCGACACTCACAGTCAGTGAGGCGCTTGCCGTGCCAGCTCAGGCTCGGCTCTTCAGTCCAGGCACCGAGATGCCGCCGGTCTTCGCCACGGCGCAGATGATCGCTTTTGTCGAATGGACCTGCGTCCACGCTCTGGCGCCCTATCTCGGCCCGCACCAGCGCACGGTCGGGACCCGGGTCGAGATGACCCACACCGCCGCCACGCCGATCGGCATGAATGTCACCGCCGAGGTCGAGCTTGTTTCATTCGACGGCCGCACGCTGCGCTTCAAGGTCGCCTGCCGCGACGAGAAGGAGCTGATCGGCGAGGGTTTTCACGAGCGCACCCTCATTGAGCACGACCGCTTTATGGCTCGGCTGGCGCGGAAACGGGGCGTCTAAGACAGCAGCCCTATCTCCCTGAGGCTGGTATGCCGGCCGCGGCTGATAATCACATGGTCGTGCACTGTTACCCCAAGCGGCTTGCCGGCGCTGACGATGTCCTTGGTCACCGCGATGTCGGTCTTGGATGGGGTCGGGTCGCCCGACGGATGGTTGTGCACCAGGATCAAGGCCGAGGCGCCCAGTTCGAGCGCACGTTTGACCACCTCGCGGGTATAGACCGGGGTGTGGTCGATGGTACCGCGCTGCTGCTGCTCGTGGGCGATCAGCGCGTTCTTGCAGTCGAGGAACAGCAGATGGAACTCCCGGAATTATGCAGGTGTACGACCCAGCAGATTTTACGGGTCGCACGCGACTTCAGGCTGCTTTACCTGCGCGCTCACGCAGGAATAGTTGAATGCGCGAGCGTAATCGCAGAAGGTTGGCTATCAGCCCTGCCGATCGGATTTGCGCTATGGAGCGTGTCGAACTCCTGAAACAGCTATCTTTCGGAACCCAAGTAGCGGAAGACGAAACCCACGCGCTTGCTCGATATTTCGTCGAAACACACCAATGGAACCGCCTTGCGAACGGCGAGATCGACCTTATCCGGGGCGATAAGGGGGCAGGTAAAAGTGCTATTTATTCGCTACTAATGGATCGGCAATCAGAATTTTTTGATGAGCGAATTTTAATTGTTGGCGCAGAAAATCCGCGCGGAGATACTGTCTTTAAAGACATTATACCTCACCCGCCAACATCGGAAACTGAGTTTGTCGCTCTTTGGAAACTGTATCTTCTAATACTAATAGCAAAGGAACTCCGAGAATACGATATAAAATCTTCCGCGTCTGATATTGTCTTTAAGTCTCTTGAAGATGCGGGATTTTTGGAAAAGGATGTGAGCCGGTCTGGCGTTCTTCGGCGCGTCCAAGATTATGTAAGGAAACTTATTCATCTAGAGGCGTTAGAAGGTGGACTTACTTTTGACCAAAATACCGGGATGCCCGCGGGACTCACCGGGCGTATCGTTATCAGGGAGCCGCACCAAGAATTAGCGACGCACGGGGTCGTGGCTATCGACAGTCTTTTTGACCGATTAGAGACGACGCTCCTCACCGTCGACATTAAAATATGGATTTTATTAGATAGGCTTGACGTAGCGTTTATTGAGGATCACGCCTTAGAGGCAAATGCGCTGAGAGCATTGTTGCGTGTCTATGGCGATTTCCGAAAATATGAAAATATTTCACTTAAAATATTTTTGAGGGAAGATATTTGGAAACGTATTATGCAGCCGGGGTATAGAGAAGCAAGCCACCTCATTAGATACGACAATCTTCAATGGACAAGCCAATCCCTCCTCAATCTTTTAATGAGAAGAATTCTCGATAATCAGGTGATATTAGACGAATTTCAAATCGATCGAGACCTAGTGCTTGGAGATGCAGCGGAGCAAGTAGCGATATTTGGTAAATTGTTCCCTCCACAAGTTGAACAGGGGCCGCAAAAGGCGACAACGTTCAACTGGATGGTCACGCGGTGCGCTGATAGCACAGGGAAAACTGCGCCGAGAGAACTAATTCATTTGTTGAACTCAATATTAGGGCAGGAAATCCAGCGTCTTGAGAAAGGCGGCAAGGCGGCTGCCGATGGAAAATTATTTGATCGGTCAGTATCCAAGGCGGCGTTACCTGCTGTGTCGAACGCTCGGCTGATCCAATACCTTTACGCTGAATATCCTAATCAACGAGAATTTGTTGAAAAACTAGAGGGCGCAAAAGCAGAGCAGACGCCTGAAAGTTTGGCGGAAATTTGGGATACGGACAGGGATAAGGCGATAGGCAAGGCCAACGAATTGGTTGAGTTGGGCTTTTTTGAAGCCCGCGGTGCGCGGGGTGCTCTTACGTTCTGGGTGCCATTTCTCTATCGAGATGCGCTCCATCTCGTACAAGGCCTCGCGGAAACCGACGGCGAAGCTTAATCGCCGCTATCTAATTGCAAGTTCTTGACGCCGATGGCGTCCATGACCTGTAGGAAGAATACGGCTGAAAACCCGCCAGTGGCGATCTTGTTGGCGAGCGTCCGATCATTGACCTTGAGGCCAATAGCATCCATTCGGTTCGCCAGATCAACGTAGCTCAGATTGCGACGCTTCAACTCGGCTCGGATAAGTTGCTTCGCCTCAGCTTTCCAGTCGCCGGTCGATTTCATAGCATCACAATATCACGGGATAAAAATCACGGAAAGCCGTGATTTGGGGGTTGACGGCAAGCGCAAAAATCACGATATTCCGTGATGTAGATCACGGAATATCGGGCGATGTCGCAACACTTTCTCCTTTCCGCAGCCGCACGGACGCTCTCGCTGAGCGCCGTCGCGCGTATGTCGGATAAGGAAGCGCATGCCAAGTTCGTTGCGATCCGCTGGGCCGACAATGACGGGAACCCGTATTGCCCATTCTGCGGTTGCCTCAAGGTCTACACCTTCGCGGACGGCAAGGTCTGGAAATGCGCGGCCTGCCGCCAGAAGTTCTCAGTAACGGCGCAGACCATCTTCGCCGACCGCAAACGCCCGATCCGCGACTACCTACTCGCCATCGCGATTTTTGCTAACGGCGCGAAGGGTCATAGCGCCCTCCAACTGAGCCGCGATCTGGATTGCCAGTACCGCACGGCATTCGTGCTCAGCCACAAACTCAGGGAAGCGCTGGGCGCGGAAGTGCAAAGCGTCTCCGATCTGAGCGGAGAGGTGCATGTCGATGGCATGTACACGGGTGGGCACCGCAAGCCGGAGAACCGGAAGGCTGAGCGCGTTGATCGGCGGCTGGCAGAGGAACAGACCGGCAAGCGCCAAGTCGTCGTTGTCGCCCGTGAGGTCAAGGGTCGGACGTTGCCGTTCGTCGTGCCTCGCGAGAGCGCGGCAATCCCGCTGATCCGCCAGCGTGTCTCATCAGGCACCATCGTACACGCGGATGAAAGCGCGGGCTGGGATGCGCTCCATGCCTCCTACGACACCCGCCGCGTCAACCACTCGGTCGAGTACGTCGCCGAGGATGGTGCGAACGTGAACCAAGCTGAGTCGTGGTTCTCCCGGCTCCGGCGAGCCGAATATGGCGTCCACCATCGGATTAGCGGTCGGCACCTACAGCAATACGCCAATGAAATGGCGTGGCGCGAGGATCATCGGCGCGAGCCTAACGGCTTGCAGTGGCAACGGATGACCGGCGCGGCCCTTCGTCATCCTATGAGCCAGCAGTGGCGGGGTTATTGGAACCGGAAGGCAGCATGAGCGAGGATCGCAGCCACGTCCTTTCGGGATTAGTCGCGAAACGGGCAGAAATCGCCGGGCGCATTGTCGAGGCTCGCGCGATCCTGCGCCAACTCATCATCGACCTGGACAACATCGACGCGGCGATCCGCATCTTCGATCCGAAATACGATGTCGAAAGTATCCAGCCGAAGGCCGTTGCTCCGCTTCACGGGATTTCGTTTCGAGGGGAATTTGTACGGCTGATCTTGGACATGATGCGGAACACCCAAGGCCCCGTGACCACTAACGAGATTGCCCTGCATCTCATGCGACATCGGGGCCTGAATGCGGCGGACGCGGCGCTGCTGGCGCTATTCAATAAGCGCACCCGCGCGCTTCTCTACCATTATCGGGATCGCGGGATGGTGCGAGCGGTGCGCGGTAACGAGGAAGGCCGTCGCCGGTTCAATTGGTGGGAGATTGCCGTCTAGGGGTCTTCCTCATCATCCGGCGTCTCCCCGAAGTTGACGGCATCCCGCTTATCGATGAGCTTGCGTTCGATTGCGCTGGTGATTCCATCCTCGATGAACCGTCGCATTACTCCCGATCTACCCTTCCCGAAAGACCCCATCCTCGCAAGTTCATCGAGGTAAGTGATTATAATTGGCCGCAGCCGGACTGGGGTGACCGGATTGGACGCCATCGGAAGATCGTATTACATTTGAAATACGCTTGACCATCCGGTTGCGATTGCCGCAGGATACGGGCGCGCAAAAAGAAGCGGCCCCTCGGGGCCGCAGTGGGTGAGCGTTGGGAGAAGTTTTTTATCGGCTTTGGTCGCTTACGACGACCGCGGCCAGTTGCGGTGGTGGGAGCGAACATTCTCCCACTTCCCGAAGCGGAAACGCAGGTACTCACGCACGTAGACGTAAAGCCCCACGCCGATGGCGATGACGCTCACTGCGCCCTCCCTCATCGAGACGACAGATTGGGTCTGTCCCCCTCGGAACACCTCTTGTGCCCCGTGGCCGGTAGACACGCGGGGTCGGAGGCTCGATGAGAAAGCGGATCACGGACGCGACTCGCCAGTAACAGTTAACCGCGTCTCGCCTGTTGCGTCAATATGTTGTTAATTTCATCCACCGACCCACTATCTCGGGTAGTTGGCAAGTGCTACCTGCATTCCCGAAATTGGGTCGCACACATGCATAATTCCGGGAACTCCTCGACCTTGCCGTAGGCGACATGGGCGCGGCAGTAGTCGATCAGCCGGTCCCACGAGCCGATCACCGGGCGCTCGCGCAGTTCCGCCTTCATCAGCCGCAGCGCCGCCTCGCGCACCGATTTCAAGGCGGCGACGCCGCTGACGCCGAGCCCTGGCACCGCCAGCAGATCGTCCGGATCGGCCGATATCGCCTCAGCGAAACCGCCAAAGCACTCGATCAAATTCTTGGCCAGCGGCTTGACGTCGCCGCGCGGGTTGCCGGCGAAGAGCAGCACTTCCATCAGCTCGTAATCGGGCAGCGCGTCGGCTCCGGCGGCGATCAGCCGTTCGCGCAGGCGCTGACGATGGCCGTGGAAATGCGGCGGCGCGCCCATCGCATCGGCGAGGCCCGGCGTTTTCGGTCGTGCCTTCGCCATCAGCTTTTCTTTCGCCGTGCCTGCAGGGCGGCGCGGGCGGCGCCGGTCAGGCGCTGCGGCTCGTCGGTCGCGAAGGCATCGACAAACGCTTCGATGCCGCGTTCGACCGCAGCGGTGGTGTGCATTTCTTCCCAGTCGAGGATCAGCGCCTTCTGAATGCGGATCGCGTGCGGCCCGGCGGCAAGGATCGAGACGGCGAGCGGCTCAACTGCTGCGTCGAGTTCCGCCGTTGGCACCACTCGGTCGACCAAGCCCCAATCCAGTGCGGTCGCGGCGTCGATATTCTCCGCAGTCAGCACCAGGCGCCGGGCGCGGGCGGGGCCGATCAGCTTGGGCAGCAGCGCCGCCTCGACCACGGAGGGTATGCCGATCCTGACCTCGGGCATACCGAACGTCGAGCGCTCGCTGGCGATGCGGAAGTCGCAGGCGGCGGCGAGTTCCAGCCCGGCGCCCAGTGCGTAGCCGTCGATCCGCGCGATCGCCGGCACCGGGAGGTGGCGGAACGCGTCGCAGCAAACATGAACGGCGGTGATGAAATGGCGGGCGCTGTCGGCGTCGAGCGCGGCCAGTTCGTCGATATCGGCGCCGCCCACAAAGGCCCGTCCCCCAGCGCCGGTCACTACCACGAGCCGAAGTTCCGGGTCGGCGGCGAGCCGGGTCATCGCCTCGATGATCTCGCCCATCAGCGCGCGGTCGAGCGCGTTGAGTTTGGCCGACCGGTCGATCGTGACACGCGCGACAAACCCGCCTTCCGCCCGCTTCTCGCGCAAGACGTCAACCGCCACGCCCGCCTCCGCCTGGAACCGCTGCTTTTGCTGGTGCATACTAGGCCGCACGACGAGCAGGAGGCGAGCATGTCGATCATCGAGGACATCGGCGACATCCGGGAAATTTACGGTCACCCTGCCGAGCGTGCGGTCAAGAAGCAGCTGCCCAAGCTCGAAAAGCACTCGCGCGCCTTTATCGCGCTATCGCCGTTCATCGTCATGGCGACCTGTGATGCCGAGGGAAGCTGCGACGCCTCGCCCAAGGGCGATGCGCCGGGCTTTGTCCGGGTTCTCGACGACACCACGCTGCTGATCCCAGACCGGCTCGGCAACAACCGGGTCGATACGATCAGCAATCTGCTCAAAAGCCCGGGGATCGGGCTGATCTTTTTCGTGCCCGGCCTGCGCGAGACCTTGCGGGTCAACGGCCGCGCCCAGATCACCACCGACCCGGCGCTGCTCGAACCCTCCACGGTGCAGGGCAAAGCGCCGCGCAGTGGCATCCTGATCACCGCCGAGGAAGTCTATTTTCATTGCGGCAAGGCGCTGATCCGCTCCGATCTGTGGAACCCGGAAAAGCAAATCGCCCAATCGGACTTCCCGTCGCTGGGCCGCATCATCACCGAGCAGATCGACGAGGGCGGTTCGGTCGAGGACGCGGAGCGCTACACCGAGCACAGCTACAAGACCCGGTTGTACTAGCCCTGCATTGCCCGAAACCGCAGACGTAATTGTCATCGGCGCCGGCATTGCTGGCGCTGCGGCGGCGGCGCATTTGGCGGCGGATCGCCGCGTCGTATTGCTCGAACGCGAGAGCCAGCCCGGCTATCACAGTACCGGGCGCTCCGCCGCTCTGTTCACCGAAACCTACGGCAACCGCGCGATCCGCATCCTTACGGGGGCGAGCCGCACCTTTTACGAGGCCTGGGCCGACGGCTTTGCCGAGCACCCGATCCTCACCCCGCGCGGCGCGCTGATGTTTGCGATGCCGGGACAGGAGGAGGCGCTGGCGACGGCGTGGGCCGAGCTGTCGCCCGACGATCCTCGCGTCCGCCGGCTCGACGCGGCGGAGGCGCGGGCGCTGGTTCCAGTCCTGCGCGCCGGTAGCGTGATCGGCGCGGTGCACGAGCCCGACTCGATGGATATCGACGTCCACGAGCTGCATCAGGGCTATCTCCGCCGCTTTCGCCAGCGCGGCGGGCGCCTAGTCGTCGACGCGGAGGTGAGGGCACTCGTCTCGGCGGGTGGCTGCTGGACCGCAGGAACCACGATGGGCGACTTTGCCGCGCCTGTGATCGTCAATGCCGCCGGCGCCTGGGCGGATGTCGTCGCGGGTCTCGCTGGGCTGCCGCCGATCGGGCTGGTGCCAATGCGCCGTACCGCGCTGACCATCGCCCCGCCAGCGGGCATCGATGCCTCTCCCTGGCCGATGACGCTCGACATCGGGGAGAATTTCTATTTCAAGCCCGATGCCGGACGGCTCTTAGTCTCGCCAGCCGACGAGACGCCGATGCCGCCCTGCGACGTGCAGCCTGATGAGTTGGACATCGCCATCGCGATAGACCGGCTGACGCGGGCGACGACGATCGAGGTCGCGCGGGTCGAGCGCAAATGGGCGGGGCTGCGGAGCTTTGTCGCCGACAAGACCACGGTGAACGGCTTCGATCCGCTGGCCAACGGGTTTTTCTGGCTGGCGGGGCAGGGCGGCTACGGCATCCAGACCGCCGAGGCCATGGCGCGCGGCGCGGTGTCGCTGATCGAGCGCGGCGAGCTGCCAGCTGACATCCGCGCCGCGGGCCTCGACGCAGCGACCCTTAGCCCGGCACGCTTTCGGAGTTAGAGGTTGCGCTCGCGTTGGCCGTCGTCCTCCTCCGCCTTGTCGAGGATGCGCTTGGCGTCGGCGAGCGTGACATCCGCCGCCTTGTTGTAACCCGTCGTGCGCAACACCCCGGCGAGATCGAGTTCGGCATAGGCGAAGCGCGAGCTGTCGCTCGCGCCCGCCTTCTCCAGCAGCCCCATCGCGTCTGCGAGTGTCGTGATCGCATCCTCGTGGCGTTTGAGCCCGGCGTAGATCAGCCCGAGATCGCATAAATCGTCGGCGATCAGCGGATGGGTGCGTCCGAGCCGGGCCTGGTCGATCGCCAGGGCCTGCTCGACCGGCAGCAACGCCTCGTCGAAACGCTGGGCGCGCAGCAGCAGATTGGCGAGCTGCGCCAGGCTGCGCGCGGTCTCGAGGCCGGTTTCGCCGTGTGCCTGCCGGTCGAGCGCGATAGCTTGCCGCAGTACCGCCTCGCTCTCGGCGAAGCGCCCTTCGCCGGCATAGCCGGCGCCGAGTGCCCGCAGCGCCTCGGCCAGGTGGCCAGGATCATGCGCCGCAACGGCATGGGCGTGGCCAGCAAGACGCTCGGCGCGGTCGAATTCGCCATGGGCCACGGCGATCCGAGCGAGCGCCGTCAGCGGCTCCGACAGCGCCGGATTTTTGGTGCCCAGTCGCTCGCTCAAGTCGGTGACCGCGACGATCAAGAGCGGTTCGGCGTCGAGGTAACGCAATCGCAGGATGTCGATCTCGGCCAGTGCGGTCATGGCTTTCGCCACATTGGGGGAGTTGCGGCCATAAGCGGCGATGGCGATCTTCAACGCCCGGTGACGCGATTCGGCCGCCTCGGCCAGTGCACCGTCGTTGAATTGCGCGCCGGCGAGCTGATCGAGCAGAGGCAAAAGATGGGGACTGGTGCTCCCGGCGCGGCCTTCTTCCGCGACAATGGCCCGGTTGAGCCCGGCGACGAGCCCGCCGTCGGCAGCGCGGCTAAAGTCGGCCGCCGCGACAATCCCGGCGAGGCAGAGCCCAATGGCCACCCGGCGCGGTCGCAATCCTGTAACCCCCGCGTTGCAATATCGCCTTTCGGCTCTGCCTATGTAAGATGATCGCCAGCTTGGCGAAAGACTTGCGCTAAACGGAATGGCACTTGACCGCACCGGCCGCCGGCTTGAGGCTTTGGCAAGCGACAAGAGCGCGGTGGGGGGAACAATGGCCCGAGTGCGGAATGTCGAGGCGCGCCAGCTTCCCGCCGACCTAGCGCGCATCTATGAGGGGTTTGCCGGCGGTTACGGGCCGTTTCGCAATCAGGTCGCGGTATTCGCGCATGTGCCGGCGGCGCTCCGGCACCTGATGCCTTTGCTGATGGAATTGCGCGAGGCGCAGACCCTACCAAAACGCTATCTCGAGTTGGCGATCGTGGCGGTCTCGAAGCTGAACGAATGCGATTATTGCGTCGCCCACCACACACCATTCCTCGCGGTCGAGGGGGTCTCGCCGGCGGGGGCGCAGCGCATTCTCGACTATGCCGACCATCCCGAATTGGATGAGGTCGACCGGGTCGTCGTCGAGTACGCGATTGCGGTCACCGAACGGCCCAATCGCGTGCCCGAGTCGCTGTTCGCGCGGCTGCGCCAGCATTTCAGCGAGGCGCAGATCGTCGAGTTGACGTTGCGCATCGCGCTGTGTGGCTTCTTCAACCGCTTTAACGACGCGCTGCAGATCGAGGAGGAAGAGGAGGCAGCGAGCCCCGTCGCCGCGCTGGCCGGCTGATGGCAACCGCAAGACGCAGAAGCCGTGTCGCGCCGCCGCGGCGTCACCCGCTCGAAACCGCCGAGGGCCGCCGGCTCGAGGAGGCACGGCTTGGCGCGCCGTGGCGGCTCTGGGGCCCTTATGTCGGCGACCGCCAGTGGGGCACGGTACGCGAGGATTACAGTGCTGAGGGCACCGCCTGGGAATATTTCCCGCACGACGACGCGCGCAGCCGCGCCTATCGCTGGGGCGAGGACGGACTCGCTGGGTTCGGCGACGAGCATCTGTTCTTGTGCCTGGGGCTGGCTCTGTGGAACGGCAACGACCCGATCCTCAAGGAGCGCCTGTTCGGCCTCACCAACAGCCAGGGTAACCATGGCGAGGACGTCAAGGAGGTCTACTACCACCTCGACGGCACCCCGACGCACTCCTACATGCGGATGCTGTACAAATATCCGCATGCCGCCTTTCCCTATGCACGGCTGGTCGACGAGAACCGCAGGCGCGGCAAGGACGACCCCGAGTTCGAGCTGATCGATACCGGCGTCTTCGACGGCGATCGCTATTTCGATGTCGTCATCGAATACGCCAAGGCCCAGCCCGACGACATCCTGTGCCAGGTGACCGTCACCAATCGCGGCCCCGAGACGGCGACACTGCATGTCCTGCCGCAGCTTTGGGCGCGTAATATCTGGTCGTGGGCGCCGACCCCCGAGCGGACGCTCTTTGCCGGCCACAATGACGGATCGGTGACGACGTCTCATCCGAGTATGCCGGCGATGCGGTTCACCTGCGACGGGGCCAGCGAATTGCTGTTCTGCGACAACGAAACCAACCCGCGTCGGCTCTATGGCAGCAAGGCGGAAGGGTACTTCAAGGACGGGATCAACGATTACATCGTCAACGGCGACCGAGGCGCGGTGAACCCGCAGCGCTTCGGCACCAAGGTAGCGGCGCATTGCCGGGCGGATTTGCCGCCGGGCGGAGAAGCGGAATTCCGCTTCCGCCTCGCGGTGGTCGAGGAGGGCGAGGATTTTGCGACCGTCATGCGCCGGCGGCATGCCGAGGCAGACGAATTTTACGAGGCGGTTCAGTACGGCATCGACGATCGCGACGCGCGCCTCGTGCAGCGCCAGGCCTTCGCCGGGCTGTTGTGGTCGAAGCAATTCTATGTGCTCGACGTGCGCCAATGGCTGCACGGCGACCCGCTGCAACCGCCGCCGCCAGCGAGCCGGCTCAAGGGCCGCAACAAGGATTGGGGCCACGTCTACAATTCCGATGTCCTGGCGATGCCGGACAGTTGGGAATACCCGTGGTACGCGGCTTGGGACCTCGGATTTCACTGTGTGACGCTGGCGCTGATCGACCCCGAATTCGCCAAGGACCAGCTCGTTCTGCTCACCCGCGAATGGTACATGCATCCTAACGGACAGCTTCCCGCCTATGAATGGGCGTTCGGCGACGTCAACCCGCCGGTTCATGCCTGGGCGGCTTGGCGGGTCTACGAGATCGACCGCCTCGCGCGGGGCGGGCAGGGGGATCGCGGCTTCCTAGAGCGCGTCTTCCACAAGCTCATGATCAATTTCACCTGGTGGGTGAACCGCAAGGACGCCGAAGATCGCAACATCTTCCAGGGCGGGTTTCTCGGGCTCGACAATATCGGCATCTTCGACCGCAGCGCGCCGCTGCCGACCGGCGGACATATCAACCAATCCGACGGCACCGCCTGGATGGCGATGTACACGCTCAACCTGATGCGCATCGCGCTCGAGTTGGCGACGCGCGACCACGTCTACGAGGCGATCGCCACCAAGTTCTTTGAGCATTTCCTGCTGATCGCCGAAGCGATGAGCAACATCATGGGCGAGGGCATCGGCCTGTGGGACGAGGCCGACGAGTTCTATTACGACGTGCTTGACCTGCCCGGCGACCGCGCCGTGCCGCTTCGGGTCCGCTCGATGGTCGGGCTGATCCCGCTTTTCGCGGTCGAGGTCCTCGACAGTGCGGTGATCGCGCGCCTTCCCGAATTTTCCAAGCGGCTGCACTGGTTTCTCGAGCACCGACCGGAGCTGGCGCGGCTGGTGTCGCGCTGGATGGTGGAGAGCGACGAGGAGCGGCATTTGTTGTCGCTCCTGCGAGGCCACCGGATGAAGTGTCTGCTGCGGCGGATGCTCGACGAGACCGAGTTCCTCTCCGAGCACGGCATCCGTTCGATCTCTAAATTTCACGAGAAGAACCCGTTCGTCTTCGAGCACGAGGGCAGCCAATTCAGCATCGGCTATGTGCCCGGCGAATCGACCACAGAGGCGTTTGGCGGCAACTCAAATTGGCGTGGCCCGGTGTGGATGCCGGTCAATTTCCTGCTGATCGAGTCGCTGCATCGTTTCCACGGTTATTACGGCGACGATTTCCGCATCGAATGCCCGGTCGGCTCGGGCAAATTCGTCAACCTCGCCGAAGCAGCCGACGAAGTGGCGCAGCGGCTTTGCCGGCTGTTCCTGCGCGATGGCGGCGGCCGCCGCCCGGTGCTGGGCCCACCGCCTCCCGCCGGGCGTCCCGATTTCCAAGACGACCCGCTGTTCTACGAATATTTCCACGGCGATACCGGGCGCGGCTGCGGCGCGGCGCATCAGACGGGTTGGACCGCGCTGGTCGCCTCGCTGCTGCACCCGCGGCCGAGCAGGAACCATGTTTCGACTGAGGAGCTCGAGGGAGAGCCGATCACGGACGCCGCCGAAGTCAGCAGCTGATGGCAGCGGGCGGCGGTCCGCTCGATCGCCTGGCGCCGATCCGCTTCGAGGCGGCTGAGCTAAGCGACCTAGCTGCCAATGAGCGCCGCGAATGGTGGCTCGCCAACGGCAAGGGCGGTTACGCCGGCGGCACGGTCGCGCTTAGCCTGACCCGGCGTTATCACGGGCTGCTGATCGCACCGGTCGATCCACCGCTCGGCCGGGTACTGGTCCTGACCAAGGCGGACGCGACGCTGCATCTTGGCGCGGCGCACTACCCGCTCTTCACCAATCGCTGGGGTGGCGGCGCGATCGATCCCGATGGCTACAAGCTGCTCGAAAGCTTCCATCTCGACGGCACCATGCCGGTCTGGCGGTTTCGCTGCGGCGAGGCGATCGTCGAGCATCGCATTTGGATGGAACCCGGCGCCGACACGGTCTACCTCGCCTGGCGGCTGGAGGGTGGCGCCGCCGATGCGTCGCTGTCCGTCACGTTCCTCGCCAACGGGCGCGATCATCATGGTGATACCTGGCAGGACGGGTTCAACCCTGAGATCACCGGCGATGGCGGCGGTCTGACGGTCGCAGTTCGGGGCCGGTTCACGTTGAGGATTGCCGGCACCAGTGGCGAGATCGCGCCGCGCCGCGACTGGTACGGCAATTTCGACCTGCCGGTCGAGCGCGAGCGCGGCCTCAACGACCGCGACTCGCATCTGCATATCGGCGACGGCCATCTGCCGCTGCAACCCGGCACCTGGGCCGGCTACGTCGCCAGCCTCGATCCCAGCGCGACGACCGATCTCGGCGCGGCGTTCGATCGACGCCACGCGCATGACCGAGTCGCGTTGGAGAAGGCGATTGCCGCCGCTCCAATTTTTGCCGAGGCGCCGGGCTGGGTGCTGCGGCTGGTGCTCGCCGCCGATCTCTACCGCATCGCGCGGCCGCTGCCCGACGTGCCGGACGGGCGCAGCGTCATCGCCGGCTACCCGTGGTTTGGCGATTGGGGTCGCGACACGATGATCGCGCTGCCCGGGCTTTGTCTCGCTACTGGCTGCTTCGCCGAGGCGCGGCTGATTCTGGAAACCTTCACCCGCTTCCTCGATGGCGGGATGCTGCCCAATGTCTTTCCCGGTGCCGGGAATGCGCCCGAATACAATACGGTTGATGCTGCGCTGTGGTTTGTCGAGGCGTGGCGCGCCTATGTCGCTACGAGTGGTGACGTCGCGTCGCTACGCCGGGTATTCCCAGTGCTGGCGTCGATCGTCGAGAACTACACGCGGGGCACCCGCTACGGCATCGCCGTCGATCCGGTCGACGGGCTGCTGCGCGCGGGCGAGGCCGGTGTTCAGCTCAGCTGGATGGACGCAAAGCTCAGCGACTGGGTGGTGACGCCGCGCATCGGCAAGCCGGTCGAGATCAACGCATTGTGGTTCAACGCGCTGACCGCGATGGCGGAGCTGGCCGACCGCATCGGGCAATCGGGCAGCCAGTATCAGGATGCCGCCGACAAGGCGAAGGCGGGCTTCGCACGCTTCGTTCGGCCCGGCGGGCGCGGCCTCTATGATGTCATCGACGGCCCGGACGGGAACGACGCGAGCTTGCGGCCCAACCAGGTTTTCGCGATGAGCCTGCCGGCAAGCCCGCTCGACCCGGCGCAGCAGCGAGCAGTCATCGAAGCCTGCGCGCCCTTGGTCACCCCCTACGGTCTACGTTCTCTGGCGCCCGACGACCCCTCTTATCGCGGCGCCTGCACTGGCGGCCCTGCCGAGCGCGACGGGGCCTATCACCAGGGCACGGTCTGGGCTTGGCTGCTGGGCCACTGGGCGCTGGCGCAGTATCGGGTGACCGGCGCCGCTGCGGTGGCGCAGGCGCTGCTGGCCCCGATCGCCGATCATCTTCGCGACGCGGGGCTCGGCCAGATCAGCGAGATCTTCGACGGCGACCCGCCGCACACGCCGCGCGGCTGCCCGGCGCAGGCCTGGTCGGTCGCCTGCGTGCTCGAAGCCTGGTGTAAGCTGGAGCACGCAAAGAAGGCGGCTATTGCGCTGTCAGCCCGCCGTCGACGACGAGCCCCGCGCCGGTCATAAAGCCAGCGTCGTCCGAGGCCAGGAAAACGATCCCCTTGGCGATATCGTTGGGCACGCCGAGCCGGCCGATCGGATGCGTTGACAGTGCGATCCGCCGCGCGTCGTCGACATCGTTGCTGCCAATACTGCGGGCGCGGGCGGAGAAGGTCTGTTCGCCCATATCGGTTTGGATCACCCCGGGATGGATCGAGTTGACCCGTATCCGGTAGCCCTTACGGGCGAATTCGAGCGCCGCGGATTTGGTGAACAACGTCACTCCGCCCTTGGTCATCGAATAGAGCGGGTCGAGCTGCGAGCCGACCAGCCCGGCGACCGAAGCCAGGTTGACGATGGCGCTGCCATGGATGCTATTCGCGCCGCGCTCGCGCAGCGCCGGCAGGGTCAGCTTGGTGCCGAGAAAGACGCCGGTCAGGTTGATCGCGCAGAGCCGGTGCCATTCGTCGAGGCTCGCGTCCTCGATGCCCTTGCCGAGGAACATCCCGGCATTGTTGACCAGGATGTCGATGCCACCGAATTTGTCGATCGTCGCGGCAATCGCGGCGTTCCAGTCGTCCTCGCGGGTGACGTCAAGATGGTGGTAGAGCGCGTTGTCGCCGAGCGCGCGGGCGGTGTCGTGGCCGCGCTGGTCGAGCACGTCGCCGATCGCGACCTTGGCGCCGGCTTCGATCATCAGTCTCGCGGTCTCGGCGCCGATGCCGCGCGCCGCGCCGGAGATCAGCGCCACCTTGCCGTCGAGCCGGTTCATCGTGTTTCTCCCAAAGGGCCGTTGATGTGGTCGGCAAATCCTGGCCCCGCAGCGCCCGGCGTGGCAAGCTCGGGCAACCCCACCGGAGACTCCGATGCAAATCGCCCGGCTCGATCATCTGGTGCTGACCGTCGCTGACATCGCCAAGACCTGTGACTTCTATACGAAGGTGCTCGGCATGGAGGTCGTTAAGTTCGGCGAGGGCCGCACCGCGCTGCGCTTCGGCCAGCAGAAGATCAATCTGCACCCGGCCGACAACATCCCCGGCCTCGTTGCCGACAAGCCGACCGCCGGCTCGGGTGATCTCTGCTTTATCAGCGAGACGCCGATCGCCGAGGTTGTTGCTCATCTAAATTCGAGCGGCGTGCCGATCATCACCGGGCCAGGACCGCGCGCCGGGGCGATCGGCACGATCACCTCTGTCTATATCCGCGACCCGGACCAGAACCTGGTCGAGATTTCGAACTACTAGACCAACCCGTGGAGGCCGACATGAAGATCGAACGCATCGACCATTTGAACATCACCGTCGCCGACATCGACCGCAGCATCGCCTTCTACAAAAAGGTGCTCGGGATGAACGCGGAGACGATCGCCGAAGGGCGAGCCGCGTTGCTGTTCGGCCAGCAAAAAATTCATCTCGACGCTGCCGGCGGGCCGATGGCGATGGCCGGCGACAAGCGCATGCCGGCGCATATCTGCTTCGTGACCGAGGCGCCGGTCAGCGAGGTCACCGCGCATCTCGAAGCGTGTGGGGTGCCGGTGCGGATGCAGGGGCCGCGCGCCGGTGCGATCGACACGATCCAATCGGTCTACATCGACGATCCTGACGGGAACTCGATCGAGATCTCGAATTACTGAGGGAAAACGCCATGGCAGACGGCTCGACGATTGACGCCCAGATTATCGCCGCTGCCTATGCGGACCGGGTCGTGGACCTGTTCAAGGTATTTGCCGAGGCCGTCGCCACCGGCGAGCCGGATCGGGAGGCCGTCATTCGCTTCAAACGCGGCTTGATATCGGCCCGGCATGTGCGCGATCTGGCATTGGCGGCGGCGAAGGAGGCTGCTGACTCCTAACGCCTCACTCGTCGACCGATAGCGCCAGGATCATGCTGAGCTGGGACAAGGGTCGCCCGGTCTCGATCGCCCAGGCGTTGAAGCAGAGTTGGGCCGCCGCGCGCTCCTTGCGGTTCTTAGGCGGTGGCATTTCCTCCCAGCGCTTCAAGCCGGCTATGACCGAGTTCGACAGCACGAACGTATCCTTGCCGACCATTCGTAGAAACATCGGGCCGGAATTCCCGCCCATTTGACTGAAGCGCGCGGCCAGCTCATCCCACAGCCCGACGACATTGTTGCCCGGCCAGGTGCCCAGCCAGGAACCGAAGCTCCGGAATTCACCGGCGACCGCCAACATGGCCGCCGCATTGTCGCGCACGGACTTCAATTTGCCCCAATGGCGGATCAACCGCGCATCGCCGAGCAGCTTTTCCATCGCCTCGTCCGGCATCGCCCGCACCCGGCGCGGGTCGAACCCGGCGAAGACCTCCTCAAAGGCTGGCCATCTCGCGTCGACGAGGCTGTGCTTGAGGCCCGCGCGAAATATCCGCAGCGACATCTGCGACAGGTAGCGGTCATCGGGAGTGGCGGCGAGCTCGGAGGCGGATTTCGGCTGCGGCAAGCGCGCGTCGAGCGCAGCGGCCCCGTGGCGCTGGCGCGCCGTGTCGAGAATGATGGGGAACGGCGTGACGGGCATCCTTTGGCCTCCCTCAGTAGGCCGATTCCGGGTTCGGCGAGGCGGCGATTTCGACCTGGGCGACTTGGAACTTCTCCCTGAGCCGCATCAGCCGGTAGCCGAGCCCGAGATAGGCGCCGCATTCGGCACGTGCCGCGATGAAGGTCGCCGGGTCGGTGTCGTGCCGTTCGCGCAGATGGGCGACGACCACCGAGTCCACCGGGATGCGACTGAAATCCTGCAGCAGCATCCGGCAATGCGCCGCGGCATAGGGGCCGATGCCCTTGAGGCCGACGAGGTAATCGTGGTCGAGGCGCTCCTCATCGCCGTGACCCGCCGCATCTATAATGCCGTCGTCGAGCAGCCGCCGGGTCGCCGCCACGACGACCGGCGCGCGAAAGCCGAGCTTGGCGATTCGACGCAGCCGCTCCTCGCCGTAGTCGATCAGGGCTTCGGGCGGCGGGAATGCGCCGCCTCCGGGCTCGGCGACGAGCGCGGCGGTCATCCGGCAGGTGCCGGACCAGGTCGTATTGACCGTCAAAACCGTCTTGATGAAGTCCTCGTAAAAGGTCGATCCGCGCAGCAGCCGGCCGCCACCGCGCGCGATCAGCGCTGTTTCTTCCGCGAACCCGGCGCCGAGCGCGGCGATGGCGGGGGAGGGATCCCAATCGGTGGATACCCATCGCTGGACGCGCCGTATGATCCCGTCAGCGTCGGAACCCGGAAACCCATCCCAGGCGACAACAAGCATTCTTAGGTCGCGCTGGCGCACTGACACTGTGCCAAGTCGGCTGCCGAGGCGCTCCGCGTGCGACAAGGTCCCGGTCTCAGCCTCCCAGCGCCACGGTTCGAGATGTACCCAGCCGTGGCTGGCGACGGTCAACCCGAGATCGATCGGCCAAGCCAGTTCGAGCAGGGCCTCGCCGCGGTCTTGTTTCACGCCGCCGCGAGCGCCTGATCGAGGTCGGCGAGGATATCCTCCTCGTGCTCGAGCCCGATCGACAGGCGGACATAGCCGTCGGTGACGCCGGTCTGCAGCTGCTCCTCAGGGGTCAGCTGCGAATGTGTCGTCGAGGCGGGGTGAATCGCCAGCGAGCGCGCGTCGCCGATATTGGCGACGTGGTAGAACATCTTGAGCGCGTCGATGAAGCGGCGCCCGGCGTCCATCCCGCCCTTCAGCTCGAACCCGACCAGCGCGCCGTAGCCGCCTTTGAGATGCGCGTCGGCGCGACGCTTCGCTTCGCCGGTCATCAGGCTCGGGTGGATCACCTTGCTGACCTTCGCATGCTCCTTTAGGTGACGCGCCACAGCGTTGGCGTTGGTGCATTGCACCCGCATGCGCAGCGGCAGGGTTTCGAGCCCTTGGATATGCAGGAAGCTGTTGAACGGGCTCGCCGCGGCGCCGATATCGCGCAGCAGCGTCACCCGCGCCTTGATGATGTAGGCGATCGGCCCCATCGGCTTCACCGCCTGGGTCCATACCGCGCCGTGATAGGACGGATCAGGCTGGTTTAGCAGCGGAAACCGGTCGGCGTGCTTTTCCCAGTCGAAATTGCCGCCATCGACGATGATGCCGCCGATCGAGGTGCCGTGGCCGCCGATATATTTCGTCGTCGAATGCATGACCACCGCGGCGCCGTGGTCGAGCGGACGGCAGATGACCGGCGCGGCGGTGTTGTCCATGATCAGCGGCACGCCCAGCTCGCGGCCGATCTTGGCGACCTCGGCGATCGGGAAGACCTCAAGCTTGGGGTTGGGCAATGTCTCGGCGTAGTAGCAGCGGGTCTTCGCGTCCGTCGCGCGGCGGAAATTCTCCGGGTCCGACGGATCGACGAAACGGACCTCGATCCCCATCGTCCGCTGCATCGTATGCAGGAATAGGTTCCAGGTGCCGCCATAAAGATCGGTCGAGCTGACGAAATTGTCGCCGGCCTGAGCGATATTGTTGACCGCGAACAGCGAGGCGGCCTGGCCCGAAGCGACCGCCAGCGCCGCGACCCCGCCTTCCAGTTGGGCCACGCGCTGCTCCAGCACGTCGCTGGTCGGGCTCATGATCCGCGTGTAGATGTTGCCTAGCTCCTTGAGCCCGAACAGGTTGGCGGCATGCTCGGTGCTGTTAAACTGGTAGCTCGTGGTCTGGTAGATCGGCACCGCGACGGAATTGGTCGTCGGATCGCTGCGATAGCCTGCATGCAGCACGATGGTTTCCGGATGCTTGCTTTCGGTCGGCATCGATGTCTCCCGGGGCTGGGGGCGATTTGCCGCACTCTGCCACGCCCACCGGCTCGGCGTAAGGGCGATCAGCCGGTACCGCGCGGAACCACCGGCGGTCGTCGAGGTGCGGAGGTGACGATGAAAAAGACCTCAAGCTGGATCGCCTTGGGCGGCTCTGTGATTTTCGTCGCGGTCGTTGCCGCGGTCGCAATCGCCAATTGGAGCGGGATTGGCGATGCCGGGATCGATCTCAACGGCTGGATCGCGCTCGTGCTCGGTGTCTTGGCGACGCTGGCTTTGGGTATCGGCCTGATGACTCTCGTCTTCATCAGCAACCGGCGCGGATATGATGAGCCGCCTCGTGAGGGCGAATAACGTATGCGTTCGAATGCCCGTAATCAGGTCGGAATGTCGCTTGTCGCGTGTGACAATTCAGTGTAGGTGCGCCCGTTCAACTACAGGGAAAGAACCTTTGGCAAAGTCAAAACCCGCCGGTGAGCCGCCTCGATACGGGCGCGGCACCGGAGTGCCCAATCCTGTCGACGTTCACGTCGGCAAGCGCGTCCGCATGCGGCGGCTACTGTTGGGCATGAATCAGGAAACATTGGCGAACGCGCTCGGGCTGACGTTCCAGCAGGTGCAGAAGTACGAGGGCGGCGCCAATCGAGTAAGCGCCTCGCGCCTTGCCGCGATGGCCGAGATCCTGAAGGTGCCGATTTCGTTCTTTTTCGGCGATCTTCAGACCGACGACGTCAAGCCGACGGCGGCGGAGCGCGAGTGGCGCGAGTACCTTGAGCGGCCGGAAACGATCGAATTGATTCGACTTTACTACGCCATCCCCGACCCGCAGGTTCGCCAGAAGTTTCTTGAGATGGTCAAATCGATCGCAAAACCTGACGAGGGCCAGGGATAACTACAGTATCGGCCGGCAACGCTGTTGCGCGCGTGCCACAGTTCAGGGTTGACGGCCGCGGTGCGTGTCACGATGCTTTGGCGAGTGCCTGTTTCTCTGTATTTTAACGCCGCCGTTGGGTGAGGGGGACTGGATGAACGTCTGCCGCTGGTGCGCAAGGCAGCCGAGGCGGGCCTGCCGCGAGGTCGCCCTTGCGCTCGTGATGATGCTCGTTGCTCTTTACCCTGCAGCGTCGCGAGCCCAAGCCCAGAACATCACCTACGGCGAACTCAAATTCGGGGTCTGGGCCCATGATCCGAAGATCCTGGAGGGCCGCGAAAGCGGTGTCGATATAAATCCCGAGGTGATCTTCGCTTCGCCCGTTACCAATGATATGCTCGCCAACATGCCGCCCTGGCTCCTTTGGGCGTTGCAGCCGCGTCCGACGATCGGCGTCGCGATCAATACCGCCGGCGACACCGACCAGTTTTATGCGGGCGCGACGTGGTCGTGGATGCTCCTCCACAACCTGATCAACCCAGGCGACGGCATCAATTTCAGTTTCTTCTTCGGACCGGGGGGCAACGACGGCCAGATCCATAACGGCAGCGCGACCCGCAAGGCGCTCGGTTCGCCTATCCTGTTCCGCGAGGACTTCGAGCTCGGCTACCAGATCAACCCGACCTGGGAGATTTCAGTCTATCTCGACCATATCTCCAATGGCGGGCTGGCCAAGGAGAACCAGAGCATCAATGACCTGGGAGCGCGGGTCGGGTTTCGGTTCTGATCGGGACTTATTCGGCAGCCAGCACCCGGGCCAGCTGGCTTAGCGCTTCCTGATACCGCTCGTTGGGGATTTGCGCGAAGTTGCGCGCGAGCTCCAGGCACATGCGCTCACGCGGGCTGGCCGCGCGCGGCGCATCGCCGTCGAGCCCGTCGAAGAAATAATTGACCGGCACGCTCAGCACGTGCGCGATTTCATAGAGCCGGCCGGCGGAGATGCGATTGATGCCGCGCTCGTATTTATGGGCCTGCTGATAGGTAACGCCGATCAGATCGGCGAGTTGCTGCTGAGTGAAGCCGAGCATGATCCGGCGTTCGCGAACGCGAGCGCCGACATGGCGGTCGACATCTTGGGTGCGGCCGGCGGTGCGCCGTTGCGGTCGGCGCGGCAACTCGGTCGCGGCAACGGCGCTGCCCCCGAAGCGTACCGCGCTGGTCTCGTCCTGTCGTGTCATGTCGCTCCACCTCGACTGGTTCATGGATTGGCTTGGCGGCGGTCGTACCCCGAGAAGCCGGGCGGGGCTGCGCAACCGATTGGTTTCGGCGGATTGAACGGCCCTCCTGTGTCAAATTTGAGGCAACACAGCGCTCTTTTCGCGTTCAATCAGCCCGGTGAGCCGAGTCGTTGCCGCCGCCGATCTCGCATATGGGCCATGCCCTGTGCTGGTTCCCTTTGACAGCCTCCCTCAAGCGGTGATACCGACGCAAACCCGTTCATTTTGGCGATCCGATGCCCCGTATCTCCATCGGCGATGGCTCTCTTTATTACGAGCGGCACGGCGCCGGTTTTCCGGTGATAATGATATCGGGGCTGGGCGGTTTGGCGTCGTTCTGGCACGATCAGGTTGCCTCTTTTTCCCGGCGCTACGAGGTCATAACGCACGATAGTCGTGGGGTCGGCGAGAGCGATCCGATTCGCAGCGGCTATACGGTCGACCGGATGGCCGGCGATGTGATCGCGCTGATGGACCGGCTCGAAATCGAGCGCGCGCATGTGCTTGGCCATTCGACCGGCGGCGCGATTGCCCAGACGCTCGCGGTCGAGCATCCCAAGCGCTTGGCGAGCATCGTCTTGTCGGCGACCTGGACCAAGCCTGACGCTTATTTTCGGCGTATGTATGCGCTGCGCAAGGAGGTTCTCCAGCGCGGCGGCCCCAGCTCCTATGTCCAGGCGTCAACGCTTTTTCTCTACCCAAGTTGGTGGATCGCCAAGAACAATGAGAAGCTGCGCCACGTGGAGGCGCAAAATCTCGCCAATTTCCCGCAGCTTGAGATCGCGATGAGCCGGATCGATGCGATCCTCGCCTTCGACCGCACCGCCAGCCTGTCCCGGATCAAGACGCCAACCCTTGTCGTCGGCGCCGAGGACGATATCGTCACCCCGGCCTATTTCTCCGAGGAGCTGGCGCGCCTCATCCCTGGCGCCGAAGTCAAGATATTCCCGCGCGGCGGCCATTGGTTCCCGCAGGTGCAGGTGCGCGAGTTCAACCAGGCCGTGCTGCCCTTCCTCAATTCGCACACGCCGAGTTGATCTTGCCGGCCTGAGGCCGTACCGCCACTTAAGGCTTCATAAAGGGCTGAAACGTTAGCTTCTGGAAGCCGTTCACAGCGGCATTACCCGAGCGCGGGCGGAGTGCTGATGTCGGCTGAGAGCGCACGTCCCATCGAACTGTTGACCGCTGCCCTCGACGCGGCCGGCGATCTTGCCTATGCCTGGGAACTCGACCGGGATGCGATCGAGTGGTCGGGACGCCTGGGGCGGACCGGACCGGGTTTCGCCGCCGGGATTACGACCGGACAGCTCTTTGCTGGGCATATCCATCCCGACGACCAGGGTCACCGCAAATCCATGCTCGCGACCCATCTCGACGGGCGTCGCGATTTCGATTGCGAATATCGGCTGCGCGATGCCGCGGGCGGGTTTGCCTGGGTGCACGAGCGCGGGCAGGCGCTGCGCGACGCCAACGGGCGGCCGCAACAAATGTTTGGCGTGATCCGCGCGGTCGGCGAGCGCAAGGCGCAGCAGGGCCGGGTCGAGCAACTGGCCAATTACGACGAGCTGACCGGACACTTCAATCGCTCGCGGCTGCGCGAGGCGGTCGATCGCGTCATCGCCGACGGCCGGCGCGCGCCGGGCCACGCGATGTTCCTCGCCGTCGGCATCGACAACATGAGCACGATCAACAACATTTTTGGCGCGGCGGCGTCCGATGCCGTGCTGGTCGAGATCGGCCGGCGGCTCGATACCTGCGTGCGGGTCAGCGATCATATCGGGCGACTGAGCGGCGATCGGTTTGGCGTCCTCCTGGCGCATTGCCCGGTCGAGCATGTGGCGCGCGCCGCGGACAAGATCCTGACCGCGATGCGCGCCGCCCCGATCTCGACCGCCAAGGGTCCCGCCTTCGCCACGGTCTCGATCGGCGGCGCGTCGGTGGGTGAAAACCTTACCTCCTACGATGTAATGACCCGAGCCGAAGCGGCGCTCTCCGAGGCCGAGGGCGCCGGCCGCGACTGTTTCGTCCTCTACCGCACCAGCGAAGAGCAGCGCGATCGCCAGAGCCGCTCGGCCGCGGTCGGCGACGCTGTCCAAACGGCGCTGCGGCAGGACCGGGTGCGGTTCGCCTTCCAGCCGATCGTGTCGGCTGCGACCGGGGAGGTCGCTTATCACGAGTGCCTGCTGCGTCTTCGCGATGCTGGCGACGGGATGGTTCCCGCCGGCGATTTCGTGCGCGACGTCGAGGAGCTCGGCTACATCCGGCTGCTCGATCGCCACATCCTCGACAGGGTCATCGCCGAGGCGGTGGCCCATCCGGGCGTCACCCTCGGCTTCAACGTCTCCGCATTGACCGCTGCCGACCGGCCGTGGCTACGGGCGCTGACCGCGCAACTGCGCGCCCATCCGGAGCTCGCCGGACACCTCATTGTCGAGATCACCGAGACAGCTGCGCTTTACGACATCGAGGAGTCGGCTCGTTTCGTCACGGTGCTGCGCCGCGCCGGCTGCCGCGTCGCGCTCGACGATTTTGGCGTCGGCCATACCTCGCTGCAACACTTGCAGAGCCTGGCGGTCGACACGGTCAAGATCGACCGCTCATTCATCCGCAATATTGCCACCAACCTGGAAAGCCAGATCTTCCTGCGTCACTTGCTCGGTTTGGCCAAAGGCTTCGGCTTCAGCACCGTCGCCGAGGGGGTCGAGACTGCGGAAGAGGCCGAGATCCTGCGGCGTGAGGGAGTCGGCTATTTCCAGGGTCACTATTTTGGTCGCGCGACCACCGAGCCGCCGTGGCGGCATCCGTCCGCGGCTTAGGATTTTTTCGTCAACGCGTCGAGCTGACGGCGCATCGCGTCGAGCTGAGATTCGAGCCGCTGTAGATGGGGGTCCGGCTCGCCCACGGGCTCAACCGCTTTCGCGGCAGGAGCGGCAGCCGGCTGCTCGGGCGCGCCGGCGGCGCCATAGGGCGACAGCATTTTTAGTGCCTGCTCGAACAGCGCCATGTTCTGCTTGCCCATCTCCTCGAATTGGCCGAACGGGAAGATGCCGAAGGTCGCGCGCAGCGTGTTGCGCATTTGGTCCTGGTTGCGCGCGAACGCGACCATCGCTTGCTCCAGATAACCCGGCACCAGGAACTGCATGCTGTCGCCGTAGAACCCGATCAGCTGACGCAAGAAGCTGATCGGCAGCAGGTTCTGACCCTTTTGCTCCTGCTCGACGATGATCTGGGTCAGCACTGAGCGGGTAATGTCTTCGTTCGTCTTGGCGTCGTGGACGACGAAATCACCGCCGCCCTTGATCAACTTGGCGAGGTCCTCGAGCGTTACATAGCTGCTCGTCGCCGTATTGTAGAGCCGCCGATTGGCGTATTTCTTGACGACGACCGGCTTCGAGCCGCCTGCCTGTTCAGCCGTTGAGGTTGCCATGCGTCCGCCACCTCGCTACTGCAGCAAGGATGCTGCCCTGCAACAATACAGCGATTGCGGGCGCTTCGGTTATAATCTCTCGGATGAGCGATGCCGACGAGCTGGCACAGCGCTATCTGGCCCTGTGGACACAATATTTGACGGCGCTCCTCGCTGATCCTGCGGCGATGGAGACATTGAAGCGCTGGGTGTCCTTTACCGGCCAATTCGCGTACCCCGCGCCCGGAGAGCCGCAGGCAGGTGGCGCGCCTTTCCCGGCGTGGCCGCCGTTTTTTGGCCCCTTCGGGCTGCAGCCTACTTCCCCAGGGTCGGCTGACGCAGGAGCAGGGGGCAGCGAGATCGCCGCGCTCGAACGGCGGGTTGAGGAACTCGAACGTCGGCTCGCTGCCCTCGAGCATAAGCCCAAGCCGCGCGACACTCGGCGCCGACCCCGCAGCGGCGCGCTTTGATCGCGCCCTCTGCGATGGGCAGCCGTGCGTGCTTAACGGCATAGCTGGACTTCTTCCTGTCACCCCTTTTTGATACGGGTTGGCCGCCCACATAGGCGTTAGCCCCCAAGGAGACCCCGACATGACCGACATCGTCATCGCCAGCGCCGCCCGCACCCCGGTCGGAGCCTTCAATGGCGGGCTGGCGAGCCTCGCGGCGCACAAGCTCGGCGAGGTCGCGATCAAGGAGGCGATGCGTCGGGCCGAGGTCGAGCCGGGCGAGGTCAACGAGGTCATCCTCGGCCAGATCCTCGCCGCCGGCGAAGGCCAGAACCCGGCGCGCCAGGCAGCCGTCGGCGCCGGCATCCCCTATGAGGCGACCGCCTACGGCGTCAACCAGCTGTGCGGCTCGGGGCTGCGCACGGTGGCGCTCGGCTATCAGGCGATCCGCAACGGCGACAGCGACATCGTCGTCGCCGGCGGCCAGGAAAGCATGAGCCAGGCGCCGCACTGCATGCATCTGCGCAACGGCACCAAGATGGGCGACGCGCACCTCATCGATACGATGATCCGCGACGGGCTGTGGGACGCGTTCAACGGCTACCACATGGGCAACACTGCCGAGAACGTCGCGCAGCGCTGGCAGATCACCCGCGAACAGCAGGACGAATTCGCCGCCGGCTCGCAGAAAAAGGCCGAGGCGGCGCAAAAATCCGGCCGCTTCAAGGACGAGATCGTGCCGGTCACGATCGTCAGCCGGCGCGGCGAAACGGTGGTCGATACCGATGAGCACCCCAAGCACGGCACGACGTTTGAGGTGCTGTCCACGTTGCGCCCGGCCTTTGACAAGAACGGCACCGTCACCGCCGGCAACGCCTCGGGCATCAATGACGGGGCCGCCGCGGTGGTGCTGATGACCGCCGATGCCGCGGCGAAGCGCGGCCTCACGCCGCTCGCCCGCATCGTCTCGTGGGCGACCGCCGGGGTCGATCCGGCGATCATGGGCTCCGGCCCGATCCCGGCGTCCCGCATGGCCTTGAAGAAAGCCGGCTGGTCGGTCGGCGACCTCGACCTCATCGAGGCTAACGAGGCCTTCGCCGCCCAGGCCTGCGCGGTCGGCAAGGATCTCGGCTTCGATCCCGAGAAGCTCAACGTCAATGGCGGGGCGATCGCGCTCGGCCACCCGATCGGCGCTTCGGGCGCCCGGGTCCTCGTCACCCTGCTCTACGAGATGCAAAAGCGCGACGCCAAGAAGGGCCTCGCCACCTTGTGCATCGGCGGTGGCATGGGGATTGCGATGTGCGTGGCTCGGGACTAGCCGGCACCGCACCAAGAACTAAGGCGCGCCCGGCTGGACGCTGACCGGTCTATTAAGGGAGGAAGCCATGGCCAGAGTGGCGGTGGTCACGGGCGGCACGCGTGGCATTGGCCGCGCCATCGCGATCGGCTTAAAGAACGCCGGCTACCAGGTCGCCGCCAACTACGGCAGCGATGATGCCGCCGCCGAGCGCTTCCAGAACGAGACCGGCATTCCGGTCTTCAAGTTCAACGTCGCCGATTTCGCCTCGTGCCAGGAAGGCGTTGCCAAAATCGAGGCCGAGCTCGGCCCGGTCGAGGTGCTGGTCAACAATGCCGGCATCACCCGCGACACCACGATGCACCGCATGAGCTTCGAGCAGTGGAACGCGGTGATCCAGACCAACCTCTCGTCGTGCTTCAACATGTGCCGCGCGGTGATCGAAGGCATGCGCGAGCGTAACTTCGGCCGTATCGTCAATATCGGCTCGATCAACGGCCAGGCCGGGCAGTACGGCCAGGTCAACTACGCCGCCGCGAAATCGGGCATCCATGGTTTCACCAAGGCGCTGGCCCAAGAAGGCGCCGCGCGCGGCATCACCGTCAACACGGTCGCGCCCGGTTATGTCGATACCGATATGGTCCGCGCAGTGCCGCCGGACGTGCTCGAAAAGATCGTCGCCCGCATCCCGGTCGGCCGCCTCGGCAAGGCCGAGGACATCGCCCGCACCGTCTTATTCCTCGTCGCCGACGACGCCGATTTCATCACCGGCTCGACCCTGTCGGTTAACGGCGGCCAGCATATGTATTAGGGCGGTGGTTTAGAGCACGATCCGCTTACGTCGAAGCGTTTACCTTTACGCCCTCCCGCCGGCTTGTCCCGCGGGTCCACGTCTTTTCGGCGGGCGCGCAGCAGGAAGACGTGGATGGCTGGGCCAAGCCCGGCCCCCAGGGAGCATACCCGTCCGTCCGCATCCAAAAGTTGAGGCCCCTCGGATTGGCTCAACAGAATACTCGACGGCGCTTTATAATACACTGACGAAACCAATTCGGGGCGCTGCCGCGGCCGGCACAATCGCCCTCAAACCCTCCGCGCGGGAAAATGATTTTTGAAGTTGAGCCGAGCCAGATCAAGGAGCTGAACAGCGACGCGTTGGTTCAGCTAATGAAGCGTCTCCTATTGGCGGAGTGCCAACTGGTCGAGATACCGCTACGGGCAGCAGTGGTCCCATTGCAGATTACCGTTCCCGATGGCGGCGAAGATGGTCGCGTAGAATGGTCAGGGGGCGTCGATCGGACCAACTATCTACCAGCGCGCTTCGTCGTCTTTCAGTCCAAGGCTCAAGACCTTTCTGACAGCGGTGTTCGCGCCGAGGTCTTTGCCAAATCGAGCCGTAAGGACACCTCTGTTCCGCCAAAGCTCAATGAAGCGGTCTCAGATGCGTTAACTCGTAACGGCAGCTACATCGTGTTTTGCTCCCGACCCTACGGCGGGCAGAAGATAAGTCGTCTTCGGAAGGCAATAGAAAAAGCGATTCGAGACGCTGGCGCCGACCCGGCTCAGCTCGTGAGCATAGATGTGTACGAGGCCAACCGGATCGCGGATTGGGTGAATACCCATCCATCGGTCGCGCTGTGGCTGTCCAGCAAGTCGCGGCGCCGCTCGCTAGCCGGTTTTCAATCACTCGAAGGGTGGGGACGCGATACCGAAATCGCTAGCATGCCATGGGTAGTTAGCGATCAGCCGCGGTTCATCCCAGCGAATCGCTTACCTGACATCGCTAGCGATGCTCGACCGAAGGGGTGGACCTTCGACGAAGCCGCGGGCGAGGCCCTTGCTCACTTGTCGGATGACCAACGCATTCGGTCTTTTAAGTCGCGCGGGATCGTCGTTCAGCGCGGCCGCTTCGTCCAGGTTCAACCCATCCCACTCGCGGTGCGTCTGGCCTCGCAGCGACTGATGTTGATGCCGGACGGACGGCTCAATGCCTTCTTCTTGCAGGCCCCGCGCGAGTTGCAGATGAGCTTACTCCACCGCTTCCGCTGGCTCGACAACTCGCCGGCGGCGCAAACCTTTGCAAAGCGACTGCTTGCAGCTGAATGCCTCGGGAATCTGGCCACGCTGAACACTAAATTTGGCTCAGAAGTGTTCAACGGCCTGGTCCACATCGATCCAGACACGATAATGCTATCGTTAGAGCGCCTGCTCGGAGGCCTCACGATCCCGGAATTGCGCAATATCCGGGAAGGTCGTCGCCACATCGTTTGGGCGCTGGAAAAGCTCGCTTTTAGAGCGAGTTCTTTCCGCCCGGCGGCAACATTCTTGAGAAAATTAGGCGCAGCCGAGGATGAGGAGCGCATTGGCAACAATGCGAGCGGCCAATTCCGGCAGCTATATCACCTGTATCTAAGCGGTACGGAGGCAGACCCGCAACAACGGTTGCAAGTGCTGGATGAGGGGCTCGCGTTGGCAGTTCCCGAAGAGCGTGTTCTGTGCGTTGAGGCGCTTGGTCAGATGCTTCAAACCGGCCACTTCGACCGTATGGGGGGAGGGGATGAGATCGGCAGCCGAGACAAGCTGGAAGATTGGTCGCCTAAAACGTATGGCGACATATGGGACTTCCATCGAGCGGCGATGGGACGCTTGGCGGACTTAGCAGTCAGCGACGATCCCCTCGCCGAGCGAGCTCAGGCGCTCCTCGGTTCGCATGTCCGGGGAATGCTGAGTGCAGTCCCGTTCGCTGACGTGAAGGGCATGATCCAGCGCGTCGCGGCGAAGGTCGGGGTATGGCCAGAAGCCATCCAAGGCGTCAATAGCTGGCTCTATTTCGACCGAAAACACGCGCTGCCAGAGATGGCTGCCGAGATTAGGGCGTTCTTTGACGAGGTGCTGCCGAAAGACCCCGTGGAGTTGGTCGTTCTCTACACAAAAGGGTGGACTGCCGACTTCAACGATCCTGATACCGATTTCGATCCAGATGATCGACCGAGCTTCGATCGCGACTACGGGGTGAAGCAAGCGGCCCAGCTTGGGGATATCATCATCCAAGATGCTGACATGCTCGACCGGGCACTTCGTCGGCTCGTTACCAGCACCGCGAATTCGACCTTTGGCTTTGCCCGGAAGCTCGCTCAAATAGCGTCCGATCCCATCGCGCTCTTTCGGGAGGCGCTTGGCATTGCGGAGGCGGAAAGCGCTCAAACAAATGATCAGTTTTTCAGGGGGATGATCGCTGGCGCCGAACAGCGGGACGCAGAATGGTCGAGAGAGTGCATCCGGTTCGCGCTGCGCTCACCGAAGCTCAAAGATCGCGCTATTTCGATTATCTCCTCGGGGAGGCTTCGATCAGAAGACCTCGATCTTGTCGCCTCCTTATTGCGGTCCGGTGATGTCGAGCCCTGGCAATGCGCGACACTGTCTTACGGCCGCGGTCTCGACCATCTCACTCCAGTCCAACTCATGCCCCTCCTCGACGAATTGGGTCAGCAAGGGGCCCGCGGCCTCTGGGCAGCTCTGGACATTATCTTGATGTACCTGCACGGAGGGAGACCACTCGACCCACACTTTGCGCGAAAGCTGAAGCAAATCCTCTTAGCTCCAGAACTTTTCGATGCTCTGGCGCGTCCTGCGATGGACGGATACCACCTAGAGCAGGCCGTAAGGACGCTACTCCAAGCCAACCAGGTGGATCGCAGATTTGCCGCGGCAGTCTTGAGACAGCTTCTCGGCATCTGCCGCATGACCAACTCGGATGTGTTTTATGCCCTCGACAATCACGTACGGATAATCGTCGGGTTGCTGCTTCCACCGCATCCGAAGGAGGTATGGCAGGAGACTGCAAGGGTACTGACTTCGAGAGATTGGCACATCCGCTTCCATGCAGAGCATCTGTTTGAGCCGCCGCATGAAGGGCACCTCGGCGGCGGGTTATTAAGCCATCTTCCGCCTGACGTTTTCCTGACTTGGGTTCGAAAGGCACCCGCGGTGCGCGCACGCGTCGTCCTGAAATGGTTGCCAATGACGGAGACGCATGATGGTTCTCTGACTTGGAGTTCCCACGTGGAAGATTTTACGGATGAGTTCGGCAATCAACCGGGAGTCCTTGACGAGCTCGGTCGCCGGCTCCATCCGAGATCATGGTGGGGATCAGTAGTTCCGCACTTGGAGCCACTGGTACGGCTTTTGGAGATATGGGTGCAGTCAAAGAGACGTGCTAATGTCGCCGAGTGGGCGCGAAAACAGCTCGCATATATCTCCGCCGAAATAAGCTCTGAACGGAAGCGAGATGACGAGCGAAGTGCAGGGATACGTTGACCTGAAGGTCAATTCTCGGCGCTTCTCACCGAGGGCGCAACCTTGAAAAGAACATAACACGAACATACATCGTTAGGCCGGCGTCCAATGCCCGCGCCACTCGGAAACCTCGGCGATGCCCGAAATCCTTGCCGATCCGCCTGTTATTCGCCCGTCACCTCCTGGTATCCGTGTGTTCCCACGTCCTGTTATCCATCTGTTCCGACCTTCTGTTATTGGACGGGAGTCGAGGAATCTCAACCACTTGGTCCTGATCTTTTTTTGCGACGCGCGCGTGCGCGCGAGCCCTTCGCCAAGGGGGGCCGCTCCGCCGGCCCACGCGGTGGCCCGCGCTCCATCACCCCGCCGGCGACTAGGTCGCCTGCATCGGCGCTGGAACCTCGATCCCCTTGCCCCGCTCGGCGCGCTTGGGGTCGCGGGTTCGCCGGGATATGGTTTGCGGCGAAGGGGTCCGGCGCGGACCTCGCTTCTCATCCAGGTAAATGGCCGTCCGCATCGCGTTGCCCTCGAACATCTACCGCTACGTCTGGGAGGCAAGCGGGTGGCACCAGTTGCCGCTGGTTGTGCTGACCGTCCTGGTCTCGCTGCTCGAAGTCGTCCCGCTGGAACTGCAGCGCCGGATCGTCGACGATGCGGTCAAGAACCGGGACTACGGGTTCGTCATCCTCCTTTGCGGCGTCTATGTCGGCGCGGTTCTCTTTCAGGGTGGCACCAAGCTCGTCCTCAATATCTATCGCAATTGGGTCGGCGAGAGCGCCGTCCGCGAGCTGCGCCGCCGGGTTCATGCGCTGGTTGATGCGACATCGGCGGCGTCCTCCACTCTCGAGGCGGAAGGCGTTCAGGCCTCGATGATCGTCTCCGAGGTCGAACCGGTCGGCTCGTTTGTCGGCGGCAGCGTTTCCGAGCCGTTGCTCCAGGCCGGCGTCCTCTGTGCGGTGCTCGCCTACATGATCCATGTCGATGTACGGATGGCCGCGGTGGCGCTCCTGTTCTTCGTCCCGCAGCTGATCTTCGTGCCGATAATGCAGCGCGCGATGAACCGCCGGACCCATGTGCGTGTCCGGATCATCCGGCGGCTCAGCATCAGCGTGATCGAAGGCGGCGGCGATCCGGCGCGGGATGCGGCGGACGATGCGAGGATCGACCGGGTGTTTCGCCTCAACATGGGCATCTACAAACTCAAGTTTTCGATGAATTTTCTGATGAACCTGAGCACGCAGCTACAGATTATCGGAGCGCTGGCTGTCGGCGCGTGGGCGGTGCTCCATGACCAGCTCGAGATCGGCGGCGTCGTCGCCTTTATTTCCGGCATCGGGCGGATCACCGATCCGTGGGGCGACCTGGTCAATTATTTTCGCGACGCCAACGTCAACCAGGTCAAATTCGGGCTGCTGCGCGACGCGATCAGTCAGCAGGGGTTCGGGTCGGATTAGCGCACGCTCTAACTGGCCGGCGGTTTGGTCGCCTGCATCGAGGGCAGCGCCTCGACGCCCTTGTACCACTCGGCGAGCTTGGGGTGGCGCGAGCGCCAGCCATCGTTCGGGAAGCGGAAATCCAAGTAGCCGAGGGTGCAGCCGGCGGTGATCGGGCCGATCGTCCGCGCGCCCGACAAATCTTCGCGTTCCAGCGCGGCGAGGCCCTGGTGTGCCTTTTTCATCTGACCGTCGGTCCAGGCGGCGTGGCGCTTTTCCTCGGGCCGCGCGGCGATCTCGTAGCGGCAGAGGATCAGCGCGTCGAGAATGCCGTCACCCAAGGCCTGCTGCCTGAGCGCGGTCCAGCGCGCTTTGCCCGCCGGTGGGAAAACTTTCCCGCCCTCGGCCAAGCTGGCGAGGTACTCGCAGATCACCGGGGAATCGAACAGCACCTGTCCGTCATCGGTGGTCAGCGCCGGGATCTTCATCAATGGGTTCTCGGCGGCGAGCGTCGCATTGGTCTCGACCGGGCTCACCGCGGTCGAGAGCAGCTCGATCTTGCCGGCGAGGCCCAATTCGTGGGCGGTGACCATGACCTTGCGGACATAGGGCGAGGCCGGGTTGTGGCGGAGTTTCATCGTCCCTCTCCTGGCATTCAGTGAAGCTCGACGGTCAGCTTGTATTCGGCATCGCTCTTCGAATTGTCGATGACGATCAGATACACGCCGGTGGTTTCGAGCTCGTCTTCCCAACTGGTCTGATTATCTTCGCTCAGCAGATCGCCGCTCACTTCGCAATCGGCGGCCGCGTTGCAGGTAGCCTTCCAGCCCGGCGCGTAGAGCTCGAGAAACGCGGCGTGGTCGGCATTCTGAACCGCTGCGGTCAATTTTTGCCCGGCGCGGGCGGTCAGCTGGTAGCAGCCCACCGCGTCGGCCGGCGGGCCGCTGTCGAGCGTGACGGTCGTCGCGCCGGTCTGGAAGGCGATCGACAGCGGACGGTTGCAATCCGCCGCTTCTGCCGCGCCCGACACGAACAGTAACGCCGCCGCGAGCGGAAACCGCATCTCCCCACCCCCAGATCGGCGGAACCCCCACGGGCTCCGCCCGGTCAAGCCGAAGCGCTAGGCCTTTTTCAGGCAGCGGTCCCACATCGCGAACATCTTTTCCCAGGTCTCCTCGGCGGCGAGCGTGTTGTAGATCGCCCGCTCGGTGAACGCGAAACCATGTTCGGTGCCGGGGAAGGTCTTGATCTCGTACTTGACGTTGGTTTTCGACAGCAGCTTGTCGAGGTCGCCCGGGAGGTTGGGCGGCACGCTGCGGTCGGTTTCGGCAAAGGCGTAGTAGAGCTCGCCCTTGATCTTATCGAGATGGAGGTGTGGTGAGTCCTCCTTGTCGGTGATGATGCCGACGCCGTAGAGCGAGGCCGCCGCCTTGATCCGGTGGGGGAAGAACGAAGCGGCGTTGGTGACGTGCTGGCCGCCCATGCAATAGCCGACGCAGCCGACCGGGCCGGGCTTGCACTTGTCCTGGGCGTCGAGCCAGCCGAGCCAGGCGCCGGTGTCGTCCATCACCATCGCATTGGTCAGGCTGCGCATCGCGCCGAGGAAGACGGCGGCCATCGCTTCGTCCCGGCGTGCGATGTCGAGGCGCAAGGTGCCGAGCCGGTAATACATGTCCGGCAGGATCGCGAAATAGCCATGGCGGGCGATGCGCCGGGTCATGTTGCGCAGCTCTTCGCGAATGCCGGGGGCATCCATGTAGAAGATGACACCGGGGAACGGCCCGGGCCCATCCGGGCAGGCCACAAAGCTCGGGCAACGGCCGTATTTGGTGGTGACGATGACTTCCTGTTCATACATGGCGGGGGCTCCTAAACGGGGCGAATGACGGGCGGAGAGTCGCGCGATCGGGTCGGCAGCGTCAAACTGAATCAGCGTCCCTTGAACACCGGCTTGCGTTTCTCGGACCAGGCCTTCAGCGCCTCGGCGTGGTCGTCGGAGGCGGCGGCGAACTCGCGCGCTCGGGCGAGCGCGTTGCGGTCGAGCCGCCCGGCAGCGGCTTCGTTGACCGCGCGCTTCAGCCCGCTGAGGGCAAGCGGCGCATTCGCGGCCAGCGTCGCCGACAGCGCATTGACGCGCGCTTCCAACTCGTCCGCCGGCACGATTTCGTCGAGATAGCCGATCCGCCGCATCTCCTCGGCCGCGATCGGCTCGGCGGTGAGGAACAGCCGTTTCGCCGCGGCGACGCCGAGCCGCGAGACATAGCGCTCGATGCCGCTCGGGTAATAGACGATGCCGAGCCGCGCCGCCGGCATCAGCATTCGCATCGCCTCGACCCCAATGCGAAAATCGCAGGCGAGCGCGAGATCAGTGGCGCCGCCGTAGACGCTGCCCTGCAGCGCCGCGATGGTCGGCACACGCAGCGCCTCCAGCTGATCGACCACGCTCTCGAATGTCACCTCATCCTGAGGCTGCGCCTCCTTGCCGCCATGCCGCTCGGCCAGCGCGCCGATATGATAGCCCGACGAAAAGCTCTTCCCGGTTCCGGTCAACACCAGCACGCGAACCGAGGGATCGCGGTCGACGCGGGTGAAGGTCTCGCGCAGTACCGCGAGGTCGGCGGGCTCGATGCGGTTATGCTCGCGCGGCCGGTTGAGCCGGATCGTCGCCCGCCCGCCGGCAATGGTTACGATAGGGGTGGTCGAAATCGCTGCGTCCGCCATTCCGCGACCCTAACAGAGCCGTATCGGGGCGGCCAAGCGCGTCCCGAGAGTCCGCGTGCCGAGCGCTATCTCACCCGCACGGTTACGTAAGTCGCCGCGGTCTCGGCGTCGCTCTTGCCGACCTTGAAGGAGTCGACGATATCCTTGGCGATGGCGTGCGAGGAGACGCCGAGATCGGCGAAATCCGAGTCCTTGTCGGGCGCGCGCTTGAAGAGCCAGGAATCGGCGGCGGTCGAGGCGACGAACTCGAACAGCACGACCCCCGGCTTGTCGACGGTGACGGTAAAGCCGTCGCGCGGTCCCGGCACGGTCAACACCTGGTTCGCCGCGATATCGGCCTTGGGATGCGCCTTGTCCGGGAAGAGCAGCCGCGTGTCGCCATTGGGGAGGACGCGCAGGATCGCGACATGCGCGTCCTTGCTGGTGCCGACCGACAGGATGATCGGCTGTCCGACGTCGTAGGATCTGTCGGCGCGATCGACCGACGCCTGGATGGTCATCTCGCCATGATTGATCTTGGTGTTGGCGATGGCGTTTTGCGCGTCGGTCAGGACCAGCATGTCGTCCCGCATGATCCCGGTGCGCGCGGCGAAACCGCAGCCGGCAGCCATCGCGACCAGCGCGAGCGCCGGAGCGAGCCGGTATGGCTTCATCGCCCCGGCAGCGGCGCGGCGATCGGCGGGCGCTGGCGATAGAACCCGGCTGCCTGCTCGTAGGCGTAGCCGGTGCGCAGCACCCCGGCCTCGTCGAACGGCTTGCCGACGATTTGAAAGGCGAGCGGCAACCCGTTCTCAAAGCCGATCTGAACCGACAGGGCTGGCGATCCGGTGACGTTCCACGGCGCGGTGTAGGAGGCGCGCTCGAAGGTGCTGTAGGTGCCGAGCGTGTCGATCCGTGGCGCTGGACCGGTCGCGTTGGCGGAAACCATCACGTCGACGCCGGCGCACGCCTTGGCGAATTCGGCGCACAGCTCGCGGCGCTGGCGCACCGCCTCGACGTAATCGGCGGCCGAGAGGAACGCGCCGAGCCCGATCCGCGCGAACATGTGCCGGCCGAACAGCTGCGGCCGCTCGCGATAGTCCTTCTCATGCAGCGCATAGGCTTCCGCGATCATGATGACGCGGGTGGTGTCGGCGTAGTCGATCAGCGGCGATAGCTGCAGATCGACAAGCCGCGCTCCGAGTCCTTCAAGCGTGCGGCACGCCGCATCGAAGGTTTCGACATAGGTCGCGGTGGGCGTCGACTCGCGGCCGAACCCGGCCACCGCGTCCTTCTCGTGAAAATGGCGGACGACGCCGACCCGCACCCCATCAAGGCGCGGGGTCAGCGCCTTGGCGTAGTCGGGCACAGGCACATCCGCTGAGGCCGGGTCGAGCGGGTCGTGCCCGGCCAGCGCCTGCATCATCAGCGCGCAATCCTCGACCGTGCGGGTCAGCGGCCCGCAATGGTCGAGGCTGTAGGAGAGCGGGAAGACGCCGCGCCGGCTTACGCGTCCATAGGTCGGCTTCAGCCCGGCGAGGCCGCAATAGGCCGCCGGCCCGCGGATCGAGCCGCCGGTATCCGAGCCCATCGCCGCGGCGCAGAGATGCGCGCCGACCGCGGCGGCCGAGCCGCTCGACGAGCCGGCGGGATAATGCGCGGTGTTCCAAGGGTTGCGCGCCGGCGGGAAGGGCAGGGTGAAATCCGGCCCGCCAATGGCGAATTCGTGCGTTTCTTGCTTGCCGAGCAGGATGGCGCCAGCATTCCGCAGGCGCACCCAGGTCTCCGCGTCCTCGCTCGGCACATGCGTCTCGTAGACCCGCGAGCCCGCGGTCGAGCGGATGCCCTTGGTCTTGTAGATGTCCTTGAGGCCGATCGGGATGCCGTGCAGCGCGCCGCGTGAGCGACCGGATTTGAGTTCGGCCTCGGCCGCACGGGCGGCTGCCAGCGCCTGGTCGGTCAGCACCAGGACGTAGGAATGCAACTCGCCGTCAAGCGCGGCGATGCGGGCGAGGTAGGCCTCGGTTAGTGCGACCGGCGACAGTTCTCCGTTGGCGATGGCACGGCTCGCCTCGGCGAGCGAGAGCTGGGTCGGGTCCGCCATCGCTCAGCCCTTCGGATGGACGAAGATATGCGCCGGTTCGGCGGCGCGGTCGCGCGGCCGGCGCACCGATTTCTGCAGCCGTTCAAGCAGGCGGTAGCCCTCGCGCAATTCGGCAAAGCGCTCCGGCGCCTTGCTCGGGTCGAGCCCGGCGCGCTCCAGCAGGAACGCCCAGTGTTCGTCAGAGATTGGGTCAGCCATCGCCGCTACTCCGCCGCCTGCGCGACGGGATGGAAGTTGCGCGGTAGCCCGGCCTTGGCGATGGCGCCGTAGAGCGTCACCTGCGGGAGCGCCTTGGCGACGATCGCGCGGACCGTGACTAGCCGGTCGAGGTCGATCCCGGTGTCGCAGCCCATCGACTCGAAGAGGAAGACGGTGTCCTCCATGACGATGTTTCCAGTCGCACCGGGCGCGTAGGGGCAGCCGCCGAGCCCGCCCAGCGACGCATCGAATTCGCGGCAACCGGTGTTGTAGGCGGCGAGCACGTTGGCGAGGCCGAGCCCCCGCGTGTCGTGGAAATGCGCCGCCACCGGCAGCGGCGCGACATCCGCGATGACTTGTCTGAACACGCGCTCGATCGCCGCCGGCTGGCCGTAACCGACCGTGTCGGCGAGGATGATGCCGTCGGCCCCGGCCTCGGCGATCTCATTGGCGATGCGCCGCACCCGGTCCTCGTCGACATCGCCCTCGATGGTGCAGCCGAACGCGGTGGCGAGCCCGCAATTGATCCGCGCCGGCTTGTCGCCGCTATGGCACAGCTCGACAACGCGGCGGAAATCCTCGATTGACTCCTCGGTCGGCCGGCGCACGTTCGACAAATTGTGGCCGTTGCTGACCGACAGCACGTAGTTCATCTCGGGCACGCCGAGGGCCATGCCGCGCTCGGCGCCGCGCGAATTGGGGATGAGCGCGGAGACGTGCAGCCCGGGAAGGGTCATCGCGTGCGAAATCACCGCCTCGGCGTCGGCGAGCTGCGGGAACAGCTTCGGCGGGACGAACGAGCTGACCTCGATGGCGCGCACCCCGGCGGCGTATTCGGCGTCGAGCCAGGCGATCTTGGTCTCGGTCGGCATGATCTCGGCGATCGACTGCAAGCCGTCGCGCATGCCGACTTCGCGCAGGATGATCTTTTCGCTCATGGCCGTCTCCCGGGAGGATTTCCCGGGAATCTATGCCGCTCGTCGCACCTCGGCAACGCTTGCCAGCCTGTTTCGCCTGTTTCTGCTGGAAATTTACAGGCGAACGCTTCTGTCATTATCCGATCTTGCGAAGCGTAACTCGCAATTGCGGCGATTTTACCGTCGTTGTCGAGACGACGTGCACCGGCGTCAGCGCGTGACCGCCTCGCTGTCGCCGATCTCGATCTGGATCGTCGTGTGGTGGATGTCCGACCGGCGTTCGATTGAGCACCTGACGGGCAGCTATGCCAAGAGCTGCCGTTACACCCGCGTTGCAAAGGTTGACACTGGCTCGACGCTTCGCCCAAGCAGGGTTGCTGTTCCGCAAAGGATTGCCGTCCGTTGTCCGCCATGCTGATCGCCCTCGTGGCGATGTTCGTGCAGCAGACTTTCGCCTCGGTCGGCAAGACCCTGCCCGCGGTCGTGGCGCCTCTGGTCATCGCCGAGCTCCACGCCGATCCGGCCTGGGTCGGGGTCTATTACGGCCTCGCCGCTGCGGCCTCCCTGATCGCGCAAATGGGCTGCGGCAGCTTCATCATCCGCTTTGGCGCATTGCGCATGAGCCAGGTCGCGCTCGTGTTTCTCGGCGGCGGCATGGCGGTGGCCGCCGAGGGCGGGCTGCTTGGCTTCGCCGCGTCTGCAATCATCGGTGGCGGCGGCGCTGCGGTGTCGACCCCGACCAGCTCGCAATTGCTCGGCCGGGTGTCGCCGCCCCGTCTGGCGCCGTTGGTATTTTCAATCAAGCAGACCGCGGTGCCCGCCGGCCTCTTGATCTGCGGTTTCGCCGGCCCGGCAATGGCGGTCGCCTGGGGATGGCGCGGCGCGATGCTGAGTGTCGCGGTGGCTTGCGTGGCGGGCGCGGTAATGCTGCAACCGCTGCGAGCGCGTTTCGACGCCGACCGGGTGGAGTCGCGCCGCTTCCGGCTCTCGGATTTCCGCGCCACGATCGCTTCGGTTCTGGCGACACACGACTTCCGGCGTCTCTCCTTCGCCTGCTTTGCCTTTAACGGTATCCAATCGGTCTTCACCGCCTATTTCGTCACCTACCTCGTCGCGCTGGGCTATGAGCTGGCCGCGGCGGGCTTCCTATTTTCCCTTACCGTCGCCATTGCCATGCCGTGCCGCGTGCTGTGGGGTTGGCTCGGCAGCTTTCACATCGCCCCGCGCGTCGTGATGGCCGGCCTCGCTTTCGGCATGGCGGCCAGTATCGGCGCGACGGGGATGTTCAGCCCGGCTTGGCCAGTTATTGCGATCGGATTGGTGAGCGCCGTGGTGAGTGCCACCGCGGTGTCATGGCACGGTATCTTGTTGTCGGAGACCGCCCGCCTTGCGCCTGTGGGAAATATTGGTGCGGTGACCGGCGGTGTCCTGTCGTTCGGTCAAATCGGCGCGTTCGCCGGTCCGCTGGTCTTCTCCCTGCTGCTCCACCTCACCGGCGGATACGCCGCCGGCTGGGCAGTGTGCGCGGTCCCGGCGCTGTGGGTCGGCCTCAGCCTGTTGCGTCGGGGCGCGCTGGAGGAGCGTGACGCGGGCGCGACCCGAGCGATCAACCCATCGTGACGGCAGGGAAGCTCAGACGACGTGTTCCGGAGTGAGCGCGCAGACCGCCTCGCTGTCGCCGATCTCGATCTGGATCGTCGCGTGGTGGATGCCGAAACGGTGCTCGAGCTCGTGCGCGATCTGCGACAGCGCCTCGTCGCCGGGATGACCGCCGGGCATCACCAGATGGCAGGTGAGCGCGGTCTCGGTCGTGCTCATGCCCCAAATGTGGAGGTCGTGCAGCGCCGCGACCCCGGGCAGCGCCAGAAGGTGCGCGCGCACCTCGCCGGCATCGACCCCTTGCGGCACCGCGTCGAGCGCGAGGCTCAGCGCCTGCTTCACCAGATCCCAGGCGCCGTAGACGATGACCGCCGAGACGATGAGGCTCACCGCCGGGTCGAGCCAGGAGAGCCCGGTCGCGAGGATCGCGAGGCCTGCGGCGACGACTCCGGCCGTCACCACCGCGTCGGCCGCCATGTGCACGAAGGCGCTACGGATGTTGAGGTCGCGCCCGCGGCCGCGGGCGAAGAGCAGCGCCGTCGCGCCGTTGACGGCGATCCCGACCGCCGCGACCGCGGCAACGACCCCGCCAGTCACCGCTACCGGGTGCCACAGCCGCCACAGCGCCTCCCAGGCGATGCCGCCGGTGACCACCAGCAGAATGATCGCATTGGCCAGCGCGGCGAGGATCGTGCTCGATCGCAGCCCATAGGTGAAGCGGCCGCTCGGTCCCCGCCGGCCGAGCATCGCCGCGCCCCAGGACAGCGCCAGCCCGAGTACGTCGCCGAGATTGTGTCCGGCATCGGCGAGGAGCGCGAGCGAGCCCGCGGCCAGCCCATACGCGGCCTCGACCGCGACATAGGCGAGGTTGAGGCCGATGCCGATCGCGAAGGCGCGGCCGAAATCGGACACGCCGTGCGCGTGGGAATGCGAATGGCCGTGATGGTCGTGGCTCAAGGCGCGCTTTCGAACCTTCGCCGCAATCATAGCGGAAACGCAGCCGGGGCGAGAGTCGCGCCGCCGCGCCCAATGCGGCCTTGACAGTTGCATCCCGTCGCGCGGGAATGGCCCAACAACGGAGGAATCGCCCATGCTCGACGCCTATATGTACACCGGTAAGCGCAGCCCCTTTGGCCGGCACGCCGGCGCGCTCGCCAAGATGCGCCCTGACGACATGCTCGCCAGCGTCATCGCCGCGGTTGTCGCCGAGAGCGGTTTCGCCCCGGAGAAGATCGAGGATGTCGTCGTCGGCTGCGGCAACCAGGGCGGCGAGGACAGCCGCTGCGTCGCGCGTCATGCGGCGCTGGTCGCGGGGCTGCCGATCGAAGTGCCGGGCTCGGTGCTCCAGCGCAATTGCGGCAGCGGCCTCAACGCGATCGGGGTCGCCGCCCAGTCGATCACCTGCGGCGAGGGCGACGTGTTTGTCGCCGGCGGTGTCGAGAGCATGAGCCGGGCACCCTTCGTCATGGGCAAGGCTGAAAGCCCCTATAGCCGCGAGATGCGCATCTTCGATTCGACCATCGGTGCGCGCTTCCCGAACCCGAAGGTCGAGGGCCGCTACGGTGCCGACACGATGCCGGAGACCGCCGACAACCTTGCCCGCGACTATCAGATCACGCGCGAGCAGGCCGATTTCTTCGCCGCCGCCTCACAGGCGAAATACGCCGCGGCCAAGGCCGACAGCTTCTTCGACGGCGAGATCATCGCGGTCGAGGTGCCGGGCGGCCGGTCCGGTCCAGTCACCGTCGCCGAGGATGAGCATCCCCGGCCGCAGACCGACATGGAAGCCCTCGCCAAGCTCCGCCCGCTGTTCAAGGACGGCGTCACCACCGCCGGCAACGCCTCGGGCGTCAATGACGGCGCGGTGGCAATGATCGTCGCCTCGCGCAAGGCCGGCGACGCCGCCGGGCAGCAGCCGATCTGTCGCATCCTCTCGACCGGAGTTGCCGGCGTCGCGCCGCGGATCATGGGCTACGGCCCCGTGCCGGCGGCGAAGAAGGCGCTGGAACGCGCCGGCCTCACGCTCGCCGACCTGGACGTCATCGAGATCAACGAGGCGTTCGCTACCCAGGTGCTGGCCTGCCTACGCGGGCTCGGGGTCCCGTTCGACGACAGCCGCGTCAACCCGAATGGCGGGGCGATCGCGATCGGCCATCCCTTGGGCGCTTCCGGCCCGCGCATCGCCCTGACGGCGGCGCGCCAGCTGCAGCGGATCAACGGCAGGTACGCGCTCGTCGCGATGTGCGTCGGCGTCGGCCAAGGCATCGCCGCAGTGATCGAGCGGGTTTAACCTTCTTACAAGGCGCCGCTCACCGGTTGTTAACCATGGTCTCGTAACTTTTTCCGCATCGCGGCGGGGTGACCCCTCCGCCTCTCGATGTGGACGGCGAGCAATGAGCGTTGCGGAGTTGTGGCCGGGCGGATCGCCGGTCATCGCCGGGCTGGATCCGGAGCCGGTTGCGCGTCCGGTCGCGCCGCCCGCCGAGCTCACGATCGTCATCCCAACCCTCAACGAACGCGACAACGTCCCCCTCATGGTCGAGCGCCTCAACCGGGTGCTGGCAGGTGTGGCGTGGGAAGCGATTTTTGTCGATGACGATTCATCCGACGGCACCGCTGACGCGGTTCGCGAGGTCGCGCTCCGCCAGGGCAATATCCGCTGCCTGCAGCGGCTGGGCCGGCGCGGCCTCAGCTCTGCGTGCATCGAAGGCATCCTCGCTAGCGCCGCACCCTATGTCGCGGTGATGGATGGCGATCTTCAGCACGACGAGGCGCTGCTTCCGGAAATGCTGGCAAAGATCAAGGCCGAGCACCTCGACATCGTCGTCGCTAGCCGGCATGTGGCAGAGGGTGGCCTTGGCGAGTGGGAGCAATCGCGGGTTCGCATCAGCGATTTCGCGACGTGGCTCAGCCGCATGGTGGTTAAGGCCGATCTCAGCGATCCGATGAGCGGGTTCTTCATTATTGAGCGCTCGGCGTTCGCCGGTGCGATGCGGCGATTGTCGGGCCAGGGGTTCAAGATCCTGCTCGATTTGTTTGCCTCGGCGCCGCGCCCGTTCGCCTTTGCCGAGCTGCCGCTGCGCTTCCGTCAGCGCCTGCATGGCGAGAGTAAGCTCGATACGCTCGTCGCTTGGGAATATCTGATGCTGCTGTTGCAGAAGGCGATCGGCCCCGCGATTCCGGTGCGCTTCCTGCTGTTCTCGCTGATCGGCGGTCTCGGCTTGGGGGTGCATCTGGCGACGTTGTGGACGGCGTTGACGGTCGGCGCGTCGTTCGCGGTGGCGCAAGGGGTCGCCACGGTCGTGGCGATGACCGGCAATTTCCTGCTGAACAACCTTTTCACCTATCGCGACCGGCGGCTTCGGGGCTGGCGCATCTTCAGCGGGCTGGCCTCGTTTTACGCCGTGTGTGGGGCGGGAGCGGCGGCCAATGTCGGGATCGCCGCCTATATCGCCGGGGGTCATTCGTGGTGGCTGGCCGGGCTTGCGGGCGCGGCGGTGTCGGCGGTGTGGAATTACGCGATGTCGTCGATCTTCACGTGGTCGGCGTCGCCGCGGCCGGTGCCGGCGAAACCCTGACCCAGCCCAATTCGGCGAACGCTCGGCGTGTCGCCAGCGCGAACAGCGCCAGCGCCGCGATGGTGTTGACCGGCACCGTGATCTGATCGGAGAGGCCGCGGCTGTCGAAGAGCGCGGCGTAAGCGACCGCCAGCACCGTCTTTTCCCACGGCGCGCAGCTCCGTCCCTCACCCCGCAGCAGCCAGCAAGCCGCGACCGCGCCGAGCATCAGATCGTAGAGCAGCGACAGCGGGACCGCGACCAGGGTTGCCGAGGCCAGTACCGCCGCCCGCGATGGCAGCGACGTGCCGCGATACCAGACGACGGCGACGACCGACGCGGCCGCCACCGAGAACAGCGCCTGCACCATATAGGAGACCGGAACGCTGGCCCCCCATAGCCGCATCGCGCCGAACGGATTGACGAAACCGCCGAATAGGATACGTCCCGACTCGTACATCGAGTGCGAGGCGCCCGCGGTGAGGAGGAAGGCGTGCCAGGTATCCCACCCAAGCAGCGCCAGCGAGGCTAAGACCAGCACGGCGGCCGATGCCGCTGCCGCGGCGAAGGCGCGCCAATGACCGCCGACCGCGAGCGCCAGCGGCACCAGCAGCGCGAAATGCGGTTTGTAGCAAAGCGCTCCGAAGCAGAGCCCGGCGATTAGCGGCCGGCGATCGATGCAGAGCGTCGCGGCGCCAAAAAGCCCTGCCGTCAGAAACGCATTCTGTCCAAGCCCGATATTCCAGAACACGATGGGAAAGCCGACAAGCGCGAGCAGAACGGTGTTCGAGTAATCGTCGAGAATGCGGCGCGCGACGGCGAGATATAAGATCAAGGTCGCGGCTTCGAAGAGGATGAACGCGGTTAAGTACGGCAGCCAGGCGATCGGCATGAACAGCGCCTGATAGACCGGCGGATAGTTGAAATACTGGTACTGGATGCCCTGGCCGACGATCGCCTCCTCGGCGGCGAGATGCGCTGCTTGGTCGTAGGCGAGCGCCGGGGTGCCGGCGTCCGCAAGCTGGCCGGCGGCATAGAAGCTCACGAAATCGGTGGTGGTGGGTTTGTCGAGCGGGACAATCCAGCCATGCGTGCCGGCGATCAGAAAACTGAAAGCCGCGAGCTCGATGACCAGAAGGATCGCCGCAAAGGCTCGTACGCGCCGGCGGGTGAGCCAGTCGCCGCTGCGCAGTTGCGCCGTCAATTGCGGGGAAAACGCCATATGCCGCCTCGAACCGAGGCAACAAAGCTAGGGGACCGCGCTTAGAAATTGGTTAACCATACGCGGCTCGGGAGCGCGCAGCTCAGGCGGTAGCGAAGCGCTCGTCGTGGCGCACGACCTGTATCTTATAGTTCTCGCGATAGCGATCGCTGACCTGCTGGTGGGTCGTGAGGGCCGCCGCGTCGCGTTCGCCGGCGGGCGGGTCGATCAGATCCCAGTACCCGTATTTGTCATCGCCGCGCACCAGCATCGCCTTTAACCGCACCGGACCGTTCACCCGGACATGCGTCGGCACGTAGTTGAGGCCAATGCCGACCCGCCGGTGCGCCGCGTGGTTGGGCGCGGATCGGTGCACCGCCAGCTCGTGATGCAGCGAGAATTCACCGGCCTTCAATGCCATCGCGGTCGGCTTCGATTTGTCGAACGGCTCGACGATAGTCTGGCCGGCGCGGTTGATGCTGTTCTTGAGCTCCATCGCGGCGTGGTGGTAGAGGCGCGGCGCGCCGCGGCCGGACAGCATCTCCATGCAGCCCGCCTCCTTGCTCGCATCGGTCAGCGCGACCCAGGCGCAGACCTGCTCGTTCGGCTCCAGGCCGAAAAACGCGCCATCCTGGTGCCACGCGGCGAAGGTCTTGGAGTGCGGCTCCTTGATGAAGAAGGTGCTGGTCCACACCAGGATATTGGGGCCGATGACGTCCTCGACCGCATCGAGAATGCGCGGGTGGCGGATCAGGTCGTTGAACCACGGCGAATGTGCATAGGCGTGCGAGCGCCATTTGATGTCGGCATCGGCAACCGGCGAGTCGAGCTCGGTCTCGAGGCGTTCAAGCCCAGCGAGGCAGATAGCAATCTCGCCGGAAATCAGCGCCGGGATCGGGTACAGGAAGCCGTTGTAGTGGTAGGATTCGACCTGTTGCGGCGTCAGCGCCTTGGTCATGTTCTGTCCTCAACCATCGACAGCGGCGAATTTTCAGCCTTGCCCCGGGCCGCCGCAACGGAATTTCACGCGCCCCTGCATTGACGACTCGGTTTCCCGCGATTTACGCCAAATTAAGCATAACGGGGCAGGCTTCCGGTTCGCTGAGCGAGGGTCGGCATGAGCGTGTCGATATCGAGCGGAACCCGTGCCGAAAGCAATTGCGGCTTCGTGATCACCGCGCTTGTCTGCGGCGTCTTTGGCCTGCTCGGCTGGGCCTTCGATCTGTGGTTCTTCCGCGGCGCGCCGGTTCAGGACTGGATGGTGTTCTACACCGCCGCTCGGGCCTATTTCGATGGCAACCTGGCGCTGATCTTCGATGGCGGAGCGCTGACGGCGGCGATCAATGAGCGATTTGCTTCCTGGCTCACCTCGCCGCTTGGCCCGCATCCTTGGGTTTATCCGCCGCCGTTCCTGATGTTGCTCCTGCCGTTTGGAGCGTTGCCGCCGATCGCTTCGGCCGCGTCGTTTCTGCTGATCGGTTGGGCCGCTTCTCTCGCCGTCATCTGGCGCTATTGCGCAAGCGAGGCCCGCCGCTGGCCAGCCATCGGTACGCTGCTGCTCTGCCCGGCCGTGCCGTTCAATGTGATGACCGGACAGAACGCGTTTTATACCGCGGCGCTGCTGGTCGGCGGTTTCGGGACGGTCTCCCGCTACCCGCTTCTCGGCGGTGCGCTGTTGGGAATGCTCAGCGTCAAGCCTCAGCTCTGCTTGATGGCGGCGGTCGCATTGGTAGGAACGCGGCAATGGCGGGCGTTCGGCGTCGCCGCGGCGACGGCCTGCCTGCTCGCGCTCGCCAGCGTGCCGGTGCTCGGACTCGACATCTGGCGCGCCTGGCTTGGTTTGGTCTTCGGCGGCAACGAGCTCTATCAAAACTGGATCAATGTCGGGCGATTGAACGGGATCAGCGTGTACGCGTGCATGAGCTGGCTCGGCGCGCCGGGCAGCCTCGCCAGCCTCGCGCAAGGGGCAGCGACGTTGCTGGCCGGCGGGATCATCTACTACATCTATCGCCAGCCAGCGCCGGCAACTATGCGGCTTGCCGCGCTGCTCGCGGCAACGATACTCGCTGCGCCGCACGCATCGAACTCCGACGCAGTGTTGCTTGGCCTCGCGGCCAGCTTCTTCGTGACGGCCGTCGCAGCAGGCCGCTTGCGACCCCATCAATTGGCGATCTCTGCCGCGGTTTGGATCAGCCCGCTGTTCAACCCACCAGTTCTATTTCGGGTTGGCTGCGCCACCCCGCTGCTAGTGGTGACGCTGCTTGCGGCGATCGCTATTGCGGCGCGGGAGCGAAAAGCGCCGGAAGAGGCGGCCGCGACGGCACCACCCTTAACCGCGGCTTAAGCATAACCGGCGAAGGTCGGGTTATGGCCGCCGAGCAGGTTTCCCTTACATTGCCGCCGCACGGCCTTGCCGACGCCGTGGTTCGCATCCGCGCGCTAGAGCACGAAGAGATTGCCGCGGCTCGCCCGTATTTGTGGGGCATTCTAGCGGTGGCGCTGGCGATCCGCGTGGCGGTGATTATTGCCGGGCCATACATCATTCACCCCGACGAGCTCTTTCAATATTACGAGCAGGCGCACCGGCTCGCGTTCGGGAGCGGTGTCGTACCCTGGGAATTCCACGATGGCGCCCGCTCTTGGCTGGTGCCCGGAATTCTCGCGGCGATCATGAAATTGTCGCGGCAGGTTGGATCGGATCCAATCTACTACATCAATGGCATCAGGATCTTGTGCGCGATCCTGTCACTGACGGTCGTCTTTGTCGGGTTTGAGTTGGCGCGCAGGCGCGACGGCCGGTTCGGCGCGGTGTTGACCGGCGCGCTATGCGCGATCTGGATCGACCCGATCTTCTTCGCGCCCTCGATCCTGGCGGAAGTTCTTTCGGCGTATTGCTTTCTTGCGGCCTATCTTGTCGCCGATACCGCAACCCTCGTCGCCGATACCGCAATTCGGCGAGAGGCGCCAAGGCAAATGGCGGTTGTCGGCATGCTACTTGGTCTTGCCGTTTGCTTTCGCGTGCAGATGGGCCCGGCACTACTCGTCTTTGCGATTCTCCGCTGCCGTGCCGAGTGGCGCCAATGCTGGTTACCCTTGCTTGCCGGGGGTAGTGCTGTGGTGGTTCTGGATCTTGGCCTTCTGGATTTTCTGACCTGGGGTTCGCCGTTTCACTCGGTTTGGCACTACCTGCTGCGGGGCCTCTTCGAAAAGTTCGGCGGTGGGTACTCCACCGGCGGCGGAAGCCTTAATGCCTACTTCCGCCTGATCGTCAGCGCATGGACCCCACGCGCCCTTCTTTTTGTCTTCTTGGTTATCGTCGGGGCGTTCCGCATGCCCTTACTTGCCATCGTCCTTATGGCGCTGGTGGGAACACACGCGATATTCGCGAATGTGGAGTATCGATATCTCTGTTCTGCATTGTTGGCATGTCCGATCCTGATGGGAATGGGCGCGACGTATTTTTGTAATGTTGTACACCGCATCTCTCAGGCTCACGCGCTCCGCACCCAGGTACCCAAAATTGCCGCCGGGGCAGTAATCCTCATCTGCGCCGCTCTGGTCTCCTCAGTTGCCGCTAGCAGCGGCCCGTTGTTTCAGACGCTTGACCGCAACGTCCTCAAAGCCTTTTTGCTGGCGCATCGACAGCCGCAACTTTGTGGTCTTGGGGCGCTTGGCATTGGCTGGGCTGAGGGTTGGTCATACACATATCTTGATCGTGACGTGCCGCTGTACGGCGCCAGCTTCAGCACCGTGAAAATGATCGGTTCGGCGGGCACTTCGGTTCCGCAATCGGTCGTCTTACAGGACAAGCCGCTTCCAACGTATTCCGACCGTGATCTCGAGCACGATACAGGGCTCTATAACTTCCTTGTCGCTCCCCCTGATTACGGCGTCGCCGGGTTTACTCCTGTTCAATGCTTTGGCGGCGACGACACGCCTGCCAATCCGAAGGTTTGCCTTTACAAGCGGCCCGGCGGATGTGAGCCTCGCTCTGTGCCGTCGCAACCTGGTAGCTAACCTCCTCGATTTCTACCTATCGCTGTTCCACTAGCTTGCGGCGATTGCCAAGAGCCCCGATCTTTGTGACCTTGGCTTAACGAACCAGCCCGTCAGAGAGCATCGATGCCAGCCTTGCAGCCGGTTCGCGGCACGCAGGACCTATTGCCCGACGCGGCGCGCCGCCACCGCCAGGTCAGCGAGACCGCGCGCGCGACCGCGGCACTTTACGGGTTCGACGAGATCGTCACCCCGATCTTCGAGTTCACCGAAGTCTTCGCGCGGCCGATCGGCGAGCACACCGACATCGTCGCCAAGGAGATGTATTCGCTGAAGGACCGTGGCGGCGAGGATTTGAGCCTGCGGCCCGAGAACACCGCCGGCGTGGTGCGGGCGGTGCTGTCGAACGGCCTCACGCAATCGACCCCGCTCAAATTTTTCTACAGCGGTCCGATGTTCCGCTATGAGCGTCCGCAGAAGGGCCGATTCCGTCAGTTCCACCAGATCGGCGTCGAGATTTTGGGCGTGGCGCAGGCGCAGGCCGATATCGAGGTGATCGGGTTGGGCCGCCGCATCCTTGAGGCGCTCGGGGTCGGTGGGCGCGCGGCGCTCGAACTCAACACGCTCGGCGATCCGGAGAGCCGCGCCGACTACCGCAAAGCCCTAATCGACTACTTCTCGTCACTTCGGGGCAATTTGTCGGAGGACAGCCGGCGGCGGCTCGATACCAACCCGCTGCGCATTCTCGATTCGAAAGACCCGAGCGATATCCGCATCAATACGGACGCGCCGTCTTTTGACCGCTACCTCAACGAATCCTCGCGCGACTTCTTTGCCACCGTGCGCGACGGGATCGACCGGCTCGGCATCGAGTATCGCCTCAATCCCAGGCTGGTACGCGGGCTCGATTACTACACGCACACCGTCTTCGAGTTCGTCACCACCGACCTTGGCGCACAGGGCACGGTGCTCGCCGGCGGCCGTTATGACGGTCTGGTCGAGCTGATGGGCGGGCCCGCGATGCCCGGGGTCGGCTGGGCCGCCGGCATCGAGCGGCTGGCGCTGCTGATCGCCGAGCCGCCGCCGCCAAAGCGGCCGGTTGCGTTGGTGCCGGTTGGCGAACAGGGCGAGGCGCTGGCGCTAACCATCGCCGAGGCCTTGCGTGGCCAAGGTTTTTCGGTCGATCTCGGCTATTCCGGCAATCTCAGCCGGCGCATGCGCCGCGCCAACCGGGTCAATGCCCGCGTCGCCTTGCTGATCGGCGACGACGAGTGCGCGAAGAATGTCGTCACCTGGCGCGATCTCGACAGCGGCGAACAGGCAGAGGTGCCGATCGTCGCCTCGACCCTGCCGGAGCTGGTCGAGAAGCTGAAGGCGCTGTCGTGATGGACCCCACACTCGAATCCCGCCTCGACCAGCTTACCCGGCGCCACGAGGAGCTTGGCGCAGCCTTGTCCGGCGTTGGCATCTCGGGCGCCGATTTCGTCAAATTATCGAAGGAATACAGCGAGCTGTCGCCGATCGTCGAGGTCATCGCCGCGCTGCGCCAGGCGCAGTCGGAGATGGAATCGGCGACCGAAATGGCCAGCGCTGCCGACGATCCCGAAATCAAGGCGATGGCGGAAGAGGAGTTGCAGGCGCTGCGCGAGCGCCTGCCCGACCTCGAAATGCGCGTGCGCATGTCGCTGGTGCCGAAGGACGAGGACGATGAGCGCAACGCGATCCTTGAGGTCCGCGCCGGTACCGGCGGCGACGAGGCGGCGCTCTTCGCCGCCGAATTGTTCCGCATGTACCAGCGTTACGCGGTGCTCAAGAACTGGAAGTTCGAGATCATGGATTTGTCGGAAACGGGCATCGGCGGGCTCAAGGACGCGACCGCTTCGATCACTGGGCGCGGCGTCTTCGCCCGGCTCAAATTCGAGAGCGGCGTGCACCGGGTGCAGCGCGTGCCCGAGACCGAGGCGAGCGGGCGCATCCATACCTCGGCGGCGACCGTCGCGGTGCTGCCGGAGGCCGAGGAGATCGACATCGCCATCGACGACAAAGATCTGCGGATCGACGTCTACCGCTCCAGTGGGCCGGGCGGGCAATCGGTCAACACCACCGACAGCGCGGTGCGGATCACCCATCTGCCGACCGGGCTCGTTGTCATCCAGCAGGACGAAAAATCGCAGCACAAGAACAAGGCAAAGGCGCTCAAGGTGCTGCGCGCCCGTCTCTACGAGGCGCAGCGGCAGGCGCTCGCCGCGACGCGCGCCGCCGACCGCAAGAGCCAGGTCGGCAGTGGCGACCGCTCGGAGCGGGTGCGCACCTATAATTTTCCGCAAGGGCGCGTCACCGACCACCGCATCAACCTGACGCTCTACAAGATTGAAAAGGTGTTGTCGGGCGAGGCGCTCGACGAGATCATCGACGCGCTGACCCAGGCGGATACGGCCGAACGGCTCGCCGCCGCTGCCGAATAACCCTGGGGAATGACCCCACCCGAGACGATCGGCTCGACGCTCGGCGCGGTTGCCGCGGCGCTGGAGGCTGCCGGGTTCGGCGAGGCGCGCCGCCGCGCCCGCCGGCTTGTCGCCGCCTCGCTCGATCTGTCGGCGAGCGAGGTGTTTACCCAGCTCGACCGGATGGTTACCGAGGACGACGGCGAGCGGGCCTCGGAACTGCTGGCGCGCATGATCGCGCACGAACCGCTCAGCCGCATCCTCGGGGTGCGCGAGTTCTGGGGCCTCGAGTTCACGCTATCGCCGGACACGCTCGATCCCCGGCCCGAGAGCGAAACGATCATCGAAGCGGTGTTGGCGCGCTTGCCGGACCGCGAACGCGCCTATCGCATCCTCGATCTCGGTACCGGCAGCGGCTGTCTGCTGCTGGCGCTGCTGTCCGAGTTGCCGGCGGCAACGGGGATCGGCATCGATGTATCACCGGGGGCGATCGCGATGGCGCGGGGTAATGCCGCGAGGCTTGGGCTCGCGGCGCGGGAGGATTTTATCGCCGGCGATTGGGCCGGGCCGTTGGCGGAAAAATTCGATGTCGTCGTCACCAATCCGCCTTACATCGCCACCGGCGACATCGCCACGTTGCCGCCCGAGGTTCGCGACTTCGACCCGCGCCTTGCGCTCGACGGCGGCGGCGATGGGCTTGATGGCTACCGCGCGATCGCTGCTGAACTGCCGCGGCTGCTCAGCCTGGGAGGAATATTCGCCGGCGAGTTCGGCCAGGGTCAGGAGGAAAAGGTCGCGGCACTGATCCGCGCTGGTGGGCTGATGATCGACCAGATTGTCCCCGATCTTGCCGGGATTCCGCGCTGTGTCGTCGCGCGTCGCGCCTGCGGCGAGAAAATGGTTGGAACGGGGGATTCTCCCGCCTAGGATGGCAGACATCCAGCCGGCGAGACGTTGATAGCGTGACGGGGCCGGGATGCGCCGCATAAGGGATCGGATCGCAGCACCAAGGGGTGGGTGCCGAGCCTGCGGCCGGACGACGATCCGATAGGGTTCACCGCGACAAGACAGGTGACATGAGACCACAAAAGCGATCGCGCGGCCGCAATGGCGGCGGCAATCCGTATCAACACAACCAGAACCGGGGGCCGCGCCCGCCGCACCGGTCGCAGACCTTCGACAGCAACGGGCCCAACGTCAAAATCCGCGGCAACGCCTATCAGGTGTTCGAGCGCTATCTGGCGCTGGCGCGCGAGGCGCAATCCGTGGGCGATCGCATCGCCTCCGAGAATTTCTTTCAGCACGCGGAACATTATTTTCGCGTGATGAACGCCCAGGGCGAGGGCATCCAAGGCCAGCCGCGGCCGCAATATCAGCAGACGCCGAGCGATCCCGACATGGCCAATGGCGACGGCGAGCAGCCCGACGAGCAGCATCAGGGCTACGATCGCCAGCAGGGTTACGATCGGCAGCAAGGTTACGATCGCCAGCCGCAAGGTCATCAGAATTACCAGGACCAACAAACGCATCGCGATCATCAGGGCCGCGACGATCGCCAAAGCCACGCCGACCCTCAAGGCCACGACGATCGCCAAGGCCATAACGATCACCAGGCGCATGTGCAGATTCAGCAGGCGCCGCCGCCGCCGTCCGAGCCGATCGAGGACGACGATCAGCTGCCGTCATTCATTACCGGCCGGCCGGAATAGCCCGCCGGAAATGCTTGTCGGCATTGACCTCGATCAATGAGGTAGCGGGCTAAATCCGTAGGCTTGAGTGGCCTCGCGGCCGCTCCCATATCTTTTGGTGGAGGGCCGTTGGACCTGCCTGACGGGGGGTCGGGGCGGCCGGTTCATCGGAGATAAGCCTCATGGATCTCGAGAAATATACCGAGCGGTCGAAAGGATTCGTCCAGGCCGCCCAGAATCTGGCGTTACGTAGCGGACATCAGCGGCTGACGCCGGAGCATCTGCTCAAAATCCTGCTCGACGACAAGGAAGGCCTGTGCGCCAACCTGATCAACGCCGCCGGCGGTAACGCCAAGGCAGCGCTGCAGGCCGTCGAGACCGAACTCAACCGCCAGCCCAAGGTCGAGGGCAGCGGCGCCGGTCAGGTCTATATGGCTCCGGAACTGGCGCGCGTCTTCGACGAGGCGGAAAAGATCGCCGAGAAAGCCGGTGACAGCTTCGTCACGGTCGAGCGGATGCTGCTCGCCCTGGCGATGGACAAGTCCACGCCTTCGGGGAAGGCGCTTGCCGCCGCTGGCGTAACCCCGCAAACCCTCAACGCCGCGATCGAGCAGGTGCGCAAGGGCCGCACCGCAGACAGCGCCTCCGCCGAGGACAGCTATGATGCGCTGAAGAAATATGCACGCGACCTGACCGCGGTGGCGCGCGAAGGGAAGCTCGATCCCGTCATTGGCCGCGACGAGGAGATCCGCCGCACCATCCAGGTGCTGTCGCGCCGCACCAAGAACAACCCCGTGCTGATCGGCGAGCCCGGCGTCGGCAAGACCGCGATCGTCGAAGGGTTGGCGCTGCGCATCGTCAATGGCGACGTGCCGGAAAGTCTGAAGAGCAAGAGCCTGTTGGCGCTCGACCTCGGCGCGCTGGTTGCCGGCGCGAAATACCGCGGCGAATTCGAGGAGCGTCTGAAGGCGGTGCTGTCGGAGATCACCTCGGCGGCGGGCGACATCATCCTCTTCATCGACGAGCTCCACACCCTCATCGGCGCCGGTAAAGCGGAAGGCGCGATGGACGCCTCCAACATGCTAAAGCCGGCCCTGGCGCGCGGCGAGCTGCACTGCGTCGGCGCCACCACGCTCGACGAATACCGCAAGCACATCGAGAAGGACGCTGCCTTGGCGCGGCGCTTCCAGCCGGTCTTCGTCGCCGAGCCCTCGGTCGAGGACACGATCTCGATCCTGCGCGGCATCAAGGAGAAATACGAGCTGCACCACGGGGTGCGCATCACCGACGCGGCGATCGTCGCCGCCGCGACCTTGTCCAACCGCTACATCACCGACCGCTTTTTGCCGGACAAGGCCATCGATTTGATGGACGAGGCGGCGTCGCGCCTGCGCATGGTCGTCGATTCAAAGCCGGAGGAGATCGACGAGCTCGACCGCCGCATCATGCAGCTCAAGATCGAGCGCGAGGCGCTGAAGAAGGAAAACGACGCCGCGTCGAAGGACCGGCTCGAAAAGCTGGTCAAGGAGTTGGAGGAGCTGGAACAAGAGTCGGCCGAGTTGACCGCCGAGTGGCAGGCAGAGAAGGGCAAGCTCGCCGGCGCGCAGAAATTGAAGGAACAGCTCGACCAGGCGCGCGCCGAATTGGAGATCGTCCAGCGCCGCGGCGACTGGAGCCGCGCCGGTGAGCTGACTTACGGGGTCATCCCCGAGCTCGAGCGCAAGATCGGCGAGGCCGAGGGCCCAGGCAGCGGCCGGATGCTCGAAGAGGCGGTGACGCCCGAGCATATCGCCGGGATCGTCTCGCGCTGGACCGGCATTCCGGTCGATAAGATGCTTGAAGGTGAGCGCGAGAAGCTGCTGACCATGGAGCAAAACCTGCGCCGCCGCGTGATCGGCCAGGAAGAGGCGGTCATCGCGGTTTCGAACGCGATCCGCCGCGCTCGCGCCGGACTGCAGGATCCAAACCGGCCGATCGGCTCGTTCCTGTTCCTCGGGCCGACCGGCGTCGGTAAGACCGAGCTGACCAAGGCGCTCGCCGAGTTCCTCTTCGACGACGAGAGCGCGATGGTGCGCATCGATATGTCGGAATACATGGAGAAGCACACCGTCTCGCGCCTGATCGGCGCGCCGCCGGGCTATGTCGGCTATGACGAGGGCGGCTCGCTGACCGAGGCGGTGCGGCGCCGGCCCTACCAGGTGATCCTCTTCGACGAGGTCGAGAAGGCGCACCCCGATGTGTTCAACGTGCTGCTGCAAGTGCTCGATGACGGCCGCCTGACCGACGGGCAGGGCCGCACGGTCGATTTCCGCAACACGCTGATCGTGCTGACCTCGAACCTCGGTAGCGAGGCTATCGCCAACCTGCCGGACGACGCCGACATCGAGCAGGCGCGCCCGGCGGTGATGGAGGCAGTGCGCCATGCGTTCCGGCCGGAATTTCTCAACCGGCTCGACGAGATTTTGCTGTTCCGCCGCCTGTCGCGCGAGGACATGACCGGGATCGTCACGATCCAGCTCGGGCGGCTGCGGCATCTCCTGGTCGACCGAAAGATTGTGCTCGAGCTTGACCCGAAGGCCAATGAGTGGCTGGCCAATGCCGGCTATGATCCGGTCTACGGCGCGCGGCCGCTGAAACGGGTGATCCAACGCGAGTTGCAGAACCCGCTCGCGCAGCAGATCCTCGAAGGCAAGATCCCCGACGGCGCCACGGTCACGGTGAGCGCGAGCCCGCTGGGTCTGATGATCGGCGAGGCCGCGCCCGCCGCCGCTGCGGCTTAGGCGAGAAGCAGACAGCAGAAAGGCGCCGGAATTTTCGGCGCCTTTTTCTGTGGGCGATGGTTAGAGCTTTGTGGCGACGGTGTTGAAGGTCGTCGACAAGTGGCTGCCGATATTGGTGATCGTGCTGATCGCCGCGAGCGCGATAAGGGCCGCAATCAAGCCGTATTCGATTGCCGTGGCGCCCGTTTCGTCCCTGAACAGTCTCGCGAAGAAGTTTCGCATCTTACGGCCTCGCCTCGGCTGAGCACCGCTTCTTACGTTCGCCCGATTAATTTGAGGTAAATGGACGGCACACGATCGCTAAAATCTTACAGAATTTTTAAGAATGAGTGCCAAGCCATTGCTGCGGCGGACGATCGACTTTTCCTTCCTGCTAAAGCTTGGTTGCGACCGTATTGAAGGTTGTCGACAGGTGGCTGCCGACGGTCGACATGACGCTGACCGCGGCGACCGCGATCAGCGCGGCGATCAACCCGTATTCGATGGCGGTGGCGCCAGCTTCGTCCTTAAATAACCTCATCAGGACGCCGAACATGCGCATCTCCCTGCCGATGCCGACGCTTATAGGGCCGTAGGTTTAATGTAAGCTAAACATTCGCGAAAATTTCGAATTACGTAAAGTACGAAGGAGAGAAATGCACGACCGAGATATTGCGGCACTACGAGCCGGCATCGGCCAATCGGTCGTAAGGCGCGAGGACCCGCGCTTCCTAACCGGGCGTGGCCGCTACGGTGACGACCGCAATCTTCCCAGGCAACTGACCTCCTACGTCCTGCGCTCGCCGCATGCGCATGCGACTATTGCATCAATCGATGTCGCCGCCGCCGGCGCCGCGCCCGGCGTCGCGGCGGTACTGACCGGGGCCGACTACCTGGCCGACGGGCTGTGGCCGATGCCGCATGCGCCGAGCTCGACCAGCCCGCCAGACATCCGGCTCGAGAACAGCGACGGCTCGGCGATTAAGGTGCCGGCGCAGATGCCGCTCGCGGTCGAGCGCGTACGCTTTGTCGGCGAGCCGGTGACGGTGATCGTCGCCGAGACGCTGGCGGCGGCAAAGGACGCGGCCGAGCTGGTCGCCGTCGATTACCGTCCGCTGCCAGCGGTGACCGAAGCGACCGCGGCTGCGGCGGATGGCGCGCCGCCTCTGTGGGACAAGCCCAACGTCGTCGTCGACGCCATGGTCGGCGACGGCGCCGCGACCGAGGCCGCGTTTGCCCGCGCTGCGCATACCGCTCGCATCGACACCCATGTGCAACGGGTGACCGGGGTGCCGATGGAGGCGCGGACCGCGCTCGCCGAATACGACCCGGCGAGCGGGCGCTACATGCTCTACGCCCCGGGGGGCGGGGTCGGCCGGCCCAAGCGCGACGTCGCGCATATGCTGGGGATCGACGAGGCGCAGATACGCGTCGTCGCCGACGATGTCGGCGGCAATTTCGGTACCCGCAACGGCACCTACCCCGAACTGGCGCTGGTGTGCTGGGCGGCGAAGCGCACGGGAAGGCCGGTCAAGTATCTCTGCGAGCGCGGCGAGGCGCTGGTCACCGATTTCCAGGGCCGTGACCTGACCGTCAGCGCCGAACTGGCGCTCGACGCGGAGGGCAATTTCCTTGCCTTCCGTACCTCGAACCTCAGCAATGTCGGCGCCTATGCCGCCTCGTTCGTGCCGCTGACCAAGGGCACCGAGCTCAGCACCAGCCTCTACCGCATTCCGGCGGCCAGAGCGCGGGCGCGCGCCGTCTTCAGCAACACGATTTCGACCGCGCCCTATCGCAGCGCGGGCCGGCCCGAGGTGATGTTTGTGATGGAGCGGCTGATCGACCGCGCCGCGCGAGAGTTCGGCTTCGACCGGGTGGCGCTGCGCCGCCGTAACCTGATCCGGGAGGACGAGCTGCCCTACCCGAACCCGCTCGGCATGACCTATGACAGCGGTGCCTACGCGGCGATTCTCGATCGTACGCTCGCGCTGGCAGATTGGGACGGGTTCGCGACACGGCGCAAGGAAGCCCGCAGGCGCGACCGCTATCGCGGCATCGGGCTCGGTACCTATGTCGAGTCGCAAAGCGGCGCGCCGCAGGAAGAGGCGGTGGTGACGGTGCTGCCGCAGGGCGCGGTCGAGGTCGAGATCGGCACCCTGTCGAGCGGGCAGGGGCATGAGACCAGCTACGCCCAGCTGCTCGGCGACTGGCTCGGGATCGAGAACCAGCGCATCCGTCTCGTCACCGGCGATACCGACCGCAACAAATTCGCCGCCGGCTCACATTCCGGCCGCTCTATCCGGCTCGCCTCGATCACCATGCACGCCGCCTCGCAGCAGATCATCGCCAAGGGGTTGCAGATCGCCGCGCATCTGCTGGAGGCGGCCGAGGCCGATATCGGCTTCGCCGACGGCCGCTTCACGGTCAAGGGCACCGACCGTTCGGTGGACCTATTCGCGGTCGCCGCGGCGGCGGAAACCGAGACGCGGTTGCCGGCCGAGCTGCGCGGCAAGCTTGCCGGCACGGGTGATGTCGTCAGCCGAATTTCCTCCTTCCCGCATGGCTGGCACATCGCCGAGGTCGAGATCGACCCCGAGACCGGCGCGGTGGAGCTCGTCCGCTATACCGCGATCGACGATGTCGGCCGCGCGGTCAATCCGATGATCATCCACGGTCAGACCCATGGCGGCATCGCTCAGGGGATGGGCCAGGCGTTGATGGAGCATTGCGTGTTCGATCCGGAGAGCGGGCAGCCACTCGCCGGCTCGTTTATGGATTACGCGATACCGCGCGCGGAAGACCTGCCGTTCTTCGCCACCGATATCAGCGAGGTGCCGTCGACGACGCACCCGCTGGGTTTTCGCGGTGGCGGCGAGGGCGGCATCACCCCGTCGCTCGGGGTCATCGTCAATGCGGTCGTCGATGCGCTCGCCGAATTCGGCGTCACCCATATCGAGATGCCGGTCACCGCGGAGAAGGTGTGGCGCGCGATGGGCGGCCAGTAGCGTGGAAGAGCGAAGCGTATTCCGCCAATTTCGGTGCGCAGCGAGGGGTTACGCTTCGCTAACTAACCCCGCGGTATTATGGCGCAAATCCCTGATGAGCTCGGGTCTTGCCCTTTTAGGCGTGAAAAGGTCGAAGTTATGCCTAAGTCAATACAAGACGTCACAATCGAGCTGATCCAGTCTGGCCTGAGTAACCAAGAAGTTCTCTCGGGGCTTCAGAGGATACACCCTGGACGCGGCTCCCTGGGAACAGTTGCTTGGTACCGCTCTCATCTTAAGAACGATCCGAGGTACGCTAGAGCATTTTCAGAATGAGCCGCCATATCCAGCGGCTCGGAGATAGTTGGCGCATTCGTCCGGGGTGAACTGGTCGAGCAGGTCACCGATGCGTCGCCAG